>Ga0302323_100002828_pt1 | contig 14110 bp, 15 predicted proteins | sample Fen_T0_3_FD_201950 | JGI IMG/M metagenome (GOLD analysis project Ga0302323, IMG submission 201950) | Peat permafrost microbial communities from Stordalen Mire near Abisko, Sweden - Fen_T0_3 | ecosystem: Environmental > Terrestrial > Soil > Wetlands > Permafrost | place: Sweden: Abisko... | reverse complement strand
CGCCGGGGTGGCGACCGCCGTGGCGACGTGCGGCACCACCTTCGGCGTCGACCACAGCCGGATCGCCCGGCGCCTCATCGGGGACGACGGCTCCCGCCCGGCTGAGGTGATCTTCACGTTCGACGGCGACGCCGCCGGCCAGAAGGCCGCGCTGCGCGCCTTCGACGACGACCAGCGGTTCGTCGCCCAGACCTGGATCGCGGTGGCCCGTGACGGGATGGACCCCTGCGAGCTGCGGCAGGCCCGCGGCGACGAGGCGGTCCGCGAGCTGGTCACCTCGCGTCAGCCGCTGTTCGAGTTCGCGATCCGGTCCACCCTCGCCCAGCTCGACCTCGACACCGCCGAGGGCCGGGTCCAGGGCCTGCGTTCGGCGGCGCCGCTGGTCGCCCGGATCCGGGACACCGCACTCCGCCCCGAGTACACCCGGCTGCTCGCGGGCTGGCTGGGTATGGAGATCGAACCGGTCCGCCGCGCGGTCACCCAGGCCGGGCGCTCGGGGTCCGGCTCGGGTCCGGGGTCGGGGTCCGGTCAGGGCTCCGGGTCGGGATCCGGCGGCGCGAACGGTTCGGGGGGCACCGCGTTGGGCGGCCGTCCGGTGCAGGGGTCGCGCGGCCCCCGCCGTCCCGATCCGCGCGACCCGGTCGAGCGCACCGAGCGGGAGGCCATCGAGTGCCTGCTGCAGGTGCCGAACCTGGTGCCGCCCGAGTACGCCGACGCGCTCGGCGAGGACGCGTTCGACATCCCGGCGTACCGCGCCGTCCACCAGGCCGTCCGCGGGGCGGGCGGGGTGACGGCGGCGCAGTCGATGTCTCCGGCCGCGTGGGCCGAGGCGGTCCAGGAGGCGGCCCCCGAGACGGTCCGGCAGCTGGTCAGCGAGCTGGCCGTCGTCCCGCTGCCGGACGCCACCGAGGAGGCGCAGGCCAAGCGGGCGCGCCTGGTGATCCTCAAGGTCGCCGAGATGGAGCTCGCCCGCCTCGTCGGCAACCTGCACAGCAAGGTGCAGCGGATGGGCCCTAATGACGCCGCGTGGCGCGAGCTGTACGCCGAGCTGACGGCCGCGGAGGTCCGGCGGCACGCGCTGCGGCACCAGATCTCCGGCGGTTAGGCTCGTCGGATGTCGATCCTGAGCCGGCTCGGCCGGCTGCGCCGCGGTCCGGTCCTGCCGGAGGCGGCCCGGGCCATGCTCCAGCTGGACGGGTCCGTGCGGGTGTTGGCGTCGTCGTCGCTGGTGGGCGGCGGTTGGGCCGTCGCGACGTCGGGCGGCCTGCGGGCGCTCTTGCCGTCCGGCGCGCTCGTCGACCGGCCGTGGACCGAGGTGCACCACGCCGCCTGGGACGCCGACTCCCGCATGCTCGCCGTGTGGTGGGTGGGCTCGCGGCAGGCGACGCCGCTGGAGGTGCTCCAGGAGGGGACCTTCCTGCCGGAGGTCGTGCACGAGCGGGTGCGGGCGTCGGTGGTGCTGGCGCGGGACGTCGCGGTGCCCGGCGGGCGGACGGTGTGGGTCGCCCTGCGCAAGGCCGAGGACGGCACGCTGAGCACGCAGGCGATGCCCGCGCGCGGCGTCCGGATGACCGACCCGGACGTCGCGACCCGGGTCGCCGCCGCGAAGGCCCAGCTCCGCGACGAGGCCGGCGCGCCGTCCGACGCCTGAGCCGTCGGCGTTCGGTGCCGGCGTTCGGCGTGGCTCCCGGCGTGCCGCGCTACCGAGGTGAGAGCAGCCCCTGGGCTTTGGTACAGTTCGAACCGCGCGATCCCGCATAGCTCAATTGGCAGAGCAGCCGGCTGTTAACCGGCAGGTTCTTGGTTCGAGTCCAAGTGCGGGAGCCTGATCCTGTCGCCCGGTCCTGGCGATGGCAGCCCTCCACCGATCGGCCTCCGACGGGACCACGGGTCGTGGGGGCGGCGGCCGGGGCGGAAGCCGTGAGCCTCGGCCAGCTGCGCCGCCTCGGCGAAGCCGTGGCCGACCAGGGCGGGCAGGTGGGCGTCGCTGCCGAACGTCACCGCGTCGCCGCCCTCCTGGTGCCACCAGGCGAGGACCGTCGGGTGCAGGGGGAGCCGGGTGTTGATCTCGAGGGCGCGACCCGAGCGCGCGGTGGCCCGCAACGCGGCGCGGAACTCCTCCTCGAAGCTGCGCGGGTCGAACGGCCCCTCCTGCGCCTCCGGCCAGGAGCGCACCGGATAGTCGATGTGGGCCAGGACCGAGAACAGGCCGCTCGTCGACATCATCGTGGCCACCTCGGTGAGGTACTCGCGAACCACCTCGTGCGGGTCCCGGTGCGGGTACAGGCCCCAGGGTTCGGCGTAGGTGCCCTGGTCGGGCAGGCTGTGCAGGGAGCCGAGCACCCGGTCGAAGGTGCCTTCCGCGAGGATCCGGGAGCACTGCTCCGCGTTCCGGTGCGGTTCGCCCAGCTCCAGGCCGCTGAGCACGCGCAGTCCGGGGAACCGGTCGCGACAGTGCTCGACGGCCGCCAGGTAGCCGGCGCTGTCGAAGGCCGGGGGCGTCAGGATCCCGTCCGCGTCGGCGGCAGCGGTCAGCCTGTCGTTCGCGTAGGGACCCTCGAGCGCGATCCGCCACGCGGTGTGGTCCAGATGCTCGGTGAACGCGACGGCCGGCAGCCCCAGCTCCACGGCGCGGGCGCAGGTACCTGCCATGTCGCCCACTCGCGTGTCCCAGGACCACTCGCTGTGGACGTGGCTGTCACCTGGCAACGACACTCCTGACCCCCCGGGCGCCCCGCGTGCTGAACCGTCGACAAGGACACTCTGCCGTGGAGCCGTCCCCTCGGCAGGCCCACCGCCTCGTCAGCATCGTCGGCGTGCGGGCACACTCGGCAGCATGACTGGGCACGTGGACGGCCCGCGCCTCGTGGACGTCACCGATCACCACCGGGTCAACCACAGCCTGCTCGCGCCGCTCGAAGGATGGTTGCTGGCCCGGCTGGCACCGCGCGTCGCCCGGCGGGTCCGGGCCGACGCCTGCACCCTCGCCGGTGTCGTCGGCGCGGTGCTGTGCGGGCTGGGGTACGCGGTGAGCAGCCGCTCGCGATTCCTCGTCGTCCTCGCCACGCTGGGCGTCGTCCTGCACTGGCTGGGCGACAGCCTCGACGGCACGGTGGCCCGGTTGCGCGGGGAGGGGCGCCCCCGGTACGGCTTCTACCTCGACCACTTCGCCGACGCGGTGTGCCAGATCGTGATGTTCGTCGGTCTGGGGCTGTCACCGTTCGTCGACCTACGGGTGGCGGTGCTCAGCCTCCTCGCCTTCCAGTCGCTCACCCTCCTGGTCCTGCTGCGGACCGCGGTGCTGGGCGAGTTCAGGCTGTCCTTCGGACGCATCGGCCCGACCGAGGCGCACGCCGCCCTGGTCGTGCTGGGAGTCGTGATCGCCGTCCTCGGACCGTCCGATCTCGGTCCGGCGGCCCCGGGCCTGAGCGGGTACGACCCCCCGGTCGCGGCGTTCGGCCTGCTGGCGATCTTCCACTTCCTGCGGCTGGGCCTCCGGGACGTGCTGACGCTGCGGGCGGACGGCGATCACCGAGCCGGCTGACCGGCCGCCAGTTGCGCGGCAGCCTCCTGGGTCCCTGCCGCCGATCCGGCCGCCGACCCGGCCGCCGGGGCTGCGGCGAGTTCCAGGTCCTCGAAGGTGCCCGGGCGTCCGAACAGGTAGCCCTGGCCGAACCGGCAGCCGATCTGGCGCAGGAGGTCGTGGTGGTCGGCGGTCTCGATGCCCTCGGCGATGGTCGTGAGCCCGAAGGCGGCCGCGAGGCCGATGATCGCCGTCAGGACCGAGTCCCGCAGGGGCGTGGCGTCGGCCCAGACGAAACTCTTGTCGATCTTCAGGATGTCCATCGGCAGGTGTCCGAGCTGGCTGAGGGAGGAGTAGCCGGTGCCGAAGTCGTCGATGGCGACCCGGATGCCGCGCTGCCGCAGCCGGGTCAGGGTGGCGGCCACGGCGGGGTCCTGGCCGGCGACGGAGGACTCGGTGACCTCCAGGACGAGGCGTCGGGAGTCGAGCCCGGTCTCGGTCAGGACCTGCAGGACGTCGTCGGCGTAGTCGGGTCGCTGCAGTTCCAGGGCCGAGGCGTTCACGCTGAGGTGGTGCAGCTGCCGGCCCTTGGCGATGGCCGCCGCCGCCTCCCCGCAGGCCTGGCGGACGACGAAGCGGCCCAGGTCGTGGATGAGGCCGGTGTCCTCGGCGAGGGGGATGAAGCGATCGGGGCCGATCCGGCCGCGGGTCGGGTGGTCCCAGCGCACGAGCGCCTCGCAGCCGACCGTGACGTCCGTGGCCAGGTCGACGATCGGCTGGTACAGCACCGTCAGTTCGCCGTTGCTCAAGGCGTCGCGCAGTTCGTGGACCAGGACGTCGTCCACCAGGAGCGGGTCCATCGCGTCGGGCCCGGCCGCTCTGGCCCGGGTCAGCGACGCCTCGGCCTGGTTCAGGAGCCGGGCGGCCGTGGTCGAGGTCGACAGGGCGGACATCCCGGCGCACAGCGTGACCCCGGCGGCCGGGGACTGCTGGAGAGCCGCCAGCCGCTCCACGATCTCCCGGCGCTCGCCGACGAGCAGGACGGCGAACTCGCCGGCGCCCAGATGGAACACCCGGGCCCGGTCCTGCAGCCGCGCGGTCAAGGTGGCGCCGACCTGGCGCAGGAGGTCGTCGACGGCCCGTCGTCCGAGGATCTCGTTGTGATGGCGGACGCCGTCCACGTCGAGGACGGCGAGACAGCGCGACGCCCCGACGACGTCCGGGTCGCCCAGGCTGCGTGCCAGGAGCCGATCGAGGCCGTGCCGGTTGGCCAGCCCGGTCACGGGGTCGTGCTCGAGCCGCTCGGTGGTGTGGGCCGTCCAGCCGAGCAGCAGTCCGGAGTTCGCGATCGCCGTGAAGAGCAGCAACGCCACTTGCCAGGGGACCAGCCCCATCGCGCCCAGGGCGACCGCGGCGACGATGACGATCACGCTCGTCAGGCCGCCCATCGGGCGCCCCCACATGTTGAACGCGATCACCGGGACGATCGTGAGCCCGATCGCGAACGAGGTCCGGCCGACCTGGGTGTCGGACCAGAGGACCAGCAAGAAGATGATGAGCGGTGCGGCCGTCATCACCAGCGCCAGCAGGTACCGCAGGAGCCGGGTGGGGAGGAACAGCAGCGGGGCGAAGAGGACGCAGCACGCCGCTTCCAGGACCGAATCGGCCCGGAGCAGGTCCCTGGCCCCCTCGGTGATCCACGCAGTGATCAACTGTGGCACGAACGTCGCCCACGTCACCACGACGGTCACCCGGGCCACGTTCTTCGGGCTCATGATCCGCAGGGAGCTGCGGAGGTCTGCGTTCACCGCCGCCGGGACCCGACGCAGCCAGGCGTCGGCTCGCGCGACGACCCCACCGGTGGTCTCCGCGCGGGCTGAGCCACCTGGCTGAACGGTCACTCGCTGTGCATCGACCGGACGTGGGGACCTCTTGACTCCGGTCGGCCGCCGGTGTTCCCTCGTCGGCAGTGCCACGGTCGGTGCGCGTCACGTCACCGTCAGTCGACGGCGCCCACCAACCGGTGCAGGGCGAACTGCGCCGCCGGGAGGTACGCCAGGACCAGCGGCGCCGGGCCGCTCACGGTGAGATCGGTGGCGCTGCCGTCGGGCCGGCTCGTGACCTGGTGGTCCAGGTGGACCGACAGAAGGCCGCGGCGTACCTGCCAGCTCCACCGCATCGCGTCCCGGTCGAGGGTGAGGACGGTGAAGCCGACCCAGATCCCCAGCGGTGCGTGCACCCGGCCGGTCAGCCCGGCCGACAGGCGGTCGTGGGACTGACTCCGGTGGTCGGAACCGTCCACGCTCACCCGGGACACCTGGGGCGACCAGGTCGACCACAGGTCGAGACGGTCGTACCGCTCCCAGGCCGTCCCGGCCGGTACCGGACCGTGGGCCCGGATCGTGATCCTCAGCTTCAGCACTCCCGCCGCTGCTCCCGGCCGGTCCCGACCTCCGGCGCGACCTCGCTCGTCCCGCAGTGTCGCAGCGGTCGAGGCGCCCCGCGATTCGCCGCCCCAGGAGTCAGGCGAACCCGCCCACGGCCTGCTGCTGGATCTCGGCGCCCTTGGGACGCCGTCCGCACCGAACGGGCCTTCCACCTGTTCCTGGACACCCTCGATCGCCAGGTCGGTGGGTGACGCCGCTCGGCCGGGCCTGCGACGCGTCAGAGCCTGCTGCGGCTGCCGACGCGTGTCCAGATGAGCAGGACGATGATCGCACCGATGATGGAACCGATGATGCCGGCCGGCTGCAGCACGCCGTCGGACGCGTCCTTGTGGAAGACCAGGTAGCCGAGGAACCCGCCCACGAAGGAACCGACGATCCCCAGCACGATCGTCATGGGGACGGACATGGGCTGACGGCCAGGGACGATCAGGCGGGCGAGCGCTCCGGCGACGAGGCCGATGACGACGAGTGTGACGATGAAGCCGATCATGGTGGAACCCCTTCGGTCGGAGGACGATGTGGCTCACTCCCGACAGAACCACCCCTAGGGCGGGTCCGGTACACCCCTAGGGAGGTATACGTTCGACGGGTGGCGGCGGCGTGCGGGACTCCGATCAAGGTGGCGCTGGTCAACGACTACGACGTGGTCGTGACCGGCGTGGCCTACATGCTCGACCGGTACGCGGACCGCGTCGTCGTCGCCGAGCTGGACACCAACAGGACCGTCAGCGACGTCGTCGACGTCGTGCTGTACGACAACTTCGCCCAGCCGGAGTCCGACCGCGACGAGGTCGGCACCCTGGTCGCCAACCCGGCCGCCCGCCGGGTGGTGGTCTACACCTGGAACCTGCACCCGCCCCTCATCCAGAGCGCCCGGCAGCAGGGGGTCGACGGCTACCTGTCGAAGGCGCTGCCGGCCCGCGACCTGGTCAGCGCGCTGGAGCGGGTGCACGCGGGCGAGCCCGTCTTCGCCGACACGGCGGCACGCGTCCGCAGCGCCCCCGGCCTGGACTGGCCCGGACGTCGGGAGGGCCTGACGGACCGCGAGTCGGAGATCCTGGCACTCATCACCCAGGGCATGAGCAACGCGCAGGTCGCCGAACTGACCTTCCTGAGCCCCAACACCGTGAAGTCCTACATCCGCACGATCTACCAGAAGATCCAGGTCGGGAGCCGCACCCAGGCGGTGCTCTGGGGGGTCGAGCGCGGCTTCACCCCTGATCACCACCGCGTCGAGCACTGGCGAGGCGGTCCCTGACGTGCACGTCGCCAGACCCACGGGTGCCGTCGCGAACCGGGGTGGTGAGGCCCGGTCCGCGACGGGGAGGCTCAGGTCTGCTCGGGGACGGCCAGCTCGCCGAGCAGGTTCCAGCCGTCGCCGGGGACGTCGGGCACGTTGATGATCTGCGGCGTGCGCACGAGGTACTGCGGCAGGTCGCGGCAGGCGGCCGCGAAGTGGTCGGTGGCCACGTGCGCGCCGCCTGCCGCCGGGTCGCGGAAGGCCTCGACGAGGACGTACTCCGTCGGGTCGTCCAGGCTGCGCGACCAGTCGAACCACAGGTTGCCCGGTTCGGACCGGGTGCCCCTGGTGAAGTCGGCGACGATCTCCGGCCAGCGGTCGGCGTGCTCGGGCTTCACCGGGAACTTGGCGACGATGAAGATCATGCGGATGTCTCCTCTCCGACGGGGCTCGGCTCCCCGTGGCGCACCGACAGCAAACCACCGCAGAGCGCCGCGCGCCCTCGATGCTGATGCATGTCGTCCGGACCGTGGCCGTCAACGCCCGGCGCGGCCATGATGGGCAGGATGGAGCACGAGGTGACCGTCACGGAGGTGGAGGCGCGCCCGACCGCCGTCGTGGCCGCGTCGACGACCTGGCAGGAGTTCCCCGCGCTGTGGGGCCGGTTGCTGGGGGAGGTGTGGGACTGCCTGCGTGCGGCGGGCATCTCGCGCGGGTGCCGCAACGTCATGCTGTACCTCGACGGCGTCCCGAACGTCGAGGTCGGCGTCCTGCTGGACCAGGAGTGCCCGCCGGCCGGCCGGGTGGTCGCCTCGGCGCTGCCCGCGGGGACCGCGGCGACGACCGTCCACCGCGGCCCCTTCGACACGGTCGGCGCCGCGCACGAGGCCGTGCTCGATTGGTGCGCGGCGCACGGGCGCCGGCCGACCGGCGTCCGGTGGGAGATCTACGGGCCGCACTCCGACGACCCCGCCGAGCAGTGGACGCAGGTGTCCTGGCTCCTCGCCCCGCTCCTCGCCCCGGACCATCCGGTCAGCCGCGTGGTCCGGTGACGGTCGGCGTCACCGGACTACCCCGCTGACGGCCCGGGCCGCGTGGTGAAGGCTGGGAACGAGGCGAGGCCGTCGGTCACGAGCTGCGCGGCGCGGCGGACGTCGGCGGTCACCGCCCGGCGGACCTGGTCGGGCGTGCGGGTGCCGTCCAGGTGCGTGCGCAGCGCGGTGAACTGGACCCGCCACAGCCCGAGCAGGGCCGCCGCTGCGATCTGGGGCTCCGGCGCGGTGGGCTCCAGGCCGGCCCGCTCGGCGAGGAGCTCGGCGGCGACCGCGACGAAGCGGTCCATCGCGTCGCTCTGGTGGGCCCGCAGGGACGGCGTCGTCCGGATCAGCTCGCCGAACCGCCGGTAGCCGGCGACCGCCACCGCGGGATCGGGCTCGGCCGCCACGGTCGCCAGGAGGCCGCCCAGCTGCGCGTCCAGGAGCCGCAGCACCGCCTCCACCGGGGGGACGTCGGGCTCCGCCAGGCCGGCGCGCAGGGCTGTCATCGTCGACCCGAGCTGGTCGAGGACGAGCGCCTCCTTGGTCGCGAAGTAGTTGAAGACGGTCTTCTCCGACACCCCGCAGGCCTCGGCGACGTCGGCCACCCGGACGGCGTCGAAGCCGCGCTCCATGAACATCCGGGCGGCGGTGTCGGACAGTCGGCGGCGCATCAGCCGCTTCTTGCGCTCCCGCAGCCCCTCCCCGGTCGCCTGCTCCGCTCCTGCCGAGGTCATGGGGACAGAGTACTGCAGGCACAGAAAAAGTACTGCTACAGTAATTTTCTAGTTGCTGAACCCAATTGCTGCCCAGGCCGCGTCCCCGGAGGAGTTCCCATGGCCAAGATCCACATCGTCCGCGACTACCCCCACCCGCAGGCGAAGGTCTGGCGGGCCGTGACGGACCCCGCGCTGGTCCCGCTGTGGACGGCCACCGGTCAGGGCGCCCGGCTCGAGGGGTTCGAGCCGGTCGTCGGCAACCGCTTCCGGTTCGTCGCCCGGCCGATGCCCGGGTGGCGCGGCATCGTCGACTGCGAGGTGCTTGAGGTGCGCGAGCCGTCCCTGCTGCACTACACGTGGGTGGGCGGCGAGGGCGAGGAGCCCACCCACATCACCTACCGGCTCGAGCCGGTGGGCGCCGGCACGCGCTTCACCTACGACCACACCGGGTTCACCGGCGTCGGCGGGCTGGTCATGGCCAGGCTGCTGGGCGCGGTCCGCACCAGGATGCTGACCGTCGGCCTGACCGCCGTCCTCGACGACCTGGCCGACGACGGCTCGCTGCGCCCCGGCAGCACGCTGCGGGCGAAGGACCTGACCTGACGGCACCCGACCCGACCCACCCTGACCGCGTCCGTCACGCCAGTGCCTGCAGCAGGCCCTGGTCGATGACGGCGTCGAGCGCGAGCGTCCGGTAGCCGGCCGTGTCGAACAGGACCGTCACCCGGTCCGGGTCGCCCTCGTAGCCCATGACCATGCCGTCCCCGAACTGCTCGTGGCGCACCCGGGACTGCGGCGGGTACGGGACGTCGCCGACGTCCGCGGTCCCGGCCGCCGCCCCCGACCGGCAGGTGTCGCAGTTGCCGCAGGGCTCGGGCAGCTCCTCCCCGAAGTAGGCCAGCAGGAACTGCCGGCGGCAGCCCCGGGTCTCGCAGAAGCCGCGCATCATCTCGATTCGGGACTGCTCCAGCGTCCGCTGCGACCGGGCGATCTCGGCGACGTGGCCTGCGGCCTCACCCGGGTCCGTCCGGTCGGCGGGCCCGACCTCGGCCAGGAGGTTGAGGATCCGGCCGACCTTGCGCGGGCCCATGCCGGTCGCGTCGGCCAGGGCGCGCCGGTCCACCTCGCCGGGGCCGGCGTCGCCGAGGGCGCGGACGACCTGCTCGACGTCGTCCTCCTGCGGGACCGACGCGGCGAAGAAGCGGCGCACGCCCAGGTCCTCGGGGCGGAAGTAGAGGACGGCGTGCGCGGGGCCGCCGTCCCTCCCGGCCCGGCCGACCTCCTGGTAGTAGCTGTCGGGGGAGCCGGGCACGGTCGCGTGGATCACGGTGCGGATGTCGGGCTTGTCGATCCCCATGCCGAACGCGCTCGTCGCCACGATGACGTCGAACTCATCGTCCATGAACCGTTGCTGGACGTCGTCCCGGTCGGCCGCGCGCATCCCGCCGTGGTACGCCGCACAGTGCAGCCCGAGCTCGGTGACGGCCGCTGCGTACTCCTCGGCCTCCTTGCGGGTGGCGGTGTAGACGATCATCGGCTTGGGCTCGCCCGCGGCGCGGAGCAGGACCGCGTCCCGCTTCTCGACGTCCGTCACCGGCCGCACGACCTCCAGCTCGATGTTGGGTCGCGCGAACCCGCGCACGACGACCTCGGCGTCGCGCAGGTGCAGCCGCGCGACGATGTCCTCGCGCACGGGCGGCGACGCGGTCGCGGTGAGGGCGACGACGCGCGGATGCCCGAGCGCGTCGATGAACTCGCCGAGGCGCAGGTAATCGGGGCGGAAGTCGTGGCCCCACGCCGAGACGGCGTGCGCCTCGTCGACGGCGACGACGGACGGCTTCAGCGCCCGCACCCTCGCCAGCACCTCGGGGTTAGCCAGCTGCTCGGGCGCCAGGAACAGGAACTCGGCCCGGCCTGCCGCCACCGCCTCCCAGGCCTCCTCGCGCTCGCTCGCACCGACCGCCGAGCTGATCGCGTACGCCCAGGTCTGCTCGCCGCGCCCGCGCAGCGCGTCGACCTGGTCGCGCTGCAGCGCGATGAGCGGGGAGATGACGAGCGTCGGGCCGTGCAGCAGGACGGCCGGCACCTGGTAGACGGCGGACTTGCCGCCCCCGGTGGGCATGACCAGCAGGACGTCGTGCCCCTCGACGAGGCTGGCCATCGCCTCCGCCTGGCCGGGCCGCAGCTCGTCGTAGCCGAAGACCTCCCGCGCGATGCGCTCGACCTCCCCGAGGGTCTCCTCGCGGGTCGTCCCGGTGCCTGCCCCCATGGTCGTCCTTCCCCGGCCCGAGGGCCTTGCTCGCCGGCAGGACGGCAGTCCCGCACGCAGGCGAGGTACCACCGCTGGGGAGCGGCCAAACCTGGATCGGCCGACGTCCGGGCGCCGGGCTTGACGACAATGGCTAATAGGATTAGCTTAAAGCTAACGCTCTTAGCCAATCTGGAGGTCATGATGACCGAGTACCTGACCGTGGACGGCGGCACCCTCGCCTACGAGGTGACCGGCGCGGGACCGCTCGTCGTGCTGGCGCACGGGATGGGGGACAGCCGTGAGGCGTACCGCTTCCTCGGGCCGGCCCTGGTGGCGGCCGGCTACCGGGTGGCCGCGCTGGACCTGCGTGGCTGCGGGGAGTCGAGCGTGGGGTGGGCGTCGTGCACGCGCACGGACATCGCCGGCGACCTGATCGCCCTGGTGGACCACCTCGGCGGCCCCGCCGTGCTGGTCGGCCACTCGATCTCCGGGGGTGCCGTCACGATCGCCGCGGCCACGGCCCCGGAGCTGGTCACCGCGGCGGTGGAGCTGGCGCCGTTCACCCGCCGGCAGCAGGTACGGCTCGGCGACCTGCGCGTGACCCGGTACCGCCGCGGCGCGTTGCGCCTGGTGGGGGCCGGCCTGTTCGGCAGCGTCCGGCTCTGGACGAAGTACCTCGAGATCGCCTACCCGGGGCCGAGGCCGGCCGACTGGGACGCCCGCCTCGACCGGATCGGCGCGATGCTGCGCGAGCCCGGCCGGATGAAGGGCCTGCAGCTCATGGGCCGGTCCACCCCTGCGGACGCCGGCGCCCGGCTGGGCGACGTCCGCTGCCCGGTGCTCGTCGTGGAGGGCACGCTCGATCCCGACTGGACGTCGCCGCAGGCCGAGGGTGAGGCGATCGTGGCCGCGCTCCCGCCCGGCCTGGGGCGGCTGGCGCTGGTCGAGGGTGCGGGACACTACCCGCACGTGCAGTTCCCCGCGGAGGTCGGCGCCCTGATGTTGTCGTTCCTGGAGACCGTCCGTGCCTAGGGCCGGGCTCGACCCGGCCGTGGTCGTCGCGGCGGGGGCGGCGCTGGCCGACGAGGTCGGCTTCGCGACCCTGACGATGGGCGCGCTGGCGGAGCGGGTCGGCGTCCGGACACCGTCCCTCTACAAGCACATCGCCGGCCAGGACGACCTCAACCGCCGGATCGCCGCGCTCGCCCTCACGCAGGCGGCCGACGCGATCGGTGCGGCCGTGCAGGGCTGCGCCGGCCGGGAGGCGCTCGGCGCCGCCGCCCGCGCGTTCCGCGACTTCGTGCTCGCCCACCCCGGCCGCTACGCGGCCACCATCGGCGCGGAGCCGACCGGTCCGGACGACCCGCTCGCGGTCGCGGGGGCGCGCCTGCTGGAGGCGTTCACGGCGGTGCTGCGGGGGTACGACGTCCCCCCGACCGACCTTGAGCATGCGCTGCGGGCGCTGCGCAGCTTCTTCCACGGCTTCGCGACCCTGCAGGTCGCGCACGGGTTCCGGTGGTCCGTCGACGTCGACGAGAGCTTCGAGTGGCTGATCCGCCTGGTCGACCGGGGACTGCGTCAGCCGTTCTGAACCAGGGCGAACGTGGGCCGGCCGTCGACCTCGAGGACGTCGTCGTCCGAGGTGGCGGTGGGCGCCGCCGCGACGACCGGGCGGGCCCGGTCGTCGTGCTGCGGGTGGGTGGACCGCGTCCTCATGGTCCTGAGGGTCCTCATGGGGTCTGCCCCTTCCGGGCGGTGTCGTCGGGCACGTCGTGCCGGGACGAGGAAGCCACGCCGGTCCCTCGTGGGGTTCAACCGGCGTGACCCCCGCAACGGTGGCCGTCCCGCGTGTGCGTCGGGTCACCATGCCGGGCGCGACCCGGTCGACGGGCGGGACGACGGTTGAGTGCTTACGGTCTGCTTCGCGCGCCGGGCGGTCCTGCGCGCCGACGACGTGTCGACGAGCGGACCCGGGGTGAGGATGGTTCGGCTGCAGACGGCACGTGCGGTCGGGGTGCTGGGTCCCGGCAGTACCGTGACAGGAGCCCTGGCGGGTGCCGCGGAGGACGTCGTCGCGGGGGACGTCGACGCGGCGGTGCGCCTCGCCGTCGAGCTGGGGCGGGCGATGCCGCTGCCTGCGTCCGGGCGCACGCTCGAGCGGTGGGAGCTGCTCGCGTCGGTCGCGGCCGTCGACCTGACCGCCGCCCGGGTCCTGGAGGCGCACTCGGACGCGCTGGCCGTCCTCGCCGAGAGCGGCGAGGCCCCCGTGCCTCCCGGCGGCAGCTGGGGCGTGTTCGCCGCTGAGCAGCCGGGCACGAGGCTGACGGCGCACGGGGACGACGGCACCGGCTGGACTCTGACCGGCCGCAAGCCGTGGTGCTCGCTGGCCGGCCGGCTCACGCACGCGCTGGTCACCGCGCACGCCGGCGACCGGCCCCGGCTGTTCGCCGTGTCGCTGACGCATCCTGGCGTCTCGGTCGTGCCCGACACGTGGCACGCGCGCGGACTGGCCGACGTGACCAGCGGGCCGATCGACCTGGTCGACGTGCCGGCGACCCCGGTCGGCGATCCGGGCTGGTACCTGCGGCGTCCGGGCTTCGCGCACGGTGGGATCGGCGTCGCGGCGTGCTGGTTCGGGGGCGCCGTCGGGGTCGCGCGGGCACTGCGCAGCGCGGCCCGCCGCCGGCCGATGGACCAGCTCGCGGCCTGGCACCTCGGCGAGGTGGACGTGGAGATCACCACGGCCCGCGCCGTCCTCCGCGAGTCGGCTGCGGCCGTCGACGCGCACCGGGCCCAGGGCGCGGACGGCGAGGACCTCGCCCTGCGTGCCCGGGCGGTCGTCGCGGGGTCGGCGGAGCGGATCCTCGCCCGCGTCGGCCACGCCCTCGGTCCGGCC
>Ga0302323_100002827_pt1 | contig 14113 bp, 8 predicted proteins | sample Fen_T0_3_FD_201950 | JGI IMG/M metagenome (GOLD analysis project Ga0302323, IMG submission 201950) | Peat permafrost microbial communities from Stordalen Mire near Abisko, Sweden - Fen_T0_3 | ecosystem: Environmental > Terrestrial > Soil > Wetlands > Permafrost | place: Sweden: Abisko... | reverse complement strand
AGCGCATCGTCGCCCGCGGGAAGCTCGATGGTCACGCCGGTCCCACCGGCGAAGGCCATTTCGAGCAGCGTGACGAAGAGTCCACCGTCGGAACGATCGTGGTAGGCCAAGAGCTTTCCGGCGCCGCTCAGCTCCTGAATCGCTGCGAAGAAGCCCTTCAGTCGCGACGGATCGTCGAGATCCGGCGGCACGTCGCCGAGTTGGCCAAAGACCTGCGCCAGGGCCGACCCGCCCAGTCTGTTTTTGCCCGCGCCCAGATCGATCAGCAGTAGTTCGGTTTCGCCAGCATCGGTTCGAAGCTGCGGCGTGAGCGCGCGGCGAATGTCCGTGGCCGGTGCGAACGCGCTGACGATGAGAGACAAGGGCGCGGTCACGCGCTTGTCGCAGTTCTCTTGACCGCCTTCCTTCCACACCGTGCTCATGGACATGGAGTCCTTGCCCACGGGAATGGCGATGCCCAGGGCGGGCGCCAGCTCTTCACCGACGGTGCGAACGGCATCGTATAGGCGCGCGTCCTCGCCGGGATGGCCGGCGGGGGCCATCCAGTTGGCCGACAGCTTGATGTTGCCGATGCCGCCGATGGGCGCGCCGGCGATGTTGGTGATGGCCTCACCGACCGCCAGGCGCACGGATGCCGCGGCGTCGAGCAGGGCCACCGGCGTGCGCTCGCCCATGGCCATGGCCTCGCCGGTGAAGGTGTCGTAGCTGGTTGCGGTGACCGCGGCGTCGGCCACCGGCACTTGCCACGGCCCCACCATCTGGTCGCGCGAAATCAGCCCCGTGACCGTGCGGTCGCCGATGGTGATAAGGAAGGTCTTGTCCGCTACCGTCGGCAAGCGCAGCACGCGGGTGATGGCCTCGCGCAGGTCGAGGCCGCCCGTGGAAAATGCCTGCTGCGCGATGGGCGCGTGCACAACGTCGCGGACCATCTTGGGCGGCTTGCCCAGCAGCACCGACAGCGGCATGTCGATGGGCTGGTTGTCGAAGTACGAATCCGTGACCGCCAGGGTGCGCTCTGCCGTGGCGTGGCCGAGCACGGCGAAGGGGCAGCGCTCGCGTCGGCACATGGCTTCGAACTCGTCGAGCCTGTCGGTGGAGACGGCTAGGACGTAGCGCTCTTGCGATTCGTTGCACCAGATGGCCAGCGGCGACATGCCGGGTTCGTCGTTGGGGATCTTGCGCAGCTCGAAGCGGGCGCCGCGCTGGCTGTCGTTCACTAGCTCGGGCAAGGCGTTGGATAGTCCGCCCGCGCCGACATCATGGATGGAGACAATCGGGCTCGCCTCGCCAAGCGCGCAGCAGCGGTCGATGACTTCCTGGCAGCGCCGCTGCATCTCGGCGTTGTCGCGTTGGACCGAGGCGAAATCGAGATCTTCTTCCGACGCGCCCGAGGCCATGGACGAGGCCGCGCCGCCGCCCAGGCCGATGAGCATGGCCGGACCGCCCAGCACGATGATGGCCGCGCCCGCGGGGACCTCGCCCTTCTTCACCAGGGGTAGGCGGATACTGCCGAACCCGCCGGCGATCATGATGGGCTTGTGATAGCCGCGGATCTCGCGGCCGCTGGGGCCTGGCACCTCCATTTCGAAGGTCCGGAAGTAACCTGCGATATTGGGCCGCCCGAATTCGTTGTTGAAGGCGGCCCCGCCGATGGGGCCTTCCAGCATGATGTCCAGGGCCGAGGCGATGCGGCTGGGTTTCCCGAAGTCCTTTTCCCACGGGCGGACAGCGCCGGGCAGGCGCAGGTTGGAAACCGAGAACCCGGTCAACCCGGCCTTGGGCTTGGACCCGCGGCCGGTGGCGCCCTCGTCGCGGATTTCGCCGCCCGAGCCGGTGGCGGCGCCAGGGTAGGGCGAGATGGCGGTGGGGTGGTTGTGCGTCTCGACCTTCATCAGGATGCCCACCGGCTCGCGATGGAAATCGTAGACTCCCGTCTTGGGATCCGGGAAGAACAACCCGGCTTCGGGGCCTTCCATCACGGCGGCGTTGTCGTGGTACGCGGACAGCACGCCAGCGGGGCTGGCCTCGGTGCTGCGCCGGATCATCTTGAACAGCGACTTGTCCTGCTGCTTGCCATCGACGATGAAGTCGGCGTTGAAGATCTTGTGCCGGCAGTGCTCGCTGTTGGCTTGCGCGAACATCATCAGCTCGACGTCGGTCGGGTTTCGCCCGAGGGTGCGGAAGTTATCGACCAGGTAGTCGATCTCGTCGGAAGCCAGTGCCAGCCCCAGCGATGCGTTGGCCGCTTCGATCGCGGCGCGGCCGCTGCCCAGCACGTCCACGGTTGCTAGCGGCTGGGGATCGGCGTGGCGGAATAGCCGGATGGCTTCTTCTTCGCGTTCGAGGACTGACTCGGTCATGCGGTCGTGGATGGCGGCGCGTAGTCCGGCGACGTCCGAGATTTCACCGGCCACCGTGTACCAGATACCGCGCTCGATGCGCCGGACCTTGGCCAGGCCGCAGTTGCGGGCCACATCGGTGGCCTTGGACGACCATGGTGAAATGGTTCCGATGCGTGGCACGACCAATAGCCGTTGACCAGCCAGCTTGTGCTCCTCCACACGGGGGCCGTAGTGCAGCAGCCGGTCGAGCACGTGCGCTTCGCGTTCCGAAAGCGCTTCGGTCACTTCCACGAAGTGAACGAATTCGGCCGCCGCGTCGCGAACCGACGGATTCTGTTTTTGGATTTTCCCGAGACGCTTGGCCAGTCGCGCAGGGGTGAATGAAGGCGCGCCACGAAGTACGAGCATGGTCATCTTGAAGTTGCGTGAAGAGTTGCGCTTCCAGCCCTGGAATGCAACCCGGAAGCGCGCGTCAGGGGCGGGGTGGACATTCGCATCCAGTCGGTGCTACGTGTTGAGTCGCCGTGGACACAAAAAACATCGCCAAAGCAATGCCCGCCTTCGCTCACGCGCTGGCTCTTCTCTGTCTTCTTTCCGCCTGCATCATGCCGGGCCAGACGCCGGCCATCGGCAACGCCGGGGAAAGCCTCGCCTCGTGCGGCGATGACGGGCTCATCGACGACGGCGAGGACGGCAACAACCAAAGCAAGGTCGTGGCTGGCCGCGGTGGGTATTGGTACACCTTCTCCGAAGGACACGGAACGACCATCGACCCAGAAGCAGGCGAAGCGGGCGGCACCTTCGCCATGAGCCCCGGCGGCGCCAACGGCTCGAAGTACGCGGCCCGCGCCCACGGCCGAGTCGCCAGTGGGGAGGTCGTCTTTGGCGCCTTGGGCATGAATTTCGTGGACCCCTTGGCTCAATACGACGCCTCTCAGTACAAGGGCATCGCGTTCTGGGCCAAGAAAGGCCCTGGCAGCTACGGCAGGGTCCGGCTCAAGGTTCCCGACGTCAGCACCCACAAAGCCGGCGGCGTCTGCAGGGAATGTTTCAATGATTTCGGCGCGGACATCGAGCTGACCGATGCCTGGCAGCACTTCGTGTTCCCGTGGCGAAAGCTGAAGCAGCTACCCGACTGGGGCTCGCCCAAGCCGCACGCCATCAAGCCCGCCAAGCTCTACGGGATGCAGTGGCAGGTGAACAAACCCGGCGCTGACTTCGACATCTGGATCGACGACGTGGAGTTCATCGGATGCGAGTAGGCGCGCTTTCCCTAGTGGCGCTGGCGCTGGCTGGCGTGGCCTGCATTCCCACGCTTGAGGAACAACAGTCGAAAGCCAAGGCCAATCGCCAGCGGGCGACGTCATCGGCGAATGCGCCAGGGGGGAAGAAAACCCAAGAGCCGGTCGAGGTCGCCGAGTTTCCTAAGCCCGCGCCCCTGGGGGCCTACGCCTTCACTGACAAGACCGGCAACGAGTACGCGGATCGCTTCATCGCCCTGTGGAACGACATGCACGCGCCCAAGAACGGGTACTTCAGCCCCGAAGGCGTGCCCTACCATGCGGTCGAGACCCTGCTTGTCGAGGCGCCTGACCACGGCCATGAAACCACGTCCGAAGCCTACAGCTACTGGATGTGGCTGGAGGCGGCCTACGGCAAATTCACCAAGGACTGGAAGCCGCTGGCCAAGGCCTGGGATAGCACCGAGGCGTACTTAATCCCAACGCCGGACGATCAGCCCACGGCTGGTTCCTACACGGACAACCACCCGGCGGTGTTCGCGGGCGAGCAGGATCTGCCCAGCGGCTATCCGGTGCCGCTGCAGGGCGGGGCCCCGACTGGGCGCGATCCACTTTCCAAAGAGCTGCGCGAAACCTACCGCACGCCCTTCATTTACGGCATGCACTGGATCATCGATGTAGATAACTGGTACGGCTTCGGCCGGCGTGGAGACCACGTGTCCAGGCCCGCGTATATCAACACCTTCCAGCGTGGCGAGGAAGAGTCGGTGTGGGAAGCCATTCCGCAGCCGTGTTGGGACGACTTCCAGTTCGGTGGCAACAACGGCTACCTCGACCTGTTCGTGAAGCAGGATGGCGGCTACGTCAAGCAGTGGAAGTACACCACCGCGCCGGACGCCGACGCGCGTGCGGTGCAGGCCATGTACTGGGCTAAGGTGTGGGCCGACGAGCAGGGCGCGGGTGCCACCATCGAGCCGCTGGTGAAGAAGGCCAGCAAGCTCGGCGACTACCTTCGCTATGCCCTGTTCGACAAGTACTTCAAGACCATGGGTTGCCAGACTCCGGAGTGCAAAGCAGGCGACGGCTACGACGGCGCGCACTTCTTGCTCGCGTGGTACTACGCCTGGGGCGGCTCCCTTTCGAAGGCCGGCGGATGGTCCTGGCGTATCGGCTCCAGCACGGCCCACAGCGGGTACCAGAATCCCTTCGCGGCCTGGGTGATGGCGCAGGACAAGGCTTTCAAGCCGATGTCCAAGAACGGCGCCAGCGACTGGGGCAAGAGCCTCGACCGGCAGCTGGAAATGTACCGCTGGCTGCAGTCGGCAGAAGGTGGCATCGCGGGCGGCGCCACCAACAGCTGGCGCGGCCGTTACGACAAGTTCCCGGCCAACGTCACGACCTTCTACAAGCTGGCCTACGTCGAGGCGCCGGTCTACATCGATCCGCCCAGCAACAACTGGTTCGGCTTTCAGGCCTGGAGCCTGGACCGCGTGGCCCAGCTTTACTACGTCACGGGCAATGAACACGCCAAGGTCATCCTCGACCACTGGGTCAAGTGGGTCCTGGCCAACACACACCTGACCAAGAACGGCAGCTTCGAGATCCCGTCGGATCTAACGTGGTCGGGTCAGCCGCAGCTCAACTGGGACGACAAGACTCAGCACTGGAGCGCCAAGGACGCGGGCTTCAACAAGACTTTGCATGTGAAGGTGAAGACCTACGGCACCGACCTGGGCGTAGCCGGAGCTCTTGCGCGAACCCTGCTGTACTACGCCGCCAAGTCGGGCGATGTGGCCGCAGCCAAGCTGGCCAAGGAACTGCTGGACCGCATGTGGAAGAAATTCCGCGACGACAAGGGCGTGGCCGCGCCCGAGACGCGCACCGATTTCAAGCGCTTTGCCGACAAGGTCTACATCCCGGCTGGCTGGAAGGGCGAGATGCCCAATGGCGATGCCATGGATTCCAATTCCACCTTCGCCAGTATTCGCACGGGCTACACCAAGGATCCCGAGTGGTCCAAGGTCGAGGCCCACCTGCGCGGCGGCCCCGCGCCGACGTTCACCTACCACCGCTTCTGGGCCCAGGCCGACATCGCCCTGGCCTACGCCACCTTTGCCATCCTGTATCCCGACGGCATCCAGGCCGGCGCGGTAGCCGCCGAGCCACAAGCCGACCGCAAGGGCAAGCCGGCGAGGAAAACCAAGGTCAAGGGCGGCAAGAAGTAGCGCGGCTGGCGGAATCTCTTCTTCGCTCTAGGGAAGAGATTTGCCGGTCCTTTTGTGGTATCGATGTCCGTCCTTTGGCTCAATCGGAGATGACCTTCATGATTCGCATCGCACTGCTTGGAACCATTGTTTTGTCCCTGTTCGCCCGACCCCTGCGCGCCGAGGAAGTGAAACTCGGTTACGTGGATTTGAGGCGCGCACTTTATGAGACCGAAGACGGCCGCAAGGCCCGCGCGACTCTCAAGAAGGACTTCGACAAGAAGCAGAAAGAGCTCGACGAGCAGCAGGAAGAGGTCAAGAAGGCCATCGAGGACCTGAACAAGAAGCGCACCTTGCTGCCCGCCGAGACGGTTCGCCAGAAAGAGGCGGAGTTGCAGGAGCGGGTCGGCAAGGTTCAGCAGACCTACATGCGCCACCAGCAAGAGCTGGCAGGCAAGGAAGAGGAAGCCACCCAGCCCATCGTCGAGCGCTTGCAGCGAATCATCGGCAAGATTGCGACGGCCGAGAACTTCACCATGGTGCTCGACAAGAGCGCTGGCGTGGTTTACGCCAAGCCGCACCTCGACCTGACCAACGAGGTCATCCGCCGCTTCAATGCTGGCGAAGAGAAGGGCGCAGCCCCGGCCAAGAAGCCAGCGGCCGCGGCCGATCCCAAGAAGAAATAGCCCGGGCCCGGCGCATCGCCATGGCCACCATGGACATCACAGCCATTCAGGCGGTGCTCCCCCATCGTTATCCGTTTCTCCTGGTCGATCGGGTGGACGACCTCGGTCCCGACAAGATCGTCGCGCGCAAACTGGTCAGCGCGAATGAGCCCTTTTTCGTGGGCCATTTTCCCGGCCGGCCCATCATGCCGGGCGTGCTGATTGTCGAAGCCCTGGCACAGGCTGGGGCGCTATTGGCGGCGCCGCTTTCTGGGTTCGATCCCGCCCGCCAGGGCATCTTTTTCATGGCCATCGACAAGGTCAAATTCCGCAAGCCGGTGGTCCCTGGTGATGCCTTGGTTCTGGAAGTGATTCCGCTTCGCAAGGGCGGGTCCGTGTGGAAAATGCGCGGTGAAGCCAAGGTCGATGGTGACATCGTGGCCGAGGCCGAGTTCGTCGCCGTCATCAAGAACCTCGGCCCGGCCTAGGTTCCACATGAGCATCACCATGACGAGGAAGGGCAGGGAAGGTCCCATGCGGTCGGCCGGTTTTCGCTATGGGCAATGGGGAAGGGTGCTGTTGGTTTTGGTGTCTGTAGTCTGCACGAACGCTTGCCGGCGCAGTCGTTTCCCCTCGCGCGGGGATGCCGCCCCGGTGGTGGTCGTCGTTCCGCGCAACGATGCCGCGGGGCCACCCAAGGTGGCCGAGCAAGAGCCCAACGACAGCCCCGAGCAGGCGCAGCTTCTGGACATCAATCCCGATTGGCCAGTGCGCAGCGTGGAAGGGGAACTTTCCGTTCCAGGCGAAGGCAAGCGCAAGGACGTGGATGTCTTCAAATTGATGGTGCCTGGTCCCAGGCAGGACCTAGCCGCGCATGCCAGCGCGCCAGACTCGGCCCCCATCGACGAACCACGCTTGTCGGCCCGGCGGTTGTCGGTTGAAGTCGCTTCCGGTGGCGGTGCGGCGCTGTCGCTGCAACTGCTGGATGACGGTCTCAATTCTCTGGAAACGATTTCGGTCGATGCGGGCGAGGTGGCTGGCATGCCCAACATGGCCGCGCTGCCGGGCCGCACGTACTACTTGCGGGTGAAGGCGTTGGCCAAGTCTGGCAAGACCCAGGAAGCCCAGCCCACGGCAAGCCCCTACAAGTTGACGGTCCAGCTTGGCGACTTCGAAATTTCCGAAGAGCGCGAGCCCAACGACAGGCTTGAAACAGCCCAGCCGCTTGGTCTGAAGGGGACGCTGGATTTTGCCGGGCTGTTCGGCTGGCAGCGAGACCAAGACTTCTACCGAATCCCCGCGCCCGAGGCCGTATCGGCCCTCGATATCGAACTGGACGCGGTGGAAGGCGTGGCCGCTGGCCTGCAGGTCCTGGACAGTGGCGGGGCAAGAATCGCGGCTGGAAAAGGGCGAAAGGGCGAGCGCTTGGCCCTGCACAATGTGACCCTTTCCCCGTCCGCGGCTGACGCGGGCACGAACGCTCGGTCGCTTTACGTTGTGGTTCGTGGTGAGTCTGGTCACAACCGGACGCAGCGCTACGTCCTGCACCTTTCGTTGGGCACGCTCAAGCGAGACGCGGAGATCGAACCCAACGACAATCCGACCAGCGCCACGGAGGTTCACGATGGCACAACCACGGGCTTCCTGCCCGTCGGTGATGTGGACTACTTCCGTTACACCGGCGACGGCCAACGCGAGGTCAGCATCGAGGTTACTTGTCCCTCCCGCGTGCGCGGCAAGCTGCAGATCGTGCGGCCCAGCGACGGCCAGGTGCTTGGCGCGGCAGAGGCAACGAAGCCCCGCCAGGCCGTGGTGTTGACCAAGATCCAGAGCCTCGGCGAGCCGCTGCTCGTTCGCTTGTCCCAGGGCAAGGGGGACGGCAACCCCAACGAACCCTATTCCCTGACCATCAGCAGCGCGCCGCTGCCTATTCAGAAAAATGGTGCCACAAATTCGCCTTCACCCCTAAACCCGGACTAGAAAATGGCCGATTGATCAAATGGAGGCTTTTGGCAACGCGTGCGAGGCCAGAGCATCCAAAGGTTAGATCATCATGGCCGCGCGAGACAGACACTCAGCCTTGACGAGGAAGCCTCGGAAAACTTTGCGAGGTCTTTCGGCCATACCACGACAGTCCTGTCAGGCCTTTGCCCCGTCGGTCCTTGTGCAATCGATGAATAAACTGGGCGAGAAGTGCGCCCAAACATCTGTAGCAGCAGAGTTCGAGTCTGCTTTGTGCATGCGCCTTGACGACCCGGTCGCGATGTTGCAAGCCATAAGCATAGGCAGAGGTTTCCCCATGCTAGAGCCCTGGATCATCAACGAAATCAGGCGCCGTGAAGAAGAACGGCGGCGGGGGGATCGTCCTCAGCTTGAGCTGCCTTTGCCTGAGCGTGAATGGCAGGAAGAGGGCGACTTTGGCGACGCCCAAAACCAGCAGGGCGATCGCGCACCCGAACGCGGTGTCGTGATTATCGGTATGTAGGCGGCGGTCGGCGGTCGCGAAATCGCATGCACCACGCGTGGCGCATGAGGTCGTGAACTGATCGAGTTTTTGGCTCTCAGGCGAAAACCACCTTATCAAGGGGTATGACGCTTGAGCGATTGGGTGAGCATCGGAGCTTCAGAGTTCAACGGCTAATCGGGCGCGAGGCGGAACGGCGCGGTCTGAATGCGGCGCTCGATAGGACGCTGCGATTCGAAGCCCCTCAATTCGTGACCCTCATCGGCAGCGCGGGGATTGGCAAATCGCGCCTCCTTGCGGAGTGGCTGAAGGAGGTGGGGGAGCGGCGAGATTTTCGCACCGTTTTCGTGTCCGCTGCGGGGGATATGCCCAAGGGCGAACCGGGTGGCGTTCTTGGCCACTTGCTGCGCGCCCGTATCGGCATCACCGCCGAGCTGGACAAGGATGCGACACTTGCCCTGTTCCGAGAGGAACTGCAGGCGGTCTTCGGTGATCGCCGGGTGTCCGAAATGGCCGGTTTGCTGGGCGCCTTCATTGGCCTGACCCCAGCCGGAAGCCCGTTGGTGCAGTCGCTGGCCATGCGGCCCGAGCAACAGGCTGAATTGTCCCGCGCGGTGCTGTGCCGGTTTCTTGAAGAGGACGCTCGCCAGCGTCCCATGCTGTATGTCATCGACGACGCCCACCTCGCGGACGACGATTCGCTAGAGTTGCTTACCCGGTTGCGCGCCGATCTTGGAGAAACTACGTTGGTGTTGGTCATGGCGGCGCGGCCTGAACTGCTGGTGCGCCGGCCCAACTGGAGCCGGGTCGAGGGTAGTCACATCCGCATGGATCTCGGGGGACTGGCGCCGCTTGAGATGGACGTATTCATCAAGTGCGCGTTGGCGGCCGAGGAGCTTGCCCCTGGCTTGGCCGAACGCGCGGCTGTGGAATCGGGTGGCAATCCGTCGCTGCTCATCGAATTGCTGGGCGCCTATCACGAGCACGGCATCCTGGCTTGCAACACACAAGAGGCGTGGCTCTTCGATGGTGGCCGGGCCGAACACGAGCGCCCGATACTATCTGCCGAGGTCAAGGCTAGCGCGCGGGTGTCGGAACTGAGCCCGAGCGAGCGCGATCTGCTCACGCGGGCCGCGGCCATGGGCAACATCTTCTGGACGGGAGGGCTCATCGCGCTCGGACGGCTGGGGTCCGAACCCTGGGATCCAACCCTGGTTTTTGCGCCCGATCCGTCTATCGAGGAAACCAAGCGCATGGTGGGCGTGCTGGTTGAGCGCGGCTATCTCAAGAAGGCAGAGTCCAGTTTCATGGGTGACGAGGCCGCCTGGTGCTTCGGCGACGTGGACGAGCGCATGCTGATCGAAGCCACGGTCGATCAGGAGACGACCCGGCGGCGCAAGCGCTTCGCCGCGCAGTGGATCGAAGCCCGCGCCGGCAAGACCATGTCCATCGACCAGCTCGAAAATATCGCCACTCTCTATCAGGACGGCCACGATCCGCGCCGGGCGAGTCATCGCTTCATCACGGCCGGCGACGAAGCTTGCCGCGTGCGCGACCACGAACGTGCGCGCTCGCTCTACGCCCGCGGTCTACAGTTGCTCGACAGCGACGATTCGCTGCTGAAAATCGAGGTCCTACACAAGATCGGCGACATCGCCGCCCGACTTGGCTATGGCCACGAGGCGCTGGCCCATTTCGGCGACATGCTCAAGGCGGCGTGGCGCCTCGATATGCCTGGCAAGGGCGGCGCGGCCCATTCGCGCATTGGGCGTGTCTATCGGTCGCTCGGCGACTACCGGATGGCGGTTCAGCACTTGGACATGGCGCACTTGCTGTTCGACCTGGGCGGCGATCGGCCAGGGGTGGCCGCCAGCCTCGACGATATTGGCCGGGTCTACTACCTGGTCGGCAAACCCGACGAGGCCTTGCGCTGCCACAAGGCGGCGCTCGCGATCCGGGTCGAACTCAAGGACGAGCGGGGCAAGGCCTTGACCTTGGCCTGGCTTGGGCTGGTCGAGGCGCAGATGGGACATATGGGGCTCGCGCAGCAGAGCTTCGAGCACGCCCTGGCCATCAGCCAGGCCACGCGCGATCCGCACGGCATCGTCTTCACCTTGCTCGATCTCGGTGCCCTGACCCGCGAGGCCGGGCATCCCAAGCTGGCGCACAAGCTGCTGTCGCAGGCCCGGGGGATTGCAACCACCATGGGCGAGCGTCTGACCGAGTGCCACCTTGCCCTGCAGATCGGCGACTGTTTGCTGGCCCAAGGGGAACACGCGGAGGCGGAGAAGGAAATGCGCGCCGCCAAGGACATCGCGCAGAAGTTTAGCGCGCGCCGATTGGTGGCTGAATCCGACCGCGGCTTGGCCGAAATTCACCTGGCCCTGGGTGACAACCTGGCGGCGCGAGATCACGCTATGTGGGCCGTGGCCGAGGCGGAAAAGATGGGGGCCGCGCCCTTGGTCGGCACCGCGCTGCGGGTGCTTGGAACAGCGCTGGCCGCGGGCGCGCCGGGCGACTGCGACCGCGGTGGGCCACGCGAGGTCTTCGACCGCGCCGTCGAACTACTCGGGTCCTCGGGCGCCGAGCTGGAGCTAGGCCGGACGTTCTCGGCCTACGCCGATTTCGAGAAGAAGATCGGTCGTCTGGAGGCCGCGGAGAAACTGCGCGATCGCGCTTTCGCGATTCGCCGCGACGCCGGCCTGCAAGCCCCCGAGCGCGACATCGCGGTCACGCACGAGGCGATCCTGCAGTAGCTGCCAGTGACTTTAACCACCCACGCGAGCGAGGAACCGCTCCCGACGATCCTTGTCCCAGCGTGCACAGTACGCCGGTTTCTGGTCGATGATTCGACGGTTGCACAGGATGCAACCAGGCTGGCAGGGCTCGATGGGAAGCGCGATCTCGCCCCGGGCCTTGCGCGGCCACAATGGATCCGCAAACAGCACCCGCCCCAATCCCACCAGATCCGCCGATCCTGCCAGCAGCACCGCTTCAGCTGTGGCCGGGCTTTGCACTCGGCCGGCAGCAATCACAGGCATGTGCGGCAGGGCCTGCTTGACGGCGTGGGCAAAAGGCACCATGAAGCCTTCCTTGTTGTCGTCTTCAAGGTAGCGCGGCAGCGAAAAGGAATCGTAGCCGCCGGCCATCACAGAGAGATAGGCGATTCCCGCGTCGGCCAGTCTGCGGGCGAAGGGAATCGTATCGTTTAAGGTCAGCCCATCGGGCAGGTACTCGTCGGCCAAGAAGCGGTAGCCTACGGGAAAACCTGGGGTCACGGCGGCACGAACCGCGGCCACGACTTCGAGCGGAAAGACCATGCGGCGGTCAGCGTCGCCACCGTAACCGTCGTCCCGTGAATTGGTGCGCGCGGCGAGAAATTGCGAAAGCAGATAGCCGGTCCCTCCATGCAATTCCACTGCGTCGAAGCCGGCTTGCACGGCCTTGCGCGCGCCGGCGGCGAAGGCGGCAATTGTGCCGTCGATGTCGGCTTGGTCCATGACCTTGGGCACGGCCCCCCACGTCTTGACCGCCGAGGGGGCGACCCGGTCTGGACGCTTCGCGAATCGTCCGGCGTGATGAATTTGCAGTACGGCCTTGGCGCCCCCCCGCTGGATGGCCGCCGCCAGCTTCGTCAGGCCGGGGACAAAGCGGTCGTCGCGGCTCTCGTCGGCTGTGAGCAGCGTGCGCGGATTGCACAGGCCGCGCGGCTCGACCGTCGCGTTCTCCACGACCACCATGGCGGCGCCGGACGCGCCCATTTCGGCGTAATAGTCCAGCACCAGTTCGTTCACAAAATGGTCCGGATCGGGATAGGCCAGGTACATGGGAAGGCCAACCACGCGGTTGGCGAGGGTCAGCTGACCGATGTGGAAGGGCGTGAAGAGCAGGCTCGTCATGGTGTCTCTCGATGCGCAGGGCGGCTTTGGTGTACCCGGCTAGCTTAGCTGGCTCGCCAGGCCGTGGCTCGTGCCTGTTGCGTGGCCATCACCAGCCGTGGCCAGGTGGGCCAAGGGCGGCTACGCGTGCCGTTTCGCGCCTTCGCCCGGCACGCGTTCGCCCCTCCCGCCAGCGATGGTGCTGACGCCGTTGGGGGACTCGCCGGTGATTTCGTCGACAGGAACAAAATGAAAAGGGGGCCGAATCCAGGCTCCGCCCCCCTTCCTTCGTCCTCTGTGTTCTCGTCTGCCTCTGCGTTCTCTCTTACTTCTTCTTCAGCTCGTCGAGCTTCACCAGCAGTCGATCCACCGACCACTTGGGCACGGTGTAGATGTCGGGCTGGTTGCCGGCTTGGACGTAGTAGTTGCTCTTGTCGCTGGTCTCGCTGCCGACTTTCAATATGCAGCCGTGGCCCTTGACGCTGGACTTGGCGGTGATGGTCGCAGTCGGCTTGGCTAGGCCCGTGGCCTTGGGTGAATTGTCCTCGGCAAAGCCAGCGCCTTTCCAGTCGGCGAAGGCCCCTGTGATGGTCGAAACCTTGGAATCGTCAGCGGTGAAATTGGCGGGCTTGCTGGCTTTCCAGTTGCCGCCCTGCTTGGCCAGCGCGAACGAGTCCTTGTCGTGGGCCACCGCCACCTCGGTCAGTTCGTCGCTCTTGAGGTTGCAGATGGTCTTGTCGCGGAATTCGATGGGGCGCTTGTACAGCCGGTCAAGATTGAATTTCTTGACCAAGAACACCTGCGGGCTGTCGGCCGACTTGACGTACCAGTCTTCGGCGCCTTTCTTGTTGCCGATGATTCCGGTCTGCTGCTTGCCGTTCTTCAGCGTCACCGTTACGGTCAGTTCGGGGGTGTCGAGACCCGTCTCCGCCGGTTTGGCGTCGTCGGCAAACTCATTGGCCTTCCAGGCGGCGAGCTGCGACGCCACGCCGCTGGCCACGCTCTTGTCGAAGGGCTCGACCTTGACCGAGGATTCCACGACCTGCCATTCCGGGGCCGGGCCGGCATCGCGCGGCGCCGGTTTGGACAAGACGATCTTGGCGCCGCTCTTGGCGGTGAGCTGGAGTTTCTCGGCGTCCTTCTCGTCGAAGGTGGTGATGGACTTGTCGCGCCAGGCGGTGGTGTCCTTGTCGAACTGGTACTTGAACAAGCCCGCGGTCGCCCACACCTCGTCCTTGCCCTCGATGCGGACCATGGTCATTTGGTTCGTGGTCTTGCCCACGCGCAGGTCGGCCACAACAGTTTCGCCCTTCTTGACC
>Ga0302323_100002826_pt1 | contig 14116 bp, 8 predicted proteins | sample Fen_T0_3_FD_201950 | JGI IMG/M metagenome (GOLD analysis project Ga0302323, IMG submission 201950) | Peat permafrost microbial communities from Stordalen Mire near Abisko, Sweden - Fen_T0_3 | ecosystem: Environmental > Terrestrial > Soil > Wetlands > Permafrost | place: Sweden: Abisko... | reverse complement strand
TGCTGAATTGTGCAAGCGTAACGCCGAGGCCGCGGCAGCGGATGCCGCCGAGAATGGCGATGCGGCCGATGGCCACGGTGATGAGCCCGAACGCAAGCAAGTGGCCGCGCCGACAGCGAGCAATCCGACCAAGGGCGATGCGAAGGCCCAGGTGACGGTGCAGATCTTCAGCGACTTTCAGTGCCCCTACTGCTTGCAGGTCAACCCGACCCTGGCCCAGCTGCAAAAGGAGTTTCCCGGTCGCGTGCGTTTCGTCTGGCGCAATTTTCCCCTGCCTTTCCACGACCACGCCGCGCTGGCCGCCGAGGCGGCCCAGGAGGTCTTCGCGCAGAAGGGGGCTACAGCCTTTTGGCAGTACCACGATCGTCTGTTCGAGGCGCAGGAGGGACCGGGGCAGGACCGCGAAACGTTGGAAAAGCTGGCGCAAAAGCAGGGCGTCGCGATGAAGCGGTTCCGTGCCGCCTTGGATTCTCACAAGCATCGGGCCGTTGTCGAAGCCGACGTCGTGGCGGCTAGTCAGGCCGGGATTCGTGGGACGCCTAGCTTCGTCATCAACGGCTACTTCATCGGCGGCGCCCAGCCCGCGGCGGCCTTCGAAAGGATCATCACCCGGGCCCTGGCAGAATCCGACCAGAAGGACAAGCCTTGAGCGTTGCGCGCTGACAGCTATCGGCGGGCGGCGATGAGCTCGGTCAACAAGCGGTCGACGTGCTTCTGGCTGGCGACGAAATAGTCCGCCTGCGAGCGCTTCGATCGGCCAACCCGGATTCCCAACACGCGCCCCTGGTGGGGCAAGGCGAAGACGTCTTCATCGGTGTCGTCGTCCCCGAGGAAGATCGCCGACTTGCAACGCAGACGCTTGCACAGGTGGACCAGGGCGGTGCCTTTGTGGGCGGCTTGGGCTGGCAGCAAATTCACCACCATCTTCCCCTCGACCACGCGGGCGCCTCGGCAGCGGGAAACGGCGGTGAGGACGCGTTGGCGAACGACAGGGTGTGCGCGGGCCAGACGGTAGTGGATGGCCAACGTTGGACCCTTGTTCTCGATGATGACACCGGCAGTGGCTGGCAGCAGGCAGGCCAGTTGTTCTTGCCACTGTTTCACCAGCAAGCGTGCGCCGGGCAGGCCGCGCGATGGCTCGAGGCCATGGTTGCCAATCACGGCGCGCATCGGAACACCCTTCACTTTTTCCATCGTGTCGGCGCGGGCGCGTCCGGAAATGACGACGCACGGATAGAGTTGCGCCAGTTGGGTCAGAAGTGCGCGGGTCTTGGCCCGCATGACTGCGTCGGGGGGATGATCGACGATGGGCGCAAGGGTGCCGTCGAAGTCGAAAGCCAGCAGCACGGCTCCCTGAGCAAACCGGTGCAGAAGGGGCAGATTCTCCCGAAGCAGAACGTTCTTCACGGGGAAAAACCAGCGAGCTTGGCCAGGTTTTCGCCGACGCGGGCCACGACTGACTCTTTCTTGCGCAATCGTGCGGCATCCACCAGCATACGCCCGGCCCAGCGGTACACGTTGAACTCGGCCAGGTACGCGCGCATGGCATGCATGCGGTCGCGCTGCTCTTCGGGCGACATGGAAATGGCCAAGGCCAGGGCCGAGCTGGCCTCGTCCAGATCGTAAGGATTGACCACCAGGGCCTCGGTCAGCTCGCGGGCAGCGCCGGTGAATTGACTCAGGATCAGCACGCCGCGCTCGTCCTCGCGGGCGGCCGCGAATTCCTTGGCAACCAGGTTCATGCCGTCGTGCAGGCTGCTGACGTAGCACAGGTCTGCGGCGCGGTAGAAACGAAAGACAACCGGCGGCTCGTGGTGGGCCGCTTGCAGTCGAATGGGCTGGTAGTCGCCGCGTCCGAAGCGCTGGTTGATGCGCGCAGCAGTGTTGGTGACGGTTTGATCGAGCTGTCGGTAGTGCTCGATGAGGGCGCGACTGGGGGCGGCCAGTTGGACGAAGGTAAAACGACCGATGTAGGCGGGAAATCGCTCGAGCAGGCGCTCGACGGCCAGGAGCCGCTCTTCGATGCCCTTGGTGTAGTCGAGACGATCCACGCCGACGCCAAGAATGGCGTCCTTGGGCAGACCCAGCTCGGCAAAGATACTGGCCCGACATTCGGGAATGGAAGGTGCCGCGCTTACCCACTCGTTCGGCCACGCTATCGAGATAGGGTAGGGTTTGACCAGGGTGGGTCTGCCATGCTGGATCACCGCAGTTTGCTCGCGGTCGATGCGTGCTTCCAGGTAGCGATCGACGGAATCGAGGAAGTTGTTGCAGTGGAGCTGGGTTTGAAAGCCCAGGATGCTACTGCCAAGCAAGCCTTCCAGAAGCTCGGCGCGCCAAGGACAGATGCCCAGCCGTTCCGAATTAGGCCACGGAATGTGCCAGAACGTGATGATGATGGCCCGGGGCAGGCGTTCGTGGATCAGGCGAGGTGCCAGTGCGAAATGGTAGTCCTGTACCAGCACGACGGGATCGTCCGAGTCGGCCTCTTGGCATACGGCCTCGGCGAACCTTCGGTTGACGGCCGTGTAAGCTGCGAAATCTTCGCTGCGGAAAATGGGGCGGTTGTGGGCCAGGTGGCAAAGCGGCCACAGCCCCTCGTTGGCCAACCCATAGTAGTAGCCGCGTTCTTCCGCGGGTGACAGCCAGACCCGGCGAAGCGAGTAGGATTTCTCGTCGGGCGGTACCCGTACGCGATCTTTGCGGTCGACGGATACCCGATCCGCCGAGCCGCTGCCGTGGGCGACCCAGACCCCCGAGCAAGCGCGCAGCACCGGTTCGACGGCGGTGACCAGGCCGCTGGCCGGATGCACGACCTGAATCGTGCCGTCTTCAGCGCGCTGGTGAATGTAAGGTTCACGGTTGGCAAGAACGATGACCTTCTCGCCCGGAAAGTAGCGCACCAGGGTCTGCTTGAGGCGCTGCGGATTCCAGGCACCGGTTTGTCCTTCGAGCTCGCGCTCGGCAGCGATGCGTTCCACCAGCTCGCGTACGTCGCGAATGATGGGCAAGAACTCCTTCTGGTGCGACTTGCCTTGGATGAATCGGCGCAGCTCCTTGCGAAATCCCCGCCATGACAGGCGTGCCGCGAAGATGGTGATCGCCGAAGCGCCCAAAGCCAGCAAACCGAAGGTGATCAGCAGGAAGGTTCGCGTTTTTTCCTCGCGACGCTCGATGAAGGAAAGGTCGTGGACCAACACCAGGTAGCCTTGGGTCTCTTCATCGTGCAGGAGGGGCACGACGCTGACATGGACGTCCCCGCCCGGCAGTGGCCACACGGCACCCCACACCGAGGCCGGCTCGGTCGCGAACGCCCTCTCGACGCGCGTCTGCTCCATTCTCTGGGCGATGGCGGGGCAGGTAAGCTGGGCTGGGAGCAAAGGGGAACGGGCCAGCATCCTCATTTGCCGAGAACACGCCGCCGCTCCCATGATGCGTTCGTTGCGCGCAATATCGGCGAGCGTGGCATCCAGGGATTCGTGTTCGTTCCAGTGAGACAGTAGCGCCTGACGAGCTCCCTGCCCGACCGAGCCGGCGAGCAGGGTGATGTCTTTCTGGAACCACTGCCGGGTGGTGCGTTCGACCACCGTCGACGCAACCCAGGCCAGCAGCGCTACCGAAGCTAGAAGTGCGACCACGAACCGTGCTACTCGTTTCATCGTAGTCTCCCTGGGGCGAGTTTCCCGCCACCCTCCGGCGGCGGGGTGCAAGTGTCCGTCTACCCGTTCGGTCTTCTAGATGCTACGCGCCTTTCAGCCACGTTCAAGGGTATGCGACGTTGCTATTGGGCTGGATTTTTCCCTTGTGATAGGGCATTCCAGGAATGCCATGACCACAACCCGTGAACGCTACGATGCTTTGCGCGCGCTCAATCTGAAGTTGGATTTGACCCGCGGTCAACCCGGTGACGACAACTTCGACGTGTCGAACCCCATGCTGACCATCGTCGACGACAGGTCGTTGGTTACGCCCAGCGGGGTCGCTTTGCGCAATTACCCCGGTGGTGTGGCGGGCATCAAGGAGGCGCGCGAGTTGTTCGCGCCCATGCTGGGGGTGCTGCCCGAGGAGATCATCGTTGGCAACAACGCCAGTTTGGCCCTGCTTGGCCAAGTGCTGATGTGGGCCATGCTGAAGGGCGTGCCCGGTAGCCCGGCGCCGTGGTCTCGCGGTGAGGTGAAAATCATCGTCACGGTGCCCGGCTACGACCGCCACTTCTTGATGCTGGAACGGTTGGGAATCACCATGATCCCCGTCGGCATGACCGCCGAGGGTCCAGACATGGCGGCGGTCGAGCAGCTAGCTGGTTCGGATCCGAGCGTGAAAGGATTGCTCTACGTTCCCACCTACAGCAATCCCACCGGCGACACGACGTCGCAGGCCGTGGCAGACCGTCTGGCTTCCATGAAGACTGCGGCACCCGACTTCACCATTTTCGCCGACGACGCGTACGCCGTTCATCACCTGGACGAAACACCGCCACCCCACCCGGATTTGCTGGGACCTGCCAAGAAGGCCGGCCATCCCACGCGCGTGGTCCTGTTCGGTTCGACGTCGAAGATCACCTTTGCCAGCGCCGGTGTCAGTTTCCTTGCCGGCAGTAAGGAAACCATCGCGTGGATCGGCGAGTTGATGGGCACCCAGATGATCTCGCCCAACAAGGTCGAGCAGTATCGGCACGTGTTGTTCCTTGGGCGTTACCCGGGCGGCATTGCGGGCGTCATGAAGGCCCACGCCAAATTGCTGGCGCCGAAGTTCGCAGCCGTGCAGGACGTCCTGTCGCGCGAGCTGGAAGGCAAGAATCTGGCGCGTTGGACACGGCCCAAGGGCGGTTATTTCGTCAGCCTCGACACCAACAAGCCTATCGCGGACAAGGTCGTGCGGCTGGCCAAAGAGGCAGGCGTTGCCCTGACTCCCGCCGGGGCGACCTATCCCTTCGGCAAGGACCCAAACAACCGCAACATTCGCATTTCCCCCACCCGACCGCCCTTCGAGCAAGTGGGCAAGGCCATGGAAGTGGTCGCTGTGTGCGTGCAGCTGGCTTCGGAGTAGCCACGGCCGCGCGCTCGGGACATCCGGGCGCCCGCTAGATTCCTTCGAACAGGACCGTCGAGAGGTAGCGCTCGCCCGAGTCGGGCAGTACCACCACGATGGTCTTGCCGGCAAACTCGTCCAGCTTGGCAAGGCGAAGCGCGACCGCAGTCGCGGCACCGCAGGAAATGCCGGAAAGGATGCCTTCTTCGCGCGACAGCCGGCGCGCTGTCTCGATGGATTCTTCGTCGGTGACCTGTTCCACCCGATCGACGACGGAAAGGTCGAGGGTTTCAGGGATGAAGCCGGCTCCTAGCCCCTGAATCTTGTGGGGGCCCGGCTTCAGCGGTTGACCCGCCTTGGCCTGCGTGATGACCGGGCTCTTGGTTGGTTCGACCGCCACGGAGTATAGCGCCTGCTTCTTCACGTTTTCGAAGTAGCGCGAGATCCCGGTGATGGTGCCACCCGTGCCCACGCCGGAAACCAGCACATCGACCTTGCCATTGGTGTCGTTCCAAATTTCGGGCCCCGTGGTTTCTTCATGGATGCGTGGATTGGCTGGATTCTTGAATTGCTGGGGCAGGAAATACCGGCCCGGTTCGCTGGTGAGCAGCGCCTCGGCGCGACGAATAGCGCCGGTCATGCCCTCGGTGCCTGGTGTTAGCACCAGGTTGGCTCCCAACGCGGCCAGGACGCGTCTGCGCTCGATGCTCATGGTCTCGGGCATGGTCAGCGTGAGTTTGTAGCCGCGAGCCGCACAGACGAAGGCGAGGGCGATCCCCGTGTTGCCGCTGGTGGGTTCCACCACTTCGACGCCGGGATGCAAGAGGCCTCGCGACTCGGCATCGCGGATCATGGCTGCTCCGATACGGTCTTTGACCGAATAGGCCGGGTTACGCCCTTCGATCTTCGCCAGAATGGTGGCCTTCGCGCCGGCCGCTATGCGCCCGAGTTTTACGAGGGGGGTTCCGCCGATGGAGAGGGAGCTGTCGTTGTAAAGCATGGGCACTTCCTATCCTATGAATACGAGAGGACAAACGTGATAGACCGTCGGGAGGCTGTCAAGGAACGAACAGTCAAGGAACATCGTGGTGGCGGCGCATGGGGCGCCGCATAGATGGGCAGCGCCGTCAGGCAAGCGCCCGTCGTTCACGTGACTCGGTAAAGGATTTCCATCGTGCAGTTGCGTTCGTTGCAGTGGAAGCGCAAACGCAGCCGTCGCTGCTCGTCGTCGACCAAGAACCATGGTTCGGGTGGGGCAAGCTGGGCTTGGGTGCCAGCAGCGCGCGGACAGAATCCCAGCTGGTCTTTGAGGCAGTAGCGGGTCGTCATGACCGTTCGTCCGCTGAGGTCGAGGCCGCTTTCCGCTGCCGGCTCGATGGTCTCTACCTGGTGGCGGCGGTAGAACGCTGCCGCCTTCCGGTTCAGCACGTTGGCAAGATAGGAAAGCCGGGTTTCGGGAAAAGGCACATCGTTGGGCTCGACCACCGTCCGCTGCACTGGCCGGGCGTGGGCGCGGGCAGCAACCAAGTCGGCGGCCAGCGCTCTGCGCAGGGTGTTCACTTGGCTGGCCAGCAAATGCAGCGGCGTCGCCCATGCGATCTCGATGCGGCTGGCGGTGAAGTCCGTGTCGCCCAGCTTGCCCAGTTGTTGCGCCACGGCAGTTCGTGCTTGTTCTGGTTTCAGTGCCGCGACCCTCGCGCAGGCAAGTGATGCTTGCGCTCGAACACCGTCCTCGTCCGTTGCCTCCACCACGATGCCGCTGTCGGCATCGCGCAGCCACAGCTCGACGGCGATTTTCCGCGTCGGGTGACTCTTGGCGATCTGGGCGGCAAAGGCATGATCGTGATTGCGAAAGACGCGCGTGCCCGTCGCGAGCCCTGCCAGCTTTTGCGGGAAAACGGTTTGGCCCTGGACGCGATTGATCAACGACCCTTCGAGGTGGTTGTCGCGGCCATAGAACGTAATGCCATCGCCGTTGTTCAAAGACGGTGCGTGTGACGGTGTCTGCTCTAGCGTGAAGAAATCGCGTCCCACGGCAGCGACGCGGCCCAAAGGCTCGCCCACATGCTTTGGGGAATCGGGCGAGGCGACCTCGGCACCCCGACCGGTAAGGAAGTAGCGGGTGTAGCCGCGGTTGAAGGTCTTGTCCGGGTTGGGGACGAAGTCCAGCGTGACCCGTCCCGACGAGGTCGCCCGACTTCCTTGCTCGGCCAGCAGACGATCCAGGGCTTGCCGATAGTGGCCGACGATGTTCATGACGTAGGCCTTGTTCTTCAAGCGGCCCTCGATTTTGAACGAGGACACGCCCGCTGCCATCAAGTCGCCGAGGTGCGGTGTCAAATTCAAATCACGCAGGGAAAGCAAGTGGCGATTGGCCGCCATCGTCGTTCCCCGTGCATCCACCAGGGAATAGCTACGGCGACAGGGTTGGGCGCATTGACCGCGATTGCCGCTGCGACCGCCCAGGGCATAGCTGAGGGAGCATTGTCCACTCATGCACACGCACAAGGCACCGTGGACGAAGACTTCCAACGCCAACGTGGTAGCGGCGCGAATCTCGCGCACTTGGTCGAGGTCCAGCTCGCGCGCCAAGATCGCGCGCGCGAATCCTACCTTTTCCAGGAAGGCCACGCGTTCGGGCGTGTGGTTGTGCATTTGCGTGCTGGCGATGAGGGGCAGAGGAGGCAAGTCGCATTCGAGCAGGCCGACATCCTGGATGATCAGGCCATCCACGCCGGCGCCGCGCAGATCGTGGCACAGTCGCGCCGCCGCTTCGATTTCATCGTCGCGGAGGATGGTGTTGACAGCGGCGTAGACCTTGGCCCAGTAGCGATGGGCATGGGTGGCTAGGCGTTCGATGTCTGCCAGGGTATTTGCCGCCGCCTCGCGTGCGCCGAAAGCCGGCGCACCGACATACACGGCGTCGGCACCGCAGTTGATGGCTGCGGTGCCCGCTTCCAGGTCTTTGGCAGGTGCCAGAAGTTCGATAGCGGGCAAAATGGGAGAAGTCTGCAAGGTCCGCGAAGTCTATCTCGCCTATCTAAGGCGCAACAGACACTTGGCCTCTTTTGCCAAGTCGCGCGACCGCTTCTGTCAACGAGACGACGTCCACAGGCTTGAACAAATGGGTCTGAAAACCGGCGGCCAGGGCACGTTCCACGTCCTCGTTGCGAGTGAAGGCGGTAAGCGCAATCGCAGGGGTCTGCCCTCCCTGGTCGTTCGTACGTTCGCGCAGGGCTCGGATGAGATCGAGACCATCCATGTCGGGCATGCTGATGTCGCTGACCAGGACATGCGGCCTCGCGTTTGGTAAGAGCGCCAGGGCTTGCTGGGCAGAGATGGCGGTCATGACGTCGGCGCCCTGAGCGCGCAGCACCTCGCTGACCAGCTCCAGGGCGTCGGGCTCGTCATCGACGAGCAGCACGCGGATACCACGCAACGTAGGTGCTTTGTCGACGGGGAAAGTCATCGCCGAAGCTGACTCTGCGGGTTCCGTTTCACTGACGGCTTTGACAATCGTACGCTCGGGTAAGAGGACCGTGAAGGTTGCTCCCTTGCCTTCGCCATCGCTGTCGGCCTTGACCGTACCCCCGTGCGCGACCACCAGCTGGCGCACGATCGACAAACCCAGCCCCAGGCCACCGTGGCGGCGCGTGGTCGAGGCATCGGCCTGCCAGAAAGGCTCGAACAGGAAGGGCAAGACGTTTCGGCGAATTCCTTCACCGCTATCGCTGACCACGATGCAAACATCGGGTGGTCGTCGTTCCATGCGAACCAGCACGCGTCCGCCCTTGGGCGTGAACTTCACCGCATTGGAAAGCAGGTTCCACACGACCTGTTGCAGGCGATCGGAATCGGCCAGGATGGGCACGTCCTCGTCCGGAAGATCCGCGATGATGGCCACACTCTTCGCCTCGGCGGCTGGGGTTACGACTTCGATGGCCGAGATGATCGTGTCGCGCATTTTCGTCGCGCCGAAGTTCAGCGCGAGCTTGCCGCTCATGATGCGGGAGATGTCGAGCACGTCCTCGATCAGTTTGGCTTGCAGTCGAGCGTTGCGTTCGATGGTCGCCAAGCGCCTGTCGATTTCGGGCGAAAGGTTGCGTCGACGGAGCAAGACAGCCCAGCCCAAGATGGCCGTCAAAGGCGTCCTCAGCTCGTGGGAAACAGTGGCCAAGAACTCGTCCTTGGCTCGGTTGGCAAGCTCGGCGGCGCTGCGCAGGACTTGCTCGCGCATTCGCGCCTCGTCCTTTTCCTTTACCGCCCGTGCGTTCTCGATGGCCATGGTTGCGCGTCTTGCAAAGTCCTCGGCGAAGGAGAGATCTTCGCCCGCGTAGTGCCGACCGGAATCGGCGTAGACGAAGGTAATCGCGCCCAGTGTTTGCTCACGGCCGCGCAACGGCACCACCATGGCGGATTTCAGATGCAGATCGCGGATGATGCGCAGGTGCTCGGCATCGCGCGCGCTTTGTTCCAGCAATTCTTGGGGAATTTCCGTGTAAAGCTCGGACCGGCCCGTGCGTAGGACCTTGGCTACACCGCCCGGATCATCGGGATTGGGTGGATAGCGTTCACCCAACGTGCGTGCAAGTCGGACCTTGGCTTCGTCGACGTGGGCCACAGCAACTTGGCGAACAATCTTGGTGTCCGGCTCGACCAGATCCACAGCGCACCAGTCAGCCAGCGTCGGCACAGCGAGCTTGGCGACAGTTGCTAACGTGGCCGGGTAGTCGATGGACGACACCAGTGCCTCTCCGGCGGCAGCCAGGAATGCGTTACGTGCGTGTTCACGCTTTTCTCGGGTGACATCGCGAAACACCATGACGACGCCCCTGATTTCTCCGCTTTCGCTACGGATGGGGGCACCGCTGTCGTCGATGGGAATTTCCGACCCCGACTTGGAACGAAGCATGGTGTGGTTGGCCAGTCCGATGATCATTCCCTCGCGCAGGACCTTGGTGACGGGGTTTTCGACCACCTCACGCGTCTTCTCGGAGAAGATGCAAAACACCTGGTCCAGCGCGCGTCCGCGTGACTCCGCTTCGCTCCACCCGGTCAGGGTTTCCGCGACCGGATTCATGAAGGTGACATCGCCCTTCCCATCGGTGGCAATGACCGCGTCGCCAATGCTGCGCAAGGTGGTGTTCAGCCAGCCCCGTGCCTCGTCTTCGCGTTCAAGACGGGCGGCACGCAGAAGCGCTTGCGCGCAATGCCCGGCCAAGGTCTCGATGAACCGGCGTTCTTCGGGGGGGAACTTCCGTGCCTGGTAGTAGCCTGCGCCAAGCAAGCCCAGGGACTTGCCTTCGGCGACAAGTGGCACGCTCCAAAACGCCTTGGCGCGGGCGTCGTTCGACGGCGTGGCGGCCAGGCCCGGATATAGCCTGGCATAGTCAGCCTCGTTTTCCGCCCAGGTGGAGGCACCTCTTTCCATGCGCTTGAACACATCGGGGTTGCCGGCGCTCGGGCTGATGTGGCGAATCTTGGCGAGAATCTCAGGGGCAACTCCGCGCTGTTCGATGAGGTCGAGCGCCGTGCCAGAGGCCTCGAGCAGATACAAGGTGCAGGTGTCGGCGGAGGCGGCTCGCATTCCCTGCTCGACCACGACAGGCGCAACTTCGGAAGACGTGCGCACCTCTGCCAGCGAGGTGGCCAGGTCGGACAAGGCGTTAAGCCTGTGCAGCGCGCGTTCGGCGAGGTCACTGATGAACCGTTGGTGCAAATGTTCGCGTCGCCAGCCAAGCGCGAGGGTTGCTCCGGATAGAAGAACGAAGACGACCGAGAAAACAATACCCCTTCGCGCCGCGGATTCGGCGATGGCTCGTTGGCCGACCAGAAGATTGGTCTCGCTGGCACGGATGGCCTGCACATCGCGGCGGAAGGCATCCATGTGTTGCTTTTCCTCGCCGGAGGCGAGCAGCGCGATGGCCGTGCGCTGATGCCCCATCTTGACCTGTGCCACGAGCTCGCCTAGGTAGGCCATCGTCGCCAGCGCATCGCGATCGGCGACGTCGCCATCACCGCGGGCCGTGCTGTCCCCCACGACGAGTCTTCTGACTGCGGCAGCCCGGGTCCGCTCATGGATCATGGCGGTGTCATAGGGTTCTAGGAAAGCTTCGTCACCGCTTGCGACGTAGCCGCGTGCACCGGTCTCGGCATCCAGGAGGTCGCCGAGCCAGTCGTCCACTTTTTGGCGGACATCGACGATATGGGCAGCCAGCTGGGTCGCTTTCGCGTAGGCCATGACGGCCGCACCGCTGAGAATCACGACGGTGAGGAGGGGCAAGGTTGCGAGAAGAAAGAGTCGGCCGGTTTGCCAAAGGCGTCGAATCGCGGGTGGCATCATGCGAAAGGCTGCCCGATGAAATAGGATTATCCAAGTCCTGGTTGCAGCCTCGGCTGGCAAGCGTCAGGACTGGACCCACCGGATCTACGCAGTCTTGTGCGGTCGCAGACCCTTGACGATGAGACCGAAGCCGGCTGCGATCATGACCAGCATCACCAGGGTGTTCATCAGAGTCGTTCGCTCGAAGTAGATGTCGAGATTGATCAAGATGCCAGCCAGGATGAACAGCAGACCGCCCACGGCAAGGAGCCATCCCAAGATCGAGCGGCCGTTGACGAAGAGAATGCCGACGCCGAAGAGCAGGGGCAAGAGCGTGATGCCGAAGCTGCGGCCCGCGCCACCGAAGCCCATGAAATTCCAGTAGGACGAATGTACCTGCACGTGAGTGAAAAGCATGTAGCAGCCGACGGCCGCCAACAGCACACCCAGGAAAAACTCGCCGACACCCCCAGGGGTGCCGCCCGCGCCCTCGAATTTACGTTGAGGTTTGCCCCCGAAGCTCGCGCCAGTCTCGTTCATGGCGGGATCATTCTACACGCTTGCGTGTGGGCTATCGCAGTTTGCCCACGGCGAATTTCAAGTAATCGCCCTCGGGGAACACGGGCAGGCTCGGGTGGTCGAAGCCGGCGCTGGTATACGATTCCAGCACGAAGGCGCGCCCTGCCTGGCGGACGCCTGCTTCCACGCTGGTCAAGAAATCACGTCGAGGAAAATGGCTGGAGCAGGAGGCCGCACACAAAAGGCCACCCGGGGCGACCACTTGGGCGGCCAACCGGTGTAAACGCAGGTAGGCGCGCCGGGCGGCGGGAAGGCTGCCTTTCGAAGGGGCAAAGCTAGGAGGGTCGGAAACCACGATGTCCCAGGTGTCCTTCCGTTCCACCGCCTCTTCCAGAAAACGAAAGGCATCGGTGGCGTGAAAGCCGGCCTGATCGAGGTCAAGCCCGTTGTGCTCGAAATTGCGGCGTGCGGCGGCGATGGCAGGTTGGGCTATGTCCACCGTGTCGGTTCGACGGGCACCGGCGGCGGCTGCATAGATGGAGAAGCCTCCGGTGTAGCCGAAAAGGTTCAACAGCGACTTGCCCTGAGCCCGCGCGGCCACCGCCTGTCGATTTTCGCGCTGGTCGAGAAACAGACCACCTTTTTGTCCGCGACCTACGTCCACGATGAAACGAACGCCATTTTCCACGACCCTGATTTCTTCGCTTCCTTGGCCGCGCGCTTCGCGGTCGAAGACTTTGCGCACGCCCAGGCCGGCGGCGCTGGCGCGCAGGACATCAGGCAAATTGCGGTAGAAGGCGCGGCTGCCTTTGCCGTCGAAGCGCACGGAAACGGTATTGGCGTAGACGTCGACGTGGATGCCGGGAAGGCGATCGCCTTCGCCGTGGACCCAGCGGAAGGTGTTCGTGGTGTGCAAGTCCAGGTGGGCCAGGCGTATGGCCAGTGCCGCTTGCAGCCGCCGCTGAACCAGCGCTTCAGGGTCGCCAACCCGGTCCAAATCCAAAACCCGAACGGCAATCGGACTGGTGGCGTCCCAGTAACCGAAGGCGATATCGCGTCCGTGTTTGTCGGCGATGGCAACCAGGCTGCCGGTTGGTAGGCCGGGGGAGCCGGCAATGGCCTCGCGAAATAGCCACGGATGACCTTGTCGCAGTGTGCGACTGAGGTCTTTTTTCAGAACGACTGTCGCCGAGCGCGCCACCACCTTGCCGCATCATACGCGTTCTTTCGGTCAGAGCCATGGTCGGAAGGCGAGCCACCCATGCTTTTTCTAAAGAAAGCGACCTCAGGTACCGAAATCAACCTTGCCGGTCCGGGCAAGAACGTGGTGGCGGCGGGGACCGACTGCTGGGCTGCAGGGGAGGGGCTTAGCTTAGTTGTGTGCGCGAGAGGGGGGCGTTTGCCGGCTACGGGCAGGGGGGGCGGTACCGCGGTTCGGGGAGCATCGAGGGTGCAAGGATGGAATAGACGCGGTACCGCCAGATTGTTTTCCTGTGATAGACGTAGTCGTCTGTGTTGACGAGGACGACCGCGTGACAAACCCCGAAAGCCCCAACAGTGCTCCGCCGCCCATCGACCCTATCAACGGGGGGAGCTTCTTCGATCGACTGACTGAGCGGCAGATGACCCTGCTGGTCATCGCAGTCGGTTTACTCCTTTACATCCCGTTTGCCGGCACCTACGGCCTTTGGGATCCCTGGGAAACGCACTACTCCGAAGTCGCGCGCCAGATGACCAAGCGGGGCGACTTCATCAGTTTGTGGTGGCCGGGCTCGCCGCGCGACGCTGACGTTTTCTGGTCCAAACCAGTGCTGACGTTTTGGCTGATGAGCATCGGCATGCACATCGCTCGCATCGGCCTTCCCGGCAACGACCCCGGCGAAATGGCCCTGCTGTCACGCACGGAATGGGCAGTGCGCGTGCCTTTTTGCCTCCTTGGGGTGCTGGGCATGTGGGGCGTTTACATGGTGGTGTCGCGCTTCGTTTCCCGACGCGCGGGCTTCTTGTCGGCCTTGGTGATGGCTACCAGCCCGATGTTTTCGCTCATCGCCCGGCAGGCCATGACGGACATGGCGTACGTCGGCCCCATGACCATGGCCCTGGCGCTGGGTGTGATTACTCTTCTCGACGATCGCGACGAAGTCCTGCCTCGGCGCGGGCGCGGCTTTTGGAGTTATCCCCACCACCCCGTCTTTTTCGCCACCGTCGGCGTGTTCCTCGCGCTGGTCTTGCCACAGCTCCTCG
>Ga0302323_100002825_pt1 | contig 14116 bp, 11 predicted proteins | sample Fen_T0_3_FD_201950 | JGI IMG/M metagenome (GOLD analysis project Ga0302323, IMG submission 201950) | Peat permafrost microbial communities from Stordalen Mire near Abisko, Sweden - Fen_T0_3 | ecosystem: Environmental > Terrestrial > Soil > Wetlands > Permafrost | place: Sweden: Abisko... | reverse complement strand
CGGCCGGAAACCGGGACGCAGCCTTGATTGTTGAACTGTTTTATTAAATCATCAAAACTTGTGAGCACTAAATCAAACCACTCCCTGGCGACGGTAGTTCTCAACAAAAAATTGGCCTGGGTCCTGTCCGGCACGGCCTTGCTGCTCGACGCCCAACAGCTCACCAGCGCCCAAACCGTCCTCTTGCCCCCGCCCCCCACGCCGCTCGCACCGGTGGTGGCTCAGGATGAGCTCGCCAACAACGAGCTGAACGTTTTTCTGCCCACAGGGGAAACCCGCGGCAGTTCGCTGCCCTCGTGGCTGCGTTATGACCCGGTCAACCTCCGGCCGCATTGGGACTACGGTTTTCAGTATGGCAACGGAATGCTGTCCTCGCCGGGAAACCAGGCGAAAACCATCACCCAATCCTTTTCCCCCGGCCTGGGCGTTGAATTAGGCCGGCACTGGCTGCTCGATTACACCCCCACCCTCCGGTTTTATTCGAACAAAAGTTTTCATGACGGAGTGGATCATGCCGTCAATTTGAACGGCCAGACCCGTTACGAAGATTGGACGCTCGGCCTGACCCAAACCTTCAGCCAGACCTCGGACCCGCAGGTGCAAACCGCCACGCAGACCGACCAGCAAACCTTCGGCACCGGCCTCTCCGCCAACCTGTTGCTCAATGAAAGGATGTCGGCCGATTTCGGTCTGAACCAGCGGATCAATTCCACCACCGGACTGCAAAACTCACGGGACTGGTCCACCTCCGACTGGCTGAACTACCTTTTCTGGCCCCGCTTGAATGTCGGCGTGGGCGCAACCGTCGGCTATCTGGATGTGGACACCGGCTCCAATCAGACGTACGAAGGTTTGAACGCCCGCGTTAACTGGCGCGCCACCGACAAGTTGGGATTCAGTGTCAGTGGCGGCGTGCAAGACCGCCAGTTCCTAACCGGCGGGGCCAATGATTTGGTCAGCCCGATCTTCAGTGCGTCCATTCAATACCAGCCGTTCAAGCACACGCAAATCGCTTTGACCGGCAGCCGCTCGGTTGGGCCGTCGGATTATTACACCGCCAGCGACGTGTCGGAATCCACCACCGTCAGCGCCAGTCTCAACCAGCGTCTGCTGAAAGAATATAATCTTGGCTTCAGCGTGACCTATACGGAAACCAAAAACACCGTGGCCAGCCAGACTGGAGCCATCGGCCAAACCATTGATTACACCTCATTCAACGCCACCTTGAGCCGCGGATTTTTACTACACGGAACCTGCTCGGTGACCTATAGTTACACCGACACCCAATCCAGCACGCCGGGCTATTCCTCCCGCGGCAATCAAATTGGCTTTCAACTCGGCTGGCACTACTAAGCCGCCCGCGCCGCCGCCCGACGCAAAACATGACGACCTCCCCGTCCCCCGCACCAGACCTGCCTTGGCGGCCATTTGCCCTGGCCGCCACCGCGCTGACGCTGAGCTTCATACTGCCGCTGTGGCAATTATTCCAGTTCGCCCGGCAGGATGAACTGCATTCCTTCATCCTGCTCATGCCGCTGGTCAGTGCCTACCTCGTCTGGGTGGAAAGAAAAAATCTGCCGGCCATTTCCCCCCCGGCCCGCGCCGCCGCCGCCGCGTTTTCGCTGGCGGGCGGCCTGGCCCTGGCGGGCCGGTGGTGGGCGCCCGCCTTCGCCCTCCAACTGGCCTCGCTTTCATTCGTGATGCTGCTAACTGCCGCCGGCTGCTGGTGGCTCGGCGGCCGGCGGATGCGCGCCCTGGCTTACCCCTTCGCGTTGCTCCTGTTCCTGATACCCTTGCCCGCGTTCGCCCGCGACGGCATTGAGACCGGCCTGCAAGTGGGTTCAGCCGCCGTCGCCGACGCCATGTTCAACCTCGTGGGCACCCCGGTTTTGTGCGACGGCACGTTTTTCCGGCTCCCGGGCATGAGCCTGCGCGTGGCGCCGGAATGCAGCGGCATCCATTCCACCCTGGTGCTGTTCATTACCAGTCTCGTGGCCGGCAAATTATTTTTGCGCTCGCCCTGGAAACGCGCGGTGCTGACCTTGGTGGTGATTCCGCTGGCGCTGCTCCGCAACGGCTTCCGCATTCTCGTCATCGGCGAACTCTGCGTCCATGTGGGTCCGCAGATGATTGATTCGCCCATCCACCACCAGGGCGGACCGCTGTTTTTTGTATTGTCGCTGCCGCCATTTTTTCTGCTACTTTATCTCTTGAGAAAAACCGATCGGGCTGCTTCCTTAAGCCGGCCCGGCGACGGGGATAAATTGAAATGAACATGATCAAACGAGGATTATTGTTGTTGCTGGCGGCGGCCGTGCTGGCCGGGGCGGGTTGTTCGGCCAAGGCCAAAAAGGCCTACCACCTCAAGCGGGCGGAAAAATATTACGCCGCCGGGCAGTACGACCGCGCCGAAATCGAATACCTGAATGTGCTCGGCCGCGACCCCCAAAACGCCCGCGCGTTCGGCCAGCTTGGTCAGATCTATTATGCCGAAGGCCGCCTGCAACGCGCCGTGTTCTTCCTGACCAAAGGCAGCCAGATGGCCACCAATGACCTCGATCTCCGGCTGAAGTTTGGGCTGGTTTGCACCGCCAGCGGCCAGTTCCCCCAGGCCCGCGAGGCGGCCGATTTTGTTTTGCAACGGCAGCCGACCAACGACGAGGCCCTGTTGCTGCTCGTGGAATCAACCATCCAGCCAAAGGAGATTGCCGGCACCCGGCAACGGCTCCAGACGCTCGCCCGGGCTGGCGACCGCGCCGCCATTGAGGTGGCGCTGGGCAATCTGGCATTCCGGGAACATGATCTGACCAATGCCGGCGCCGCCTTTCAGCGCGCCCAAGCCTTGGACCCCAAATCCACCCTGGTGCAGGGGGCGCTGGCAGCCTGGTCTTGGGCGCAAGGCGATCTCAAGTCAGCCGCCGCGTTTTTTAAATCCGCCGCCGAGGCGGCCCCGCCACGCTCACCGCACCGGATGCAATACGCGCGCTTCAAAATCCAGACCGGCGATCCGGCCGGCGCCCGCCAGGTGCTGAACGAAGTCCTCACGCAGGCGCCCGGTTACGTGCCCGCACAAATGGTGCTCGCCGAAATCGCGGCCACGGAAAAGAATTTTGACGAGGCCGCCAAACTGGTCGCCCAGGTGCTGACGGAGGATCCGGACGGCTTTGACCCCCTGCTGTTCAGCGCCCGCTTGCAACTCGCACAGGCACAGCCCGGAGCCGCCGCTCTGGAATTGGAGCGCCTCCTCCGCCTGTATCCCCAGGCGACTCGCGCGCAGCTCCTGCTGGCGCAGGCCTGTCTGGCCAACAACGATGTGGCCAAGGCCGTCGGCACCCTCAACCAGGCCATCACCCTCGAGCCGGATTTCGCCGACGCGATTTTGCTCCTCGCGCAAATCAACATCCGCAACGGCAACGCCACCCCGGCGATTGCCAGCTTGGAACCGTTGGCGCGCAAATATCCCCAGCTCGTCCAGGCGCAGTTGCTGCTGGCGGATGCCTACCGCTTGCAAAACCGGACCCGCGACGCCCTTGCCATTTATGAGCCCCTGCAAAAGGCGCAGCCCCAAAACCCCCAGCTCCCCTTGCTCGCCGGCTCGGCCTATCAACAACTCGGCGACTCCGCCCATGCCCGCCAGGCCTTTAATCGCGCGCTGGCCCTCGCCCCGGACAACCGGCCGGCCTTGGAACAGCTCCTCAATCTGGATCTGGCGGAGACCAACTACGCCGGCGCCCTCCAGCGCGTGAACGCCGAACTGGCGAAAGCCCCCAAAGAATCCGTGCTGTATTTGTTGCAGGCCAAAATCTTCATGGAGGAAAAACATCCGGAGCAGACCGAAGCCGCCCTGCTCAAGGCGATCGAACTTGATCCGCAAAACGAGTCCAGTTATCTGCTGCTCGCCAAAATGTATTTCGACACGCAGCAAACCCCAAAGGCGCTGGTTCAACTGGAGGCCGCGCTGGCAAAAAATACCAATGATCTTTCGGCGCTCATGCTCGAGGCCGTCATCTACAATGCCAGCCAGAAATACCAGCTCGCGGCCGACACCTATGAGAAGGTGCTCGCCATCGAGCCCCGCTCCCGCGAAGCCATCAACAACCTGGCTTACCTGTATTCCACCCGTTTAATCAACCACCTCGACCGGGCCTACGAACTGGCCCAGCAAGCGCACGACCTGGACCCGTATAATCCTGCCACCGCCGACACGCTCGGCTGGGTCTGCTACCAGCGCGCCGCCTATCCCACCGCGCTGGCGCTGCTCAAAGAAAGCGCCGCCAAACTGCCCGGGGAACCCGAAGTCCAGTTTCATTTTGGCATGGCCAGCTACATGCAGTGCGATGAAGACAGCGCCCAGAAGGCCTTTGCCCTGGCCAGGCAGTCAACCGCCGATTTCATGGGCCGCGATGAAATGGCCCGCTGCCAGGCCATCCTCGCCATCAACCCGCAGACCGCCGGCGACGCCGAACGAACCTTGTTGGAAAAGCGGGTGGCCGAAAAAGCCGACGACCCCATTGCGCTGGCACGCCTCAGCACCATCTACCAGCGCGCAGGGAAATTGGACCAGACCATTGCCGTCAACGAGAAGATCTTGCAGACCAATCCGAACCAGTTGCAGGCCCTGATCAATCTGGCCTCGCTTTACCCGGATGCCCGCAAGGCTTATGACGCCGCCCGCTCGGCCTACAAACTGGCCCCGGGGAACCCCGTCGTCGCCCGCGTTTTTGGCCATCAAGCCTTCCAGGCGGGCGATTTCAAACTCGCCCTCAGCGTGCTCCAGCCAGCCGCGCAAAGCTCACCCGCCGATGCCGCGTTGCAATTTGAACTTGCCCAGGCTCAATTCAGCGTCGGCAACCCCGCCCAGGCCCAGGTGAGCCTGCGAAATTCCCTCGCGCGCGGCCTGCCTCCGGCCTCGGCCCCCGCCGCCAGCCGGATGCTCGAAATGCTCGACCTGGCCGCCAACCCGACGCAAGCCGTGGCTGCCAAAGCGCAGATTGACACCAGCTTGAAAGCCGATCCCAACTATTATCCCGCCCTGCTGGCGCAGGCCACGGCAGCCGAGCAGCAGGCCGATCTGCCGACCGCTCAGGCGGCCTATGAAAAAATCCTGAATCACTATCCTGAATTCAGCCTCGCACAAAAGCAGCTGGCGACCATTTACACTGGCGACCCAGGCAAATTGGATCAGGCCTATGGCCTCGCCATCAAAGTTCGCGAAATCTTCCCCAATGATCCCGCACTCACCCGGACGCTCGGCATCCTCCTGGCGCAAAAAGGCGATTACACCCGCGCCCTCACTCCCTTGAAAACCAGCGCCGCCGGCATCGGCCGCAACGATCCCATCGTGTTTTTCTACCTGGGCACCGCCCAGTTCCAGCTCAAAAACAACGCCGAAAGCAAAGCCTCCCTGCAACAGGCCCTGGCCTTGAAGCTCTCCGGGAAACAAGCCGAGGCCGCCCGCCAGATGTTGAGCAACTTGAAATAAGCAGGTGGAAACAAATTAACTTTCGAGCGTCGGAATTTCTGACACCTCGTACAATCAATAAATGATGAAAAACCCGAGCATTTAGCTCAAACCGCCATAAACCTGTCAGGTTTCTTAACACTTTTTACCAACCCGACCGAGATTAATTGACAGCAACAACATTATTTACAACCACAATACTTTCACAATTAGCAGCTTACATTTTCAACCAAGTTATTCAACCCCGCTGGCACAGCCTCTGCTAAAGTACGCCAGAATGAAAAAGATCTACCTTTTAACTGCTGTTTTGAGTCTCTGTAGCGTGGTTGGCGCGACCACCATCAATGCTCCCTCGACCTTGGTTGGTTATCAGAAGTTAGACGGCGCAAAAGCTTATGGTTGGGCGGTTTCACCCGGTCTGACCGCCGGCCAGAAAATCACCAGCGCCACCATTAACTGGAACAATGTGACCCTTGCGGTCGGCAACAGCTCCGGCACCGGCTACCTTTACACCGATTTGCTCTCCTCCTCCTCCCTCGGCGTAAACAACGTCACCACCTACACCGACAACGACGCCCCCGGCGATTATTTTAAGACCTCCGGTTCCGGGTTCACGTCCTCCACCATGCTGGGGATCGGCTCCCAATTTTTCTCCTCGGTGGGAACGACCCTTTCCTTGGCCTATACTTTGACAACGGCTCAACTGACCACCCTCAACCAGTTTATTGCAAACAGCGCCACCGGCGTGTTCAATGTTGGCATTGATGCCGATTGCCACTATACGGTGGGCGGTTTGTCCATCACCTACATCGTAGGTTCCACGAGCGTGCCCTCTGCTCCGGATGGTGCGACCACCGCGCTGTTGATCATTGTCGGCTTGTCCGCTGTGGAGCTTTTCCGCCGGAAGTTTGCCGCCGCCCATTAATTTTAAAGCCAACCTAAAAACTAGTTCAGTGCCGATGACGAAAGTCATCGGCATTTTTGCTAAAATCCTGCTTCCGTTCACGCCAGGTTTCCTGTAACCATTAACCAGCCTTAAATCACACATTCCCATGAAAAAAGACGCTTTCCGTTCCCCCCTGGCTAAATTTGCCGGCCTCGCACTCACGGCCTTGGTCGCTTTTGGCGGCTGCGCCACGTCGACGACGGACAAGGCCGCCTTGCAGGCGGCCGCCATCCGCCCCGAGGAAATTATTTTGCGCGAAGGCGACACCGTAAAAATTTCTTTCCCCGGCTCGGCCAATCTGGATTCCGCCCAACAAATCCGCCGGGACGGCAAAATCTCGATGTTGTTGGTGGGCGAAGTGGATGCCGCCGGTCTGACGCCAGATGAATTGAAGCAAAAACTGATCAAAGCCTACGCCTCGCAAATCACCTCCAAGGAAGTAACGGTCACGGTGCAGTCATCCACTTTCCCGGTCTTTGTCACTGGCTCGGTAATTCACCCGGGCAAAGTGCTGGCCGACCACCCTATGACGGCGCTGGAAGCCGTCATGGAAGCCGGCGGATTTGATTACAACACCGCCAACATGAAAGCCGTGAGAATCATCCGCCACGAAAACGATCAGACCAAAAACTTCACCGTGAACCTGAAGGCGGTGCTCTCCGGTGACGACCACCAGTCATTCTATCTCAAGCCGAACGACATTATTTATGTGCCGGAACGGTTCACCATGTTCTGAGCGGGAATTTTGCCAGACAAAAAGGACCGGCCAAAAGCCGGTCCTTTTTTCTTTGCCGCCCGGCGGTCAACTCCGGTTGATGCCCAGCTTGTCCATCAATTCATACAGCGTGGGCCGGCTCAGGCCCAGTTCCACGGCGGCCGGGGCGATCTTCCCCGAATACTTAAGCAAGGCCCGCTGCACCATTTGCCGTTCCACCGCTTCCCGCGCTTCCTTGAGCGTCACCAGGCTGGCATCCGGCTCGGCGGCGTTCAGTTCCAAATCCTTGGCCGTCACCCGCCGGCCATCCGCCATGATCACGGCCCGGCGGATGCAATTCTCCAGCTCGCGGATATTGCCCGGCCACGCATGCCGGTTCAGCGCCCGCACTGCGTCCTGTTCAAAGGCCAGATTCGGCTTGTTGACCTGCTGGGCGAAGCGGTTGAGGAAAAATTGCGCAAGCAGGCGGACGTCATTGTCGCGCTCGCGCAACGGCGGCAACGTGATTTGCACCACGGCGAGGCGATAATACAAATCTTCCCGGAAGGTCCCGGCAGCCATCGCCTTTTTCAAGTCCACATTCGTGGCCGCCACCACGCGGTTGTTGATGGGGATTTCCTGCCGCCCGCCAACGCGCTCGATGGTTTGCTCCTGCAAAAAACGCAGCAGCTTCACCTGCAACGCCAGCGGGATCTCCCCGATTTCGTCCAGAAACAGGGTGCCTTCATTCGCCGTTTCAATGCGGCCCTTGCGCTGCATATGCGCCCCGGTAAACGCGCCTTTTTCGTGCCCAAACAGTTCGCTTTCCAACAAGGTTTCCGGGATCGCGCCGCAGTTGATGGCCACGAACGGACCGCCCTTGCGGTCGCTGCGCTGGTGAATGGCTTTGGCCGCCATTTCTTTGCCGGTGCCGCTCTCGCCCAGGATCAGCACGGGGGCGTCCGTGGTGGCAACTTTGCGGATGGTCTCAAAAACGGGTCGCATCTGCGGACTGGCCCCGAGCATGCCTTCAAAGGAATCGCCGCGCAGTAATTGCTGCATTTCCGCGTATTCCTTTTCCAACTGCACCACATGGAAACACCGTTTGAGGAGAAATTTCAGTTCGTCCATCTCCACCGGTTTCACCAAAAAATCGTAGGCCCCGGCCCCGATCGCGCGCAGCGCGTTTTCCTTTTCGCCCTGGCCGCTGATGATGATCACCTTGACCAGCCGGTCCTGGGCGAGCAGTTCGGTGAGCACCGCCAGACCTTCTTCGGGATTGTTCGGATGCGGCGGCAGACCGAGATCCAGCAGCACCGCCGCCGGCCGTTCCGTGCGGAAAACTTCCAGTGCCGAGGACCGGCTTTCGGCCTGAAACACCTCGTAATCGCCACCCAGTGCCCATTTCATCTGGGTACGGATTTCCTCATCGTCATCAACGATTAATAATTTTGGTTTCATCAGCTTTGCGTATGGAGCGGTAAAAACAGCCGGAAGGTGGTCCCCTTGCCAGCTTCGCTTTCGACCTCGATCCGGCCCTGGTGCGCCTCGACGATCATTTTGCTTTGAAACATGCCAATGCCAAGCCCGTTCTTCTTGGTTGTTTGAAACGGCCGGAAGAGCGAACGGTTCATAAATTCCGGGGTCATGCCACAGCCGGTATCGGTCACCGTCAGCACCCCCCAGCCATTCACTTGCGCGGTCTGGAGTTGCACCTGCCCCTCCCGCGTCACCGCCTCCCGCGCATTGAAAATAAGGTTGATGGCCACTTTGACGATCTGCTCCGGGTCGCAGAAAACTTTCGGCACCGGCCCCAGCTCCTTGACGAGGTTGATCCCGGCGTTTTCCTCCCAGCCGGCGAGCGCCTTGATCACGAGTTCGTTCAGGTCGGCCGGCACCGGCTTGATTTGGAGCGCCTGGCGGATGGAACCGAGCCGGCCGATGAGATGGTTGATATGCGCCACGGTTTTGGCCACGCCCCGCAAGGCATCGGCCCGAAAAGCCGGATCATCGAAATGCACCGGCAAATTCTGAAGCATCAGATTAAGCGTGTTGGCAGTGTTCTTCAAATCATGCACAAAAAATGCCGACATGGTTTGGAAGGCTTCAAATTCCTTCGCGTGCATGAGCTTTTGCGACAGCCGCGTGTTCAGCAGGCCGGCGGCAATCTGGTCGCCGATGCACTTGAGCAAATCAAAATCCTGCCAGGTGAAGGACACGCCGCCCACGCGGTCGCCCAGCACCATGAACCCGAGAATTTCATCGCTCGCAATCATGGGCACGCAAACGCGGCTGCCGCCCTTGCGAAATTCATCGGGGTGGCATTGCCGCAAAGTCTCCGCCCAAGGCTCATTGGAACTGTCTATGTCTGCCGGTTCGTGATGCGCTTGAAAGAATTGAATCAGCCCGGCCACGGCGGTCTTTTCCGGCCGCAATCCCTCCGCCTTGGCTTCGGAGAGAAAGGTGGACGCCGCAAACACCAGATTTTCCCGGCGGTCATCCACCAGCCAGATCGTCACCGAGAGCGATTGAAAAATATCCGTCGCCGATTTCACCGCCGCCCGGCAGAGCTCCGCCTGATTGACGCACGAAGCCGTCGCCTCCGTGAAGCTGCGCCAGACATTGCGGTAGTCATACAGCGGGCGTTGGAAATGACGGCTGATGAACCGGCTGCCATGCAACCGCACGCGTTCGGACAGCAGCAAAATGGTCAGGCTCACCAGGGCCGCCAGCACCACCAGGGCCTTGATTGGAAAGGAATCGCCGCCGATGCCGAAGAATTTAACCGCTTGCGCAAACACCCCGATCACCAGCAAATACAGCCCCACCAGCAGTGCGGCGAGCGAACTTTTCAGGACTGAAGCCGATGGATAAACATCGAGGTCAAAATGCCCCGCCCGGAACAGCGCCCGCAAAATCAGCACGCAGGCCACCAGCAAGGCCACCGCATCCACCCGCTGAAGCTGCAGATCAATCCGCTGAAACAACAAGGCTTGAATGCTGGTATAGCAACGCGTGGCAAACAAAACCATGAGCCCCAGCACCATGAATTTAATGCGCCACCGCATCGTCCCCACCGACGCCCGGTACGTCCATTCCAAATTCATCAGCACAAACACCATGGCCAGCAGGAAGATCAGGTTGAGGATGACGCCCGGCAGGCCCAGATCCAGCACCCAATGCCCGGCCACCTGCGTGGCCTGCCGAAAGAGTTGTTCCTTGAAAAATATCCCCAGTCCCGGCGGAATGAGAAAGGCCAGCATCAACAACCCCTGCCAGCGTTTTAAAAACTCCCGGTAATTCCCGCGCCCGTAGCTGAGGCTGAAAAAAATCCAAATCCCAGGCAACAGGGACAACACCAGCATTTGCCAGCGCTGCCACTCGGCCATTTCCTCCACCGAGCCGGCTTCCTTGGCGAGCCCGTTCAAAACGCTTTCCACCGCCAACACCACCACCCCGATTACAAACGCCAGATGAACGACTGAGCGCTTTTCATTGCGCAACACACTAAACGCCAAAGCCCCACAAAACAGGGCGTTGGCAAAAGCAAACATGGTATCAGTGTTCATGGAACAGTCCAAACTGTGAGACAAAACAGGCTGTCAGAAGCCCGGCCCGAGCGCAGTAATTAAAAAATAAGGACCGGGATAAATCCCGGTCCTTAAATTGGTTGAGTGTTAGAACCGATCAGGCGATTAGGCCATCAATTTGCGCTTCAGCAAGGCCGCACCCGAGAGCGCCAGACCGAGCAAAGCCGCCGTGGCACCACCGTCCGGAACCGAGGTTCCAGCCGCCGAGAACGTGAACGTGAGCGGATTCGAGGTCACACCAGGATCCTGGCTGGTGAAGCTCCAGTTCAAGGCCGTGGTTTGAAAACCATTGCCGCTGACCGTGCCCGTACCATTAATAACCACAAACCCGGTCAAACCAGGCGTGCCGCCTTGGGACGTGATACCGGAGGAAAGCAGGTTGAACGTATAACCACCCACCGACCAGAAGCTGGCCACCGGACCAGAAACGAAGCTCCAAGGGGCGGCAAAGCTCACTGCCGTACCATTGGCAATCGTCGTGAAATCACCCGAAGTGCCATTCACCGCCGGATTAATCCAAGTAGCCACTTGCGTGGCATTTCCCGCGGAACCAGTGTCATACGTGACGCGACCGGTAAAACCGATGTTGCCCGTGATGAACGCCGCTTGCACGGATTGAGCCAAGGCGAGAACCACCACGGCCAAACCGGCGAATTTGATCATTTTTGTCATATTGTTTGTTTGAGTTATCTAAGTTGTTTTCTGTTCTAACGACTGAAACCACTAAAGCAGAGGCGATGCCAACCAAAAACTTCGCTTCGATATTAACGTCAAACATAACATTATGAACAACTTATAAAATTTCCATGGATTGTTCAGCCCCTCGATTTCCGATCGGAAAGTGTAAGCGATTCCGACAACAATGGCGCAAACCCCGAGAAAATATTGTTTAATTGCTAATCTAAAACAACTTACATGATTTCCAACCAAAGTAGATTCATCGACGCCCCAAGCCCCTTTCACCTCTGAACAATTCCTACCTGCAACAACTTAACCATAACAGCAAGAATATATTAAAGAACCGATTAACCACCTACCCAGCCATCACCTCAACGCTGACAATTTCGCCTCCGGCGCACTCAGCCGCGACCTCGATGGGGCGGCAACAGACTTCGCAGTCGGTCGTAAAGCGCTGTTTACGGATGCTGGTATCAATAACCACCTCGCAGTCCTGACCGCAGAACGGGCACTGGATGTCCGTGAATTCTTCCATGGGGGAATCTAGCCCCGTTGATTGGAAACGCAACGGCCGGTTTTCCGGTTTGCCAGTGCCCCCAGATTCAGAGATAGTGGCACTCCGTTTTTACGGGCTGATTTTATGAAACCCCAAGTCGAAATCTACGACACGACCCTGCGTGATGGCTCGCAGGGTGAAGGCATCAACTTTTCGGTCGCGGACAAAATTCGCATTGCCGAGAAGCTCGACGCCTTTGGCGTTCATTACATCGAAGGCGGCTGGCCCGGCAGCAATCCCAAGGACATCGAGTTCTTTGCCCTGGCCAAAAAACGCAAATTCAAAAACGCCCGCCTCGCCGCGTTCGGCTCCACGCGCAAAAAGGGCGTGCCCGTGGAACAGGACGATCAGGTGCGCCTGCTCATCGAAGCCGAAACGCCCGTCGTCACGATCTACGGCAAGACCTCCATGTTGCACGTCAAAGAAGTGCTGCGCTGCACGCCCGAGGAAAATCTCGCGATGATCGGCGACACCGTGAAATATCTCAAGGATCACGGCAAATTCGTCATCTACGACTGCGAGCACGCCTTTGACGGTTACAAGCTCGATCCCGAATACGCGCTGGCCACCTGGCAGGCCGCGGAAAAGGCCGGCGCCGATTTCGTGGTGCTCTGCGATACCAACGGCGGCTGCCTGCCGGACGAAATCACGGCGATCACCAAGACCGCCATCGGCCGCTTGAACTGCAAGGTGGGCATCCACACGCACGACGACAGCGGCGTGGGCGTGGCGAACGCCCTGGCGGCGCTGGCTGCCGGTGCCGTGCAGGTGCAGGGCACCGTGAATGGTTACGGCGAACGCACCGGCAATTGCAATCTCATCAGCATCATCCCGCTGGTGCATTTCAAGCTGCAAAAAAGCTGCGTGCCCGCGAAGTCGCTGGCCAAGCTCAAGGAACTTTCCATGTTTGTAGATGAAGTGGCCAACGTCCGTCACAATCCGCGTCTGCCGTGGGTCGGCTCGGCCGCCTTCGCGCACAAGGGCGGCACGCACGTCAACGCCGTGCAGAAGCTCGCGGCCAGCTACGAACACATCAACCCCGAACTCATCGGCAACACCCGGAACATTCTCATCAGCGACCTCGCCGGCCGCAGCAACATCGTGATGAAGGCCCAGAGCCTCGGCATCAAGCTGACGAATGAAACCGCGGAACTGAAGGCAATCCTGGAAACCATCAAGGAACGCGAACACAACGGCTACGAATTTGAGGCCGCCGAAGGTTCCATGTCCCTGCTCATCCGCGCCGCGCTGGATCGCAAAATCGTGCCGCACTTCAGCATCGAGACGTATCACGTTTCCATGCGCCGGGACAAAAAGGAATCCATCTGCGAGGCCACCGTCCGCGTCCGCGTGGGCGATAAAATCTCGCATACGGTCGCCGAGGGCGACGGCCCGGTGAACGCGCTGGACGCCGCGCTGCGCCGCGCCTTGATCGAGTTTTTCCCGAAGCTGAAAGCCGTGGAGTTGACCGATTACAAGGTCCGCATCATTAATGGCAAGACCGGCACCGGGGCGAAGACGCGCGTGCTCATCACCTCCACCGACGGCGTGCGCGAATGGGGCACCGTCGGCGTGAGCGCCAACATCATCGAAGCCAGCCTCGAAGCCCTCGTGGACTCCATGGAGTTCGCCCTGCTGAAAAAATAATTTTAACCACGGATGGACGCAGATGGGCACGGATGAAAGACCTGATTTGCGACGCGGCGGCGAATCCAAGCTGATCCTTAAGGACAAAACGGAACGGATCTTTGGCTCGGTAATCGTAGATACGAAAGTCATTGAGCAGATCACCAGCCACGAGCGGAGCCTGATGCTGAATTATCTCCGCATCACCAAGCTCAAGGTTGGCCTGATTTTAAATTTTAAAAACGCCCGGCTGGAATAGGAACGGGTTGTTCGGTAGTTTTATCCGTGTTAATCCGTGTCCATCCGTGGTTGAAATTTTGATTTTATGTCCGAGATTCCCAAAGCCTACGAACCGCAGTCCGTTGAAGACAAATGGTATGACTTCTGGCTGAAGCAGGGTTGCTTCACCGCCGATCCGAAGTCCGCCAAGCCCGCGTATTCCATCGTCATCCCGCCGCCGAACGTCACCGGGATGCTCCACATGGGCCACGTCCTCAACAACACCATCCAGGACATCCTCAGCCGCAAGGCGCGCATGGACGGCAAGGAAGTCCTCTGGCTGCCC
>Ga0302323_100002824_pt1 | contig 14118 bp, 10 predicted proteins | sample Fen_T0_3_FD_201950 | JGI IMG/M metagenome (GOLD analysis project Ga0302323, IMG submission 201950) | Peat permafrost microbial communities from Stordalen Mire near Abisko, Sweden - Fen_T0_3 | ecosystem: Environmental > Terrestrial > Soil > Wetlands > Permafrost | place: Sweden: Abisko... | reverse complement strand
ATCGGCACCGAACTACCGCTAGGCAAGCTTCCGCTTGCGAGATCGGCACCGAACTACCGCTAGGCAAGCTTCCGCTTGCTCGCTCGGCTCCCAACTACCGCCAGTCGCCTGGCGCCACCGGAACCCAGCCTTGGTCGCTCGCTGCCGATGGACCCGCCGCGATGTTCGACGGCTGATCGACAATAGTCCGAATCGCCGGCGCCGGGAACGTCTAGGATTGCGGACGACGGATGCGTAGGGGGGTACCGGCGGACGATCGGGGCGATCCGCCGATCGGCGGATCGCGAACGCGAGATAGTGATCCCGTACCGCGATCGCTGGAGTGGGAAACGACCGATGGACACTGAGCCGACGAACCATGACATCGAGGCGGCCGAGCCGGTCGAGGCGGCACCGGGCGAGCCGGCGAACGCCGACGCGGTTGGCAACCCTGCGGCCTCCGGCTCTCCGGCCGATCCATCGCTTCCGGACCGAGCGACGGGGCAGGCACCAGGCTGGTGGAAGAACACGATTGGGGTAGGGATCGTGGCGGGCTCCCGGCGGGTGAGGATCACCGAGGCGGCCGCAATCGCACTGGCTGCGGTCCTCGTCGTCGGGGGAGTCACTCTGGGAATCGCCATCGGCCGGCGGGGGCCCTCTCCAACGCCGACGGTCGCGGCGGCGGCTGCGGTCGATGAACCTTCGCCATCCCCGGGCTCGACACCAACATTCGAGACGTCGAGTGCGATGCCAACCGCGTCCGCCTCGCCGACACCGCAGCCTACGGCCGCCGTGTCCGTTTCGTGCGGCACAACCGCCGCGCGGGCTCCAACGGCGACGCTGTCCGCCCTGCCGAGCGTTAGCGCGCCTGCCACTCCAGCGGCGACCACCACGTCTTCCCCCGCACCGGCGGCAACGACGATGCCGACCGCGACTGCGACGGAGAGCCCGTCGCAGATCGCTCATCGTCTGCCGGGGCGGGGTCCGGTCAAGCCGGCGCTCTACGGCCCGCAGTTGCGACAGGGCAATTGGGTCGCCATCGATGGGCCGGCGTTCTGGGGCGACATCATCAAGACTCCGGCCGGCTACCTCGCCACGATCTGGGTTGACAGCGTCGCTCAAGACCACTGGCAGCTCTGCTTTTCTGCCGATCTCGTCCACTGGGCCACCCCCGCGAGCCCTGCCCAGTTCTCGACCACGGCCAATCAGCGGTTCTACCCGTTCCGGGTAGTGACGGTACGCAAGGGCTACGGGGCAACGAACCGCGATCCCGTCACATGCACCTCGGATATATGCCCGTACGAGGGGTACCCCTGGTACTCGCCGGACGGTGTCTCGTGGAGCCCCGGGATTCCGGCCGACGCCGCCTACCAGCCGTCATCCCCGTGCTCGTGCTTGTGGACTCCCAATCTGGAATTGGGCGTGAACGGGCACGAGGTCACGAAGGACGGAGGTGCGACCTGGGTCCAGGCCCGGCTGCCGAACGACACGGACTACTTCTACGACCTCGTGCGCCTGCCCGGCGGCAAGTATGCGGCGCTCGCCGTGCCCTTACCCCCGACCGCACCTCCCGGCCAGACTGTCGGCGGTGAGTTGGGTCCGATGTTTCTGGTCTCCGGTAACGGAACCACCTGGACCATGGGTAACTGGCCGGGCAACACCGAATCGGACCTCTTCGTCTACAAGTCCATGCTGCTCGTGACCGACCCGGACATGCCCATTCAGGCCTCCACGGATGCGGGTCAGACCTGGGTGCAGCTCGCGGCGGCCGGGGGAACGCCGATCCACGCTGCACGCGTGGAGACGGTGGGTGACAAGCTCGCCGTCTTCGGCTACTCGGGAACGGGCGACGGGTACAACCTGCTCTGGCTCGGTACGCCGTAGGGCAACCGCCTACAACACCATGTGCCTGGCGTTTGTAGAGGATGCCTACGAGATGCCAAATGACGTCGAGGTGTTCGGAGGCGCCACGGCCGACGCGGCGCGGGATCGCGTGAACCTTTCCGCGACCTCGCCTCGTCTGGAAAGTCGAACCGGTCATCTGGGCCGGCCCGCCGAGGTATGTTTGGATGGAGGGGCACCTGTTGGTGACCGGCGAGGGGACTCTAGGGAACCCGGCCGCGGATCCGGTCGCCGAATACGCGCGCGCCGCCCGTTCGAAGGTGGACGACGCGTATCGGCTGGCGGGCTACATTCTGGGTGATGCGGCGGAGGCCCAGGACGCGGTGCAGGACGCCCTGGTCAAGGCCTGGCGCAACTGGTCGAGTCTGCGCGAACCGGACAACTTCGGTCCCTGGTTCGACCGGATCGTGGTCAACACCTGCCGGGACCGGTTGCGCCGCCACCGGACGCTGCGCATGGTCGACCTCGATCAGGCGGGCGAGGTGGAGTCCAGGGACGCGTTCGCCTCGATGCTCGCGGATGACGAAGTCGCCGCGGCCGTCTCGCGGCTCGGCCCTGAGCATCGGATCGTCATCGCGCTCCGTTACTGGCGGGACATGACCCTTGGCGAAATCGCCGAGACGCTGGACGTGCCTCTCGGAACTGTGAAGTCGCGGCTCCACAACGCGCTTCGTGCGCTGCGGGCCGAACTGGGGGGATCGGGAAATGAGGCCTGACATGGACGAATTCGATAGCGAAGGGCTCGAAAGGCGGCTGCGGAGGTCGGTGATCGGCCACCGGCCGGGCGCTCCGGGCGAACTCCTGCGCTTCATCGACACAGTCCCGGTGGAGAATCGGTTCGCGGGACGCCCCACGCTGATCGGGCATCCGCGCATACGGCGTGGGTTCGCCACCCTGGCAACCGCTGCAGCGTTGGCGGTGGCGCTAGTCGCCGGCTCGACGCTCGTGTCGATGCGGGCGGGGAGGACGGCCGCGCCCGGCCCCGACGCCGCCGGTTGGACATGGCAGCGCGGCGACGGCACGTCGGTCTTCCAGATCGGCCACGTCGCCAACGGCTATGTGGGGCGTTGCGCCGAAGGCCTATGTTCGTCGCCGGACGGCGTCAACTGGACTTCGCCTGCCGATCCGCGGATCGTAGTCGTCGAGGGCGCCGATTCGTTCGTACCCCAGGACATTCTCCATCTCGGATCTGTCTATCTCGCTATCACAATCGGCACAGCGATGGTCGCCCCATCGGGAGATTCGAGCCAGGCCGTGACGGCCACCCATGGGCGGTCGACGCCGACCGCGGCGCCAACCCAAGCACCGGCCGACACGGCCGAGCCACCGACTTACGATTCCGGGCTGCCCGCTGATTCGTTGTGGCGCTCGGCGGACGGCCTTCATTGGCGTCGGGTGGATAGCCTCGCACTCGGCGGCTTTTCGCCGACGGCCGTCGGTCGGATTCCTGGGGGTTTCGTGTTGGCGGCCGTTGCCTCGCGGGATCAGCCGGGTTGGCTGTTGACTTCATCGGACGGGATCACTTGGACCAGGTCAAGTCGAATGCCTGTACTTGCGACGGTCTCGGCCGGCGGTTCATCCGTGGACGGGCTCTGGGTGTCCAGCACTGGTGGCCGCGAGTCCGGTGTCTGGTGGGAGACGCCGGACGGCGCCACCTGGGCACAAGTGAACCTGCCTGCTGGCGTGACGCAGTTGGATGCGGCTTTCACGCTTCGCGGCGGCGAGCACGTCGGAATGGTCGTCGGCCCGTCAGTCTCGGGGATCGTCCGGTCGGCCGACGGCGTGACTTGGAGGGTTGACCGTGGCGACCTGGCTGAACCCGCTGTCACCTTATGTCGGATCGGGGATCGTCTGGTTGCCGCGTATAGGCAGGACGAAGGTGCGACGTCCATGAGCGGCAGGTACGTCTGGCAGTCCGATGATGGAGGTGTGACGTGGCAACCGATGCTTGATCCGTCCGGTAACCAGCTCGTTGGGCTCATTCAATCGGCAGGCGGCAGGCTCTCCGTCTACTCGTACAAGACCAACCCGGCCGGCAACACCGGCACCTTCCACCTGGACTGGCTCGTCTCCTACGGCGGGGCTTGAATCTCGGGACGCTGGTTGAGCGCAACGGGTCGCCTGGCCCGGCCGAGCCCTTCTCGCACCGAACGTACAATCGACCCTGTGACCCCGGAGCTCGAAGCCACACTCAAAGGCCTGCCGGATCGGCCGGGCGTGTACCTCATGAAGGACGCGCGCGGGACGGTCCTGTACGTGGGCAAGGCGCAGAGCCTGCGCAGCCGTGTCCGCAGCTACTGGCAGAAGCAGTCCGGCGGCGCCGACTTCCACCTGATCCGCAGCGTCATCGACAAGATCTCCGATCTCGAGTACACGATGACGGACTCGGTCAGCGAGGCGCTCCTGCTCGAGATCAACCTGGTCAAGCGCTACCGGCCGCGCTACAACGTGCGGCTCAAGGACGACAAGAGCTACCCGTTCATCAAGGTCACGCTCGGCGAGGACTTCCCGCGCGTGGAACGGACACGGCGCCTGCCGGCGGACGGAAGCCGCTACTTCGGGCCGTATGCATCGGCGAGCAGCGTGGACGAGGCGATGAACCTCATCCGGCGCATCTTCCCCTTCCGGACGTGCACGCTCGACATCCACGAAGGTAAGAAGGCGATCGAGCGGCCGTGCCTGCTCTATCACATCAAGCGCTGCCAGGCCCCGTGCGTCGGCTACATCTCCAAGACCGACTACCGCGCCGACATCGAGCAGATCGAGCGTTTTCTCGAAGGCCGCCAGGAAGTGGTGGCGCGGGAGTTGACGAAGCAGATGCATGCGGCGTCGGAGGCGACCGAATACGAACGCGCCGCGGCGCTTCGCGACAAGGTGAAGGCCATCGAGAAGACGATGGAGAGCCAGAAGATGGCCGCGCACGCCGCCACCGAGGAGGATGTGCTGGGGCTGGCCCGCCAGGACACGCAGGCCGCCGTGCAACTGTTCGCCGTTCGCGGCGGGAAGATGGTGGGGCGGGACGTGTACCTGCTCGACGCTCCGCGCGAAACGGACGACGCCACCGTTCTGGCGGGCTTCGTGCAGCAGTACTACGAGCGGGCCACGAGCATCCCGCCGGCCGTGCTGCTCCCGGCGCTCCCCGAGGACGCCGCCGAGATCGAGGCCTTCCTGGCCGGTCGTCGCGGGAGCGCCGTCCGGCTGCACGTACCGAGGCGCGGCGCCAAGCGCGAGTTGCTGGACCTCGCCACGCGCAACGCAACGGAGACGCTCGCCCGCGAGCACGCGCGTTGGCTCGCGGATCAGGGCAAGACGCTCTTCGCGCTGGAGGAACTGGCCGAGGCGCTGGAACTCGGCGGCCTGCCCCGCCGCATCGAGTGCTATGACATCAGCAACTTCCAGGGCGCGCAGTCGGTCGGCAGCATGGTTGTGTTCGAGGAGGGCAAGCCCCGCACCGGCGAGTACCGCCGCTTCCGCATCAAGACCGTGCAGGGCGCCAACGACTACGCGAGCCACCAGGAGGTTCTCCGGCGCCGCTTCAAGCGCGCGAAGTCGGGCGAGGAGGGGAGTGAGGAGGAACTGCGCTGGCAGCTTCCGGACCTCGTGGTGATCGACGGCGGCAAGGGCCAGCTATCGGCTGCCAAGGTCGTGCTGGACGAGCTCGGATACGGCGACCTGGCGGTGGTCGGCCTTGCGAAGGAGCGCGAGGAGATCTTCCGCCCGGACCGCGACGACCCGGTGATGCTGCCGACGACGTCCCCGGCGTTGTACCTGATGCAGCGGCTTCGGGACGAGGCCCACCGCTTCGCGATCACATATCACCGATCGTTGCGGGCCAAGGCCGCCACGCACTCCGCGTTCGACGATCTGCCGGGCGTGGGTCCCAAACGGCGCGCGGCTCTGCTGCGTGTCTTCGGTTCCATCAAGCGCGTACGAGAAGCGCCGCTGGAGCAGGTGGCGGCGGTTCCGGGGATCGGCGACGCCATGGCGGCGAAGATCAAGGCAGCGCTGGAGGGGTAGCGGCAGGGCTCGCGTGCCGCCGCCGCGCGCCGAGCCGCCAAACCCGGTATCATCCCGCCTCGTGCGAAGACTAATGCCTTTCCTGATTCTGGCCATCGGCGCGATCGCCCTGTTTGTCGACATGCCCGGCACGAGTTTCTTCGTGTTGAGCAACCCGAATGGGGGTTTCACCCAGAAGACACAGGTCAATCTTGGGCTCGACCTGACGGGCGGATTCTCGGCCACGTACAGGGTTGTGCCGGGCCAGGGGACGCCAACATCAGCCCAGATGGAGACGTTGCGCACGATCATCGAAAACCGCATCAACACCACCGGTGCGGTAGAGCCGGTGATCGAGACGATCGGCTCGGACGAGATCCTGATCCAGATCCCGAACGCTACGGACTCCTCGGTGATCGAGAGGCTCGTCGGCGCGACCGGCGATCTCGAACTGGTAATCCTGCCCAAGGCGGATTACGGCACGGGTGCGATCAACGCGGATACCCAGAACGGCATTACCGCGGTTGCGGCGGTTGCGGGCCCCAAGGCCGTGCCGGCTTCTGGTTCGATGATGGACGCGGCGCTGCTGAAGACCGCCCAGTTCCACGGCAAGGACCTCGATACCGGCCTGATCTTCCCACAGGTAATCGCCGCCGGATCCTCGACCTGGCAGGTGGCCTTCGGCTTCAACAGTACTGTCGCCAGTTCGTTCGAGACCGCGACGGCCCAGGGCGCGGGCCAGTACATGTCGATCGTCCTCGACGGCAAGATCATTTCGTCGCCGGTTATCCAGGGCCAGCTTACCGGCGGCAAGGGCGTCATCACGGGTGGCTTCGACAAGGCCAGTGCGACGGACCTCTCGAACATCCTGACCTACGGCGCGCTCCCGTTTGCGATCGAGCAGATTGGCAAGGGCAACGTCCCCGCCAGCCTCGGCAGCGAGTTCCTGAACCGGACGCTCTTCGCCGGAGCGATCGGCATCGGGCTCGTAATGCTCTTCATGCTTGTGTTCTACCGGCTGCCCGGCGTCGTGGCCTGCCTGGCGCTTTGCTACTACGCGATGACAGTCCTCGCGATGTTCAAGATCGTGCCGGTGACGCTCACACTCGCCGGAATTGCGGCCTTCGTAATATCGGTAGGCATGGCGGTTGACGCCAACATCCTGATATTCGAGCGGACAAAAGAGGAGTTACGGGCGGGCAAGACGCTTGCGACGGCCGTGGAGGCGGGGTTCCAGCGCGCCTGGAACTCGATCCTGGACTCCAACGTGTCGTCGCTGATCACCGCCTGCATCCTGTACTTCGGTGGTTCGTCGATCATCAAAGGCTTCGCCCTCGTCCTGATCATCGGTGTGGCGACGTCCATGTTCACCGCGGTGACGGTCTCTCGTACCCTGCTGCGGTCTGTCATCCATCTGCAGACCCTGCAGAAAGCCTGGCTCTACGGCGTCTCGGACGCGGAATTCCAGGCCCGAGCCTTGGGCGGAAGACTCGCCCGACGGGAGACCCGCGGTCGTGTTTGATGTCATCGGCAAGCGAAAATGGTTCTTCCTCTTCTCCGGTCTGATCCTGGTACCGGGCCTGATCGCGATCATGCTCACGCCGATCACGAACGGAAAGGCGGGCCTTCAGTTCTCGATCGACTACACCGGCGGCACGGTGTGGCAGTTCCAGTTCAAGAACACAAACGCCTCTATCGATGACGTCAAGGCGGTCCTCAAGGCCCAGGGCCTGACGGACATCTCCGTGTCGCAGGACACCTCCAAGATGTTCGAGATCCGGAGCCAGAAGGCCGATCTGATCCCGCCTCCGTCGATTGCTCCCACGATCAAGCCCGAGGTCAGCGCATCCGCAAGCGCCGCCCTGGCCAGCGCTTCGGCCAGCGCCGCCCTGGCGAGCCCCACGCCGACTCCCACCGCAACGCCGACACCCACGGCGGCGCCCTCCGCGTCAGGTTCGCCCGGCGCGAGCGCTTCGGCGTCCGCATCGCCAAGCGCCTCCCCCACGTCGAGTCCCGTCGTGAACAAGGGCATCGATCCGAGCAACGGGAAGAGCTGCCAGCTGCAGATCCCTACACAGGGTGAGCTTGCGAAGCTCGCCGTCGCGCTGCAGGCGAATCCGAATCTCGGTCCCATCGCCTGCACAGGCCTCGAGAGCGCGGTCGGCCCCGTCATCAGCAATCAGCTGATCCAGCAGGCCGTCCTGCTCATCCTCCTCGGGTCGATCGGCATCCTCATCTGGATCGGCATCCGCTTCCACAGCATCAAGTTCGGTGCCACGGCACTTGCCGCCCTTGTACACGACGTGATCGTCGTCATCGGCATCTTCGCCATCCTCGGAACGATCTTCGGGGTTCAAATAGATGCGCTCTTTGTGACGGCGATGCTGACGGTCATCGGCTTCAGCGTGCACGACACGATCGTCGTCTACGACCGGATCCGCGAGAACAAGGCGCGCCACGCCGGCGAACCGTTCGACCTGATCGTCAACCACTCGATCCTTCAGACGTTCGGCCGGTCGATCAACACGAGTCTCACGGTCGTAGTGACACTGACCGCGTTGCTGCTGTTCGGCGGCGCGTCGATCCACTACTTCGTCCTGGCGCTCCTGATCGGCATCATCTCCGGTACGTACTCGTCGATCTTCAACGCAAGCCCGCTGCTCGTCGTCTGGCAGCTGTGGGACGATCGGCGCCGGGCGGCACGCCTGGCGGCTCTCCGGAGCACTCGCCGCTAGTCGCGGTACGGCTGGGCCGGCACCGGCCGGGTCGCGCGTAATTGCCGGATAAGTCGCGGTTTGTCCGCGCGTGTCATCCTGGGCGGCATGATCGAGTCGAGGTTCCGCTGGCTACTGCGTGCCAATCCGGCCGTGGATCCGGGATGCCTGGCGCTGGGCGCTGAGCGAGGTATCTCGCCGCGCCTGGTAGGCCTGCTGGCCGGCCGCGGCATCGTTTCGGTCGCCGACCTTTCGGCGTTCCTCGCGCCTGCGGAGAAGGGCCTGCACGACCCTCGCCTTCTGCCTGATGCGGACGCCGTCCTTGCCCGCGTGTCGCGTGCGCGGCAGGAACACGAGCGAGTACTCGTCTACGGGGACTTCGACGCGGACGGTGTCACCGGCCTTTCGATACTCGTCCTGGCGCTGCGTGCGATCGGTATCGACGCGGAACCATACGTGCCCGAGCGGCTCGGAGACGGCCACGGGTTGTCGGTGCGGGCCATCGACCGAGCCTCGGCCGAGGGCCGCACGCTGATCCTCACGGCGGACTGCGGCACGAGCAGCGCCGCCGAAATCCTGCTTGCGCGGGACCGCGGCATCGATGTGATCGTGACGGATCATCACCACGCTCCTGAGTTGCCGGCGGCCGCGGTTGCGGTGGTGAATCCGCAGCGCGGCGACAGCCGCTATCCGGAGGTCAGGCTCACCGGTGCGGGCGTCGCCTGGAAGGTGGCGCATCTGCTGATCTCGGAACTTGGGGAAGAACGGTCGGTTGGCGTCATGGGGACGGCCGCGATCTTGCCCCAGGAGGTGCGCGCGCTGGCGGACCTTGCCCTCATCGGGTCCGTGGCGGACGTGGCGCCGATGCTTGGCGAGAATCGATGTATCGCCCGGATCGGGCTTGACTGCTTGCGGACGCGCCCCAGACCGGGCCTGGCAGCGCTGCTGGATCGATCGGGACTGGCCGCGGAGCGTCTTACGCTGGACGACATCGGCTTTGGCCTGGCGCCTAGACTCAACGCCGCAGGGAGGGTGGGGGAGGCGTCGCGGGCGGCCAGGTTGCTTCTCGCGACGGATCGCGTGGAGGCGGATGCGCTCGCCGACGAGCTCGAGCAGGCAAACCGCGATCGGCGGGAGATGACCCGCACGGCCGTCGCCGAGGCACGCCGTGCACTCGGCCTCGGCCCGGGACCGGACGATGCCACGCCCGCGAATGCGGCGGCCGACACCGTCACCGCGGCTCCCGAGCCGCTACCCGCGGCGTTGCTCGTGCGCGGCGACTGGCCGGCCGGAATCATCGGACTCGTCGCCGGCCGCCTTGCGGAGGATCTCGCGCGGCCGGCCGTGGTCGCGACTACCGTCGACGCCGAAGGCGGGGTGCTGCGGGGCTCATGCCGGAGCCACGGAAGCGCGAATCTCGCGGAGATCCTCGTGGAATGCGGCGACCTCCTGATACGCCACGGCGGGCACAGGGCGGCGGCCGGCTTCGACATACACGAAAGCCGCTGGCCGGAGTTCGTCGCCCGGTTCCTTGGACTCATGCAGGCGGTGCTGCCGGAGCCGGAGGGCCGTCCGGAGTTGACTGTGGATCTCGTTTTGACGGGCGATGCCGTGGACTTTGGGTTTGTCCACGAGGTCGCCATGCTGGACCCGTTCGGACCCGGAAACCCAGCACCCACGATCGCCATCACGGGGCTGAGCGTCTCTCGTGTCCGGGCGGCCAAAGGCGGCCATACCCAGCTCGTTCTGCGCCGTACCAGGGATGTTCTCGACGCCGTAGCATTTCGTCGCGCGGACCTGGCGGTGATGCTGCGTGAGGGCGACCGGGTGGATGTCGTGGCAAGAGTCGCCAGCCGGAAATTTGGCGGCTTCGAGTCGATCCAGCTCGAGGTCCTCGATGTCGCGGCCGAGGGTGCGCAAGCCGCGACGAGAGCCGGTATCTAGAGATGTGGCGCCCGCGCAAGCCGGGGTCTGATCCTTCGGGCGGCACTCGAAGGCATCTACCGGTGGCCAGGCACGTGACTGCCGCGCTTTGCCTCGTAGGGCTCATCGGCTCGGGAGCCGTCACATACAGCCTGATTCGGAATCCAATTCCGATTGCGGGCAAGGTTGCTCCAGCTGCGACCGCCGAACCGGCCGCCGGCCCCACCCAGGAGGACATCGCGGGCACACCGGCCCCTTCCAATGTCGTCATCACCAACAAGCAGATCGACGTGCCGGGTTCCATCGTCTACGCGAAGTCGGGCAACCTGTTCGTCCAGAGTGGCACGGGAGTCGTGCAGATCACGCACTCCAAGGACGGCTCACAGGCGTCGCAGCCCACCTGGTCGTCGGACGGGCAGTGGATCTACTACATCGACACGCGCATCACGTCAGGAACCTGGGGCAACCCGGACAACGGCGGAGTTTCGCCGTTCAGACTCACCTACCCGGTCCTGTGCCGTGTGCACGCCGATGGATCCGGCGAGGCCGACCTGGTGTCGGGGATCCTCAAGGCGGGGAAGATGCGGACGTTCTTCTGGATGCGTCACCCGTCCATCTCTCCGGATGGTTCAACGGCTGCCGTCATTTCCGACGGCCCCACCGCCCCGGGGGTGAAGGACAACCTTCTCTCGTTCATCAGCCTCAGGACCGGAGCGTTCCTGAGTACTCCATATCTTCGGGAGATGCATCCATTCGGGCATTCGGAGCCCGCGTACTCGCCGGACGGGAAGTCCGTGGCTTACGTGATGGAAGGGAGAGACGGCGCCGATCCGGCTCCCAGCATCTGGATATACGACGTGGCGGCCAGGTCGGCGCGGCTTCTGGTCCGTGGCTATCGCGGCCCCGAATGGTCTCCGGACGGCAAGTACCTCGCCGTCGCCAAAGTGAGCGGCGTGAAGCTGGATGTGGCCATCCTGGACGCGTCGACAGGCGGTCAGGTGGGCCAGGTCACCAGCGACGGCCGTTCCTGGGCGCCCGTCTGGTCGCCCAGCGGCGATCGGCTCGCCTACATGCACCTGACGGGTTCGATCGTGGATCTCTACCTCGCCGATGTGGTTCGCTCGGGAGCGGCGTTCACATTCGGATCGCCCGAGCGACTGACCGAATACAGCGGGCTCGACGGCAGCTCTCCGGCCGCGTGGTCGGCTGCCGGTTCCGGTGCGCCATCCCCTTCGGTGGCGCCTTCGGCCTCGCCGTAGCGGCCGGCGCCACGAGTCGCACGTCCGTCGGTTACGCTTGGTCGCCATGAACACCTACCTCGAGCGACTCGCCGCCAGAACCGCCGCGGTTCACTCCGTCCTGTGCGTCGGCGTGGACCCCGCGCCCGAATCACTGCCGGAAGGCTTCGCACCGACCCTCTCGGGGATCGAGCGGTTCTGCGAGATCCTGCTGGCCGCCGCCCTGCCGTATGCCGCGGCCGTAAAGCCCAACGTGGCGTTCTTCGAGGCTTTCGGGTCCGGAGGCATCGCCGCGCTCGAGCGTCTGCGTGGCCGCGTTCCCACTGACATCCCGTTCATCGCCGACGTGAAGCGTGGCGACATCGGGTCAACCGCGGCCCGCCAGGCGGTGGCCCTTTACGACGCACTGGGGGTGGACGCGGTCACCGTCAACCCGTATCTCGGATCCGAGGCAATCGAGCCGCTCCTGGAGCGCGGCGATCGGTTCGCGTACCTCCTGTGCCGCACGTCCAATCCCGGAGCCGGCGAGCTCCAGGGGTTGCTGGTTGAGGCGGATCCGGCGATCGGGGCCCCGGCCGAGCCTCTCTATGCGCGCGTAGCTCGCCGAGCCCAGAAGTGGGGCCCGGGCGGGACCGTCGGCCTCGTGGTGGGAGCCACGGCGCCTGCCGAGCTGGAACGGATCCGGGGCATCGCGCCGGGTCTGGCGTTGCTGGTACCCGGCGTTGGAGCGCAAGGAGGGGAAGTTGACCCTGTTCTGCGTTTCGGCCCGGCGACCACGGCACCAGCCGGCGGACGGCCCGGCGGCGGCCTGCTCGTGAACGTGTCGCGTGGCGTGTCCGGCGTCGCGAGCAAGGCTGGGGTCACGGACGTGGCGGAATCGCTGGCGGCGGCGGCACGGGAGTGGTCGGCCCGGTTGCGGGTCCAGCACTGAGCATACCCGGGGCGCGCTCCCTGCTCGCAGCACCTCACGCGATACACTCTGCCAATGAAGCGAGAACCGGACGCCGCGCAGAGAAGCGTCGGCGCAACGACCGAAGAGACCGCCGCGCGCGCCTACGCGCCCGGTAGCGGCTCCGAGCCGGTCGTGCGAAAGCACGCTCCTGCCCGGCGCCGACCTGTCCCGGCAGCAGGCAAGCAGCGCATCGTGATTCTCAGCGGGCTTTCCGGCGCCGGCAAGACCGCCGCCACCAAGCTCTTCGAGGATCTCGGCTACACATGCATGGATAACCTGCCGGGCGAGTTGCTCCCGGACCTGGCCGAGCTCTTCTCCTATGATCGGCAGCGTTTCGAGAAGGTGGCCGTCGTGCTGGACGTTCGGGCGGGCAACGCACCGCTGGCGCTTGCCGCGATGCGCGGAGCGCTGGAAGGTCGCGGCATCAAGCCGCGAGTGATCTTCCTCGAAGCCCGCGACGACGTCCTAATCCGCCGCTTCTCCGAGACGCGCCACCGACATCCGCTCGCCGGCCGGCGCGGCATAGCCGGTTCCATCGCCGAGGAGCGACATCTGCTCGACCCTGTCCGGGCGGAGGCCGATGTGATCGTTGACACGTCGGATCTCTCGCTTCGACAGCTGAAGGAGCGCATCTTTGCCAACCTGGAAGACGCGCCCGACGACCAGACTCTCGTCTTCCAGCTGATCAGCTTCGGCTTCAAGTACGGCGTGCCGTTGGAGGCCGACCTCGTCTTCGACGTCCGGTTCATGGAGAATCCGTACTACGTAGATACTCTGCGCCATCTGTCCGGACTCACCCCGGCCGTACGCGACTACGTCATGGGCCAACCGATCGCGCAGCAGTTCTTCGACTTCCTCGCCAAGTTCCTGGAACTCACCGTCCCCGGCTTCCGGAGCGAAGGCAAAACCCGGCTCACGGTCGCGATCGGATGCACCGGCGGGTACCACCGCTCGATCGTGATCACCGAAGAGTTGCGGCAATGGCTGGAGGGGCGCGGGTTCGGGACCGTGGCCGTGTTCCACCGCGAACTCGAGCGCGAATGAACCTTCCTCGCTTCCCGGTCAGTGCCTCAGTTCTGCGCCGCTGGCTGAAACCGGGGATCGGGATCAAGCGCTGGCTCGTAATCGTCTTCGTCGGCGAGTTCCTCCTGGCCCTTGCCGGCGCACTGCTCCTGCGTCAGGTATACCGGGACTACGATTTCTCAGGTCCGGGTCAGGGCGTGATGTTCGTCCTGACGCTGCAGTTCCTGCCGTACTGGCTGCGTGGCGTCGCTGTAGGTGTTTCGGGCGTGGGGCTGTTCGTGTACGGCTCGTGGCGTGCCGTAGGCGTGCTGATGGGTCCGTTCCGCAGCGCCGATGGCGACCAGCCGCTGGTGGAGGTGATCTACCAGAAGCGATTCCTCGCGCGCGGACC
>Ga0302323_100002822_pt1 | contig 14118 bp, 10 predicted proteins | sample Fen_T0_3_FD_201950 | JGI IMG/M metagenome (GOLD analysis project Ga0302323, IMG submission 201950) | Peat permafrost microbial communities from Stordalen Mire near Abisko, Sweden - Fen_T0_3 | ecosystem: Environmental > Terrestrial > Soil > Wetlands > Permafrost | place: Sweden: Abisko... | reverse complement strand
TGAGCCGCTCCTAGTCAAGCTCCACGAGACGCTCTCGGACCGCACGGTCGCCCAGCGCTACCTGCACCCCCTGCAGCTCAGCCAGCGCGTCGCGCACGAACGCCTGGCGCGCATCTGCTTCATCGACTACGATCGCGAGATCGCGCTCGTGGCTGAGAGGAACGATCCCAAGACCGGCCAAAGAGAGGTCTGGGGTGTCGGCCGGCTCTCGAAGAACCGCGCGCAAGAGGTGGGAGCCTTTGCAGTGCTCGTCGGTGATCCGTACCAGGGCCGCGGCCTGGGCAGCGAGTTCCTGCGCCGCCTGGTCGACATCGCACGCGCCGAGGGCGTGAAGAAGCTGGTCGGCCGCGTCTCCTCTGACAACGAGCGCATGCGCACGCTCTGCAAGGAGATGGGCTTCACCTTCTGCGACGTCGCCAGCGACCTCATCGAAGCCACGCTGACGTTGTAGCCGGCCAGGTTCTCCTGACGCGTGCCTGGGACGTGTAGGGGCGACCGGCCGGTCGCCCCTGCGCGCGATGCCGCACGAGCGCGCCTATAATCGGTTTAGTCGTGAGGTGCGTTTCCACGGGGACCGCGTGATCACTCTTGACAGCGAGACACTCGCCGATCCTGAACGCGCGAGCACCTACGAATGGCTGCTCGCTGACGGCATCGGTGGGTATGCGGCCTCGACTGCGCTCGGCATCAACACGCGGCGCCAGCACGGCCTGCTGGTCGTGGCCACAAAGCCGCCGCTGGGCCGGCTCGTCCTACTGTCAAAGCTCGAAGAGACCCTGTGGCTTGGGCCTGAGCGCTACGATCTGGCCACAAGCTTCTACGATGGCGCGACCCATCCTGACGGCTATCGCTGGGCCAAGTCGTTCAAGCTGGACCCCTTGCCGACGTTGACCTGGGAGCTGCCCAGCGCGCGCCTCACCCGCACCATTGCGCGCACGCACGGCGAGCCCGGCGTGATCCTGCTCTATCACTACGAGGGACGCGGCCTCGCGATCCTGGAGCTCAACCCGCTGCTGGCCTATCGCGACCGCAACGCTCTGCAGCACGAGAACTCGTTCGTGCGCTCCGATGTCGAGCGCGGCGCTGATACGGTCTTTGTGAGCCCCTACGATGCCTGTCCGCGCCTGGCACTACGGCTGCGCGGTGCGGCCTGGCACACGGCCTCGCACTGGTATCGCGGGTTCGTCTATCCACACGACCGCGCGGCTGGTCTCGATTTCCGCGAGGACTTGTACAGCCCGGGCCGCTTCACTTTGCCTCTCAAGCCCGGCGCAACGGCCGCCTTCTCCTGTTGGGCCGGCGTTGTCCCGGCAAAGCCGAGCGCCAGCGAACGCGTGGCCGAAGAGCGCACCCGTTTGCGCGAGCTGGGCTCAGAGGTCGACGGCCTCACAGGCCTGCTGCGCCGTGCGGCCGACGCCTTTCTCGTCCGGCGTGGCGAGACCGGCCGGCTGATCATCGCGAGCCTCCCTGGCGCGGTAGTCAACGCGCGGGACGCGGCCCTCGCGCTGCCCGGCCTCTGCCTGGCCACGGCACGCACGCGCGACGCCCGGGCAGTGCTGCTCGAGCTGGCGCGCATGAGCCAGGCCGGCCTGTTCAACGAGCGTCTCTCGGAGTGGAGCGAAGAGAGCGAGCAGCCGTCGGTCACGGCCGCGCTTCTGTGGATCCTCGCTGTCCAGCGCGTGCTCGACGCCACTGACGAGGTGGGCTTTCTCAAGGTGCGGCTCAAGGACGTCCTATTCGCCGCCCTTGACCGGCTGACGCGCGGCACAGTGCCTGGCGCCATACTCCGGCCGGACGGCCTACTGGCGGTCGAGGAACCTGATCGGCTGGGCCTCGTCTCAGAGCGCGCTCCGCGCGCCGCCGTTGTCATCGAGACCCAGGCCCTCTGGGCCAATGCGCTGCTGATCGGCGCAGACGTGGCCACGCGCCTCGGTGACAAGGCCCGCGCCGAGCCGTGGACTGCGCTGGCGAATCAGACCCGCGAGACAGTGCAGCGCGAGCTCTGGTCTGAGCAAGTCGGCTACCTGGCAGACGCGCTGACTCCCGGCGGCCCGGACCTCACGCTGCGGCCGCATCAGCTCTTCGCGATCGGCCTGCCGCACTGTCTGCTCCCTGCGGATCGCAGCCTGCGACTGCTGGAGGCCGTCGAACGCGAGCTGCTGACGCCAGCGGGAATACACGGCGCCGCATCCCCCGCCGCTGACGCGCACGAGCGCAGCGCCTGGCCCTTCCTGATGGGGCTCTACTTCGACGCCCTCATCCGCCTCAAAGGCGAGGAAGGCAAGCGCCGAACGCGCGAATGGCTCAAGGCCTTTGCGCCGCTCGTCGACAGCGCTGGGCTTGGCTTCGTCAGCGAGCGTTTCGAAGAAGGTGACGCGGCGCGGCCAGCCGGCGCGCCTGCTCACGCCGTGGCCGTGGCAGAGCTCCTGCGCCTGTGCGTGCGCGTGGCTGGCAAACCGCCGGCGGTACGCGCAGCGGCCGCACCACGCTCCTGATGCCCCTGGCGTCCGGCCGGCGCTATTGTGCGACCGTGCCAACCGCGCGCTTGTCTGACCGGACGGACCTCAGCTGCTGCCGCTCGCGTCGACAGCGCCGGACTGGACGGACATGCCGCGCCGGACGACGACGATCCGCGGGTTGAGGCCCTCGCCCACAGGTGATTCCTCGACCGGGCCGGTGAGCGCACCGCTCGTCGCGAGGCGGTAGGTTTGGAGCAACGTCCCTAGCCGCGAGGATGGCCGAGAATCGTCCGCGACCACACAGACAACGCCACCGCTCGCGTCGAGGAATAAGGACCCGCCAGCCGCGTGCGGCTGGAGCCCGGCAGCGAGAGCCACGGCCGCGCTCGCGTCCACCGGTACGCCGTCATTCGCTTCGACGCGCTGCACCTTGAGCGCGACCGTCTGGATCCCGAGGAAGACGGCCAGCGGCTGGCTCCAGTGGAAGACGGAGGCAGCGAAGCCGTCGGATCCTCTCGTCTCCCTCACGAAGGAGAGCGCGCCGCTGAGCGCATCAATGCCGTAAGTGATCACCCAGCCGGAGTCCTCGACCGCGTGCAGGAAGCGTCCGTCAGCAGTGACGCTCAGCGCACGGACGTACGACCCTGCGGCCACAGTGGCAGGCTCGCCGGGTACCGGCAGTGATGACAGCGAGCCGTCGGCGCCGATCCCGTACGCAAGGAAGAAACGATCTGCAGTCGCGTAAAGGAACTGGCCCGACGGATGAAACTGGATGTAGCCGGCGAAAGTGGGCGTCTCATAGGGCGAGTCAGGCACCGGCGTCAGAGCGCCGCTCACAGGGTCGATGCCATAGACGGCCAGGCTCCGCTTCCGGTCGGCCGCCCCGTTGTTCGCGACATAGAGGTAGCGGCCCTCTGGATCGACCCAGACTCGGTGCGGGTCAAACCCCGCGCGAAAAGGAGACCCATCGAGCTCCGAAAGCGCGCCGCTCACGGGATCGACGCGAAATGCGCTCACGTCTCCCCGGAGGTCGGGGCCCGGCTCGCCAGTGGCGTAGAGCACTGTGCCCAGCGGCGCGACGACCGCCCCATGCAGCGAGCGCGGTGTGCGCGCTGTGAAAGGGCTTCCTGCGACCAGGCTCGGCAGGCCTGTGGCAGCGTCCAGGGCGTACACCCAGATCTCGCCAGGCTGCTCCACCGTGGCAAAGAGCAGACGACCGGCCGGGTCGGCAATCACGCGATCCCACTGCCGATCCGCGATGCGAAAACGCGACCCGCCCACTCCGGAGATGTGGCCCTGCGCGTCGATCTTGTAGGCGTAGATCAGGCCTGGCTCGAAAGCGTACACCAGCGTCGTGGGTACCAGTGGGCTGGTTGCGTTCGTCGGAGTCACCCCGCAGCCTTGGCAGCACAGCGCGGCGAATGCCGCAGCCACAACAAGGCTGGCCGCGCGCGTGCGCGTCAAGCGCGCCGGAGCGATCTTGAGCCTTGCCATCCCCTGCCCCTAGTTCCCGGCAATGCCAAGCGGGAAAGCGTAAGTGCGCCCGCCTGCACTGGGCCCGCCCACTGCGACCTCGGCGCGCACAGGCGAGAAATCGGCGGCCAGAGGCGGCGCGAACGAGTCTGCGGCGAGAAAGACCTCGTCTCCGGGCGTCAGCGGTTCCGACAGATGCGCCACGTGAAGCACGTCGTCCGCGCCGCGCAACGTGATCCGCGATTCGCCGGCCTCCACGCGGCCGGTGTTGGCGATACGCAGCGCACCGCCTTGAAACGCGACGCGCAGCTGCACCGCCTGCGCAGCAGGCGACGAGCCAGGCGACGCGACGGTGGCAGCGACCGATGCCGCCGTAGGGCTCGCCTTCAGCGACCCCTGCGTAGGAGTGGGCGTTACGCGTGCCACGACGATCGGCAGCGCTTCTGGTCCGGCGACTGTCGTTCGCGATGCGGAGCTCGAATCCGCTGCGCCGCGGCTCGCCAGCCAGCCCCCACCGCTCAGGCCGACGACGAGCGCCGTTGCGTAGCCGAATGCCGATCGCCAACGGCTGCGGCGCCAGCGGTTGCGACCCATCTCTTGCGCCCCGCCCTTGACCGCAGCTCCAGCCCATGGCACCAGACCGGCCACGAAGTCGGCGGCCGTCGGGCGGCGGGCAGGGTCCTTGGCCAGCCCCGCGCTCACGAGGTCGGCAACCTCGGCAGGAACAGCGGCGACGAGCGCTCGCAATGGTCGCGGCTGAGCATCGGAATGCGCCCGCAGCCACTGCGCAACAGTGGCGCCTTCGGGCAGGTCGTAGGGAAAGCGGTTGCCTGAGAGCATCAAGTACAGGCACAGCGCCAGCGAGTAGATGTCGGCCGCTGGTCCGATCTCGGGACCAGCAACGACCTCGGGAGCCGCGAACTGCGGAGTGCCCGCGAGTAGGCCCGTCGCCGTCACGCGCGTGGCGCCGAGAATGCGGCTAATGCCGAAGTCCGAGAGCTTCGCGGCCGGCGCACCCGACGCGGGCAGCAACACGTTCGCAGGCTTGACGTCGCGATGAACGACGCCGGCCACGTGCGCTGCCACGAGCGCCTGGGCCAGGCAGACAGCCACATTGCAGCACTCCGCGAGCGGGAACGGCTGCGCGGCAGCCGCGCGCTGTTCGAGCTCCTGGCGCAGATTGGGCCCGTCGACCAGCTCCATCTCGATCCAACCCAAGCTGCCCCGCACGAACGGGCTAAAGGTGCGCACGATGAACGGCGACGCCAGGCGCTGCGCGCCGCGGACCTCGCGCTCGAAGCGCACGCGATCCTCCGCGGCCAGCCCATAGAACACCTTCAGCGCGACCTCGCCGCCGGCATCCCGATTGAACGTGCGCACGACCGCCGCCGAGCCGCCGCGACCCAGCTCGGTCCAGCCGTCGTAGCGCTCCGCCCAGACTGGATCGGCAAGACACAGCGTGTGCAGCGCGTCACGCGTGGCGCCGCCGCTCGTGTCGCTGCCCGAGCCACTCATCCGGCCTCGCCATCAGCGCGCTTCAGCCCGTGACGCTGAAGGTAGCGGTACAACGTCGCGGTCGATAGGCCCATGCTGCGCGCTGCCTCGCCCACGCCCCAGCCGTGGATCTCCAGCCGATTGACGAAGAAGTCACGCTCGAAGCGCGCGCGTGCCTCGTAGAAGGGACCCTCGATGAGCTCCTCAGCGAAACGTGAGTCGCCATGGTGCACGGGATCGAGCACCTCCGGGCAGCGCTCACGTACGGCGGCAGCTGCGATTACCTCGCCGGGCCGCGCATGCGTCACCAACGCCGTGCAGACGCCGGCCAGCTCGCGCACGTTGCCTGGCCAGACGTAGGTCAACAGCAGGCGCAGGGCCTCAGGCGCCAGGCCGCGCGTGCGCTTCTTGGCCGCCTTCTCCGCCTGCGCCAAGAAGTGCGAGATGAGCGGCAGCAGGTCACCCGGCCGCTGCGCCAGAGGCGCGAGGCGAATGGTCAGCGACTTCAGGCGTTGATAGAGGTCGTGACGGAACTTGCCTTCCTTCACCGACGCGTTCAGATCGCGATTCGTCGCGCACAGCAGCTGCACGTCCACGGGATAGCTGCGCGCCTCGCCGACGGGCTGCACCACCCAGCGGTCCAGGACCTTGAGCAGCAACTCCTGACCCTGGGCCGGCAGGGCGCCGATCTCGTCCAGGAAGAGCACACCTTGGTGCGCCGCGCGGAACAGGCCCGGCGCCGAGTTGGCCGCGCCGGTGAAGGCCCCACGCACGTGCCCGAAGAGCGCGCTCTGCGCCAGGTCGCCGGCCAGGCCCGCGCAGTTGTACTCGATGAACGGCCCGCGTCCGCGCGTGGCCGAGTAGTAGTGCAGGTAGCGCGCGACCAGGTCCTTGCCCGTGCCGGTCTCGCCGAGAATCAGGATCGGCCGCGGCGTGGGAAGATCGAGCGCGGGCAGGTAGATGTCGTTCAGCTCGTCGCGCAGGTGTTGCGTCTCTTCACTGTCTCCGATGATCTCGGGCGCCTCACCGGGCCGCTCGCGCTGTAAGCGACGCCAATCCTCCTCCAGCGCGCGATAGCGGCGCTCGCTCGTGAAGAACAGGCCGAAGGCATGTCCCAGGGCCAAGGCGTAGCCGCGCGCATGCGGCAAGTCGGCGGCGCCATAGCCGCCGGCCCCGGCCGCCGTCTGGAAGTAGAGCAGCGCCAACACGGCACGTGTGTAGGGATCGATGACCGGTACGCACAGCACCGAGTGCGGACGGCTGCGCAGAGACCCGGTCTGTTCGGGATCGAGGTCATCGAGCTGCGAGTTCTCGACGAGCTGCGCCTCGAGTGTCTCGATGGCCCGCCTGATGCGCGAAGCACTGACTCCTTCGACCGACTCGCCGCCGACACAGGCGCGCACCTGCTCCAAGCTCAGACCGACCGAGCGCAGGCACTCCAGCGTCCGCTCGTCGCCCTCACCGCGTTTCACGCGCAGCAGCAGCGCCTTCTCTGCCGCAAAGGCAGCAGCGGCATGGTCGAACGATTCCGCCAAGGCGCCCACCTCGTCGCCCGCCGAACCCAAAACCTCCAGGGCGCGCGTCAGGGCCTTGAGCAGCTCGGCGCTGCGCCGGTCGTGATCCTGAATCGCGAGCGAGTCGCGCTCCTTGTCCATGCGGGGCTAATATAGAATCGCTGTGCGTCTCATACAAGCATGCTGCGATGATGCCCTTCGAACTCCTCGTAATCGCGCTGCTCGCGCAGGTGCCGCCGCGGGCGATCGACGTGCCGTGGCCAGCAGCTGGACCCCTAACTGTGGCTTGCCCAGTCGGGCAGACGACCAGGCTCGTCTTCCCTGAGCCGCTCCGGCGCCTGAGGACGTTCGGGCCAGACCGACAGGTGATTGGGATCACCGTTGAGCGCGCGGCGCCAACCGCGGTGATCGTCATCCGACCGCAGCGCCACGCGGTGCATTCCGGAGTCGAGTTCCAGGGCATGACGTTGACCCTGCGGCTCGACCTCACAACCACGGCCACGGGCCCTGCCCAGGACCTTCGGCTCGCGCCTCCGAAGCTGAGCACAGCCGGGCCAGACAGTGGGTCAACGGGCGCTCCTGCGCCAGCGACGGTTACTGGCACGCCCCCGCTGCCCGAGCCTCGCACGACTCCCACGCCTCCCTCCATGACGGCCAGCGAAGGCGATCCGACGGCACAGCAGCTGTTCTGGGCTCACGCGGAACCCATCGAACGACGTGAGGGCCTGCCTGGTCAGCCGGTGCTGGTGCTCGAGGACGCGCTCAGCACCGAGGACTGGATTTGGTACCGCATGCGGCTCGAAGGCGGGGCGCGTGAGCAGATCACTGCGCTGGAGTGGGAACGCGGCCCGATCAGCGACTACCAGCAACGGAGCGAGGGGGCCGACCGCCGCATACTCGTGCGCGTGCCACGCCGGCTCGTCAGCCGCCGCACGCGGCTGGTCCTGACGCTTGCATCTGGCGCGGTCTACCGCGTGCCGCCCTTTCCGCCCACGCTGCGGGGCTTCTTCAAACAGCTCTTCCGCTAGAGCACCCATGAAACCCGAGCACAGCGGCCGAGCGCGTCAGCATGCGGGGTGGCTTGGTTGCGTTCCGTACCTGTTCTTCGTGCTCTTCGCCCTGCTCTCGCAGCGTGTTGCGCGCGCTCAGACCAACGACGTCTACTTTCGCTCCTGGCGCTGGATCGACGCCAGCGGCGGAGCTCAAGCGAATGCCATCGCTGGCGCGACGGTCGCACTGAAGGACGACGGAGCCGGTCTCGAAGCCAACCCGGCCACGTTGGCCACGTTCAGCCGCAGCGCGCTTTCGCTGAGCTTCTCCTCCAGCCGCAGCGCGCAGACTTCGCTCGGGGACGTCATCCAGCCGCGCGGCTCCCTGGACGATCTCAGCGCCGCATTCAAGCTTGGGACACACGTCGGCGTCGCGGTGTTCCGCAGCGAGCCGCTGGCGCGCCACATCGACCTTGCCCCGCTACCAGCCGCCGACGGCACGTACGATGACGGTTCTCTCTCGGCGGTCAGCACCGACATGGGATTGGCCGTCGCCCGATCGTTCGGCTCGCACCTGGCGCTCGGCGTGGCCTTGACACACTGCCACCTGGCGTTTGCCGCACACTACTCGCGCCTCACGCCACAGCTGCCGGCCGTGCTCGAGGTGGGTGCGGCCGGCGGAGACGATCGGTTCGCCCCTAGCTTCGGCGCGCTGCTGTCGCTCGGTCGCCGCGTGCAGCTGGGCTTGTCGCAGCGTGTCGGCGTGCGCTGGCAGATCCAGCGCGTGGCGATCAGCCCGCTGATGTCGCTGACGCTCGACAGCGGCACGCCGCTGCCGATCGAGCGACCGGCGACGACTTCGCTCGGTGCGCACGTGTCGCTATCGCAGCGTCTGACGCTGAGCGCGCAGGTCGACTACCTGAGGTTCGCCAGCGTGGCGCCCGGCGTGCTCGAGGGCTATCGCGAGCTGGGCGTGCCGCGCCAGGCATGGGAGCCGCGCGCGGCGATCGAGCTGGCCCTGCCGACGAGGAGTTTCTCCGTGCTCCTGCGCACCGGCGTTCACTGGATGCCGCGCCCGACGCGCATCGAGTCGGTCACGCCACCAGCGCCGTCACTTCCGGGAGTCGCGGCCTGGGCACCACCGCCGCCGGCGTCACTGTTCCAGCGCGATGCCGAGGATGCGGTGGTTCGCCGACTCGACTCGCGCAGCTCATTCGGAGCCGGTCTGGCGCTCGTCACGCGCTCCGGTCTGCGACTCGACCTCGCGTTGCGCGCCGGTGCGGAGCAGCCTGCGCTGCTGGCTGGCACGAGCTGGCGCTTCTGACGTCGCTGGCGGAGCGCCGCGCGCTCAGTCCTCGGGTCGTTCGCCCCCAGGGGCCATCTTGACCAGGCGGGGGTCGAAGCGCGCGATGCGCTCGACAAGGTCTGCCTGCGCAGCCATGACCTGCTCGATATCCTTGTAGGCCATCGGCACCTCGTCCAGCCCTGCCGAGATCAGCTCGACGCGTCGCTGGCGCAGAACGTCATTGAGGTCATTCCAGGAGTACTCTTGCTGTGCGCGTTTGCGACTCATGCGCCGACCCGCGCCGTGAGCAGCGGAGCTCAGTGACGCGGCCTGACCCAGTCCGCGCACAACGTAGCCCGGCGCTCCCATTGAGCCCGGGATGACTCCGAGCGTGCCGCGGCCGGCCGGAGTCGCGCCTTTGCGGTGGACGATCACCTCGCGCCTTTGCCCGTCAGGCATCGGGTGCGTCTCGCGCCAGGCGAAGTTGTGATGGTTCTCGATCACTGCCAATGGCGCAACCGACAGCACGCGGCAGATGTTCCGGTGGATCAGCTCGTGATTGGCAGCGGCATAGCGGCCCATCAATTCCATCGCTGCCCAATACTCCTGGCCCACTTCGCGATCCAGATCGAGCCAAGCGAGCTGCGACAACTCGTGCGACAGCTCCGGATGCAGCTGCGCCGCGAGCCGGCTGTAGTGCGTCGCGACCTGGCCGCCGGTGCCGCGGCTGCCGCTGTGAGAGAGGAGCGCCAGATACTCGCCAGGCGCCAGGCCCATGCCCTCGCGCAGCACAGTGAGCACGCCGTACTCGACAAAGTGATTACCACTCCCCGAGCTGCCGAGCTGTGCCCAGGCCTTGTCCTTGAGTCGTTGCGTGAGCGGCGAGACGCCCCAATCCTCGTCCATCACGTCGTGCTGCCGACGCTGTCTGAACTCGGCGCCCACTCCAAAGCGCGTCTCACGCTCGATCGCAGCGCGCAGCCGTTCGCGCTCCCCTTCCAGGGCGGAGACTGGCAGCGGGAGCACGCTCATGCGCATGCGGCAGGCGATGTCCATGCCCACGGCGTAAGGGATCACCGCATTTTCCGTCGCGAGCACGCCACCGATGGGCAGGCCATAGCCCACATGCGCGTCCGGCATGAGAGCGCCCATGAGCGACACAGGCAGGCGCACGGCGCGCTCCATCTGTCGGAGCGCCTCTTGGTCGTGATCGTGGCCCCAGATGCGGTGCGGGGCGGGTTCGCCGCGTGACGGCCGGGGCGTCCCCGGGCTACCGGTGTCTGCTGATCTTCGCGCGTGGCGCCGCGACATGGGCCGCCTCCTTGTCTCCATGTTGAACCGAACGGCCAGACACCGGTAGCGATGCCGGGGCAAACTGCCTCGTCCAAGCCGCTGGAGCACGCCGTCCGACATCATGTCCCGACGCCACAAGCACTTGCCGCTTGTCCCCCATCGGCGCGGCAGCGACCGGCGCGTGAGAGCGCGCTGACGGCGCTGCGACTGCTGCGTGACAGTGCAATCCGGAGAAGTGTGAGCAACTGCGAGGCTCCGGCCGCGCCGCCAACACTTTTTCCACAGACTCTGTGGATCGCGACGGCGTGGACGCGCGCGGCGCGCGTCTCATCGTGGCTCACTCGAGAACGTCACGGGTTTCCTCACACGCCAAGCGCTTGCGGTGTCTTCGGTCCACCACACAACGCAGTCGCGCTAGAGGTTGATGGGCTGGCGCTCAGTTGCGGCGCGGACGGCGCGTCGACCCGTCGACCCGCCGTCGCGTGGGCGCACCGGCAGGCGGCGACGGCCCGATCCATCCCATGCGCAGCCAGGCTGCCACGTCAGCCACTAAAAAATCTACCGTGCCACCGCCTGAGTACGTCACGCGCGTCGAGTCACGCGCCCCGCCCCGGGGTACGACGCGCCGCGCTTCCTGCAAACGGATCGAAAGGCCTTGCGCGCCGGCGCTGACCCAGCAGTTCCAGACCGTGTCCGCAGGAATCTGCCGCACGACCGCCCGCAGGCGTTCCACCAGCTCGTGAGCCTCCTCGGATACGATCTGATCCGCCTCAGTCGCGAGCTTGAGTGTCGCCATCTCGATCAGTTCTGCGCCTCTGCGCTGCCTCGACTGCGTTCCTGCCGCTCAGCCCGGCCGGGCCCGGGGATAGTATCGCAAGACACTCACCAGAACGAACGCACGTTCAGGGGTGCGCTCGCGTCTGCGCTGAGACGCCTCTGCCGAGCGTCCTCAGTAGCGCACGCTGGCGGAGATGCCGGTGTAGAAACTCACGGGTTGCTTCGGCAGAGAGTCACGGAAGGTCCGCGTGTACGCCCCCAGAAGCGCCAGACTCAGCGCGCTGGTCGGACGGTAGCTGAGCCGCGCGCGCAGATCATAGTTGTGAAAGCCCGCACGCGTGCCGCCGTGGTCTTCGGCATAGCGCTTGCCGGCGTACGCGGCCAGCGCCTCCACATCGAGTTGTGCTTGGTCCGAGAGCTTCGCGCTGCGCGCGACGCCGAATTCCACGAACACGTCGTCAACCTCGCCGATGTCGCGGTACACGGTGATCCACGGCTGGAGCGCGCCGCGACATCGCCAGCCCAGCGCCACTTCACGTGTCGCCAGGTAGTTCGAGCGCTCAGGTTCGTGAGGCCGCACCTCGCGCAGCCCGACGACCGTGGGAAAGAGGTACTCGATGTAGGAGAGCGTGAATCCAGCCGGAAGCTCGAGGTCTGCCGCGAGATCGACCTTGGCGAACTTGGCGGCCGGCAAGAGGCCGCCCTCGTCGCCGATGTTGAGGTAGCCTCGGGCGCGCACGACGAGCGGGACGCCGTAGATCTTCGCGCCCCGCACCTCGAGCTGCGGCACGAGAACCGGGGTACTGTTGAGCGTCACCCCTCGCCACACGTGCGCCGAATCGATCTCCACTCCCAGTGTCGCATCCGCGGCGCGAGCACCGGCCGCAGCCAGCGCCACGCCCAGAGTCATTGCGACGCACACTCGGTTCGATCGACCCATCCCGACCTCCTGCACTCGGCCCGTGCGGCGAGCCTAGGCGGCCCATGCAGCAGTGTCAACAGCCAGAAGATCATCGCCGATTCTGGCCTTGGCGTCGATGCCCGGCGCGGCGCCGGCGATCGTAGCGCAGCCCCCCACGCGTGTCTGCCGACGCGCCGCTTACCCTGCGCAGGCGGCGCACATGCGCCTACCCGTCACTGCATGAAGCTGCGAATGCTCGGCGGGAAAGCACGTCTCAGCGGCAGGGCAACCGCGCGCAGAGCGGCCCGCGAGCGACTCACTGCAACCACGTCTGTCTGACTAGGCTGACCGCCTGACGGGCATTGCGCATGAAGTCCTGCCAGGAACTCACGGCGCGTAGGCGCCTGAGCAGGTATGACGGACGGAAGTAGAACGTGAAGACGGCCTTTCGGCGGAAGCGCCCGATCTGCTCGCGGGAGAGCGTCTTTGTCGCCATCGAGACTTCTGTTCCCGATTGGTCCATGATCGTGACGTCTTCAGTGGCCAGACCGAGATCGATCGCCTCCCGGCGCAGCCCGGTGCCGGCGCGCGGAACCGCGACGTTGAAGGAGGCGTAGTCGAGCTTGATGCGTCGCAGCGTCTTGAGCGTCTCCCGCATGGTCTCTTCGGTCTCCTCGGGCAGGCCGAGGATGAAGGTTCCCACGGTCTCAAAGCCGATGCTGGCCGCATAGTCGATGGCGCGGTGTATCTGTTCCGGCGTGTATCCTTTCTTGTAGTGCTTCAGGATGTGGGCCGATCCTGATTCCACGCCGTACATGATGGTGTGAAACCCGGCGCTCTTCATCAGGTCGAGCAGCTCCGGCGTGGTCACGTCAACGCGGGAGAAGCAGGTGAATCCGAGGTTCAGCTTCGCCGCGATGATGCGCCGGCACAGCTCCACCGAATGGGAGTTGCGCATGCCGAACGTCTGGGTGTCCAGCAACACCTCGGTGATGCCCAAATCCCGGATCGCAGTCAGCTCGCGCATCACGGATTCGACTGGCCGGGTGCGATACGGCAAGGTCCCCATGATGCAGAAGGTGCAGGGATAGGGGCAGCCGTAGTCGATGACGGTTGTGGCAAAGCGGGGCGCGCGCACAAAGGGGTGACGGTAGTGAAAAGGAACGAAGAGGTCGTGGCGCGGTACTTCCGGCAGGAACTCCTTCGCCGCGGCCCGCGGCAGACCCGGTAGCCGGGGCGTTCCATCTGGGTTGCGAGTGAGCAGTGAGCTGTACGGGCCGGCGCTGTCGTTGAGATAGGACAGGATCTCCGTGCTCGTGAAATCGAGGATCACCGCGTCGATCTGGGGGATCGTGCGCAGGTAGCGCTCCCCGTCCTCGGAGAAGATGTCACCGCTACAGATGATCTTCGCGCCAGGCAGCACTGCGCGCATCCGCGCTAGAAACGCGGTGTCCTCTTCGAGGCTCACGGATCCCATCAGCATGATGACCGCGTCGGGCCTGCGGGCGTTGATCGCGTCGAGCGTGGCGTCTGGCGACATCGCACCAGCTATCGCGTCGATCACGGCCAGCTCGACGTGCAAGTCAAGTGTGCCCGAGAGCACCACCAGGTCGATGGGATGATGGATGTAGTCTGCCTGCGAGACCTTGCTGCAGAAATAGTCGCGAATATAGAGCTGCTTTCCGGGCGGGTTGAGCAGCAGCACCGACGTCATGTCAGATCAGTCCTCTCTGCTGCATGGCACTGCGCACTTCTTCGGGAAGGATGGTTTCAAGGCACTCGGGACTTGAACGCACGCAGTGCACGATCTTGCCGTTGTGCACGTTGATGCAGGGACTGCAGGCGAGATTCTTGAAGAAGACGAGGTGCCGGCCGTCGTCCGGTGGCCCGTACATCGCAGGCGTCTCCGGGCCGAAGAACGAGACAGTGGGCA
>Ga0302323_100002821_pt1 | contig 14119 bp, 10 predicted proteins | sample Fen_T0_3_FD_201950 | JGI IMG/M metagenome (GOLD analysis project Ga0302323, IMG submission 201950) | Peat permafrost microbial communities from Stordalen Mire near Abisko, Sweden - Fen_T0_3 | ecosystem: Environmental > Terrestrial > Soil > Wetlands > Permafrost | place: Sweden: Abisko... | reverse complement strand
CGAAAGCGTGGCCGGCCCGGTCGCGCCGAGTCGCCGGCCGGACTTCGGCGAGTTACACCAGGTTTCGCGTGGCCGACCCGGCCGACCATGACAGATGTTCATCCACAGAACGCAACGAGCGGTACAGGCCGTTCCACGGAACTCACCGCCGGCAAAATAGGCAGCCTAGAGCGGTTGGCGGCGGGTTTCACGTCGATATCGGCACTCCGGGATGGAATTCGGCGAATATCGGAGATACCTCGCGGATGAGGCAACACGGTAGGCCTCATAACGTTCCGCGCATGGGAATCTGTCAGGATGCCGCGCGGCGCCGACCTCCGGCCCCTCCTTGAGTCCTCCGGAGCCCTTCGTGGACGACTGTGCGAGAATAGGCGTGCCCATGAGTGATTCGCACAGCCCAACCATGCCCATCGATGCGTCGCGCCAGTCCGGCGATACCGTTCGCAACGACATCCGCAACATTGCCATCGTCGCCCATGTCGACCACGGCAAGACCACCCTCGTAGACGCGATGCTGCGCCAGTCCGGCGCGTTCCGCGCCAACCAGGTCGTGGTGGAACGCGTCATGGACTCAAACGACCTCGAGCGCGAGAAGGGCATCACCATTCTCGCCAAGCAGACCTCGGTGGACTTCGATGGCGTACGCCTCAACATCGTCGACACCCCCGGCCACGCCGACTTCGGCGGCGAGGTCGAACGCAGCCTCAACATGGTCGACTCGGTCCTGCTGCTCGTGGACGCGGCCGAAGGGCCGCTCCCGCAGACCCGTTACGTCCTGCAGAAGGCCATGTCGCACCGCCTCCCCGTCGTGGTGGTGATCAACAAGATCGATCGCGGCGACGCGCGTGCGCCGGAAGTCCTCGATGCCGTGTACGAGCTCTTCATGGATCTCGGCGCGGACGGAAAGCAGATCGACTTCCCGGTCGTATACACCAACGCCAAGACCGGCACCGCCACGCTTGACCTGGACGTCCCCGGCACGAGCCTGCGTCCTCTCTTCGAGCTGATGGTTGAGCACACGCCGGCGCCGACCTACACACCCGGCCACCCCCTCCAGCTGCTCGTTACGAACCTCTCCGCGAGCGAGTACGTGGGCCGCATGGCCATCGGGCGCGTCTGGAACGGCACAATCAAGCTCGGGCAGCGGGTGGTCATCGTCCGCGAAGAGCCCGAAGACACGTCCGGCAAGATCGAGCCCGGCCGTACCGTCACCCTGAGCGGCACTATCACCACGCTGACCACCGCCCACGGCATGGAGCAGGTGGACATCCCCGAAGCGGGCCCGGGCGACATCATCGCCCTTGCGGGCATCGCGGACGTGACCATCGGCGACACGATCACCGATCCGGCCGATCCGCGGCCCATGCCGCGCCTCGACGTGGACGCGCCCACACTCCACATGACCTTCGGCGCCAACACGTCGCCGCTATCCGGGCGCGAAGGCAAGTTCGTCACCACGCGCCAGATCAAGAATCGGCTGGACAAGGAGATCCTGGGTAACGTCTCCATCGAATACTCGCCCACCGAATCGGCCGACACGTACGAAGTCCGCGGCCGCGGAGAACTCCAGCTCGCGATCCTGATCGAGCAGATGCGCCGCGAGGGGTTCGAGATGCAGGTCAGCCGCCCGGAGGTAATCCTCCACGAGGTCGGCGGCGATGTGCACGAACCCTACGAGCGGATCACCGTCGATATCCCGCCGGAGTTCATCGGGCCGGTCCAGCACGCGCTGGCGGACCGCAAGGCGCGCCTCGAGCAGATGACCACGGACGCCGACGGCCGCGTTCGCATGGAATACGTCATGCCGGTCCGCGGCTTGATCGGCTTCCGCGGGCAGCTCCTCACTGACACGCGCGGCACGGCACTGATGCACCAGATCGGCGAGGGCTACGGCCCGTGGGCCGGCGAGGTAACCCATCGGACGACTGGCGTCATCGTCGCGGACCGCCAGGGCACGTCCAACGCCTATGCCTTGTTCAACATCCAGGAGCGCTCGGAGCTGTTCATCGGCGCGGGCGAGGACGTCTACGAAGGCATGATCATCGGCGAGAACGTCCGCCCCGACGACATGGACGTGAACGCGACAAAAGAGAAGAAGCTCACGAACATGCGCACGCACTCGCACGACGAGGCGCTGCGCTTGACTCCGCCGCGGGAGATCACGCTGGAGTCGGCGATCGAGTTCATCGGCGGCGACGAGCTCGTGGAGGTCACACCCAAGTCGATCCGTCTGCGCAAGCGCAGCCTCTCGCAGCACGATCGCAGGCGGGAAGCCGGCCGCGAGTACGATCGCCGTATGGCCACAGAGGGCCGGTAGCCGAGCGACTAGCCTGGGAGGTCACAACCGATGCGAATGGCGGACCTGAAATCGGGATGGCCGATCGTGGGGAATGACGGACGGCCGATCGGCTCGGTGCACAAGGTAGGGCAGAACTACGTGCTCGCGTCGCGGGGCCTGCTCGCGGCTCAGCTGTATGTCCCGGCGTCGGCTATCGCAAACGTCGAGAACGGCGTCGTGTACCTTAACCTCGCCAAGCAGGAAGCGGAGCAGATGGGCTGGCAGGAGCCGCCGCGAGAGTCGGACTCGCCCGATGCGTCCGCGGATGCCGATCAGCTTCACAGGCATTTCTGACAGTCGGTGGGAGGGCGATCGATGCGGACGCGACTGATCTGGCTCGCCAGGGGCGCTTTCTATGGATTCCTGCTCGTGTTTCTCTCGGGCATCGCAGTTTCGTCGGCGATCAGCATGGTCGTTGACCTCACGAAGACCGCCTCGTTCGAGCTCGGCCTGGGCCCCATCCCCCTGATGAGCGCTTGGTCCAGCTCGACTGGGAATGGCTTCCGGACGGAGTGGGGGGTCGGCGCCCTTTCGTACATCGGGGCCGCGGTGGGCTTCGCGCTGGCGTGGCGCGCGCCGCGGCAGGGGAACGCCACGGCCTCCTAGCGGGTGCCCGGGGCCTCCCGGCGTACAATCGCCGCGATGCCCATTTACCTGGACCACGCCGCTACCACGCCTCTGCGGCGTGAAGCCCTCGACGCCATGCTGCCGTATCTCGACGGGGATTTCGGCAACGCCTCGTCGCTGCACAGCTTCGGCCGCCGCGCCCGGGCCGGCATGGACGAAGCCCACGAGAAGGTCGCGAAGGCGATCGGCGCCACCGCGCGCGAGATCGTGTTCACATCCGGCGGCACCGAGGCGAACAACCTTGCCGTGAAGGGCGCCGCCTGGGCTGCCAAGGCCCGCGGCCATCGGATCATCACCACCAGCGTCGAGCATCACTCGGTGGGACACACGGTCCGGTACCTCGAGAAGTTCGGGTTCGAGATCGTGGAGCTCCCGGTGGACCGCTACGGCCGCGTCGATCCGGACGACGTGGCGAACGCGATCACGCCTAAGACGATCCTGGTCAGCGTGATGCTCGCCAACAACGAAGTGGGCACGATCCAGCCGATCGCGGAGATTGCAGCGCGCGTGGCGGCCCACAAGGGCATCCTCTTCCACGTCGACGCGGTGCAGGCCGCGCCGTACCTGGAGATCGACGTCACTGCGCTCGGCGTGGACCTGCTGACGATGGCGGCGCACAAGTTCGAGGGGCCCAAGGGCGTGGGCGCGCTGTACCTGCGCCACGGCACGAACATCCTGGCTCAGCAGCAGGGCGGCGCTCAGGAGCGCTACCGCCGCGCCGGAACGGAGAACGTCGCAGGCGCGGTGGGTATGGCGGCGGCGCTCGAACTGTCCGCAGCCGAACGGTCGGAGACCTCGCCTAGACTGATCGCCCTCCGTGACGGGCTGGTTGCCGCGCTGGTGAGCGTTCCGGGCGTGGAACTCACCGGCCACCCCACGGACCGGCTGCCGGGCCTCGCCTCCTTCGTAGTCACGGGCGTGGAAGGCAGTTCCGTGACGATGGCACTCGACCTTGCCGGGGTCGCCGCCTCTACCGGCTCGGCCTGCGTGAGCGGGTCCACCGAGGTGAGCCACGTGCTTTCCGCGATGGGATACCCGGAGGACGAGGCTCGCGGCGCACTGCGGCTCTCGCTCGGGCGCACGACCACGGCGGCCGAGGTGACCGAGGCCGCCGATGCCACGGCCCGAACGATCGCCACACAACGCGCGGCCACCGACCGCCTGCGCGTGGAGAAGATCACGTCTTTGCGGCCGGCCGAGTCCGCCGCCGCCGAGTTCGAAGCCGAGACCCACGACGTCGCGGGTTCGTCGCAGCGGTGACCGGCATGGCTTCCGGTGGATCTCGCGTGCTCGTGGCCATGTCCGGTGGAGTGGACTCGTCCGTTGCCGCGGCGCTCGTCAAGGCCGCGGGCCATGAGGCCGTGGGCGTCTGGATGCGTCTCTCCGACGTCGCCGACAGCCACTCCGAGTTCAAGCGCAGCTGCTGCTCGCTGGACGCCGCCGAGGACGCGCGTCGCGTCGCCTCCCAGCTCGACATCCCGTTCTACATCCTCAACCTGGAGAAGGAGTTCGACGAGGGCGTGCTGCGGCCGTTCGTGACCGACTACATGGAGGGCCGCACTCCCAGCCCGTGCGTGGACTGCAACAACGTCGTGAAGTTCGGCGCGCTGCTGGGCCGGGCGCGGCTGCTCTACGAGTGCGACGCGGTCGCGACCGGGCATTACGCGCGGGTCACGGCGCCGGGTGCCGGGGCGGGGGAGCCGCGCCATTGGAGCCTCCTCCGCGGTACAGATCCGAACAAGGATCAGAGCTACTTCCTCTACGGCCTCGGCCAGGACGAGCTGGCACACACGCAGTTCCCGCTCGGAGGCATGGTCAAGACGCAGGTGCGAGAGGCTGCGCGGGCCCTCGGCCTCGCCACCGCGGACAAGCGCGACAGCCAGGAGATCTGCTTCGTGCCGCGCGGCAACTACCGCGAGGTCTTGCGCGATCGCGGTGGCTGGATCGCCAGGCCGGGACCGCTTCTCGACCCGGACGGGCGGCACGTGGGCGAGCACTTCGGGACGGCGTCGTACACGATCGGCCAGCGATCCGGGACGGGCGTCGCTCTCGGCGAGCCGATGTACGTCTGGAAGATCGAGCCCGGCGAGAACATCGTGAAGCTCGGACGGCGGAAGGACCTCGAAACGCATCGCTTCGAACTCGTGCGGATGCAGTTCGTGGCCGGCGAGGCCCCCGACGGCCCCGGCGCGGCCGGCGGCGACGCCTTCACTGCGGAAGTCCAGATTCGCCATCGTGGCCGGCCCGTTCCGGCCACGGCTCGTTCCGCCGGCGATGGGCGCTGGGTCGTGGAAACCGAAGATCCGGTCTGGGCTGCGGCACCCGGTCAGGCGGCTGTCTTCTACCGCGGCGAGACCGTGATCGGTGGCGGCCGCATAACGGCAGGCGCTGGCGAGCCGACATGAGACGGTACTTCGTCGGCACGGCGGCCGCCCTGCTTCTAGTTGCGGCGTTCATCCTGGGAGCCGTGGCCATGTCCGGAGGATTGCGTTCCACGGGAGCAGATCCGTCAGCGTCCGGACCGGCGCCCATGCAGAGCATCGCCGGACCCGTGGACGGCGGGAAGCTGCCGGGTACGAACGGAGGCCATGTGCCCTGCCCGAACAACCAGCCCTGTGGCGAGACGGGCTCCGCGAGGCCCTGACCGAACAGTCGCGGGGGACTGGCCTGGCGACGACACGGTGCCAGGCTGCCGCCCCGCCGCGCCCCGACCGGCACTGCCTATACTCCGTCTGTGGCTCTTGGACCCGCGCCCGTACTGGCCCTGCTCGTGGGCGGCCTGAACGCCGCCGTGTTCCTTCTTGTCCGCGGCAAGGCGGGCTGGCAGATGCTGGGCGTGCTTCTTGCGGCTTCGCTGGGGGCATGGGCGGGCGACGCCACGGCCGGGCGGCTCGGCATCGATCCGATCCACATCGGGGACTTCCACGTGATCGCGGCCAGCGTCGTTGCCTGGGCCGGGATGATGTTCGTGGTCGTGCTCTCGATCCTCGGCCCGGCCAGGGATGAGAGCTGGCGCTCGTGATCGGGCTGCTGGCGAAGCTGATCGAGCGGGTGCATCCGCCGGCGACCCAGCCGGACTCGCGATTTCTTGCGTTCGCCCGTGGCCTTGCGCTGGGGGCGCTCGCGGGTGCGGCTATCGCTGGTTCGTCAATCTGGAAGCGCAACCGCTCGGCCGAGACGCGCCGCGGCTCACGTGGCGGGGACGAAGCCCGAGACTAGACGGCCCCGAAGCGCGAGTCGTCCGGAGGGCGGTTCTCGGCGGTCACGAGCCGAGCAAGGGCCACGGCCATCGCTATGAGCACCGCCGCGGCCACGACATCGGACGATTGGTCGCGCACCTGGCGGTATATGTCCACCCCGAACGCCGTCGCGGCGAGCAGCCACGTCCCGATTGCCGCAAGCAACGTGGCGGCGAGAATCCGTGTGGCCTGATCCCTGGCCGTTCGATAGGAGCGCCACATCGCCCACATGGCCGCGGTGATGATGACTACGAGGAACGTGAGCGCGGGCAGCCCTAGTTCGGCCGCCACCTCGGGCAGGAGTGAATGGGCGTGGTCCAGCGTGTCCTTGGCTCCCTCGGGACGGTAGCCGTGCCAGAGGTAGTAGTTGCCGAACTCGTCGAGGCCAACGCCCAGCAACGGGCGATCGAGAGCCATCTTCACGCCGCCTTCGACGGCGTAGAAGCGCTCCACCATGGAGCCGTGGCCGGCAAGTGTGGCCGGGTTCCAGGAGTCGAACCGTGCTTCGCCAACGAGAGAAACGACAGCGGTTCGGTAGGCGTTGTTGAGTGGTGGCGAAACCTGGAGCACCAGGGCGGGCCACGGAATGAGGACCGCGGAGAGGATTGCCGCGGCACCGAGCACAGACAGTCGAGTGCGCCACGTCCGGAGAACCATGAGCAGCAGGACGACAAGACCCACCGTTGCGGACAGCCACGCACTCTTGGAAAGGGAGAAGAAGAGGCCGGTCAGGTCGAGTACGAGCACCACGCCGAGCACGGCCGCCAGCGGGTCCGAGATTCGAAGCCGGCGTCGACCGGCTATGAGACCGGCGAGAAGTGGCACAACAAGGGCCGCGATGATCGCGAAGTTGCCGACGTTGTTGTAGGTGGGGAAGGCGAACACGAGGCGATTTGAGAGGACCATTGCCGGCGTCTTGAACTGGTCGAACGCCTGCATGAGGTTGATCGCGGTGCCAAGGGCAATCCCGATCCCGAGGGCGGCGGCCGCCAGCATCAGCCCGCGCCGCGAGGGACGAAGCCAGATGAGAATGGCACCCATCGCGAACGGCTCCAGGATGCCGTGGAGCAGCACGGTGGCGCTATTCGCGAGATCGCGCGAGGCCAGCGTCGACAGGATCGCGAAGGCGACGAACGCGGTCGCGCCGACCTGCGCGAACATGTACGAGGAGTAGCGGTGGGATAGTCCACGAACCGCCGCGCGCCCGCGGATCAGGTCCTTGCTCTGGCTCTTGGATGCGAGCAGGTCCAGCAGCACGCGGTTGTGTCTGGCGGTCGCGTATTGGAGGACGCAGCCGAAGATCAGGGCGACGGCAAAGACCGTTTGAAGGATCACCTGCACCTGGCCGAGCATGATTTCCGTCTGGGATGTGTCCCAGACGGGCGTAAGGGCGACTGCAGCGAGAAATCCCGGCCACGGACGGTACAGACACAGGAGTACGACGAACGCGGCCGTCATCGGCACGATGGATCGGACGGCGATCACGGCCGGGCCGTAGCTGATCCCCACTACCGCATGCTGGTTCTTGGCTGCGAGAATCGCTACCGCGAGAAGGAGGAACGCCGAAGCCACGGCTCGAAGCGGGGAGTCCCAGACCCAGTAGACCGCCCGTGGAAGGCGCGCAACTGCGGCCTCCGGCCACGATGTCGCAACGGAAAAGACCTGTGGGGCGAGCCGGCGCTGTTCCAGTTCTTGCAAGACGAAGCGACTCCAGTGGCGCGGTGAGATGCCGGGCGCTCGCGGCGGCAGAGCCGGGACGTGTCGGCCTTGCGGCCGAAAGCCTCGTGCGGAGCTTTCGCGCCCCTATTCGAGCGCTGGTGGACGGCCGGGCACGCCGACCCGACCTTCTCAGAGGTTGACCATGACTCCTGAGAAGGAGCTGAAACGTAGCCATGCCCGCTCCTGTAGAGCTCGGGCGCCGACTTACGTTTCGACAGGCGCTACGCGGCTTGGGCGGCTGCGCGGCACCTCACCGAGTGGCGTCTTTCGATCGTCGACGTGCGACCGCCGCATGCTCGGATGACGGCATCTTAGCCGAGATGGAGGATTCACCCCGGACATGGCGTACCGCGCGGGGGACGGGAGCGGCAAAGCGGCGCGGTTTGGTACCGTTACCGGCGATGCCTGACATGCCGATCCCTTACCTCACCGCGGCTGAGATTCGCCGCCGATACGTCCAGTTCTTTGCCGAGCGGGGCCACACGGTAGTGCCGAGCGCGTCGCTGATGCCCGCCGGCGACCAGACGCTCCTCTTCACCAACTCGGGCATGGTCCAGTTCAAGGACGTGCTCACGGGACGCGAGAAGCGGAGCTATGTCCGGGCCGTCGACTATCAGCGCTGCCTGCGCGTAGCGGGCAAGCACAACGATTTCGAGGAAGTCGGCCGGACCACGCGCCACCACACCTTCTTCGAGATGCTCGGCAACTGGAGCTTCGGCGACTACTTCAAGCGCGATGCCATTCGCTGGGCATGGGAGCTTCTGACCGACGTGTACGCCATTCCGGCCGATCGGATCGGCGTCACGGTCTACAAGGACGACGACGAGGCGTACGCGATCTGGCACGACGAGATCGGCGTCCCGGCCGAGCGAATCGCCCGTTGGGGCGACGTGGAGAAGGGCGACGACGCCAACTTCTGGCGCATGGCAGAAACGGGACCGTGCGGGCCGTGCTCCGAGCTCCATTTCGATCGGGGCGCCGAGCTCAGCGAGGGGCCGCATTGCGTGCCCGACCACTCGGAGAACTGCCCGCGCTGGCTGGAGATCTGGAACCTCGTCTTCATGGAGTTCGAGCAGCGCGCGGACGGAACACGCCTTCCGTTGCCCATGAAGTCCGTGGACACCGGCATGGGCCTCGAACGGCTGTCGAGCGTGATCCAGGGAGTTTCCACCAACTACGACACGGACCTCTTCACGCCGATCCACAAGGCCATGCGGGAGCTGCTGGGCCACGACCCGGAGGCGTTCGAAGCCGAGCGATTCAGCTATCAGGTCATCGCCGACCACACGCGCGCCGTGACGTTCCTCGTGGGCGAGGGCGTGGCGCCGGCCAACGACGGGCGTGGTTACGTCCTTCGCCGGATCCTGCGACGGGCGGTTCGACACGGCCGCCTTCTCGGTCGCCGCGAGCCGTTCATGGACGTAACCGCCGGCGTGGTCATCGACATCATGAAGGACGCCTACCCGTATCTCGAAGAACAGCGCGAGAAGATCCTCGGCGTCATCCGCAAGGAAGAGGCGGCCTTCGCGCGAACGCTGGAGACGGGCACGACGCATCTCGAGAACGCGCTCGCACCGCTGCCAAGGACGGAACGGTCGATCGGCCGCCGGCCCGAAAGCCTTCCCGCCGACGCCCCCGTGTTGAGCGGCGAGGTTGCCTTCAAGCTCCATGACACGTACGGCTTTCCGGTGGACCTCACCGTGGACATGGCGGCCGAGTACGGCGTTCGCGTGGACCGCGACGGGTTTGCGGCCGCGATGGCCGAGCAGAAGGCGCAGAGCCGCAAGGGCACCAAGGCCGACCTGTCGCGCCAGGCCGTCCTCGGCGATCTCTACCAGTCGATCCTGCGGCGCGTAGGCGAAACCAGGTTCCTGGGCTATGAGCAGACCGCCTCCGAGTCCCGCGTCCTCGCCATCCTGCGGGACGGCACCGAATACGACGAGCTGACCGGCCACGGCGAGGCCGAGGTGATCCTGGACGCCACGCCCTTCTACGGCGAGGGCGGGGGCCAGGTGGGCGACACCGGCGAACTGCTCGAGGCCGGCGGCGGGAGCGCGCTCTTCACCGTTGCCGACACGCAGAAGCCCATCGCCGGGTTGTTCGTCCACCGCGGCACGCTTCACGGGCGGCTTCGCGTGGGCGAGACGATCTCGGCGCGGGTGGACGCCGAGCGGCGCGCCCGGATCATGCGGAACCACACCGGCACGCATCTGCTGCATCGGGCCCTCCGCAACGCGGCCGGTTCCGAGGCCCACCAGGCCGGTTCGCTGGTGGCCCCGGACTACCTCCGCTTCGACTACCACCTGGATCGGCCGCTGACCGCGGAGGAGAAGCGGGCAATCGAGGACGAGGTCCGTCGCGTCGTTCGCGAGAACCGCCCGGTCACGACGAAGGTTCGTCCTATGGCGGAAGCGATCGCCGACGGCGCCGATGCGTTCTTCGACGAGAAGTACGGCGAGAAGGTCAGGACGGTGGCCGTCGAGGGTTACTCGCTCGAACTGTGCGGCGGCACTCATTGCACGGCGTCCGGCCAGATCGGCGGCTTTGCGATCACTGCCGATCGCAGCATCGGGGCGGGGATCCGCCGGGTGGAGGCTCTCACCGGCGACGGCGCGGACACATATCTCCGGGAGCGGCTCGCCCTTCTGGAACGGATCGCGGAGTCTGTCGGCGCGAATACCGTGGACGGCGCCGCCGATCGCGTGGCCGCGCTTCAGGACGAACTGAAGGAAGCGCGCCGCCGTCTTCGCGCCGGGGGCTCCACCTTGCCGAAGGCCGAACTCGTGGCGGCCCAGGCCCAGGAGACGGCGCCGGGCGTGAGGTTCGCCACATACTCGGGCGCGTTCGAGTCGTCGGACCAGTGGAAAGGCTTCGTCAAGGCGATTCGCTCCGCGTTGCCGTCCGGCGTGATCGCCGTCGCCTTCGACGCCGAACAGCCGCAGATTTTCGTTACGGCCAGCCCGGATCTCGTGGAACGTGGAATCTCGGCCGGCGAACTCGTCAAGGTTGCGATGTTGTCGATGGATGGCCGCGGAGGCGGCCGTCCCGAGATGGCCCAGGGAATGGGCAGTCGTCGGGATGGGATAGCGGCCGCCCTCGCGGCCATCGCGGATACACTAAAGGCGGCAGGCAAGCAGACCGAGAGATAGGGGAGCGGCCGTGGCGTTTTGGCGCAAGATCTGGGGCCGCGAGGATGAATCCGACCTCGCCGCCTGCACGGCACTGGATGTCGGGACCGAGTTCGTCAAGGCTCTGGTCTTCGACATCGATTCGAACGGCCTGGGTACCGTTCGGGGTGCGGGTCGCAAGCGCCAGGGTCTCGCGCACATGCAGTCCGGCACCGTCACGGACATCAACGCGGTTGTGAACAACTGCACCGTGGCGCTGCAGGAAGCCGAGGAGATGGCGGGCTTCCGGCCCACGCAGTGCGTGATCGGCATCGCCGGCGAACTCGTCAAGGGCTTCACGACCACCCATACGCAGGAACGGAAACGTTCGGACAGCCCCATCACCGATGAGGAGCTCCAGAAGCTGATCAACGGAGTCCAGAAGGAGGCTCTTCGCGAGGCCGAACGGACGATCACGTGGGAGACGGGCCTGCCTCAGGTCGACGTCCGGCTCGTCCACGCCGCGGTAACGGGCTCGCAGATCGACGGCTACCCCGTCACCAACCCCGTCGGATTCCGCGGCCGGCACGTGAAGATCAGCATCTTCAACGCGTTCGCGCCGCTGGTGCATCTGGGCGCACTGCAGAGCGTGGCCCAGCAGCTCGAGCTGGAGTTGATCCAGATCGTTGCGGAGCCGTACGCGGTCGCCCGCGTCATGGCGAGCGACCAGGTCCTCCAGGCAGGCGCCCTCTTCATCGACATCGGGGGCGGCACCACGGACGTGGCACTCGTCCGCCACGGCGGCATCGAGGGAACGCGCATGTTCGCCCTGGGCGGGCGCGCGTTCACGAAGTCCATCGCGGACCGCCTGGACCTGCCGTTCCCGCGGGCCGAGGAGATCAAGGTCGACTACGCGCGCGGCGTGGCGTTGAGCAATCGCGCGGACGTTGCGCGGATCGTGGCCGATGACGTGGCGATCTGGTCTGCGGGCGTGGAACTGGTCTTGGAGGAACTCGCGTCGGGCGACCTGCTGCCCGGGCGCATCTACCTTTGCGGCGGCGGTTCTCACCTGCCTGAGATCGGCGCCGTCCTGCGAGACGAAAAGTACTGGCGCCGTCTGCCGTTCAGCCGTCCTCCGGAAGTGGTCGTCATGGCGCCGGGCCAGGTGGACCGGATCAAGGACGCGACCGGCCTTCTGGTGGATCAGCAAGACGTGACACCCATGGGCCTCGCGTATCAGGCGATCGAACTTCAAACGAACGAAGACCCTCTGGACGCAGCCTTGAGGCGCGTCCTCCGAACCATGAAGATGTAGCCGATGGCCATCTACTACCTCGACGCAGACGACGAGATCACGTCCGCCGCCGCGCGCATCCGCGACTCGTCGGACAACCGGATCGCGCTCGTCCTTTCGAACGGCTCGCGCGTGGCCACGTCCCGGATCAACTTCCGGCTACTGGCCCGCGAGGCGCGAAAGCGGAACAAACGGATCGCCATCGTCGCGGCGGACCCGTCGGTGCAGTCCGTGGCACGTACCGCCGAGCTCGCCGTGTACTCCACGGTGGGGGAGTACGAGCGCGCCGAAGCGGCGCGAACGGCGGCCGGCCACGATCCCAACTCCGCGGACCTGACCGATGCGCTGGACGAACTCGCGCTTACGGTCGCGCCCGGATCGCGCCCCGGGGCGCCGATCGGCCGCGCGGCGAGACCGCCGATTGGAGCGCCCTCGGTGACATCGGGCGCGGGAGGCGGCGGCCGCCGCATCTCCAGGCCGGCCGTCGCGGGTCTCCTGGCGCTGCTCGCCCTTGTGCTTGCCGGCGGCATGTTCTTCTTCCTGCCGGGCGCCACGGTGGCCTTGACGTTGCGCGAGGACTCGCTCGGGCCCGTCACATTCAGCGTCAAGGTGGATCCTGCCGTCACCGCGGCCAACGATCAGACGGCAACCGTCCCGGGGACGCGGAAGTCCTTCCCGGTGTCGGCGTCGGCGACGTTCGAGGCCACCGGTCAGAAGATCGACGAGACGGCGGCGACGGGTACGGTGACGTTCACGAGCACCAACACGTTGTTCGCTGTGCCGGTGCTCGCCGGTACGCAGGTCACAGCTGCAGGCGGAGTGGCCTTCGTGACTACCCAGACCGTGTCGGTTCCGGTTGCGACGGTCTCCGCGGACTTTCGGCTCACGCCGGGCAGGGCGGACGCCCCAGTTGCGGCCGTGAACAAGGGCCTGAGCGGTAACGTCGCCGCCAACAAGATCGTGAAGCTGCCCGCGGACCTGGTTTCGGCCAAGGTGACGGTCACGAACGTGGCGCCCACAACCGGTGGCACCCACACGGTCACGCAGCAGATCCAGCAATCGGATATCGACAAGGCCCAGGGCTCGCTCGGTGCCGAGCTCGTCTCACGGTTGCGCGCCACGCTTGACGAACCCGCCGCGGAGCCCAGCGGACTCACGTTGTTCGCCGAGTCCGCGTTGATCGGCACGGCTTCGTGCTCGCCGGAGGCGGGTACTCTCGTCGGCCAGGCCCAGCCCACATTCGACATGGAGTGCAGCGCCACCGGCACCGCGGAGATGGCGGACGCGGCGAGCATCCGGACACTGGCGGAGCGACGCATCAAGTCGCTGGTGAAGAGCGGGTACAAGCTCGTGGCGAACTCCATCAAGACCGAATTCGGCAAGCCCGTCAGCGACGGCGCAACGGTCACCGTTCCCGTGGTGGCGTCCGGGCGTCAGGTACCGGCCATCGATGAGAACCAGGTCCGCGCGGTGGTGAAGGGCAAGTCGCTCGACCAGGCCCGAACGGCTCTGGCGACGTACGGGACGGTGGACATCTCCGTCTCGCCGAGCTGGGCGAGCACGCTGCCGAACTTCGATTTCCGGATCGATGTACAGCTTGTCGTACCCGCGTCCACCCCGGCGGCCTCCGGTTCGGCGGCGCCGACGCGGACCGTGGCACCGCCGGTGGGCACCGCGACACCCGCTCCGTCGACGGTGAGTCCGCCCGCCTCCGGGTCCGTGCCGCCCGCGTCGGCGACCCCCACCGACTCACCCACGCCGCCTCCGCCCACGACCGCACCTACACCCGCTCCCT
>Ga0302323_100002820_pt1 | contig 14120 bp, 11 predicted proteins | sample Fen_T0_3_FD_201950 | JGI IMG/M metagenome (GOLD analysis project Ga0302323, IMG submission 201950) | Peat permafrost microbial communities from Stordalen Mire near Abisko, Sweden - Fen_T0_3 | ecosystem: Environmental > Terrestrial > Soil > Wetlands > Permafrost | place: Sweden: Abisko... | reverse complement strand
ATGTGGGAGGCTCCTGGCGCAGGCCAGCATAAGCTTCGTAAGCATGAGCTAACAAGACTCTGCGGCCGGGATCACTGGGCACACCATCAATGGAAAAGAAGGTGTAGAGTTCGCTCACAAGATTTTCCACCGGGCCAATATTAGGCCCCCCTTTTGCATTCAAAAAGCTCATGCGCAGTGCAATATCATCGTTGCTCAGCCCTTTTGCAATCCACGCCGCACATTCTTCCTGGCGAGGAGTGAGCCGTTGGCCACGCAAACGCTTGAGCAAGTAGTTTAAAACTTCAGGATCGATAAAAGTTTCTTTACGCACAACCACAGCTGAAGCGATATGTTCCAGATAGGATGGCTCCATATTATTAAAAAGCGCATAGCCATGCAGGCCCGAGGTTTTGGCGGAGCGTCGACTAGCATTACGTGGCACCCCGCGCCGCGTGTACTCGTGGCGAAACACCTCTGCAGCTAACGTCCAGCTAGGGTCCTGCGTATAAATGACGATGCGCAACCCTGGAGCAGTCTCCAGAAGAGAGCGCCCTAATTCCACGCCGTTGCCATTCCCAAGACGCAGGTCAGACAAAACTAACCAGCCTGCTAGTGCCGGGTTTTGCTCCTGCTCCAGGCTAATCTCTTCAACAAGAGCGAGAGCACTCGGGATATCACCAGCCTGAGCATATAGCTGTAAAAGTGGAGTCTCTTCCACAAACTCACAGACCCCACGCCGCTTAACCGGAGTATCGTCAATAACAATAACATTGATTCGTCGATCTATCATATGTATAGTATAGTCATTGACCCTTATATCTGTCCAGAATGCGTCTGGCGTTTTGCACCATATCCTTTGATGAATAGTCATCAAAAGAAAGGCACCGTTGAACCGATCAAAGCGGCTTCGCAGCCAAGGCGGGCAGGTACTATCTCGACTGCAGATGCAAGCTGTGCAAATTGCTTTTTCTCCAGCACAACGCTCATCTGGTTAAAAAGCACATCACTGGCATGGAGCACGCTGCCACCAACGATAACCAGCGTGGGCTTAAAGAGGCCAACATACTGCATAATAGCGGCACAGAGCCAGCGTGCAACTTCGCGATAAAGACGCACGGCCAGCGAATCGCCACGATTCGCTTCTTCAGCCAGCAACTGGTAACTAAGATACTCATGGTTGAGGAAGCGTTGTGTAAGTGTTGTCTCCTCGCCCTTGCGTAGCGCACGGCGTACCATGCGCTTTAAAGCATCTATGGAGACAAGCATGTTAATACATCCGTACTTACCGCAGCTACAAAGTGGCCCCGAGCCAGAAATTGTCACATGACAGATATGCCCGGTATAGAGTTTTCCTGACTGCTCCAGTCGGCCATCAACAACGAATGATGCCCCAACAACCGCACTAACAGTCAAGAAGACAAGGCGCTGCTGATCTTTGCCAACCCCAAAGAAATGTTCACCTAAGACAGCTGCGTCGACATCCGCATGCACAGATGTAGGAATTTGATAGCGCTTTTCGAGGAGATCACACAGAGGAAAGCCATTGAAGGCAGGAAATAGTGGCACTTGCACGGGGCAGCGCGTTATGGGGTTGACCGAGCCGGGGATACTTATTCCTATGCCTTTTACATGCAACCCATCAGCATGCACAGATTCAAGCATAGTATCAACTGCACGTATATACGGTTCAAGTGTAGCCAGAGCAGGTCGACCGCGTAACATCTTCGCCGTACAACGACGCTGGATCTGCCCCTGATGATCAATCAACGCAATGGTCGCTTGCTCGCCCCCAATCTCTACACCTACCGCTACACCCTTATCATCGCTCATGAGCCATTGTCCTGCATAGCCTATTCTAGTATATAACTAGAACTTGTGTTCTTAATGCAATACATCTATAGCAATAGAGGGAAGAATAATCATATACTTTACACAAAGGAAGTATAGTCTGGCATAAGAACATTTGTCAAGGCCAAACGTTCCAAATGCAGCCGCTGAAAGTATTTAACGAAAAATATCTCTAGCTCACACGTTGAAACAGCCTGGTAACTACGCATGGAAGAACTTGCCAGCTTTTGTGGCTTATGCAAATACAGTGAAACACAAGTTCAGATAACTGAGCTGTCGACTGTATTAGAGAAAGGATGCGTAATGAGCAATACTGCAAAATCGGGACATACGATCCATATCCATCGCGATCAGTGGCATCTCGCATGGGACCATAGCATCACGCCAATCGCAACCATCGCATCGGGAGAGATGGTGTCCTTCGATCTCCTTGATGCAGCATGTGGTCAGATTGAGGCAACAAGTACAGTCGAGGCTATCCGAACTCTCGACTTTTCGCGCGTTGATCAGGTTAACGGCCCCATTTATATCGAAGATGCAGCACCTGGTGATACGCTGGAGATAGAGTTTCTGGACCTGCAACCCGCTAACTGGGGCTGGACGGCCATTATTCCAGGTTTCGGTCTGCTAGCCGATGAGTTCCCTGAGCCGGCCCTCAAAATCTGGCATCTCGAAGGTGGAGCCGAGGGGACAGCTGAGTTCGCCCCCGGTATTCGCATACCCCTGGCCCCCTTCTGTGGCGAGATAGGACTTGCACCAGCCGCTACAGGGGCCCTCTCAACCATTCCCCCCTATCGTCACGGCGGCAATCTGGACACGAAACATCTGACGAAGGGTGCTCATCTCTACCTGCCAGTGGAGGTACCCGGTGCGCTCTTCTCGCTGGGTGATGGACATGCTGCTCAGGGTGATGGCGAGGTCTGTGGCACAGCCATTGAGACACCTATGCGTGCAACAGTGCGGCTCACCGTACGCAAAGATTTTTCGGTCGATGAGCCACAATTTCTTACCAGTGGTCCACTTACACTACGTACAAATACAGCACCTTACTATGTCACGAATGGCATTGGTCCTGATCTAGTAGAAGCAACACGCAATGCAGTACGCCATATGATTCAGCATCTACAACGTGTATACGGTCTATCGCGTGCAGATGCCTATATGCTTAGTAGCGTTGCTGTAGATCTCAAGCTCTGTGAAGTGGTAGATATGCCCCATTGGAATGTAGGCGCATTCTTGCCACAAAGCATCTTTACTTCACACCCATAACGGCCACACTTTTATGGCTTTATTTTCAGGCGTTCATAACAAAAATTCGTTATGAACGCCTTTTATTTACCAGAATCACCTGTCATCCATGCTTAACAGCAGCAAATATACTCCAGTTCCATCAGGGGAAGACTTGTGAGACCCTTGCACCAGGTTGTAAGCTATGATACAGACCATGAAAAAATTTTGTAGCAATCTGCTATTACTGACAAGGAGTTGTATGGTGCCAGGCAATTACCGATCTGAACAGACACCCAGGCGCGGCGGGCAGCCTGGAAAGTCGCCAATCATTGGACAGGGTCATGGGCTTGATGATGAAGAAGGACGGATGATCCAACAGATGATCCGCGCAGAACAACATTCCTCGCGTCAGCTCTTTATCCCCCAGGAGGATCTGGCACAAGAGGCGACAACGACGATGTCCCCTGCAACTGCTCGGGTCGTCGATGCAAGCCAGGTACGGCAGGTGCTCAACTTGTTCAATCGCGACTTCCTCTATGGGCAGGGGCGTTTCGACGAATATAGGGATGGCTTGATCCTGAAATGGGGCGATGGTTACTCACGCAAACATATCTGGATCACAGTCGTTGATGGAAATCTTGTCTTCGAGACTAGCCATGCTAAAAAGTGCAGCAAACCCTACTGCACAGGCACCCATCATGTACTTACACCGGATCTGTACGCCAATATAGATATTATCAACCAGGAACTGGGAGATCTCTTCCGTCGTCCTGTGTATGAAAGCCCGGAAGATTAGTTTTTGTATGCTCAAGTAATAGGAAGAAAAAACGTGGTAACAGCTATTCTTGCACTAGAAAAAGATCTTTTCTTTTCAGTGAAGATTCGCGACACCTTGCGCCATCATGACATGGATGTCACGACTGTACGCAACCTTGTATCGTTAGAGCAAGGGCTAGCCGCAACGGGGGACGCGAAACCAGCCCTGGTCATTGTTGACATCGCCAGTAAAGGCGTGGATTGGGAGGCCGCCATTCGCACAGTGCGCACCCATGGGCTCCCCGTCCTGGCCTTCGGCTCACATATGGATCTGGAAGCCCGCGCGAAAGCCTTACAGGCCGGGGCACAGAAAGTCGTCGCCAACTCCAAGTTCGCCAAAGATATGCCCGGCCTGGTGCAGCGCATGCTAAGCGCATCAGCAGAAAACGTCTCTGCTGATGCAGACGATGACAACGAGGAAGAGGTATAAGCTCTCCCTCTCACTGCTAAAACGCCTGGTACAGCACAAGTTGCTGCATCAGGCGATGGCGCAGTGGCATAAGCGAGAGTTGATAACCAGCTGGATGCTTCTCATAAGCAATTGTGTGATTGCGATATTTCCAATATGCGTAAAAAAAGGGCTGCCGGGAGTAGAAAGCAGATTGTGTAGGCTTTTGCGTAGTACGATAGCGAGGCCGATGTGCAATGCGTTTACCCATACACGCTCCTTGTGCTACAAAACAGCGATAAGAGAAGATTCCATATTGCAAAACAGCAGATACGACAAGAGAGCTTCCTATGACCATAGATATGATGTCAAAAGAAACCCTCTTATCAAACAAGCGAAAGCGCTTGAAGTACTACTAACGTTGTAGCAAGCTTAGTGACCGCAACCGCAACCACGAGCATCGCCACCGCCATCAGCAGTTTTGAACGAATGGCCACAACCACAGCTTGAGACTGCATTTGGATTATTAACAGTGAAACCAGCACCCATCAAGCTATCGACATAGTCAACTTCGCTACCAACGATGTGCTCCAGGCTCATTGAGTCAACAAACACTCTGATATCGCTTATAGAAACGACAGCATCGTCTTCTTGCTCTTCGTCAAGAGTCATCCCGTACTGCAGACCTGAACAACCACCACTGGCAACAAAGATGCGCAGACCGAGGGTTGGGTCATTCTCCTGCTTGAGCAGTTCGCGAACTTTTTCCGCAGCTGCGTTTGTCATAGTGATAATACTTGTTTCAATCGCCGACTGCTGGTTCTGCTCAATCATATTCTGTTCACCTCTCCAAAGGGGTTGATAGGCAGCCCCTCGCTATCAGTTAGATTAGATATAGTTGTAGACAACTACATTTGTGCTTATTATAGACTACAAAAAATGAAGCGTCAAGGCTAGATGCACGATTACAAGCCAAAACGCTGTTGTACACGGATGCTATTGGCAAGCAGATCCGGCACATCGGGGGGCAAACCAAATAAGATCTCCCCACGGCGCTCCTGATTCGTGGTCAGGCGTGTAATGATATTTTCAGCAGACCAGCCCTGTGCAAGCAAATGGGCCCCTAGAGCACTTACAGTTGGCACGGCTAACGATGTTCCACGCCAATCGGCCCAGCCCGCAACATTCTGTTCACCACCAGGAAACGTAGAAGAAATATAGACGCCACGCACAGCATCAGGCAAATCATTCGCATCGAGCGCTCCTATCCCATCTCCACCAAAAGTTGCCACGCCAGAGGTCTGTGCAGGTATACTGGCCGCATTTGCAAAATTCGATGGACTGAATTTGCTATTTAATGCGGTCACACTTAATGTAGAATCATAGCGCGCGGGGGCACGCGGTGGCCGTAATGTCGCCTTCTGCTGATGAGCCAGTAGTGAGTCATTGCCAGCAGCAGCCACAATCAACGCGCCTTGCATAAAGAGTCCTTCAAAAAGAAGACGCAGGCCTTCTTCTATATGCAGGAGAAAGCGCGTCACACTGGTCAGTTGAGTTGTAGGCCACCTGCGCTCCGCGAACCAGATATGGGGCAAACGACGAATATCAGGCATAATGGTCAGGCTCAGATTAATAATAATGCGACGCACTGCGCCAGAGACCAATTCCCGCTCGATATCGGTTAAAGCTGCAAATAAAGCGTAGAGATCACCTCCACCAAAATCATTAAGGACGCGCACAAGACGAATATGCACACGAGGAGCCAGGTCACGCAGAATGCCCGCAACAGAAAGGCCATGATCAGGCATCGCATAATAATGCGCATCGCCCGATACACCACGCCCAATACGCACATCATTCGTCAGGGCATAACGATCATATTCAATGACAAAAGAACCATCTTCTTGCCGCAGATCGTTTGCCAGGCGCTGCAGTAACCAGTTACGGCGTAGTTCTGGTCGCGTGGCCGCGCTACGCACACGATCGGGATGTTGAGCCGTATCCAACACCACAACCAGGACATCCTCAGCATCCCTTAAATCGCGTGTAACCTGCCGTTCAATAAACTTCATATGCCAGCCCACCAATGAGCCGGCAGGAGCAGTTACATCCAGTGTTGGGGCAGGCTGTGGTGGCACAATCGGGCCACCCTCACTAAATAAAAGTGGGGCGGCCATCATTAGCCAGTTCGGCATAGCGGAAACAATAGATAAACCAGCCTGAGCAAATTGTCCCAGATGAGCATGAATATAAGAAAGAGCCATGGCTACAGGGTCATCTGTCTGCGTATCCAGACGGCGGGTATGAAAAAAAAGAGCAATAAGCGGTTGTTTACGTTGCAGTCCAAAAATAAATGCGCGGCGACGTATTGGTGGCATCAGTGGATTTTCACGCCAGCGGCCATAGGTGCCATATACTTCTAGAGATATTTGATAATGAGACAGAAAATTATTCAGCTGAGTACGTACTTGCTCAATCAGTATATCCAGCACATCATCAAGCGGAATACGAGGCAGGCGAACAACGACAACTATTTCACCAGGGACCCAGTGAAACGCAGAAGTTTCTAGAAACTCCGTCGAACTACGAGACATGCACGAAAATCCCCCCTCCACATAATGTGGTAATCGAGTACGTGCAGTGGTGCTATCTGCCCTAGCGGACACAGAGCAGGCCAGATTGTAAATGTACTCTAGCGCAATTATAGACCAAGAGACCATAAGAGACAACTAAACCCTGTTATCAGTAGGAATAGAACAGGTAATCTCTTTTTTTCGGGCTCGTTCTTCGCAGGAGATCTCAGTATATCGATGGCATAAAATAGCCTATCTTTGTGTTATCATGAGCGGAAGCAATATGAATAGCAGCAAGTGAGGAATTATCAATGGCAAAGATTTATGGTGTAATTATTATTGGCTCAGGGCCAGCTGGTTATACCGCCGCTATATATGCAGCACGTTCTAATCTCTCTGTACTGGTACTCCAGGGTTATCAGGCTGGCGGACAATTGATGCAGACAAGCGAGGTGGAGAACTTCCCAGGTTTTGACGCTGGCATTCTCGGCCCGGAGATCATGGAGAAATTTGAGAGCCAGGCTCTACGCTTTGGTGCAGAACTGATCCCAGAAGACGTGACGGCAGTTGATTTTGGCCATCGCCCCTTTACCATAAAAACTGATACAGCCGAATATCAGTCACGTTCGGTTATCATTGCCACAGGCGCAAGCGCTAAATGGCTGGATATACCCAGCGAGCATCGCCTGAAAGGCTGTGGAGTAACGGCCTGCGCGACCTGTGATGGTTTCTTCTTTAAAAAGAAAGATGTTGTGGTAATCGGTGGTGGCGATACCGCAATGGAGGAGGCAACCTTCCTGACACGCTACGTCAATCACGTCACGTTGATCCATCGCCGTGATACGTTCCGTGCGAGCAAAATCATGCAGGATCGCGTCCTGAAAAATCCCAAGATTAGCGTCTTGATGGACAACGAAGTAATTGAAGTACTGGGCGACAACGCGGTTACAGGCGTGCGTGTGCGCAACGTACGCAACCAGGAGGAGAATACGCTGGACGCGCAGGGTGTCTTCCTGGCCATCGGCCACAAGCCGAACACAGATCTGTTCAAAGGCATTATCAATATGGATGAGGTGGGGTATATTATTCCTCAGGAATTCACTATGACAAATATTCCGGGGGTGTTTGCGGCAGGCGACGTTACTGACCATCGTTATCGTCAGGCGATTACCGCTGCAGGCGATGGTTGTCGTGCAGCAATCGATCTGGAGCGCTGGCTGGAGAGTCAGGGCGATGAGGTTGGTGTCGAAAACTGGAACTAAAGCGTACGCGCGGCTCTGTTCGTACTGCTTTCAAACAAGAAAAAGCTCGACCTATTGGCCGAGCTTTTTCTTGTGTCTTACACATCTCCTATTGCGCAAGAAATTTGCTCCAGGAGACAAAAACCCTATTTTCTATACAATTTCTTCCCACTACACTATAATAGTGTAGAATATTTGTTTTCTTCGATAGTATCTTCCTGATAGAATCTTATCAAAGGGAAAATTGCAATGCACGATGGCAATGCATCTCAGAATACTTTGATTACTACTTTAGGGCGCTACAAAATAGTGCAGCGTATTGGTAAAGGAGGCATGGGAGATGTATGGCTATGCGAAGACCCAACGCTACGGCGTCAGGTTGCTATCAAAACATTGCCCTCCCATAGTCAGACCGATCGTGAGTTTGCGCTGCGCTTCGAGCGCGAGGCACAGGCTGCTGCAGTGCTCAATCACCCTCATATCTTGCCTGTCCACGACTACGGTCAGCAACCAGGGCCCGATGGGCAAAGCATAACCTATATTGTGATGCCTTATATTTCTGGCGGCTCTTTAGCCGATCGTGTCCCTACCGACCAGGCAAACAGAGTCCATATGCCCTCTCATGATGTCATGATGTATCTTATGCAGGCTGCTGATGCCATAGATTATGCGCATCAACAGGGTGTGATTCATCGCGATATCAAACCAGCGAACATGCTCTTGCGCACCGATAACTGGCTATTCCTGGCCGACTTTGGTATCGCACGCATTCTTGCTAACGCTGACAACCTGACGCAAACAGGGATGGGATTTGGCACAGCGCGCTATATGGCACCAGAACAAGCTCAGGGCAAAGCAGTCATCGCAAGCGACAACTATAGTCTGGCAGTCATCGCATATCAACTCTTTGCGGGGCGCGTACCATTTGATGCAGATACTTCTTATGCTACGACTATTCAGCATATGACCTTGCCGCCACCCTCACCACGGCAATTTAACCCTTCTATCTCTCCTGCCACTGAAGCTGCATTACTCAAAGGCTTAGAAAAGCAGCCCGATCAGCGCCCCCCATCTGCACGCGCTTTCGTTGATACACTACAGCAATCTCTAACGACTGGTGCTCGCTTCGACCCTGCTCCCATAAAAATAACACCACCACCAATACAAGATGTTGCTGGCGTCCAGAAGTCTTCACCACAAGCCACGACGATGCAACAATCCTTTCCAATGGAGGAGACGCTCAGCGATGATCGTCACACGCAACAACACGTAGCATCGACACAGGAGGTGACACGCCGTCGCCTGCTTCTTGGTGGAGGAGCTGCATTAGTTGTCGCGGGGAGTGGTCTGGGCATCTGGGCACTTCTTCCGAAACCATCCCACCAGCCACAGATTACACCACAAAAGACCACGGTCGCTCAGGCCGCAGATCAACCTCTTGTCTTACGCGCACATAATAAACCGGCCGCAATATTAGCCTGGTCCCCTGCTGGTATACTTGCCTCTTCGGGCTCAGGGGGAGATCCTCAGATTTTCCTCTGGGATGTACAGGCTCTTTATCAACAAAAAGGCTCAACGCCCAAACCTAAAACAACACGTCAATTTGAAACAGGGCAAACTATCCTGCTCGCCTGGTCTCCGCAAGGTGATATGCTTGCCATCGCCAATGCCGAAGTGAGCCCCGATCTGAATAGTACAAAGCTGGATATCTACACTGGCGATCTCGGTAGCTTTGCTCCTGGCTACAATGATAAATTTATTATCAAAGACAATCTAGTGATTGATGCGCTGACCTGGGCACCTGGGGATAACTTTCTCACGATTACACATCCCGGGCTCAACCTGGATGCGAAGTCTATTTTAACAGTATGGAACGTAAAGCAACCACAACAAATACTTGCCAGATTCGAGATACCGCGCCGCCCCAATACAGATCTTACGATGGTAAATAAACCTCTGGCAATCGCAGCACACTCGTCACCTTTAACCCTGGCACTGGGCACGTCTGATGGCATCAGCATAGAACAGATCGATCTCTCAACGTCGCAACCTCAGTTCAAAGAGAGTAATCTGCTTACCTATGGTAACGATAAATTTACAAATGGCACAAACGTAGTGGTCTGGTCATCTGATGGTCGCTACCTGGCCGGGATCAAGGATAGGTATAGTAAGCCAACCAGCATTGGCATCTGGGATCTACAAACGCATACCATTCCCCAGGCACTCGTACTACCAGATGACGCCGACGATTTTCTCATCACCCTGGTCTGGAGTGGCGCGCCTGCCAGCACAAAATTGGCCGCTGGCGGCAATAATGGCAAGGTCTATATCTGGAATAGTAATGGGAATACCCTACCGGTGGATGTAAAAAGCCCACCAACTGACATTCAAGGAGCGGTTCAAACACTTGCATGGTCAGCGGATGGACAATGGCTGGCTGCGGGCTATAGCGACCAGAATGATAGTATAGCAGTCTGGAAAATGTAAGGGAGTTTGCGATGCTTACAGATCGATCAATAGATTGGCAAGGGAAAATGCTTGGTCACTATCGCCTGCTCCGCTTGATAGGATATGGGACAATGGGCGAGTTGTGGCAAGCGGAAGATAGCCGTCTACGCCGCCATGTAGCTATCAAGTTGTTGCCAACCACACTTGCAGAGGACACACACATCCTGAAAGCGTTTACCAACGAGGTCCACGCGATTGCTACCCTGGAACATCCACATCTTCTCCCTATCTATGACTGCGGCAAAGCACAGACCGCGCCAGGCGAGACGACCATCTACGTCGTCATGCGCCTCATCAATGGAGCATCGTTGAGCCAGCGTATCCACACCGGTCTCTTGCCCATTGGCGCATGTTTACACTATCTCAAACAGGCGGCACAAGCCATTGACTATGCTCATGGTCGCCTATTCATCCATCGCGATATTAAACCCGCTAACATGCTCCTGCAAGAGCAGCAGCTCTTCCTCACTGATTTTGGTCTTGCTAAGCTGTTTGCCAGCGTTACTTCTCGCAATCAGATACAGGTCGGCACACCTGAATATATGGCTCCAGAACAGGTACAAAGCAAGGCAATCGCAGCCAGTGACCGCTATAGTCTGGCCGTGATCGCCTATCAATTATTTACTGGCACTTTGCCATTTCAAGGCGCAACGCCCGATGCGACGATGATGATGCACGTAAACAATCCACCACCACCAGCCAGACATGCGAATATAACCATCCCACCATTGGTTGAAGAGACCCTGGTAAGGGGCTTAGCCAAGCGCCCAGAAGAGCGACCGGCTACTTGCCTTGATTTCATCAATGCACTGGAACAAGGCTGGAAGACACAGAAACACTCTGCCTTTGATCCTGATACGACGTTATCGGCTCCCTGGCGTAAGTTCACAAATGAGGACGTACCACAGCTTCCGTTCCCTGAGCCGCCATATATCCCCCCAACACCACAAAGCCATATACAGGAAACTCCCTTGCCTCAGACAACACAGTCTCCTACCACGCCGTTACCAAATTTGCGGCCAGGATCGCCTTCTTTGTATCATCAAAATACACTTATCTCTCAACAAAATATTGCCACTGCTCGCTCTGCCTTCCCTCAGCAAGATCCTGCTCAAGATCCCTCTGCCTCCCAGCAAAATATTGCTACTTTTCGCTCTGCCTTCCCTCCACAAGATCCTGCTCAAGATCCCTCTGCCTTCCCTCAGCAAGATCCTACCTACGTTATACCTCAAGCAGAAGCTTCTGCGAAGAAAAAACAGCTTGTTATTGGTCGTCGTGCGGTTGTTTTAGGAAGCACGGCTGCTGCGTTAGCTGTTGTTGGTGGAGGTGCATTACTTCTCCCTAAGCTTTTATCCAAGCCGACATCCGTGCCAGCAGCCAAAGCCATACCTGGCCCCCACAAGCTTATCCCTGGCATTCCGTTACTCGCCCTCACTGGACATAGTAGTATGGTAAGAAGTGCTGTATGGAGCCCCAATGGAAAATATCTGGCGACCGCAAGCCAGGATACACGTGTCATGCTCTGGGACGTTGAAAGTTCTATAAAAAAGAATCCTAATGGCTTTCAAAGCATTGCCACTCCGATGAAGATGTTGAAGTTTGTAAACCCTGTATTAGAGAATCACATGAGCTGGTCTCACGATGGACACATACTGGGCGTGTCTGATTTGTTAACGCCAAAGATCCATTTGTTTGAGATATTTAGTAAGGACAATACGCCACAAGATTACATAGATGTAAGTCAACTTACATCCTCCTATATTTCTACGGATTATGATTATATGGCAATGTCGCCTGTTGATAATACATTTGCGACTGGAATCTATAGCAGTAACAAGGTAGCGCTCTGGCAACAAAACAAACCAACAGCACCGATCAAGACATTGAGCTACAATCAGAAACAGAAAGATGTTCCTCCTGGTATCGAACATATAGGCTGGTCGTCTGATGGCGCATTTATAGCGGGCACCCCTGCAAACTTTAGCGTTGTTGTCTGGCAAGTCAAAACGGGCAAAATCATGCAAGAAATTTCGCTACCCGAACGTACAAAAAAAAAGGTGACGATGATTGAGCGCAGTGATCTCAAGTATTCACCGATTGATCCATATATGCTAGCAGCATCGGATATAGATATAGTCACCGTCTATGATACGAAACACAATAAACTCTTACACTCGCTAGGCACAGACGATCCACAAGCGCTCACGTTACCAGAAAATAATACTGTGGGTTGGGTACCTCAAGTGGGGGGTACAACCTGGTCTCCTAACGGCAGATATATTGCCGGCACCTATGGACGCAGTAATAAAATCTATATCTGGGATACACAGGGGAAAAATCCGCAGAAGACGAAGGATGGCTCGCAGATTCAATCGCTATTCTTCGGTGCCAATAACGGCCATACGATGACTCTTATTGATATCGCCTGGTCGCCAGATGGACGATATATCGCTACCACCTCTTTTGATAAAACCGTTATCATTTGGAAGGTTGATGGGGCATAAAGAAGCGTGCTGCAATAGCATCTATAGATATCATACGATTGCAGCACGCTTCTTGTTGTTCTCACACCAGAGCGGAACTATTTACTTGACGGACCCTTCGTAGATGCCCATAATAGTATCCAGGAACTTCAAGGCATTCTCTTTGCTGCGCTGGAATGAGTTACGGCCGATGATCGAGCCGAAGCCGCCGCCATCGCGAATAGCGCGTGCATCTGTGAAGAACTCCTCATCACCAGTTGTAGCACCACCAGAGAAGATCACAATACGACGGCCATCAAAAGAGCTCTGAACGACGTGATGGACACGCTCGGCCAGGGTCGAGACCGGAATCTCATATTTCTGATAGACCTTCTGTGCCTCTGGCAGTTCCACTTTGGCGCTGGGCAACTTGACTTTGATGATGTCTGCACCCAGTTGAGCGGCAATCTGGGCAGCATAGGCAACGACATCGACAGAGGTCTCGCCGTCCTTGCTCAAAGAGCTCCCACGAGGGTAAGACCAGACAACAGTTGCCAGTCCAGCAGATTTCGCTTCTAGAGTAAGCTCACGCAGTTCCTGATACATCTGCACACGCTCCGACGACCCGGGGTAAATAGTGAATCCAACTGCGACACAGCCCAGGCGCAAAGCATCTTCCACTCCCGCCGTTACCGCCGAAATTGGATCACGCTCATCGTTAAGAACGTCATGGTTATTGCATTTGAGAATCAAGGGAATCTCGCCTGCGTACTCAGAGGCTCCTGCTTCCAAAAAGCCCAATGGTGCAGCATAGGCATTACAGCCAGAATCAATCGCCAATTGGAAGTGATAACGGGGATCATAACCGGCAGGGTTCGGTGCAAAGCTACGTGCAGGCCCATGCTCAAAACCCTGGTCTACCGGGAGGATGACCATTTTACCGGTCCCGCTCAGACGACCATGATTCAACATACGAGCAATGTTGGTGCGCACACCAGGGTTTTCGCTGGCATACCAGCTTAAAATTTCTCTAACACGATCTTTCATCTTCTCATCCTTTACATACTATCCG
>Ga0302323_100002812_pt1 | contig 14150 bp, 9 predicted proteins | sample Fen_T0_3_FD_201950 | JGI IMG/M metagenome (GOLD analysis project Ga0302323, IMG submission 201950) | Peat permafrost microbial communities from Stordalen Mire near Abisko, Sweden - Fen_T0_3 | ecosystem: Environmental > Terrestrial > Soil > Wetlands > Permafrost | place: Sweden: Abisko... | reverse complement strand
CGTGCCGGCGCGACCGGTGCCAGTGATGATGATTTTATGAGCGGGCGAATGCATGGCTCTCAGCGGACGCTGTGAGGAGCTGGCTCTCCCCTCAACAACCGCACCTCGAAACAGACGCGTAATTCGTGTTAAGGTTTCAGCTAAATCCCTTGTTAGTACGGGTTCTTTTCGCACTCCAATTCACTCTAGCCTATAGCTGCAAAGAGGCCTCTAATTTGGCAGTCGCACTTGCCGGAAAGGGGCGCGCGGTTGGCGTGTTTTCACGGCGTGGCCTACTGATTCTGTCATGCGCGTGCTTTTGATCTCTCACATCGGCTACGGTGTTTTTAAACTAGTCAATATATCTAAATTAAGGAAATGCAGTTGACGACGCTGGCGCAATGGCGAGTACGACTATCGGTTCGGGTCGGATCTAAGTTAAACTCGCCCTATTGGTAAGATGTTGTCTGCGCCGAGATGTACGATGCCGAAGACTGAATGGCTCAAAATCGTAAAACGAGTTGCGGTTGATGGTTGGTTGGTAACCGTTTGATCGACCCTTCCGTCTCAATCTCTCGCTTCTATTCTCTCGATATGAAAATCCGTATTCTACTTCTGGCTGCCTTAATCTCCCTGCCTTCTGTCGTTGCCCTCCGTGCTGAGAATCAAAAGAAACAACCACAGGAAGAGACGGAGCTCGAAGGTAAAATGGACAAAATGGGCAGTGCGTGGCGCAAATTGAAACGGCAAGTGGCAGATCCCAGCAAGAACGCCGAGTCGCTTGAGCTCTTAGCTGCGATTCGTGTTTCAGCCGAAGAAGCGGCAAAACTCAGTCCGGCGAAAGCGGATGATGTGCACGCCTCTGACCGGGCAAAATTTGTGGCCGATTATCAAGCAGAGATGCGAAAACTGATCGTCGAGCTGGATAAACTAGAGGCGGCACTGAAAGCTGACAAAAACGACGAGGCTACCAAACTGGTGGCAGATATTGGAGCGATGCAAAAAGCGGGGCATAAGGAATTCCAGCGGCCCCAAGATAAGAAATGAACCTTTTGGGCACGGCTACGATTTTGATTAAATTCTCTAGCTGATGTTTCTGGTGCCGCTCGCTTATTGGGCCGAGAAACGGCTATTTGCAGCAGCAATTAGCTGCGATGTCCTCTCTTCCTATCGGCAAAAAAATAAGCGCCGGATTCTATCCGGCGCTTGGTGTTGTTCTATGGAGAGTGTGCTATTTAGAAAGTTTGTTGGAAGCCGGTATTTTCCCACCATTGTTGCACCTGCGCGCGGCTAAAGGGCGGCAAAATGTCTTTTTGAATACGAGCCCCATTTAGGGCGGGGAACTTGGTTTGGAACTTCGCTGAGTCGGTTTCCCATTGGTCGGAGATTTCAACATCAAACGTGCCACCGAAAGCGCCGATTATGCGTTGTTCTTGTGTCGGTAGCAGGTTGCCGCTGGCGCGAAACTCGCCTTCTTTTCGCTCACGAACGGTCGCGTCGATGTGCCCGAGGTAGTATACGCCCGGAGCAGCAGGGGCTAGATGCATTTTGAGTGGCGTGAAAAAGTCGCCGCAGGTGAACATCGATTGGCCGATGCAGGTCAGGCCGAGGATCGTATAGTCTCCCGGGGCAATCGCCATCCGAAGCAGGTAGCTGTTTCCGATCGCGGGGGAAAGCGATTCGTTTTTCGAAAGTTGGTCCGCTTCGATCAGAATGATCTTGGATGATTCGGGGCCAGTGTGTTTCTCCAGTTTGACCGCAACGAGTTTCGGCTGGTAGGCCGCTACGCTGTTGTTCTTCAGCGTGACGGTTAGAAGGTAAACGGGAACGGTCGACTTGGAGACGGAATCAGCGTTTTCGAGCCCCGCCATGCCTTGTTGCGTGGCACAGCTGGTGAATAGAAGAGCGAACGTGAGTGAAATGGCGGCGAGGAGACGTGGAAACATAAAGTTGCGGGGTGTTGGCGTTGAGCGGAAGAATGTCTAACCGGTGAGGGTTATGCAGCTCTGCTGGACAAGCAGGCTAACCGGTCGTTCCGGCCCAACAACAAAAAAGGAGCCGGTTTTGGGCTGCTTTTGCAGGCTAAGTGAATGTCTGATTCGAAGCTCCGCTGCCGTTTCAGTGGAGTTGGCGGTTCTGAAACTTACGTTTGTTTCCTCTTAAGATACGTGATGACGCGGTCGACGCTTGCGGGTGACACGACTTGTTTCCAGCCGTCGACATCGCGGTGAAACTTGAGGTCGTCTTCCCGCACCTCGCCATTTTTATACTCTAGTTTCACATGTTGGACAGTGGTGTAGTCATCGGGCTGCGTTTCCGAAATCAACTGCACGTTGGCGAGTGGTTTGGGACTGCCGGACATGACAAAAGCAATCAACTTCGAAGGCGTGCCATATTCGTCCTGAAGATCTTTGGGCAGCGTATCGATGAAGTCTTTGAGTTTTTCTTTTTCGGGAGGTTCAAAGGCCAATAATTCGGCGGCGTGCTTAACGTCGCCGCCCTGAAGATACCATAGAAGCGTGCGTGCGGTATTGGTCGGCGTTTCGCGCCCAGCTTTTTTTGCGGCGAGATCGACTGACATCATTTCGGTCGGCGCGGTCCTGGCACTAACGGAGCCACTGGCATTGACGTTTTTGTTTTTTTGTTCCGCTGTCGTAGTGTCAGATGATTGGTTCAGTATTATGCCTTTATTTGCGTGCAACTGCATCAGTTCTGCATGCTCTGCGCGGGTATTTTCATCGATAGATTTTTGTTTGGCGGCGAGTTGCTGGTTTTCGGATTGGAGCGCGGCCGTTTGTTTACGCAAAGCTGAGACCTCGCTGTTGAGCTCAGCATTTGACTGCCATTGATGCCAGGTGAGAAAAGTTGCGGCGACGGAGATTATTCCCGCGGTCCCTGCGATAATTTTTGTCGTGCTCATAATTGAAATGATTTTGCCGGTGATGGCTGTTGTAGTGATCGCGGCTGCGGTTTTGGCGGCGCCCGCGAGAGCCAAACTTGTGGTGCTAGCGGCCAAGCCGGCAGGAGCGGAAGCGAGCGCCTGATTGGCCAGCGCCGTGCTCAACGCGGCTGCGGTCGAGGTGACTCCACGTTTCGCGAGCAACCCTCGTAGTTTTTCCAACGCCCGATCGACGCGCATGCGGGCGGTGTTTTCCGAGAGGTTGAGTTTCTGGCCAATTTCGGTGTGCGGCAGGTTGGCGAAAAAGCGCAGGAGCACGACTTCGCGATCGCTTTTGCTTAATTTATTCAGGGTATCGTCGATAACGGGACGGAGTTGCTCCCAATTGGCGGTTCCATCTGGATCGTTAGAGAGATTGTCCATGGAGTAGGCTTCCTGTTCGCGGACAAATCGGCGGCGTTCGGCTCGCGTCGTTTCGCTCGCCACAAAACGCGTAGTCGTGTGCAACCAGCCCGCGAGCGAAGGATGTTGCACGAGTGACTTAGCCTTGCGCGCGAGCTGGGTGAAGACGGTCTGTGTAACGTCTTCGGCGCTATGCGAATCGTTGCTAACCTGACGCAGGGCGGCAAAATAGACCAGATTGAGATAACGCTGAACAAGCTCCGCGAACGCGGTTTCGTCGTGATCATCCGCGTAGCGGAGAAGCAGCGTTGAATCATCGGCTGTCATAAAACATCTACTAATGGCCGACTGGGCGAAAATCGCACAGCGAAATTGAAGAAAACTAGCCGAATCGCTCGAGTTACGAGCGTAGTCTAAAATGCAAACTGAGTTTCAACGCCTTGCGTTCGGGGTGCTCCGGGAGTTCCGTGATTTGTCCCGGCAGAAATGGAGCTGTAGTAGTGGTGGTTAAAAATATTTTCCGCATATGCAGCCACACTCCAGCGGCCAACAGCGAAGCCTAACCGCGCGCCAAGTAATCCGTAGGCTCGCTGAGCGAATGCTATGTCCTCGGATTCCGTGTAATAAGTTCGTCCATTCGCCGACCACTTAACCAGGCCGAACCAACCGCTGGCGTGATGATATTCAATGCGCAACGTGAAGTCATAACGCGGGACGAAAGGCGCCTGCTTGCCGTTATAACTCTGGCCGGTGTAGGGATCTCTAAACTCTCTCAAGGTTACTTGGGTAAATCCAAAGTTTGATGACACGCTCAGGCCGGTGACCGGTCGCCAAGCCAACTCAATTTCTGCGCCCACTGAGCGGGCTTTGGGCGCATTGACCACCAAATAGTCATCCGCCGTCGAGCCTGTCGCGAAAGAGCGCTCGATCTGATATCCGCGAATATCGTACATGAACGCACGCACGGTCGATGAGAGAGTATTGCCGAGTGCCATTTGCGATATTCCGGCTTCCCAAGCAATCGTTCGCTCGGGTCTAAAAGCCGACAACGAGCGGTTACCGGTAAACGCGGAGAAGCCGCCCGGTTTAAATCCCGCCCCTAATGAACCGAATAACCGAACGTTTGGCGCTGGCGAGTAGGTTAACTCCAGTTTCGGCAGTAAGGCCTTCGATTCGGTCGTAATATCATAAGTCTGCGGCGGAGGGATTTTTTCCGTTCGGTTGATTGATTTCTTTGCATCCTCGAGTCGCAAACCTGCTGTGAGCACGAGAGCCGGTTGCAGGGTCCATGATGCTTCTCCATAGGTCGCAAGCGTGCGTGCATCGATGTCGTAGGAAGAATTCTCGATAACAAATGATCCGAACGCTCGTGTGAAAGTGCCTTCGGTGGTGCCATCTGAAAAAAGCACACCGCCTCGCCATCTGAAATTTCCTGTGTTGGCAGATACGAACTTTTGTTCTTCATTATAGTTTCGTCTCGCTAAATGGACATCGTTGATGAGTTCGGCCGGGCCAAAGGCCAAAACGCTGCGGTAAGGTCCGAGCCGCCAATCGTTGACGCTGCTAGTGGCAGATAGCTGTCCCCACGGTGTCGATACCGCGGCGGTTAGTCCGGTGTTGAACGTGTTCAGAGTTGTTTCACCAGGGTTCTGGCGATCGATCGTGAACAGCGATCCGCTCAACGGAACCAAAGGCTGCTCACCGTCGTGGGCGTGCTTCGCTTGCGCGACAAGCGTCAGCTTTAAGAAATCGGTTGGCCGGAAGTTCACCCGAGCTAGCCCGGTGCTCGACTCGCGATGGTCGACATCACTTCCTAGCCGGGAATTGAAAATGTATCCGTCGCGGGCGTCGTATTGAGCACTGACGAAAGCATCGATCTGACTGCCGCGGGCGCTCGCCACTGTCACGGCTGCATCGCGCGCTGAGAAATTCCCTGCGCCAAAGCTGATTCTTCCTGTGGCTTTTTCGCCTGGTTCCGGGGTTTTTAGTTGGACGACGCCTGCCGAGCCAGCCTGGCCGAAAACGGTGTTTTGCCCGGGGCCTCGGTTCAACTCGACCCAAGTTATACCGCTAAAGCTGTCAGGGGTCGTGAATCCACCGCCGAGCGGAATGTCGTCGAGATAAAAAGTAACCGCCGGATCGCCGAAAATGGGCGTGTTGGTGAGTCCACGCAGCGCAAACGTGTCGTTGAACGAATGGGCTCCGCTGGACGCGACGAAGAAATTCGCTGCTCGTTCCGAAAGGCCTTCTGTTCCGGCCTCGGAAGCGGGACCAGTAAACTCCACGACAGTCGTCAATCCTGGCACCGCGTCGACCTTCCTTCCTTGCACAAACATCGGGTCGCCCTGCAGCACCGGCTCTGCGGCGGTTGCAAGCGAGGCTGCGAGAACGGCAACAAGTGCCAGAAATGATGAGGATGATCGCATGAGTTTGAAGGCGAAGTTGTCTTGGTGAAAACACTCCGTCGATGGCTAATGTAGCCCGGGACGAACGCCTATATTGCACAAATAGGAAAGACGAATTCCAGCGTGAACCGTCAATCCGGGAGCTTACCGGTCAGACGTCCTAGATATTTTTTTGCGTAGAGAACGCAGCGCTCGCGAACGATCGGTTCGGATAGTTCACGTCTTAACCGTAAACCAGGTACAAGGGTGATTACGGTGCCATCATCAGGCCGGAGAATGACCCACGTTAAGATATGGCAGAGCGTGTCTCGCTCGTATCGAGCTTGCAGTTCGTTAAAAACGACTCGGCCGATCTCCGCTTCGCGCACGTCCGCGCCAATGTCGGCGACCGCCGCTACGCTCAAAAGGTTGCGCACGGCTTGACCAGGGTCGTCAGCGTAACTGAGCGGCCAGGCTTTGAGTCGAAGCGCGAATTCCTTAGCGCGTTCAGGTACGGCGTTGGGTTTGAAGGGTGGCGATAATCGGGTGACGAGTTCGTTATCACCGGGCAATCCTTCGTAAGTGATTTGGTTGATCTGTTCAGTGGTTACGGATTCGTAGGCGACGGCGTTTGTCAGCACCGGATCGAGATGCCCCGTTGCTGCTGCGGCCAGCCCGGCTCCGATCCAAGCGAGCAGCGCGATTCCCAGCCAAGTTAAAGCGGAACGATTGAGTCGGCTGCCTGGTTCCCAGCGGAATAGCTTGAGGCCGGCACAACCTGCTGCGGCCCCGATCACGACAAGTGACAACAAGCTAAACTCCGCGCCATGCAATCCATGAGGATCGGTGAAACAGCGTTGTAGAACGTCGACGGCGTAGCGGCCGGGCATGAAGCCAGAGACACGCTGTGCCCAGAGGGGCAAGGCTGCCAGCGGCACGCCTACGCCTCCAATCATGATCATCGGAAGAAATAGGCACTGGCCGAGCGCTTGCACGGCAGGAACGTTGTTGGCCAGCGCCGCGACCAGCAGACCGAGGCCGAGAAATGCGAAACCGACAAAAAGGAACGCAACAAAGATTTGTCCTGCATGCAGCGGAAGGGGAGTGTGGTAGATCAGCTTCGCGAGCAAGATCTGGAGAACAGCGGCCGAGCCTACAATGATGAGCCGTACCACCAACGTGCTCGCAACGAGACTGCCTGCCGGTACGGGCAGTAGCCGATAGCGGCGCCATACGCCTTGCTCGCGTTCCGCGACTAACGCGGTCGGCAGGCCGAAACACGCGCCACCTAGAATGCTGATCGTGAGCAGCTGGCCCATTTGGAAGAGAAGCGGTGGTATGTCGCTTCTGAATACGCTGCCAAAGGCGAACAGGAAGAATATCGGCACAAGGTAACCGTATACGATTGCCTGTGTACTGCGGAAATTGAGCTTCAAGCTAAGCAGGAAGTGCTGACTCAGGCCGGATAATAGCTTCCCCGCGCTCATGCTGTTTCCTCCGCTCCTGCTTCAGACCAGGCCTGACCGGTCAGTTCAATGAATACATCTTCCAGCGTTGGTCGCTGAATTTGTAAATCCAGCATTTCATTACCGGTTGCTGCCAGTTCGTTCACGAGCGCGCTGAGGGTCCGGTTAACGTCGGTGGTGATGATCTGCCAACTCAGACCTTCTTCCTTATGGCTCGTTGTCTGGGGCAGCGCTGCTACGTGTGCAGCATCGAGCGGTCGGGTGGTGCGAAACGTTAAACGGGGATTTGCGCGAGCTCGGGCGACGAGCTCGGTTGGCGTGGCGGTCGCGATCATTTGGCCATGGTGCAAGATACCGATCCGGTCGCAAAGTGTGCTCGCTTCATCCAGATTGTGCGTGCTCAGGAGCACGGTTTTACCTGCTGACTTCAGGCCGGAAATGATTTGATGCAGTTCGCGGCGCGCGCGTGGGTCGAGTCCTGCGGTAGGTTCATCTAGCACTAAAATTTCCGGATTGTTCACCAAGGCGAGTGCAAGGAACAGTCGTTGCTTTTGTCCGCCCGAAAGTGATTCGAACGGTTTGCGGGCCTTTGTTACCAAGTCGAACTGCGCGAGCAGTTGGTCGGTGTTGGTTGGTTTGGAATAAAATGAAGCAAAGAGTCGCAGCGCCTCCTGCGGTGTGATCTTGTCCTGCAAGGCAGCTGATTGGAGCTGTGCACCGACGAGTTGCCGAGACTTTGCCGGGTTGGTCGAGACATCGATTCCGTTTATCGTGATCGTACCACTGTCGGGCCGGCGCAACCCGAGGAGACATTCGATCGTGGTGGTTTTGCCTGCGCCGTTCTGGCCAAGCAGCCCAAAAATCTCGCCCGAATGCAGCTCAAAGCTTACGTCGCGCACGGCTTCAACCGAGCCATAACGTTTCGCCAAATTGCGGACGTCGATAGTCGCTGGCGGACGGGTAAACATTTTGTGGTTTCTTTTGAGCTAAGATCGCCGGCGAAGCCGAGGAGATAACAAGCCGGGGAGCATAGGTGTTGCTTATACAAACCAAAGGAAAAACACCGTTTAACAGTCCAAACCTTTGCCTGGCTGTCGGCAAAATGTCACAACCGCGGGTTTGCCGAACCTGGACTCTTTCGCCAAGCTGATGGCGTTTTCCCCACACTATGAAACGCATCAAACGTATCGGCATCCTCACCGCGGGCGGAGATAGCCCTGGACTCAACGCCGCCATTCGCGCCGTCGGCAAGACCGCGGTTGGTCAGTACGGCTGGGAACTTATCGGTTTCCGCGACGGCTTCCTCGGCATGATCGAGGACCGTTCGGTCAACCTCGATACACGCGGCCTCGTCGGCATGCTCACGCTCGGCGGCACCGTGCTCGGCACTTCGCGTGACAAACCGCACCGCATGCCCTCAGAGGGAGGCGGCTCACGCGACATGACATCGGCGATCGTGAAAACCTATCGTCGTCACAAGCTCGACGCGCTGGTGTGTATTGGCGGTGGCGGTACGCACAAGAACGCCGCCCGTCTGATCGAGAAAGGGCTCAAGATTGTCTCGCTGCCCAAAACCATCGACAACGACGTTGCGCTCACCGACGACACGATTGGTTTCGACACCGCGCTGGGAATCGCGACCGAAGTGCTCGATCGCTTGCACAGCACCGCGCATAGCCACCACCGCATCATTATCGCGGAAATCATGGGGCACCGCGCTGGCTGGCTGGCGCTCGGAGCCGGCATAGCGGGCGGTGCTGACGTCATCCTTATTCCGGAGATCGCCTACGATGTCCAAAAAGTAGCCGCCGCGATCCGTCGCCGCTCCGAACAGGGTTCAAACTTTAGCATTGTAGCGGTCGCCGAGGGAGCGATGCCGAAGGTGGACGCGATCCAACTCGAACTCTTGTTGAAGCAACGTGACCAGGCCCGCACTAACCAGGAGAAGAAAGAGGCGAAGCAGGAACTTTCCGTTTGGGACAAAGCTCGCGCTGGGCACACCATGCGTTTAGCTAAACAGCTCGAGGAACTCACACATCTCGAAGCGCGTGTAACGATTCTCGGTTATGTGCAACGCGGAGGCACGCCATCGTGCCATGACCGCCTGCTCGCAACACGTCTCGGCGCGGCCGCAGTGGAATTTATTCGAGAAGGCAAATTCGGCCAGATGGTCGCGGGCCGAGGCGATAACCTGATTGGCGTTCCGATTGCGAAAGTAGCGAACGGCATTAAAACGGTTCCATTCGACCACTGGTGGATTGGCGCCGCCCGCCGCGTGGGAACCAGTCTCGGAGACTAAACCGAGCGCCCGAAGTTCTGTCTAGTACCTATTCGATTGATATAGAGATACGGTCCGGGGAGCGCACGCGTCCCGCGTCTCGCCGAACGCGGTTCGGAGGGCTCGGGCGGGACGCCCAAGCCGACACGCGGGACGCGTGTACTCCCCGGACCGTTCCTTCGCAGGTGGTAATTGTGTCTACAAAACAGAAGATACTCTAGTCGGTGCAGTGTTCCCGTGGGCCTGGACTTGCAGTCGTCGGGAGGCGTCTGACTGCCGTCGGGCCTCGACTTACACGCGTCGGGGTTGCCTTGAACGGCGCGGAACCAGGTCTGATCGCCACTAAACCAGAGCTTACATCCGTCTCACCTTGACGTGCAGGCGTCTCACCTCGATAGGGCGCCGTCTCACCTCGACTGTACGCCATCGGGCATCGATGTGCAGCCGTCTCACTGCAAGTGGCCGGCATTTGCCTACGACTTACACGCACTTTTCGACGACTTACCTACGTTTTTCCTCTGCTGACACGCGTCGGGCCACGACATGCACGCACTTTTTTACAACGTGCACTGACTTTCCCTCGTCTGCCGCCGTTTTTCGACGACTTACACGCGTCTCACCTCGATGTGTAGCCATCGGGCCTCGATTGACACGCACCGGGCCTCGATTGACCACCATTTTTCTGGCACTGCACGCGTTTTTCCGGCCCTTGCAGTCAACTTTCCACAACTTGCACGCACTTACCGGCTACTTCTCTTGTTGGGGCTCCGCTGTCACCCTCAGGCTTGGTTCGGTGCCGGAGGGTTTACCACTAGAGCATTTCAAATTCCGGTGTAGCCGGGGGCGCTGAACCCGGCCTTCTCAATCCCCGGCCTCAGCGCGGCCGGCTACAAGAAGGCACGGTGCCATTTTGTCATTCTTGCGGCTACAGTTTTAGCTTAACTGCTCTAATGGGTTTCGCCAATGGGCGAAATCTTGTGCGAGTGCTGCGGCTGATCGCCGCAGCCGACACGATTCGGGCGGCCAATGGCCGCTGGAGATAAGAAGTCGATCGGTTTTATAATCACTGACGAGGATCGGCGGTAGGGAGGGACTGCCATGTCCGGAGTCTGTACATGTCAGGCCGTCCGGTTCGTCTCGCCACACGCAAACGGCGAATGCGATCAGCCCGATTGTTGATGCCTTCGTTGAGCGGGGAATTTTTGCGTACGGGATTGGCTCGGTGTGCTGCACCGAATTGCGCCCGATGGATGCAGGATCGGTGCAAAGTTAAGATAACTTTTCGGGAAACCGCGTTTCGCCAGCTGAACTTTAAATTCAAAATCCATTTTGTGAATACAGTCTCTTACTGGCGTAAAACTTCGTCGCTGCCGCGATTCCCCGCGCTCGATCGCAATCTCACTGTCGATGCCGTAGTGATCGGTGCAGGTATTACGGGTGTGACGGCCGCCTATTTGCTTAAGCAGCGCGGGCTGTCGGTCGCGTTGCTTGAGCGCGAGCACTGTTGCAGCGGCGATACCGGACAGACCACGGCTCATCTGACCTGCCAGCCCGACGCTGGGTTGTCACAGATCGCTCGAGATTTCGATCGGGAGACGGCGGGGGCGGTTTGGCGCGCAGGAGCAGCCGCAATTTTCCAGATCTCTGAGCTCGTGCGCACGCTGCATATAGACTGTGGGTTCCAGTGGGTGCCGGGTATTCTCCATGCCGCTACGCCTGAAGACGAAACCTGGCTCAAGGAGGAAGCGGCACTCGCCTCTGCGTTAGATATCGTCTGTGACTATCGATCAGTGGTGCCGTTTTTCGATCATCCAGGTGTGGTTTTTCCGAACCAAGCCAAGTTCCACCCGCTGCTTTATCTCACCGCGTTGTTGGAGCGGATTCCGGGAGAGGGCTGTCACGTTTTCGAGCAAAGTGCGGTCGAGGAAATCGATGATGATCCGATCAGAGTCCGGACTGCCCGAGGGCGCATTCGCTGTAAACATCTCATAGTCGCAACTCACAATCCGCTCATGGGAATCACGGGCAAAGTGAAAGCGTTGCTGTTTCAGACCAAGCTCGCGCTTTATACCAGTTATGTGGTTGGCGCGAAACTACCACGCGGATTCCTGTCTGACGCTTTGTTCTGGGATACAGCGGAGCCGTATCATTATCTGCGTATCGAAAATCGAAATGAGCACGACTATGCGATCTTCGGCGGTTGCGATCACAAAACGGGACAGGTTTTGGACACTCCGGGGATCTACCGCGAACTGGAGGCAGAGCTGCACCGTTTCGCTCCGCAAGCCGAGGTGGATGCGCGCTGGTCTGGCCAAGTGATTGAAACCAATGACGGATTACCTTTTATCGGAACTATTGCTGACCACCAATTTGTCGCGACGGGATTTGCTGGAAACGGCATGACTTTCGGCACGTTGAGCGCGATGATGGCGGTTGATTCCGTTAGTGGTCGAAAGAATCGCTGGGCCGAACTATTCGATCCCAATCGCACTAAAATCCGTGGCGGGACTTGGTCGTACATCGAAGAGAATAAGGATTATCCCGTTCATCTCTTTTGCGGCTGGCTTGCCGGAACAGATCGGCGAACCCCCGAGGAGCTCAACTCCGATGAAGGCGCAATTCTCCGTATAAACGGCCAGCGGGCCGCGGTGTACAAAGACAAAGACGGGCAACTTTGCGCCTGCTCCGCGGTGTGTACTCATCTGCAATGTATCGTCGGTTGGAACGCTGCTGAAAAAACGTGGGATTGTCCCTGTCACGGCTCACGATTTCATCCCACTGGAGAAGTAATGTCGGGCCCTGCCGAGCAGCCGCTGGAAAAGATCGACGTCGCAAACGCAAAAGTAGAGCAGTTCAGGTAGATCGGTACCCGCACGGGTTCAGCACCCCCGGCTACAACGGAATTTGAAATGCTCTATTTAATTCGGTCCGATACTTTGCGGTAAAACAAAAAGGCCCGAGAGAAGTTTCTCGGGCCAGTGAACTTTGGCTGGTTAGGACGATCGCATTAATGTCCGACTGGGATTTTAACCAACAGGGTTAATGTCTTCGGCCTTTTCTTTTTTGGATAGCATGCAGCTATTGCCGGTTTCTGGTTTCCAAAAGCAGGGGATTGGGCTTGGATGGGCGGGCAAATTCATGATGCGCACCTTTTCCAAGTGTTTTTTCGGAGCCGCGGCAGGCCTGCTGGCAGCGCCGCTCATCGGTTGGAGTGTAGCCGTGATGCTGTCACGTTTTGGGGTCACACGCTTTGTGCTCGAATCACCTTTTGGTGGTGTGCTCACACTTTCATGTAAGGAAGGGATCCCTGGTGTGCCGTTACAACTAGGCGGAGGTGTGGCGGTGGTTGTCGGCATTTTTATTTCCTACCTTTTGGTTCGCTTGAATCTGCGCTGGTCGAAGGGCTGGCAGGTGACGGGTGCTACGCTGCTCTGTTGTGCGGGTTGTTACACGTGGCTCATGTGGGATGGACCGATGCCCAAACCGATCCCCATGGAGAAACTGCTGCCGCATCCTGGAGTCGTCTGCATGCCACGCGAGCAGGTGTTTGAGGCTTGCATGGACAACCCGTTCAGCAAGGTCGCCGATTGGCCGGTCCGGCTCATTGAATTGAAAGATGCTGAATGCTCCATGTCCTGGGCGCGCGAACACGAAACGGAAATCCGCGCCAATTGGGAGAAGCTGAAGCCCGTCCGCGAGTGGATTGATCGGGTCAATCGCTTCGAGGCGTTTGATGATTATGTCGATGACTTTTCAAAGCCGATTCTGAGGTTCCAGCCTCTGCGGCAGTTTGCCTGGAGTTCACGACAGATGGCCCTCTTGTCTGCTGCGAAAGGAGACTCCTCTATGGCAATTGAGCATCTCGGTGAAATGCTCACGTTTTCCTACCGCTTGCAGCAAGGAAGCCGTTGTTTGGTTACTCTTATGATTGGTGTGGTCGAGGAGAATTGCGCTCTCAAAACCATCCAGGGCCTCCTAGGGGAGAAGGTGCTGACACCTGCGCAGCGCGAAGCACTCGCCTGTTTGGTGGATCAGCGGTCGACTGAATGGGAGGATCTTGAGCGATGTTTGGTCAATGAATGCGCCTTTCATGAAAAGGCGTTGCAGAATCCTGCGCTAGTAGCTGGTCAAATGGATCCTCGATGGCTGCGTGCCATCCTTCCAGTGTCATATACCCGGAACTCAACGATTCGGGAAATCAGGTGTGAGTATGAGCGTATCGCGGTTGAAGCACGCAACACAGGTGAAGGCGTTATTCATGCCGCAGATATGTACGCAGAACCCGATATGCCGCCTCTACGCTGGAAGAACTATGTGGGGCTGTTGATAAGAACGTCACTCGTCCCACACACACACAAGCTCGGCAATAATCTTCGCCAAAAACAGGAGCTCCGGGCCAAGGTGCTTGAGGAACTCAGGAAGCCATTTTCTCCATGAAGTCTCATTTGAAGTTCATCCTCTCCGTTGCGCTCTTTCTTGGGGCGGTCGCGGTGGTTTCGATTCCTGTTTTGCAATCGATGCTATCGCATGAAACAGGGTTAACGAAATTCCAATCATCCGGCGTTCTAAAACCTTACAATCCGAAGGAGACGATTTCCGTGGATTTTCCCAAGGAGAACGCAGGGATAATCTGCAAAAATCTGGCGGACCTTTTCGAGATCACCATCCACGTGCCGACCGAGTTGGCCAATAAGGAGGTGACCGTGAAGCTGATCGATGTCACCTTGGTAAAACTGCTCGAA
>Ga0302323_100002811_pt1 | contig 14156 bp, 8 predicted proteins | sample Fen_T0_3_FD_201950 | JGI IMG/M metagenome (GOLD analysis project Ga0302323, IMG submission 201950) | Peat permafrost microbial communities from Stordalen Mire near Abisko, Sweden - Fen_T0_3 | ecosystem: Environmental > Terrestrial > Soil > Wetlands > Permafrost | place: Sweden: Abisko... | reverse complement strand
ATAAAGATAACGAGAAAGAGAATGAGGAAAGAGCCGTCGCGGGCATTCATTTCTTCCGCTGTAGGTTGCGAACTTGACTCGCAACGCGGCGCAAACCAACCAAAAGAGGCTAAAGGTGGGGACGACCTGCCGGGTCGTCCGCGAACGTCGCCTGTCAGCGGCCCACATCCAACGGACTTATGCTCAGCCCGCTTGCTCACCCCACCGCTTTTTAAAGCGTACCTGAGCGTTTCAAATTTAACTATAGCCACTCAATTGTGCGCTAGGAGCTGTACGAGAATTAGCTAATGCTACTTTCCGAAGCGCGTTGTCAGAAGGTGGAGCCCGATCTCCGAGCAGGCTCTTCGACGTTGTGGTTTGACCGAGTTCAACTGCGCGTTAGGGACTGTATGGACCGGGGACATAGGTGACAGGTGTACGGAGACATGGGTAACACATTTGGGATGCCATGGATTCTCGCTACGACTATGTCACGACGTCATGAATTTGTTCTTCTAGCTGGGCAGCCCGGCGTGAATTTCCGGCAGCTGTGCCGTCGCTTTGGGATCAGTGCAAAAACCGGTTACAAGTGGCGGAAGCGTTTCGGCCAAGGTGGCATTGCCGCCTTAGCCGATCAATCACGCAGGCCCAAGAGTTCGCCGGGATGCTCTCCGCAAGCGGTGAGTGCGCAGGTGGAGGCCTTGCGGCGCGAGCATCCGGTTTGGGGCGGACGCAAGCTGCGGCGGCGCCTGCAGGATTTGGGTGTGGCCCAGGTACCGGCGGCGAGCACGTGCACTCAGATCGTACGACGGGCCCAACTCGTCTCGCCCGCCGCAGTGCATGCGCCGTGGAAACGCTTTGAGCGGACTTACCCCAATGAGCTTTGGCAGATGGACTTCAAAGGTCACTTCGCCCTGCAAAACGGCCAGCGCTGTCATCCTTTGACCGTGCTCGACGATCACAGCCGCTTCAATCTCGCCCTCGATCCCCACGGTGATCAGACCGGTGCCACCGTCCAGTCCTCACTCACGCGCACCTTCCGTCTCTACGGCCTGCCCGGGCAGATCCTCTGCGACAACGGGGCGCCTTGGGGCTGTGGCGATCCGACCTGTCCGTACACGGCCTTGACGGTCTGGCTGCTTCGCCTGGGCGTGCGCGTGATCCACGGACGGCCTTATCATCCCCAAACCCAGGGCAAGGACGAGCGCTTCCACCGCACCTTGCAGGAAGAACTCATCCGACAACACACCTGGCGGGATCTGGCCCATTACCAAAGCGCGTTCCCTTCTTTCCGCAACTGCTACAATTGCGAACGTCCGCACGACGCGTTGAAAGGCGCCACGCCTGTTTCCGTATACACTCCCAGCGCACGTAGCCTGCCCAGTGCCCTGCCTCCCATCGAGTACGCCTCAGGCCTCACCGTTCGCACCCTGCGCTCCGGTGGCTTTTTTACCTTCGCTGGCCAAACCTGGTACGTCGGCCGCGCCTTCGCTGGACTGCCCCTCGGACTGCGCCCGAGCGCGCAGTCCGAGGGGCAGTGGGAGGTTTACTTCTCTCATCACAAACTTGGAATCATTAATCTAAGCCATCCCACAGAGCCTAAACACAAGCTCCGTAATATCTACACTTCAAGCCCCCTAACCTTAACCTAAATGGTTTCCTCAGGTGTTACCTATGTCCCCGTACACCCGTTACCCATGTCTCCGGCCTTTACAAGGGACAACGCGCACCACCTCTTCTGCCCGATGGTCTCGGTCGTGGATATTTCTCAATTAGAGTCGGCCATCTCCAATTCCCGTACAGCTCCTAAAGCGTTGGGCGCAACAAGATGCACCCCTGCTCATCCGGCCACGAACGTTACTAAAAGAACCAAATCGCAGAGGGAAATCACCTCATTTGCCGTGACATTGCTTGTATTTCTTTCCACTGCCGCAAGGGCATGGATCGTTGCGGCCGACCTTTGGCGTTTCGCGGCGGATCGTCACGGTGGGCAGTACAATCTCCTGCTCGGGTTCGGATGAAGGCGTACCCGAGGAGCCGCCTGAAGTTACTGTGGTTGTGACTTGAGGAGCTGCCGCGACGGGAGTGTTTTCTGGACCCTGAGTGCGGGCGCTGCGGCTGAGCAACGTAAGCATGTTCTCAAAGGACTGGAGGTTGCTCGCGCTTCGGAAGAGACCGGTGCAGATCTGCAACCGCACGTTGTTCATCAACTCCTCAAAATAGGTGTAGGCCTCGTTCTTGTATTCAACCAGTGGATCTTTCTGGCCGTAACTGCGGAGACCGACCGACTGGCGCAGGCTTTCCATTTCCGTCAGGTGCTCCTGCCAGTGGTGGTCGATCGCACTGATGACGTTGTAGCGTTCGAGCGCACCGATTGCCTCGGGGAGCTCAACGGATTCCTTCACGGCATAGGCACCTTTGATGCGTTCGCTGATCGCCTGCACGTTCTGGTCGAGATCGCTGCCGGAGAGTTCGTCGAGCTTCAGTGTGATCGGGAAATGCGTGTTGATCCAGCCGAGGAGGCTGTCGGTCGCAGCGGGTGCTGGACCCGCTCGTTCGCCAAAGCCGGCATTCGCAAAACGCGTCGCCAGCTCTTCTTCGATTTGTTCGAAGATAATCGCTTTAGGACGATCGGCATGGATGGCAGCGTTGCGGATGCCGTAAACAACTTCACGCTGCTTGTTGAGCACGTCGTCATACTGGAGCAAGCGTTTGCGCGCCGCAAAATTTTGCTGCTCCACTTTTTTCTGCGCACTTTCAATCGAGCGGTTGAGCCAAGGGTGCTCCAGCTCCTCGCCGTCTTTCATCGCACCTTCCATCATGCGCGAGGCGAGATTGCCCTGCAGGAACAACCGCATGAGCTCGTCTTCGAGCGAAAGGAAAAACTTGGTCAGACCCGGGTCGCCCTGACGCGAGCATCGGCCGCGCAACTGCCGGTCGATGCGGCGAGACTGGTGGCGCTCGGTGCCGATCACATACAAACCGCCAAGCTCGCGCACGCCTTCGCCGAGTTTGATGTCGGTGCCGCGGCCGGCCATGTTGGTGGCGATGGTAACGGAGCCGCGCTGGCCGGCGCGGGCCACGATGTCGGCTTCCTGCTCGTGATACTTCGCATTCAGCACGGTATGGATGACGCCGGTGCGCTTGAGCATGCGTGACAGCACTTCGGAGGAATCGACGCTCACGGTGCCGACGAGCACGGGCTGGCCGCGCTTGTTGGCGGTTTCGATTTCCTTCACGACCGCGTTGAATTTGTCCCGGCGGGTTTTGTAGATCGAGTCGTTCTTGTCGATGCGGATGCAGGGCTGGTTGGTCGGGATAACCTGCACCGAGAGACGGTAGATTTCGTTGAACTCCGTCGCTTCCGTCTCCGCTGTACCGGTCATGCCGGCCAGCTTTTCGTACATGCGGAAATAGTTCTGGATCGTGATCGTCGCGTAAGTGCGCGTCTCGCGTTCGATCATGACATTCTCTTTTGCCTCCACCGCCTGGTGCAGGCCGTCGGACCAGCGGCGACCGGGCATGACGCGACCGGTGTTTTCGTCGACGATCATGACCTTGCCGTCCTGCACCACGTATTCGACATCGCGTTCGTAAAGCGAATAAGCGCGTAAGAGCTGGCTGAGCGAATGAATCTCCTCGGAAATTTCGGCGTACCGTTGTTGCGAGGCGGACTTGGTGGCTTCGCGTTGCTCGGGCGTGACATTCGGATCCTTGTCGAGCTGGGAAAACTCGGTCGCGAGGTCGGGCAGCACGAACGCGTCCGGGTTTTCCGGGTGGAGCTTGGTTCGGCCTGGCTCGGTCAAGTCAGCCTGGTGCTGGCGTTCGTCGATGACATAGAGGAGTTCCTCCTTGAGCCGATACATTTCCTCCTTGTTGAAATCGCTGTTCATCTCCGTCTCGGTCTTGTCGAGGAGCTTGCGCCATTCCGGTGTCTCTTGCAGGCGGAGGAGCTGCTTGTTCTTTGGGTAACCCATCTTCACCTGCAGCATCTTTAGGGCAGCTTCCCGCTTTTGCTCGGGCGTGACGTCGGCTTTTTCCAGCAGTTCCTTCGCCTCGGTTACGAGCCGGTTGCACAATCGGGTCTGATCGGCAACGAGGCGGTCAACGCCCGGTTTGATGCGGGTGTAAGGTTGCTCGCGCTCGATGGGCGCCGGGCCGGAAATGATCAGCGGCGTGCGCGCTTCGTCGACCAGGATGGAGTCGATTTCGTCGACAATGCAGTACCAATGGTCGCGCTGCACCTGGTCCTCTTTGCGCGTGGCCATGCCGTTGTCGCGCAGGTAATCGAAACCGTATTCGCTCGCCGTGCCGTAGGTGATGTCGCGGTTGTACATCTCACGGCGCAACTCGGAAGACATCTGCTGCTGGATACAGCCGACGGTTAAGCCGAGAAAATTATAGAGGAAACCCATCCACTCGGAGTCGCGACGAGCGAGGTAATCATTGACGGTGACGAGCTGGGCGTTGCGCCCGTTGAGGGCGTTGAGATAAAGCGGCAGCGTGGCGACGAGGGTTTTTCCTTCGCCGGTGGCCATTTCAGCGATACGGCCTTCGTGCAAACAGATGCCGCCGATCAGCTGAACATCGAAATGCACCATGTTCCATTCCATCTCATGCTCGCAAACGACAAACTTGCGCCCAACGAGACGGCGGGCGGCATTTTTTACCACGGCAAAGGCCTCCGGCAAAATCTGATCGAGCGTTTCGCCGGCCTGCACACGTGCACGAAATTCGTCGGTCTTGGCGCGGAGCTCGTCGTCGGTGAGTGGCAGGTAGGATTGATCCAGCTCGTTGATACGCACGACGATGGGACGGCATTTCGCCAGAAACTTCTTATAATGGCGGCCCGAAAACCTTTTGAGCAGGAAAGAGATCATGAAAAAAGAGCTTTAAGCTGTAGCCAGCGCACCCGGCATGGCAAACGACAAATCGTGTAAGCCGAGATCGCCATAGAATCGTCACAGCCCATCACCCGCACGGGCAAACCGGGCCCTATCCAAACTTCTCAATCCCACCAAAGCTGGAGCGTGCCCTGCACTCGGCACCAAGCCATCATTTTGCAGGCCTCCAGACTTACGGCGTCGTTGGCGTTGGGTCTACCTGCTTGCGCATATTCTCAGCGAGGAATGCTTCGACAGCCGTGTACAACTCAATCCGATCCTCTAAACGAACCATCCCGTGTCCTTCCCCTCCTTTGATTAATGATACACACGGAATGCTTCGCTTCTTCAGTTCGCTCACCAATAGCTTCGCTTGGTTGTAATCTACTACTTCGTCGCCACTTCCGTGGGCAACGAACACCGGTATTTTCATACGATCCAGGCGGTTCAGCGGAGATAGCGCGGCGAATTTCTCCTTCTCGTCGCGAGGCTCACCCAGGCGACGTATCATGGTTTCATACTGCAACGGTGAGCCGTAAATGTTTGAGCGCCTCGATTTGATCAAGAGCGCCCAATCAAACACTCCTGAGATCGTGACGGCGCATCGATAAAGGTCTGGCTCATCCACGGCACCGCTAAGTGCGAGATAACCGCCAAAAGAGGAGCCCATGATCGCGACCCGATGCGGGTCAATCAGTCCCGTCTTCAGGATTTTTTTTACCCCGTCGGTTACATCGGAGGACATTTTTGGGAAATCCCACAAGTCCGCCATCGAATATCTCCACTGCGTTCCGGTGGAGCCGCGATAATTCGGCTGGAACACCGCGTAGCCACGGCTCGCCAGAAACTGCGTTTCATCGTCCCAATGCCAGCGGTCACGCGCCCACGGACCGCCATGAGGCAAAACCACCAAGGGCGCGGGGTTCTGTTTCGACGCCCCGGCCGGCAAAGTCAGATACCCACAGACAGGAATATCATCCCGGGTTTTATACTGCATCATCTTCATCTTGCACATACGCGAAGGATCGATCCACGGCACGGTGACGGCGATCCGGTCGATGCGCGATTTAGCAAGATTCACAAGGTAGTAAGCCGCAGGCGAAACGTCTGAGAAAGCCTTAACGACAACATGTTCAACGCTCACGTCGAATCCCTCGATCACCACAACCATGGCGGGCAACAACTGTTCGATCTTGTGCTGCAGCTCCGAATACCCCTGATCCAACCATACGGTCGTACTAGCCGTACGCGTGATTCTTATGCCGACGATCTTTCCGGTTTCTGGATGCCGGATCAAAGCAACGTCGTGACAGTCGTATTCGGAATCCTGGTACACCGTCTCGATCACTTGCCCACTGACGGCATCGAGACGAACGATCGGCCCAGGTTTTCCGCTGTGGGTCATATCTGCGGCCCAGATTTCGCCGGGATTGTCGCCCGAATCGATTACACTGTATTTTTCGAGATCAATCGAACAGCGGACCCACGCATTTTCTTTCAAGATATAGAGCGTGCACCATCCCTTTTCGTTCATGACGACGAATTCCAGTTCTCCGTCCGCTCCGGTAAGAAATTGGCTGTTCACACCTCGTGGGGTCTCCGGATAGGTGTCCACGATGCGTGCGTGAACATGAGCAATCGCTTCGGGATCCGCACCGCTCTGCACTCGGGACTCCATAAAACCGGTGGTCTTGCTGTTCACCGCAATTGATTCCGCAGCATTGATCTTCGCCGGTCCGCTATCGTGACCGTGATTATAGGCATCCTGTATAAACCAAACCACTGGCTGCAAAGGCCGTTTGCGTGGTACACCGACCAGTAGTGCCACACTGTTTCGCTCCACCGGGTAGGTACGCTCCTTGTCGTTGACATCCGCAACGAACATCCCTTCCGCATAGCGTTTCTCCGCACTCTGCGAAAGCAAAACGCGGCGTTCGTCCAGCCAATCAGCCCGATAGATATCTCGATCTCCTCCACCCATCACAATCCGGCTCCCTCCTGTTTTTAGATCATACAAGACCGCGACCTGATGGTCTTCTTTGTCGGAGGCCAGCCACACCAGATGCGTGCCAGTGCGGTTGATTTTTGGGCTCTCCAGCATGGGCAAACGAAAGAAATCGGCTACGGGAATCACATCCGTCGATGGCGCCGCGCCGGGGGAATCGGCAAACAGCTTATGCTCGGCGCAAAATATCGCCGCCATGCACCACAAAATGAAGCCCGCACCATAGCATTTTATGCTCTCCATCATAAGGATAAACAGTCCCGCAAAGTGATGACTGCATGTCAACTTCGCCACTCAGCACTCCAGTGGCCGACCGTCATGACTTCGAAGTCCGGGAGCAGTTGGCTGACAATCAGGCACGAGTCCTGCATAATATTCATACCAAAACCTCTATTGCTCCATTATGGTCGCCTCCTCACCCTCACCCACTGTGACAAAACCCGACCCCGCTCATGGCATTTTTAAACCCTATGATTCTGGGTCGTACTTCGACGAAATGCTGACGAGCGAGGGCGGCGTCCGCCCTCATTACGAGCGCTTCCTGAAACACTTCAGCGAAATGAACGCCGAAGAATTTGAGGCCAAACGTCACGCCATCGACATGGCGTTCCTGCGGCAGGGAGTGACGTTCAATGTCTACGGCGACGCGAAGGGCGCCGAACGCGTTTTTCCGTTTGATCTCATGCCGCGCATTATTCCGGCGAGCGAATGGGCGCACCTCGAAAAAGGCCTGATCCAGCGTATCACCGCGCTGAACATGTTCCTGCACGACATCTATCACGAGCAGCACATTCTCAACGACGGCACGATTCCGGCGCACTATGTTCTCTCGGCAAGACATTTTCGGCGTGAGTTCGTAAATTTTGAGGTTCCGAAAAACATCTACATACACATTTGCGGCACCGACATCATCCGCGACGCAAAGGGCCAGTATCTCGTGCTTGAGGACAATGGTCGCTGCCCGTCCGGCGTCAGCTACGTGTTGGAAAACCGCCGCGCGCTCAAACGCACCTTCACGCAACAGTTCGAGTCGATCGGCGTGCGCTCGGTCGAGCACTACCCGACGGAATTGCACAAGCTTCTCGAATACGTCGCGCCGACCGGTGTCTCCGAACCCACCGTCGTGCTGCTCACTCCCGGTGCGTACAACTCTGCGTATTTCGAACACACTTACCTCGCGCGCCAGATGGGTATCGAGATTGTCGAAGGCCGCGATCTGCTCGTGCGCGACCAGCGAGTGTACATGCGCACAACCAAAGGCCTGCGCCAGGTCCACGTCATCTATCGCCGCATTGACGACGATTTTCTTGATCCCACTGTATTCCGCAAAGACTCGGCCCTTGGTGTGCCGGGACTGGTTGGCGCCTACCGCGCCGGCAACGTCTCGCTCGCCAACTCGATCGGCACCGGCGTCGCCGACGACAAGGTGATTTATTATTTCGTGCCGAAGATGATCAAATACTACCTTGGCGAAGACCCGATCATCCCCAACGTGCCAACCTATCTCGCAAACGAGGAAGCCGACCGAAAATACATCGTCGAGCACATCAACGAACTCGTCGTCAAAGCCGCCAACGAAGCCGGCGGTTACGGCATGCTCATGGGCCCACATTCCACCGCCGCCGAGTGTGATGAGTTCCGCAAGCGCGTGCTCGCCGAGCCCCGCAACTACATCGCCCAGCCGGTCGTGAGCCTCTCGCGCCATCCAACCTACGGTGACGGCGAATTCGCCGGGCGCCACATCGACCTGCGCCCGTTCATACTCTACGGAGAAAAACCAGTCATCATTCCCGGCGGACTCACGCGGGTCGCCCTTCGCGCCGGTTCGCTCGTGGTCAACTCCTCGCAGGGCGGCGGCAGCAAGGACTCCTGGGTCCTGCAGGACGACAAATAGGCCGGCCCCGGACAATAACCACTAACAAACGCTAAATTTTTGAATATTTTGGAATCGAAGCCACCGATTGCACAACAATCTACGTTTTGCCTTCCGGCATTGCATCCATCCCCAAAGATTAGTGGCTATTAGTGGTAAATAATCTCCCCTTTTCTCTTTCAACCTATGCTTAGCCGTGTCGTAAACAGCCTGTATTGGATGAGTCGTTACATCGAACGCGCGGAAAACACCGCTCGTTTAGTTGATGTCAACCTGCAGCTCATGCTCGATGCCAGCAACCTCAACGACAAAGCTATCGCCGGCTACTGGGCTCCGATTCTGGACAGCACTGGCGATCAGGAGTTGTTCGACAAACTCTACCCCAAGCTCACCGGGCGCACGGCGACCGAGTTCCTCGTTTTCCATACCGACAACGCCAATTCGATCCTTTCGTCGGTCACCCAGGCCCGTGAAAACGCCCGCACGGTTCGGGATCAGATCACCGCTGAACTCTGGGAAGAGATTAACCGTTTGTACCTTTTTCTTAATTCCCCCCGCGCCCGCGACATGTGGCGCCAGAGCCCGTTCGAATTCTTCCAGGAAATCAAAACCAGCTCCCTCCTTCTTCAGGGCCTTACCGCGGCAACGGTCATGCGCAACGAGGGCTGGTACTTCACCCAAATCGGTCGCTACATCGAACGCGCTGACAAAACCTCGCGCATTCTCGATGTGCGCCATGCCTCGCTCGCGGCCGACTATAAAGCCACCCAAACCGACGCCCTTGGCTGGTCCGCCGTCCTGAGCTCGTGCAGCGCGTGGGATGGTTACAAGGCCCTGCATGGCGGAAACATTGAGCCCCGCCTCGTCGCCGAATTTCTGCTATTCTCCGAGGACTTCCCGCGCTCAGTGCGTTTCTGTGTCCAGCAACTGAATACGGCGCTGCGTCGTATTTCCGGCGTGGCCGAAGGTAGCTTTAGCAATGACGCCGAGCGCCATTGCGGTCGGCTGCTCGCCGAACTGCAGTTCAGCACCGCCGACGAAGTCCTCGCCCACGGCCTCCACGCCTACATCGATGAGATCCAGACCAAGCTCAACACCGTCGGCGAAGCGATGTTCCAGACCTACATTTTTCAGCACTTCAGCCCGCAACAGGAGGATGAAATCCGGCAGCAGGAGGAACAGCAACAACAGCAGCTCAACACCCAGCCCGATTCGCGCTGATGAAGCTGCACGTCCTGCATCGCACTCACTACGCGTATCGGACTCCCGTCCGCGATAGCCTTAACGAGATACGCCTTCAACCGGTCGAAACCGATAACCAGAAGGTGGAGAGCTTTGCGTTGAAGATCACGCCCTTCACGCAGCCGCGCCACCAGCTCGATTTTTATCACAACCATGTCCATCGCTTCGACATCCTCGCGCCGCACAACTTATTAGATGTTGAGGCTCGTTCGGTCGTATTCACTAAAGAGCCAGCGGACCCGGCCGAAGGCATGCTGGTGCCGCTCGCCTCGATGGGCAAATGCCTCGAACAGGCCGGCTGCTATGATTTTCTGCAGCCCAGCATGTATGTCTCGCTCGATGCCGACGCGGTTGCCATCGCAACCCAAGTGACGGAAGGCTGTGCGGACACCTGGAGCGCCGTGCTCGCCGTGAAGCGCTTCATCCACGACAAATTTCAATACCAGCCCGCCGTCACCAATGTTCACACCAAAATGAGCGAGGCTCTCCGCCTGCGTCAGGGCGTGTGCCAGGATTTTACCCACGTGATGATTGGCCTCTGCCGCTCGCTGAAAATTCCCGCGCGCTACGTCAGCGGCTACCTCTACAATGGCCCGGCCGACCAGCTCAAAGGGGCGCAGGCCAGTCATGCCTGGCTGGAAGTTTTTCTTCCCGGTCATGGCTGGATCGGTATCGACCCGACCAACCGCCTGAGAACGGGCGAACGCCACGTGAAAATCGCCACCGGCCGCGATTATTCCGACGTCTCGCCGATGCGCGGCACTTACCGCGGCACCGGCGAACGCAACCTGCGTGTCGAGGTTCTCGTGACCCGACTTGATGATTCAATGAGTCAAAGTCAGAGCCAGTGGCAGGCCGTCGGCGCTTGAAGTTAAGCGGCTCTGCCCGCCAACCACCCACACCGCGGCGCGCCATCGTTTGTAACGTAATACGTTACAAACGCGTCGACGTCCAAAATGCCCGACCAAGTCGGCAGTGCCGCGCACACGGTCCGTTTCTAGAGAATTACCCGTTGAGCCTGACCAGGGGTTCACTCAGTTTCTCTCCTTCATGTCGTCCAAAAACGTCATTCCGGAGCGCATCGCCGAAGCGCTCATGCGCTTCCCTCCCTTCTCCATGCTGCCCGAAAAAGAGGTGCACGACCTCGCGGGCAATGCGACGGTGTGGATGGTTCCTGCGGGCGAAACCGTCTGGAAACAGGGTGACAATCCCGGTGAGGACGTACTGTTTCTCGCCCGCGGTCGCGTTGAATACATCTGGAACCACGAAGACCGCAGCGAACGTGTTGATGCCCGCGACGTCGGTGATGTGCTGGGCCTGAGCGCCCTCGTCCGCAACGAACCCTTTCGCGTCACCGCCCAGGCCATCGAGGACAGCCTGCTCTACAGCCTCTCCTGGGCCCGCGTGCGCGTGCTGCTCGAACAACACGACACCGCCAGAAACTACGTGCGCCGCCACCTTTTCTGGGCGGTGCGCGTCGGTACGCCGATCGAGTTTTCCGAGCCGACCGAATCCAGCGTAGCCGGTCGCGCAAAAAACATCCTGCAAGCGCACCTCGACGGGGCACAACTCGTACAGCCCCGGCCGCCTGAGCGCCTGCTCACCTGCGGCCCCGATGCCAGTATCCAGGAAGCCGCTACACTTATGTCATCCAAGCGGGTGCCGTCCGTACTGATCGTCGATACACAACGCCGCCCGCTCGGCATTGTCACGAGCAACGCCCTGGTAAAACACGTCATCGTCGATGGCATGGACAAATCCGGTCCGGTGTCGCGCATCATGGCGAGCCCCGTGTTCACAATCTCGCCCCGCGCCAGCGCCACCGCCGCCACCCTGCTCATGCTGCGCGAACGCATCGGCCAGATCTGCATCACCGAGGACGGCACTCCTGACACCAAAGCCCTCGACGTCTGCACGCACAAAGACCTGCTCGCCCAGAGCGGTCACCATCCAGCCGGGCTCTTGCGTGAAATCCGTTTTGCCAAATCGCCCGCCCGTTTCCGCGAATTGTGCGACGAAATTCAAACCATCGCCCAGAGCTATCTTGAGGCGGGCGTCTCGGCGATTTACCTCGGCCAGATCTGCGCCGAACTCTACGACGAACTCACCCAACGCCTGCTCGCGCTCGCCACCGATGAACTGGCCGACGAAGGCGTGAAACTGCCCCGGGTGCCCTGGGCCTGGATGTCGGTCGGCAGTGACGGCCGGCGTGAGCAAATCCTGCGTACGGACATGGACAACGCCCTTGTCTTCGGCTCCGCCTCAACGCCAGAGGAGGACGAAGGCGCGCGCACCGTTTTCGTAAATCTCGCCAGCCGCGTGATCGACAAGCTCGCCGCGGCCGGTTTCGCCCGCTGCCAGGGCGGCGTGATGGCGCTCAATCCCAAATGGTGCCGAACCATCAACGAGTGGACAACTGAGATCGAAGCGCTGGGCGCGCAGACCGATGGTGAGGCCTTGCTCCGCGCCACCGTTCTCTACGACCTGCGCTACGTCGCCGGCGAACGCGGGCTCTGCGACGTGCTGCGGGAAAAAATCCAGCAAACCGTCTCCACACAACCCGGCCTGCAGCGCAGGCTGGCCGAACTCATCATCGACAATACGCCACCTCTCAACTTTATCGGCCGCTTCGTAGTCGAAACCCTCGGCGTGGGGAACCCGGACCTTGACCTAAAATCCCGGGGCATGGCCCCCCTGCGCGACGCCGCCCGCCTGCTCTCCCTCCGCCACGGCATGAACCGCCACTATTCGACGGGGGGCCGCTGGGACGAACTCCGCCGCGGCGTGCCCGCGATGCAAGAAACCGCCGCACTCGCCCGGGAGGGTTACGATTTTCTCCTGCGGCTCCGCACGCTTAACGGCCTGCGCCGCGGCGACTCGGGACGCCATCTCGACCCGTCAACACTTACCAAACTCGAGCGTGCGCAGCTCGCCAACGTCTTCGACGTCGTCCGCACCGTGCAACAGATCGTCCAGGTCACATTCCCGCAAAGCCGATGAAGCTTTTTGCCGCAGAGATCGCAAAGGACGCAGAGAATACCGCGCGAATATCCAGCCTCCGCGGAGATTGAACTCTTCCGGCTTCCGCAAACTCTGCGGTTAATAAAATTCATCAACCAACCATGTTCTGGCGTCGCAAAACCCCGCTCCCGCCGATCGTCGAAGCCTATCTCGCTGGCACGCCTAAGCGCATTCCCGGCAAAACGCCCGTCAACGAACTGCGCTTTATCGTCCTGGACTGCGAAACCACCGGCTTTAACAGCGCGAAGGATCGCATCCTCTCGCTCGCCGTTTCGGAACTGCGCAGCGGGCGTCTGCACATCGCGCGCTCCGCCGCCTGGCTTCTCCGCCAGGATCGTCCCGTCACCGCAGCCGTCACCGTCCATGGTATCCTTCCTTCCGATACAGCGTTTTTCGGTCAGCCCGAGTCTGACGTTCTGCTCGAGCTGCTCCCCAGACTTCAAGGCGCCGTGATCGTCGGACATCACATCGGCTTCGACGTTGCCATGCTCAATGCCGCGATGAAGCGGCATTTCAAAATGCCGCTGCGCAACTATTTGCTAGATACCGCGCGTTTCGCGATGGACGCGGTCGAAGCCTTTGCCCGCACCGGCTACCCCGGACAACGTGAACCCTCGCTCGACGAAGTCTGCACGCAATGCGGCATCACGCCGCTCGACCGCCACACCGCCGAGGGCGACGCTTTCACCACCGCCACGCTCTTCCTCGCGATGTGCGCCCGCCGCCAACGGCAGCTCGCCCGCCCCTTGCGCGCCAGCGACCTGCCGCTGAGCACAAGTTAAATGGGGAACTCAGGAAAGTTGGAACGGACAAGGCCTGATGCTCCTGTACTCTTTGCTTCCTCCCGTTTTTGTAATCTGGAACTCAGGAACACTGGAGTAAAGATCCTCGGGGCAAGCCCCGAGGCATTTTCAAACCAACAACCACCCACGATGCCCGCCGCTCGTTCGCCAATTTGTAGGAGCCTGCTTGCAGGCGATTCACGTTCTCTTCGCCTGCAAGCAGACTCCTACATTTCAACCAAGCCGCTGCTTCGGGCTATCCGACCCATTGCGAATGAACGGGCCGAGGTTGCCTGAACTGCTCTAATGCGAGTAAAGGACGTAAATGTACTGGACCACCGCCAGCACGCCCAGCGCAAGAGACACAAACC
>Ga0302323_100002810_pt1 | contig 14163 bp, 4 predicted proteins | sample Fen_T0_3_FD_201950 | JGI IMG/M metagenome (GOLD analysis project Ga0302323, IMG submission 201950) | Peat permafrost microbial communities from Stordalen Mire near Abisko, Sweden - Fen_T0_3 | ecosystem: Environmental > Terrestrial > Soil > Wetlands > Permafrost | place: Sweden: Abisko... | reverse complement strand
TCTGGGATCGTCGGTCTTGTCTTCCTCTAGGTTTACAGTGCCAAGCGCCAGATCGAAGTCCTTGACCTCGAAGGCGTAGGCCCCACCCTCGCGGCAGCCCTCACGGGCCAGGAAGCCGAACAGCGCAGCGAAAAGCGATGAACGGCGTGGTCATTTCTTGACACTCGCGTGACGCTCGAAGTCACGAAAACACTCCAGCTTGCGCGCCGTAACCGTGCAGGACTAGCGTCCGCTTCGGGCCCGCGTGGCGCCATGAGCGGCGCGCAACGTTCGCCTTGGAGGCAGCATGGACGGCAAGCCGCGGACTTTCGAGGTATACGGGACCATCTCGGGCCATCGTGGCCATCCGTTGCGAGGCGCTCGGGTGGCAGTGTTCCTGCACCACATTCGCGCCCGCCACGAGCTGGCGTGCGGCGAGGCGGACGAGCACGGTCGCTATCGGCTCGCGTTTCTCCTGCCCGAGACGCGCGCGGGCAAGCCGCTGATCTCGGTCGAGGCAGGCTCCGCCGAGTTCGACCGTCCGCTCGCCTCCCGATTGCTCGAAGCTCGGCCGGAGCTACTCGTGGACCTGCACGCGGACGCGCGCGACGACTCAGAGTGGACGCGGCTCGAGCGCGCAATCTGCCCACTACTCGACGGACTAGCGCTCAAGGACGTGTGCGAGGACGAGCATCACCGCGATCTTTCGTTCCTGGCGCGTGAGCTCGACACCAATACCGAACAGATGGCGCGGGTAGTGGTCGCGGCTCGCTTGGAAGCCCGCAACGGCGTAGCCGCGCCCGCCTTTTACGCCTTTTTGGCGCAGCGAACGCCGCCTCAGATTCCGATGCCGCTGCTCGGATCCGTTGGGCGCCTCGAGCACCCCGAACTGCTGGTGGGGCGTATCGGCTCGTTGCTGTTCGCACTCGGCGCGGACGTACAGCGACGCGCGCTCAGGACCGCCGCCGAGCGCAACTTGATCGCGCCCATCAGCGACGAAAGTATCGACCAGATCGTCCGACGCCTCCACGAGCTCGGCCTGGGCGACCTGCTCGCGCGCCCTTACGCTGGCGGATCTGCCAGCCTGGGCGAGCTGCTCGGTGCCGTGCAGCTGCCGCACGAAAAGCAAACCGCGCTGGCCTCGGCGCTGCGCCTCAGCTCGCTTCCAGCCCATGCCTTTTGGGCCTCGCTCAGCGAGGGAAAGCAGGGCCTGAGTGCGGGAGAAGTGACGGCGATTCAGAACGTCGTCTCGCTCTCGGCACTGGTCGATGGTCGTTTGCAACTGGTGAAAGCGTTGCTTGCGCGCCTTTCACAGAGCGCTACGTCCGCCCTGCCCGAGCTGGGTCGCCTCACAGAGCAGGACTGGCTCGGCTTGATCGAAGAAAATGGAGGAGCACCGGCGGGCACCGGCGCAGAGGCTGCCAAGGCTTTCGCAGCGGACATCGCCACGCGCGTCGCCCGCAAATTTCCGACCGTGTCGCTAGTGACGCGCGTGGTCTCGAGCGAGCTTCTCCCGCAGGAGGACCGCACACTCGTAACTCGCTTCCTGGCCACGAACGTAGGGCTGGAGCTTAGCGCGACGAATCTCACCTTGTACCTCGAGGAGCGCGGCAAGCAGGCCTGGGCTGGCCTCGATTCCAAACAGCAGAGGTTGGTGCTCGGGCACCTCAAACGCTTGCAGCGCCTGCTGCTGATCGACGCCGACCCCGAGACGGCTCACGCGCTGGCGCAGATGGGCATGACGTCCGCCATGCAAATTGCGAGCATGGGGCGCCAGCAGTTCGCCGCTCGCGCCAAGAAGGTAGGGCTCTCGCCCGGCCAGGCCGCCGCCGTGTTCGACACGAGCTCACATCGCTACGCGGGAGTCGTTTCCAGGTTCTTGAAGTTCAATCGCGGCGCGCTCGCCCCGTGGCCGAAAATGCTCGGCTCCCTGCTGCCAATCGACGACCCGACGCAGCGCGTGCTCAATCGCGACGGCTCGCTCGGCACACTGTTCGGCTCCGTCGACTATTGCCAAGTGGACGCGTGCACGTCGTTGCTGAGCCCCGCCGCCTACCTGTGCGACCTCTTGCTCTGGCTTCGCAATCACCCGCTTTCCAGCGGTGAAACCGCGCTCGACGTGTTCGACGGACTCCGACCCGACGTCCGCAATCTGCTGCTGAACTGCCCGAACACCCAGACGCCGCTGCCGTACATCGATCTCGTGATCGAATTGCTGTCGGACGCGGTTCAGCCGCCGAGGTCGGATGACCCCGACCGCTGGAAACAAACCGCGGCGGAGCAGCGCGCGGCGGAGCTGCGCGCAGCGCCGCACTATTTCAATGCTACCGCGTTCGACACACTGGCGACCAGCAGCTACCCGCACACGCTGCCCTACAGCGCGGGCCTCGACGAGCTGCGCAGCTATCTCGCACAAATGGGGCTGCCGCTCTTTCAGGTGCGCGACGCGCTGCGCCCGCCCCACGAGGATCCAATGAACGCGGCCAGACGCGTCTGCGAGCGCTTCGGCATGCCCGCGCAGACCGTGGATCTGATCGCCGTTGACGACTCGCCACACGCGTCGAGCGCATGGAACCTCGCCCATGGCGAGGCTCCGTCAGTGCTGAATCAGGTTCCACGCTTCCTGGACGCGGCCGCGATCAGCTACGAAACGTTGCTCGAGTTGCGCGAATTGGAGTTTGTCAAAGGCACCGGCGCGTTCGACATCGCCGGGGTCGACGATAGCTGCGCCACGAGCCAGCAGACGCTCACGCCCAGCCCGCTCCCTCTCGACCTGCTGGATCGCGCACACCGCCTACTCCGGCTATGGCGCAGCACCGGATACAAGCTATGGGAGCTGGATCTCTTGTTGCGCTCGACGGCGGTCGGCAATGGCAGCCTCGACTATCCCGCGCTGGTCGAGCTCGTAGCATTCCGCAAGCTTCAGGACTCGAGCGGGCTCGCGGTGGACGCGCTGCTCGCCATCTTTCAAGGCTTCGACACGGTCTCGCATCGCGACCCCGACGGCACCAGCACGACGCCTCTTTACCGTCGATTGTTCCTGAATCCGTCGGTTGGCGCTGCTTCCGATCCGGATCTCGAAGCGCTCCTGAGCGGGGGCACGTTGACCCATCCGCAGCTTTCAGATCATTTGCCAGCAATTCAGGCTGCGCTCGGGCTACTTGCCGGCGACGCGCCCGCCTTGTTTGCGCTGACCGACGGGCAGCTCACGCTGGAAAATCTGCGCTTCCTATACGCCGTCAGCACGCTGGGCGGGCTGACGGGCTACACGGTGATGGAGCTCTTGGCGCTGCTGCGCCTGCTGGCTCCGCCTGGCTCCAGCAATTTCTCTCCACTCTGGCAATCACCTGCCGCGGTACTGAAACTGCTCGAGCGCGTCGCGGCAGTCCGCGACTCGGGATTCTCGCTCGACGAGCTCAGCTATTTGCTCAAACCGCCGCCATGGACCAGCGCTGCGGCGATGAACGACACCGAGATCGGCGCCGCGCTCGCCAGCATCAGCGCCGCGTTGGCCTCGGCCCCGCCGCGCACGTCCCTGGAGAGTACGATTCGCGCGAGCGCGCATCACGCGACCCGCAGCGCGCTGAACGACGTGGAAGCTTCCGCGAAAATCCTCAGCACGCTGGTCGTTCCGGGGACCAGCGTTGCGCTGTACGACGCGATCAGCGCGATCGGAGCCGGGGTCCTCGCGCCGACGCGCGACGCTTACCCCAGCGAATACTTTGCGGTCCAGCTCTACGACAAGGCGGCGCTCGTGGCCGATCGGCTAGCGCTGACGAAGGACGATCTCACTTGGCTGATTGCGAATTCCGGAACGTACGGCGGGCTGCCGTTCGCGCAGCTTCCGGTCCAGACTCCAACCGATCCCACGAGCCCCTCCGATCTCAGCCTCGACGTCCTGCTCAACACCGTTCTGCTCGTCAAATTGAACAGGCTTTTCCGTGCTGCGCCGCTCGGAGCCACGACGGCCACGCTCTTCGACTTGATCCAGACCAGCGGCACGACACTAGCGGATGAAACCGCCGCACGCAGCGCGTTGAGTGTGATTACAGGGTGGGCGAACGACGACATCACTGCGTTCGCTAGCGCCCTAGAGCTCGTATTTCCGGGCGACTACCGACAGCCGGCCACGTACGAGTCGCTACGTTTTCTCGAAGCGATGGCGACCAACGCGAGGCTCTCGGGCGAACAGCTCGCGAGCTGGGGGCTCGTACCGAGCAACGAGTCCGACGCTCGCAGCAAGGCCGCTGCCGCGCAGAGCGCGCTCAAGGCGACCTATCCAGACAATGACAAGTGGCTCGCCTTCGCGCCGACACTGATGGATCCGCTGCGCGAGCATCGCGCCAACGCCTTGCAAGCCTATCTGATTGGACGGCGACGTCGTCCGCCGCACGACACGTTGCTTTACCCGGACACCGTCGCGCTGTTCGATCATTTCCTGATCGACACGCAAATGAGCAGCTGCGAGCTCACCACGCGCGTCGTGCAGGCCTATGTCGCGGTGCAGATCTTCGTCGAGCGCTGCCTGATGGGCGTGCAGAACGGCGTAGCGGTGGATCTGGCCGCGGACGATACCTGGAGCGAATGGAAATGGATGAAGCGCTACCGGATCTGGGAAGCAAACCGCAAGGTCTTCCTCTACCCCGAAAACTGGCTCGACGAGGGGCTGCGCCCGGCTCAAAGCGAAATCTTTCAACAATTCACGCAGGAAGTGCGTCAGAACGAGAACACGCTCGACCACCTGGAAACCGTTGCGCAGAACTACGTGGAGAGACTCGAAGAGCTATCGCACCTGGTCGTAACGGGAACTTTCCTCGACGGCACGACCATGCACGTCGTCGCCTGCTCCCCCAGCGATCCACCGCAGTTCTACTACCGCTCGCGGGTCGACGGCGTGTGGAGCGGCTGGGGCAAGATCCCGTTCGTCGTCAAACAGCATGAGCTCGTTCCCGCCGTCTGCAATCACCGCACTTGCCTGTTCTGGCTAGATGTCAGGCTCCAGAACGAACCGCAGCAAGAGATCTCGGCGCCGCAGCAGAGCAGCACACCGCCTTCGCAGGATGCCGCTCGCTATGCCTCGATAGCGCTCCACTTCAGCGTCCTCCGCGCCGGGGCATGGTCGCCTCCCCAACAAGCCAACGGCAAGCTGTTCGACATTCCTTTTCCACTACCGTTGCCGAATCCGCCCCCGACCATCGACGAGCCGTCCGTCAATCGCGCTTACTCGATCAAAGTGAAGAGCGAGGCGGACGGTACCCTATCCGTGGACGTGTATCGGCTCGGAGGTTACCGAGTCGTTTCTTACTCTGGCCCCGCTCCAGAATACAATGCACCCGATCAGGCGGTCCATATCGGTCGCGCACTGTTCCGCGGCCGCTTCGGCGATCTGATGCTGACGGAGCTAGCTACCGTGGTCGGAGGAAGCGAAACCACGCTGCTCAGCCATGCCCGGAGCACGTATGGGGCCGATGCAGCGATGCTCTTGCCGCTCGATTCGCCCGAGCCAAACTTGTTGCCGGAGGACGCGCTGGTTCCTAGCGAGGGTATCCTCGCTACCCGCAACGCCTCGGGGACGGGGGCGCTCACCCTGCTCAGCCCGGGCGGCGATCCCGTGCAGCTGCTCGCGTCGGCGCCAGCCCCCTTCAGGGTCGTGGGACCATCGAACGTCACTCAGCTCGATTTCACGGTACCGTTTTTTTATCAGGACAATCAGCGGGCGTATCTCTCATCGCCCAACACGTTGTTCCTCTTATTCACTCGTTTCTATCACCCGTATGCGCAGCTGCTCTGGGACAAGCTCGCTGAAGGCGGCTTCGAGGCACTGTACGACCGGAACCTGCAACTCACGCCCGCCGACGTCGCGCGAGACGCGTTCCGGTTCAGCACGGTTTATCAACCGGCCCCAGGCGTGCTCACCGCCCAGGGCGAGATGGGCGACGAGCAAGACCGAGAAATACTCGATTTCAGCCGCATGGGCGCCTACTCCGTCTACAACTGGGAGCTTTTCTTCCATGCGCCACTCTACGTTGCCGAGCGCCTGAGCCAGAGCCAGCGCTTCGAGGATGCGCTCAAGTGGTACCGCTTCATTTTCGACCCGACGCACGCGGGCCCTGAGCCGATCCCGCAACGCTACTGGATCCCGAAGCCGCTCCACCGCATCACCGCGCCCAACGTGCTCGCGCAGCAGATCGAAGCGCTGCTCGAAGAAATTGACGCCACGCATCGCGATTCGAGCATGGGCCTACCGGAGACTCAAGCAGAGCGCGCCGCCGACGAGATGGTCAAGCGCTGGCGACGGGACCCATTCAACCCCTTCTTGCTCGCTGACTTGCGACCGGTCGCGTACATGAAGCGCGCGCTGATGTCGTACCTCGACAACCTGATTGCCTGGGCCGACAACCTATTCGCGACGGATTCGCGCGAAGCGCTGAACGAAGCCACGCTGCTGTACGTGATGGCGTCTGAAATTCTGGGAACGAAGCCCGTCGCCGTCACGCCGCCTGAGCGCGCGGACAAGTCCTTCGCCGAGCTCGAGCCCGCTCTGGATGACTTCGCCAATGCCATGGTCGATATCGAGAACGTGGTCGGCAGTGGAACGGGCGGGGGCGGCGGCGACGGCATGCCCCGGGGGCAGACCTTCTACTTCAAAATCCCGCCGAACGAGAAGCTGCTTTCGTATTGGGAAACGGTCGAAGATCGGCTGTTCAAGCTGCGCCATTGCCAGAACATCAAGGGCGCAACGCGGGAGCTCGCGCTGTTCGACGCGCCGATCGATCCGGCGCTGCTCGTTCGCGCGCGCGCTGCAGGTGTGGACGTCGCTAGCGTGCTCAATGATTTGCTGGTGACCCAACCTGCATACCGCTTCAGCTCGCTGTATCAAGTGGCTACGGATTTCGTGGCGGGCGTGCGCGAGTACGGAGCCGCATTGCTCGCGGCGCTGGCGAGCCGGACTGGCGAAGCGCTCGCGGCGCTATCGACTGGACAACAGCAGCGGCTACTGGACGCCGAAGCGCAGATCTATGAGCTCCAGGTCAGCCAGGCCGAGCAGCTCCTGGAGGCAGCGAACCAGGGCCTCGAGCTCGCGCAATCTTCCGTCAGGTTCTACGGCACGCGGCCATTTATGACGGACTTGGAGCAGGCGAGATACGTCGTCGAAGGGACCCGAAATTTTCTATTCGTGCTTGGGACCGCAATTCGTACGTCGGGCGTCGCGGCTGCCGAGTTTCCTGACTTCGTGGTCGGCGCGGCCGGCTTCGGCGGTAGCCCAATGGTCTACGGCGAGGAGGGAGCAACACACGTATCGGACTCGATCCGACATGCCGCAGAGGTGGGTGAAGCGATAGGCAAGGCGCTCGAGGTCACCAGCGAGCTGCTCAAGGAGCAAAGCGAGTTCGGCCTTCGCCGCGACGAGTGGAGGCAGAAAAACGAGGATGCGCATATTTCTGCCCGCCAAGCGCAAGCGCAACTCAAAGCCGCAGAATTCGCCCTCGAGATCGCGCAAAAGCAGCGAGAAACTCAGCAAGCTCGCCTCGACACGCTGACCCAAACCATGGATTTTCTGACCAGCAAGTTCACGAGCCAGGAGCTTTACGACTGGATGATCGCTCAGCTCTCCGACACCTACTTTCAATGCTACCGCTTGGCCTACAAGCTCTGCCGCCAGGTCGAGCAGTGCTACGAATTCGAGCTCGGGCTGCGCGGAAGCGCTCAGGGCGTGCGCATCATTCGCTTTGGACAATGGGACAGCTTGCGCAACGGGCTGCTTGCGGGCGAAGCGCTAAATCTCGACCTGAGGCGCCTGAAGGCGGCCTATCTCGAGCAGGATGCGCGGCGCTTCGAGCTGTCGCGCTGGATTTCGCTCAAGGATCTCGATTCACTCGCATTCGCGCAGCTACAGGCGACGGGATCAGGCGATTTCACGCTGCCAGAATCGCTGTTCGATCGCGACTACCCAGGACACTACGATCGGCGGCTCGCGCGCGTGAGCGTGACCGTGGTTTATCCGAGTCCAGGGCGCTTCGACAACATCAAGGGGACGCTCACTCTGGCATCCAACAAGGTTCGGGTAGACAAGTCGGCTACGATCGCGACGGACTACCCCGAACTCGCCGGCGACCGCGACTCACGCTTCGTCTACTCGTACGCGGCCGTGCCACAGCGCATCGCCCTCAGCACCGGCCAGGACGACCCGGGCACCTTCGCGGACACGGTGCAAACCAGCCTGAGCGACCCGCGCTACGCCCCGTTCGAAAACGCCGGCGCCGTCAGCAGGTGGCACCTCGAGTTGCCGGCAGCCAGCAATGAAATTCCGATCTCGGGCGTCACGGACGTCGTGCTGCGAATTCACTACACGGCTGCCTACGGCGGCGACACCCTGAGGGACGTTGTCCAGGCGTCCTCAAGCTAGCGCGACTCAGGCCGAGCACCTCGCCTTGCGACGAGCCGAGAGCGCGACACTCATGGCCAAGCTCAAGTCCTGGCTCGAATCGCGCCAAGGACTGCACCCGCCGAAGAGCAAGCTTGGCATCGCCATCCGCTACGCCGTCCGTCAGTGGACCCGCCGACGAGCTTCAACGCGAAGATGCCGCCGTCGAAGTTGCGGGCCACCGCGATCTCGTCGCCGGGCTGTCCGTCGAGATTGCCGGCGGCGATCCCCCCGAAGCTCGAGGCCGACCCGAAGCCCGTGTAGCGCGCGATCTCGGTGAGCTGGCCGTTCACCATCTTCATCAAGAAGATGGCCGCGTCCGAGTTACGCACGAGCGCGATCTCGTCGCCCGGCTGGGCCTATTGCGGCAATGGCGCCGTGCGATGCTGCCGCGCCAGAAGAAGGAGATGGCCAGCACGCGGCTCGGAGTTCGAACGCAGCGAGTCGAGGGCTGCCTCGAATGCGGCGCTTCCTTCGGCTCTTCCGGGCTGCTCGTCACCTCCGCAGTAGCGACGGAAGGTCGGGTGATTCACGAGTGATACCCATTCGTCGTCACCCGCGCGGCGAACTAGAACCTGTGCGCTCAAGGCACCGGCCTTCAATGCTTCGATCAGGGGCGCCGTATCGAAAGGCCCCTTCTCTTGCGAGCTTTCGTGCGCGCGGGTGTGCCATGGCCCCCGAGGAGCGCAGCCGCAGTGAGACGCGCTCCGATTAGCGGAGCCAGCACTCGAGCTTCGTGTCCGGGAGCCGGTTCCAGTCGCTGGGTGCCACCCGAAGTGCGCGCCCGGCAGGAATGATCTGCTGCGCGAGCTTGCCCTTCGTGACCTTGCCGTCGTCGTACCGGCGTAGCTCGATGGCTGCGTCGAGCGGTGCCGTGGTTCCGGAGACTTCGACGGCGTCGAAAGCGACGGGCGCGGTAACGCGCAGCTGGTGGTCGCTGACGACTGTGTCGCGAAGCCTAACGCTGCGCCAGGCTTGGGCGGAGTTTTGGCGCAGGTGGTGGATCGAGAAGTGACGCTGCGGAGCGCTCGTGCTCACTGTGACGGACTGGGCGTCATCGGCCGAACCCTCGAGGCGCACGGTGTCTTTGGAGGTTGCTGCTGAGTGGCCGGCGGTCACTTCGGTGAGGTGGCCTGAAGACAGATGCACCAGGTGGTACTCACCACCCTGCACCGAGATCTTGAGTGGGGAGCTGCCAGGCGGTCGTTCGATGAAGAATAGCTCGCCTGGCGCACTACCAGCGAGGCCGCCTGGCCACGGCCAGGGCGCGACTCCGCGCAGTCGGTGGACGGGCGAGGTTTCGAGCCCGGCGCGGCTTTGCTGAACGGCGTCCGTCGTGTAAAGGCGGCGCCCCTGGTCGTCCTCGATCTGGGTGACCGTGGCCGAGGCAGCACCGATGCCGCTGACGAACAGCGTGGTCAACCCTGTCAGAATGAAGCCGGGGCTGATCGGCTGATGGCCCTTGTGGATCTCGAGCGACGTCGGGATGGCAAAGCACCAGCCATTCATCGAGCCGTCGTAAAGCGTACCGCCGCTGAAGAGCCCGCCCGCGTTTTGGTCGTAGCTCCAGGACGTCGGCCCTGTAATGACGATCTTGTTGTGATCGCCGTCGTAGTGCTGTGAGAACCAAGCATACGGCCGGTTGGGATCCCATACGTGCAGTACGCGCGCACCGCCGATCATGTCGGCGCGGTAAGGGATGACGGTATGCGCAGCGGTACCGAATATGCCGTTGGAGAGCGAGAGCATGCAGTAGTCGCCGCTGGCGAGGCCGCTCTGGACCCGATTCCACGCGGTGACGCCATCGCTCAGTTGCCCCGCCTTGACGACGTCGAGAAAATTGCGGATGCCAGGTGCGCTGAATTGGCGCGCCTGCATGATGTTGACGGCCTCGTGCAGGTCCGCTCTCGACGGCTGTTGGTGATCGACGTTATTGGCCGGCGTGTAGAAGTTGGGCGGTGAGCAGAAGCCCATGTAGCCGCCGTATTTGAAGAGCGCCAATGCCAGCATCGACATGCCGCCGCAGTTGCCGTTGGCCGCGCAAGATTTGAAGATCTGGAAGAACGCGACGTCGAGCGGCGCTTCGACCGGATCATTGGTCGGGTTGATGGCGAGATACGTTCGTCGGTACAGGTCCCAACTGAAATCCGTGGCTTCGCCCCAGTTCACGAACGACCAGCCGTCACGCTGGGGATTGAAATCGTCGAGAATGCCCATCGTTTTCGCCTTTGTGGTGTCGCGTCAGTAGCGGTGCAGCACGGGGGATGAAGGTTTGGAAAGGACGCCCGTGTGGTCGAGCGACTGGACTCGGTACAGGTAGTCGACGCCGCGCCGCGCCGATGGGTCGCGAAAGCTATTCGTGTCGAGCAGCGGAGAGACCTGACGATACGAGTCGCCCGACGCGGCCCGGAACACGACGAAGCCTTTGAGCGCGACCGGGTCGAACACCGGGCTCCAGCTCACGTCGAGACCACATCCAGCAACGACTGCAGTAGTGGGGGGTGCAACCGACGGCGTCACCGGTAAATCAGTCGTGTAGGTGAACGTGCTGCTCGATGGGATGTTGGCGAGCTGCGCGCCCTCACTTTCGTTGCCCAGCCAGTCGAGGGCCGAGACACGGTACCAGTAGACGTGGTGCGGCTCGGCCGTTTGGTCGAGGTAGCTGCCGACCGCGGCTAGCGGGTCAAGCACGGCCGGTACGGCGTCACACGAGGGGACTGCGCCCGTCCAGCGCGTCGTGCTCACGGTGCCATCGGTGAACACGCAGGCGAGAAATTTTGGCGGATCGAGCTCCGAATCGGAGCGGTACACATGGAAGGCTCTAAGATCCTGCACCGGCGACGACGCCCATTCGACGAGTACCGCGTTGTTGCGGGCGCGCAGGCCAGTCATCACCGGTACGGGTGGGGGCGTCTTTTCGCGGAGTCTGCCGCAGCGATATTCGCCGGGCTTTGGGCACGCGTTTTCGGCGTAGAGGTTGCCCGCTTGGTCGTAAGCGCGGACCCAATAGCCGTAGCAAAGTGGTGAGCCTTGCGGCACGCTGAAGTCCTCGAACCAGACACGCCCGTCGGCTGCGAAGAGCGCCTGCGCTTTGCCCAGCGGGACGTCGCCAACCAAGGTCATGTCACAGTGCTGCCGGCTCTCACCGTGAACCGCGACTTTTCCCTCTTTGTCCTTGGTGTAGGTAACACCAGGAACGTAGATGAACCCGTGGTCGCACACGCCGCGGTAGATTTGGTAGCCCGCGAGATCGGGTTCCCCGTTGGGAGTCCACTCGACGCGGATGTTGTCGGCAGCTCCGGCGACCCTGATTAGCGCCGTCGGTCCAGGCGGTTTGGTGTCCGGCACGGTGCCGGTGATCACGGCCGAAGGCGCGCTCAGGTGGCCGAACGGGTCGGCCGCCCGCACTCGATAATAGAATGGCTTGGTTCCGAAAGGTGGGACGAGCACGGGATCGTTGTCGGTCCACGAAACGAGCGGCGTCGACGCGTCCTGCGGGTTTGGCCACAACGTGGCCACCAGGTAGGGGGCAAGCGCGGTGGCGTCGGCGCTCTCCAGCTCTCCACGGGTTTCGGCACGGTACACGTAGTTGACTTGGGTCGTGTCGGGGAGCTGGTGGTTCTCGACGTTGCGCGTCACCTTGCGCCAAGTCACGACCAGGCCGTCGGCGCTCGTCTTCGCGGACACCTGCAGCTCATCCGGTGCCATCGGTGGGATTATCCGGACCGGCTCGGCCTGCACTGCCGTCGACCACGCGCCCGCGCGATCGAGGGTGTCGCGCGACGCGACGCGATACCAGTACTTGATCCCGTTGTCGGGGCCGTACACGTTGACGGTTTCGACCACATGGCTCGTCGGCAGGCCATCGGCGTCCCACGCGCCGATGTCGAGGAAGCCGGGTTGCGGAGTCGTCAGCGCCTGGCCGTCGAGGCCCGCCTCGATGTCGTACGCGACGGGCTTGGGGTTCACTTGCTGGAATGGGCCGCCTGCGCTGGACGCTCGCTCGACCACGAACGTGGCGGCGTACGGATTGCGATTCCAAAGCACCAACACGCGACGATCACCGGCCTGCACGCTCACGCCCGACGGTGGGTCAGGAAGCACGTAGTGCCCGGCCCAGACCGGAATGTCGCTGGCTAGGCGGTGCTCCGTACCGTCTTTGAGCACGCTGCGGAGCTCGTACAAGTAGTGGTGGTCGGGTTTGACGCCGCGATCGGTGAACGCCAGGCCGGCGGCGTGTCCGATGGCGAGATTGGCCTGCGCGGCGGCGCGAACCAGGTGCAACTCGCGTTGGTTGAGCCCGCGTTCGAAGCTGTGCGCGGGGTTTGCCAGCGCGCTTGCGCCCGTGCCGAAGCCTCGAGCGAGCGCGTCCCATTCTGACGAACCTTCGCGCAGCGCGCCGTCCAGTCTATGCGGCTTCTCTGCGGGGGTGATCGGCGTGGCGCCGTTGATCGGCTGCGACGGGTAGTGCGGATCGCGCGGGTGACGCCGGTAGAGGTTGTAGCCCTCGACGTGTGCGACCGATTCCCAGCGCAGCACGACGTAGGTGCTGCCATCGTGAGCGATACCGGCCGAGGTGACCTGAAGAACGACGGTGGGGTTTGCCATGTGGAACCTCAGACGAAGTAAAATCCGGAGCTATTGATGCCGGCGGTGACGCTCACCGAGGCGCAAAGGACCCACGCCACGCAGCCGCGCAGACCGAAGGTGCCTTCAAAAAAGGTGGGCGCCGGTCCACGCAAGCTGAGGTTCGCCCAGGCCGATGCGCTGACCAGCCCACCGAGGATCTCGCCATGCACGTAGATGCCGCACGCACCAACGACGTAGGGGAGCAAGGGGTTGCCGCCGAATGGAGCCAGTGGGCCCCCAGCAGCGATCGGCGCGCTGAACGCACCGGCGCCGGCGAAGATGTCGACGCCGCCGCCAACGACGTAGTAGTTGACGCCGATTGACGCCTGACCGTAGCCGTAGACGCCGGTGAGGGTGGCCGGCAGGATGCTTCGCGACATGCCGAAATGCGGGTCGGTTGGATCAAGCACCCACGCCAACGCTTTGGGCACGTTGTTGCCGACGAAGAACCCGCCCTCGAGGCCGCCGCTGACGATCGTCGAGATGACGCCGACTTTCAGTCGGCCTTGCATGTACTGCATGCTTGGACCGACATGCCACGTGAGCTGACCTTCGCCTGAAAGCCCAGCCACAGCCGCGTCGCAATCGATCCGGCCGTACAGCTCGCCTTCGCCGGAGCCGCTGGCGAAGTCGAACCGCAGGTGGGTTGTCGCAGAAACCTCGAGGTCGACGAGCGCAAGCGACAACAGCATGTCGCCCGATGCGTAAAAGTCGAACGTCGTCGGCGTGACCGACACGTTCAGCTCGGTCTCGAAGCCCGCCTTCGGACCGAAGATCGAGCCACCGGCGACGCTCTCTTCGAGCGTGCCGTACAGGGTTAGGCGCTTGAGCGTGGGACCCTCGATGCGGGCGCAGCCGGCGATTTGCGAGATACCTCCGAACCGTGCGAATAGCCCGGCGTCCAGATCGTGGGTGTCGGCCGAGCTGATACGGACGTCGGTGGCGTCGCTGTGGATCTCGACGACGATGTCGAGCGGGTTGGAGTGCACGAACGAGAGCACGCCGCCCCCAGTGCCGAGGAATCCGTTCTGGGCGCCGACGTTGTAGTCGACGTCCAACTCGAGGCAGTTGAACACCGCGAGGTCACCCGAGTTGACGTCTTGCCAGGTGCCGGACAGCGCCAGTTGGGT
>Ga0302323_100002809_pt1 | contig 14164 bp, 15 predicted proteins | sample Fen_T0_3_FD_201950 | JGI IMG/M metagenome (GOLD analysis project Ga0302323, IMG submission 201950) | Peat permafrost microbial communities from Stordalen Mire near Abisko, Sweden - Fen_T0_3 | ecosystem: Environmental > Terrestrial > Soil > Wetlands > Permafrost | place: Sweden: Abisko... | reverse complement strand
GTACTCGCTGTGGTGGCGAGCCCCGGAGGCAGAGATCATCCCGACCCTGGCGGAGCTCGGCATCGGGTTCGTGCCGTTCAGCCCGCTGGGCAAGGGGTTTCTCACCGGAACGATCGACGCCACCACCACCTTCGAGGTCGGCGACTTCCGCAACGGCATCCCGAGGTTCGCCGCGGACGCCCGTGCGGCGAACCAGGCGGTGGTCGACCTGATTGCGGCGATCGCCAGCCGGCTCGGCGCGACACCGGCCCAGGTCGCGTTGGCGTGGCTGTTGGCGCAGAAGCCGTGGATCGTCCCGATCCCCGGTACCCGCAAGCTCTCCCGGCTCGAGGAGAATCTCGCCGCCGCTGACCTCGAACTCACCGTCGCCGACCTCGACGAGATCGAGATGGCTTCAGCCGCCATCATGGTGCAGGGAGCCCGCTACCCCGAGGCGTTGGAGCGACTCATCGACCGATGAGCGTCGAAACACCGGACGAGCCGTTCTGGCGCCGACCGGACCGTGACGGCGGTGGTGGTGCCCTTGGTCTCTCCGGCGCGGGAGGATCATGGCCGGTGTGTGGAGACGCCGCCCGGTCATCGCCGCCACCGTCGTGGTCGTGGCCGCGGTTGCGCTCGTCGTCAGCTGGCCGCATCTCATGCGCTATGTCGGCTCGGCGCCACCGACGCAGTTCGACCAGCCCGACAGCGTTTCCCAACCGGTCGGGGCCGGCGCGAAGGTGCTGGGAATCGCCCACAACGCCGGCAACAACCTCGACACACTGGATGCGGCGCTCCGGGCCGGGGCGGACGTCATCGAGATCGACGTCATCTCCGCCCAGGGCCGACTCGTCGCAGGCCGCGAGCACTATCCGTGGCCGGGGCTCGCACGAGCGTTGTTCCGCGGTCCCACTCTGGAGGATGCCTGGCGGGCGGCGGCCGGCGCCGAGATCAAGCTCGACCTGAAGCAGCAGGACGCACCGTTCCTCGAGCAGGTCGTGTCGTTTCTCCGCTCACACGCCGGGGACGGACGCGTGATGGTGTCGACCCCGGACCGCGCGAGTCTGCTGCTCCTCCACGAACGGCTCCCGGAGGTGACCTTGCTCGCCAGCGTTTCGGACCCCCCGGCTCTCGAGCGGCTCCGGGCCGACCCGACGCTGCTGTCGGCCGTCGGCGGTCTCTCGGCGTACCAGGGTCTGGTGACCGCAGACCTCGTGACGTGGGCGCACGCGCGCGGCCTCGTGGTCCTGGCCTGGACCGTCGACGGCGGTAGCCGCCTCGGCGAACTCGTACGGCTGGGCGTCGACGGGATCACCACCGCGAACCTGGCGGTGCTCCGGGCGCTGCGGAGCACCGGCCGGCCCTAGCCCCAGCCCGAGTCGTCAGCCGACCGCCGCGGCGAGGGCGACGTCAGTCGGCGAGGTCGGGCAGGACGTGGGTCACGAACTCCTCGACCCTCGCCGCACCCTCTCCCGGCCACCCGCAGACCAGGTAGTCGGCGCCCACCGCACGCATCGCCTCGGCGTTTGCGCGAACCTCGGCCCAGGGCTCGGACAGGGACAGCGAGGACGCCCTGGTGATCGAGGCCGGATCACGGCCGGCGGCGGTGGCCAGCTCGTCCACCACGGAGGACAGCTCGCGGAACGTCTTCGGCGACTCGTAACAGTGCCAGGCGTCCGCGAACCGGGCCACCAGCGGGAGTGTGCGATTGCGCCCGGATCCGCCGATCCACAGCGGCGGGTGCGGCTTCTGGACCGGGGTTGGTCGAAGCTGCGCGCCGGCCAGGCTGAAGACGCGGCCTCGGTAGTCGACGACCTCGCCGGTGAACAGCCGGGTGAGGATCTCCAAGCAGTCCTCGAGCCGGTCGAACCGCTGCGCCAGCGGCGGGAAGTCCATGCCCAGCTGCCGGTGTTCGGCCTCGTACCACGCTGCTCCCATGGCCAGCTCGAGCCGGCCATGGCTGGCGTGGTCGACGGTCACCGCCTGCGCGGCCAGCACCGACGGGTGCCGATACGTGACGCCGGTGACCAGCAGGCCGAGCCGGATCCGCGAGGTGGCCGACGCCAACGCCGCGAGCGTCGTCATCCCCTCGAAGCAGTTGCCGGGACCCTCGCCGTACATGGGCACGAAGTGGTCGAAGCCCCAGGCGCCATCGAAGCCGAGGTCCTCGCTGAGGCGGACCCGACCGAGCAAGTCGTCCCACTCCATGCGTTGCTGGGCGATGTCCACACCGAAGCGCAGCCGTGTCATTCCACGACCGTAGCCGGTAGCTGTGCCCGCCGGCTCGGTGATCACGCGCGGCCTTGGGATCTGCGCGTTCGATGTGGAGCGGGTGATCGGGATCGAACCGGCATGACCAGCTTGGAAGGACCCTCTGGGCCATCCACGTTCGTCCGTCAGAGTGCGTCGGCGCAGGTCAGCGCGATATGGGCTCCATGGGTGTCCACCGAGATCCGGTACTTTCGCGTGCACCTCCGCAGCGCACGCTATCCACACGTCGGTGCGGGTCGCAGCCAGAGTGAGGGCGTCACTGACTCGACGGTCCTGGGCACGTCAGAGGGGTTCTGGTCGTGCTGGATTCCTGCTGCATCTGGCCATGGAACAGCCGGTACCTCACCGCAGTGATGGTCTGTGCCGGTATGTAGACCTCTGGGGCGACGTAGGTATACCACTTCCCTGAACTGGCCTGCACGGTCGCGAGGCTGACTCGTGGCTGGGTGCGCCACTTCATCCCGTACCGCACCGAGTACGTGAACGAGTAGGTGTCGTCCGTCACCCGATTCACCGGGATCTCGAGGATGAGGTGACACCCCCAGACGCGCTGCCCCGTCTCGGTCTGGCTGTAGCCCCCCGCTGACAGCCTTGGCAGGTTGTCGGGCAGCAGATTGCCCGGGATCAGCCGAGGCCCTTGCGAGGGCGCGCAACCCACCAACGCGGCACCTGCCGACATCAAGCCGAGCCAGCGCCACCCACGGCCGCGACGATTCCCAAGCACCCGCCCAGCACACACCATGCACCGCCATGACGGAAGCCGAAGCGCCAAGCCTGCGACGGCACCCACTCCTGAGACATGCGCCCTCCTACGGCACATACCGAGTGCACTCTCATGCGGGAGCTGAGCGCATGGCGGTCGGAGGCTTTCGAGTTGGCACTGGGTTCCGCGCGTCGCACTGCTCGATCAGCCTTGACCCGCCTGACGGAAGTAGGCGGCAACTGGCTCACCACGACGGACCGGCTTGTAGTCCGGCTTGCCCTCCGCCGCGATCACCGGCTCGACACGGTCCAGGAAGAAGTCGGCCACCGACGACGGGTTGTCCCAGACGTTGATTGCGCTGATAGTGCCGTCGCCGTTGTCCCACGCGATCGAGGCAAAGAGTGCGGACGGAGGCTCAGCGAACAGCCGAAGACGATCGGTCCAGTGATGCCACACTTCGGCCGGTGCAGTAATGGTCTCGACGAACATGGTGATGCGCTCCTCTCGGCCTCGGTCCGTTCAAAGTACTCCTGGAGTCCGGCCTACCCGACCCGGAGCACAAGAACTGGTTGAGACCGCCGGAATTCGCGGGCGGGTCGTCGGGCAGGATGGCTGGACTTGCTGAGCAGTCGCCGAGACCGGGATGGTCCATGTTCGCTGTCTCTGGAACCTGGAGAATGGACAACTCGATGCGAGAGCACCAGGCACGCCTGCTGCCACAGCTCGTCGACGGAGTGAGGCAGAATCCGGGTTTCGTCCGGGGCTTCTGGGCCGATGACGTGGACGAGCCGGATCTGAGTGTCACATTCGTCGTCTTCGAGGCCTTGGATCAGGCACGTCGGTTCCGCGAGGCCGTCATGGCTAACGCGCCAGCGCAGATCGAGGCGGGAATCGAACGGACTGGGTTGCGGATCGTGGAGATCCAGGCTGACGCTTAGGTGCCGTTCGGCTGTGGGACAGTCGCCGATCCCTGCGGTGTCGATAACCGTGGCGAGGGCGTCCTCGGCTTGCTGGCCAACGTATCGCGGCGTCGTGAAGAGCCGTCCCTCCGCATGAGCGAGGTGCCCAGCCTGTTCACGGCTGATCTGTCGGAGAAGAACTGTCAGCGTGCTCGCGAGTGGTTCAAGTCCACCGGCAAACTGGGCAGCACATCCCCTGGATTCGGGGTCCGGATCGCCAGGCGACGAGCCGCTGACCGAGGATGCGCCACGAGACGTCCGGACCTGCCATGAGCTCACTCATCAGGAGCGGGTGAAGCACCGCGAGCGCGTACTGCTGGCTGAGTGCCAGCACTTGCCAGCGTTCGTTGAAGTCGATGCTCTCCACCGCGACCGACTGGAGACCGAGGCCCACCTCTTCCGCCAACGTTCGCGGCCGAACCTCAAGAAACGGCAGGCCCTCGGGGAGGTCGACCATGAAGACCTGCACGTTGACGTCGTACTCGAACGCCGTGAAGCTGCGCCCAGCGAGCACGCCCCGCACCACATTGGTGCACCACGGGTCCTCGCCGGGCACGAACGGATCGCCGAAGCCAGTGTCCAGCCAGTCCGCTGCGCGGTAGCCCCAGCCGTGGGCGGACGCACAGTGCGCGACCGCGTGCGCGTGCCTGCGTCGAGGAACTGACCGACGGATCCATCGACTGACCATGGCGCCCCACGCCAGCGCGAGTCCGACGCCCACCACCACCCAAAGCGCCGACGCGATCTCGGAGAGGGAGCTCATGCACCTGTATCGGGCGTGCTCGGGAAGGGCTTGACGACTCTCTCGCGCAGCGGGGAACCGAGCGTTGGTGCACGCGAAGTATCGCTCCGTCTCGGACTGAGCACTCTGGTCAGTCGCCTACGCTGATTCCGTAGAGAAGGCGGCGCACTGCGGCTCGCGACAACAAGAGGGCTACGACCAACAGAGTCACGGAGATGAAGTTCCCGAGGCTCACGGCGTCGCCGAAGACCAGATCGACCATCTCGAGGACGACGATCTTGCTGCCGGCTGCAGCGACCCAAAGCAGTGCGGCGGTTGCCCACCTTTCGGACCTCGTCGTCGCTGCGCGAAACCGACTAAGGATCTTGCTCTTGAGCCGGATCACGGCTTCGAGGGCGATCTTCAACAACACAGCCGTCAGAAGCGAGAGTGTGAAGGTCTCGCTGATCACCGACGGGACGTACTGGACGGCAAGATTCAGCACGACCACATATACGAACACGTCCATGACGTCCGCCGGGCGTTGACGGATCCAACGTCTGACTCGTCCAAGCGATGTTGGCCCGCTGTGCGTGGTCACTGGACCATCCTGGCGTATCGGACCAGACGGTGAACCGATCAACACATGCGTGGACATGCCAATCATCGACGGGTCGCCTGGGGAGTCGTTTGCAGATGGAGCACCGATGCGCCGATGGCGTGCCGCGGGTGAGGGTGCACGCGATGTGCCTACCTGACTCGCGCGTCGGCATGAGTTCGCTGAAGCCGCAAGGCGGAACGGGGCATGTCGGGCAGCATGACGGCCATGGGCGCCGCCTCGCGCGTGCGCTGAGGGACGCCCGTCGCAGACGGGCAGTCGCAACCGGTCGGCTCGAGCCACCGGTCCCTTCGTCGTCCCTCACTCTGAAGGGCACACCCATGAACATTCGAACCATGGCCGACCCCGACCTGATGGGCGACGAGATCTTCCAGCACCAGCACGGTGACTGGGAGCAGAACTACCGCGACGAAGTCCCACGCTGCACGCACCCGAGGTGGGTCGATACGTCGCCGTCTGCGACGTAGACGGAGCCATCGTCGGATACGTGTAGTGGACGGTCGGCCCGAAGGCGCGGCATGGCCAGATCAACATCCTCGCCGTGGCACCGCAACGGCGCGGCCATCACGTCGGACGTCAGCTGTGCGACCACGCCATCGCGCAGATGAAGCAGTCCGGCGTCGACATCGTAGAAATTCGGCACCGGAGACGACGATTTCCACGCAGCTGCCCGCGGGCTCTACCAGAGCCTGGGGTTCACCAAGGTTCCGATCGCCATGCTGATCCGGGGACCGAATCGCGGATCGTCTTCTCCACGAGCCAGGTGGCAGCCGCTCGCCACGATGGATGACCTCACCCCGCCATGGGCAGGGCGGACTATCCCCCCGGCAGGATGAGGCAGAAGGGGTGGTCTTCTGGGTCGAGGTACACGCGAAACAACGTGCCCGGCTGCAACTCATGCTTGCGAGCGCCGATCGACAACACTGCCAGCTCGCCGACGTCGAGGTCATCGACTTCGAAGTCGAGGTGTTCTTGCTGAGGGTGCTCCTGACCGGGCCACTGCGGGGGCTGGTAGTCGTCGACGCGTTGGAAGCCCAAAGTTGCCCCCGCGTCACTGACCAACTGCACCCAAGCGTCGTCGGAGACGGTCTCGTCGATCGGCCAATCGGTGATTGCCGAATAGAACTCCGCTAGTGCATGTGGATGGCGGCAATCGATGGCTGTCCAGGCAAGGCGGCCGATCTGAGTCATGGACCGGAGTGTCGCACGAGGGTCTGGATTGTGAGGGGGCATTCTGCGCGCCTGCGAACCGGCAGTGACCGTCACCCCCTGCGGCAGGGTGTGACTCATCCGCTTCCGACTGCGAGGCCATCGAAGATACCGCCGCTACGCCTCAAGCGAGAGTCGGCCTACCCCTTCGTCGCCGTCGACCTCGCCGGTCTCGATGAAGCCCAGGTTGGCGTAAAGCCGCCGAGCGACTGCGTTGTCGGGGTGGAAACTGAGTCCGACGGACGGGTGCGACCCAGCCCGAGCCCTCTCGATCATTGCCTGCATGGTCGCTCGCCCGAACCCACGCCCCTGGGAGGCCGAATCGATGACCAGCCCCCCGACCCAGTACGAACCGTCGTCGGGGTCTACAGCCTCCATGACGAACCCGACCACGGTCGCGCCCTGATAGACAGCTAGCGGGTGCCACGGGCCGCCGTCATACGCGCAGAGCGCGAGGTAGTGGTGAACCGATGCAACGAATGCGCGCTGCTCGTCCCGGACGTCAAGATCAGCAACGGCCCGCCAGTTCTCCGCGGTCACCGGAGTCACCGTGACGGCCGCAGACCCGCCACCTACCGCGTCCGGGCCCGCTGCACCGTCGGTCATGTGATCCGCCCTGATTGGTCACCTACCCGCCGTGAAACCGACGCGCCTTCACGGAATGCTAGTTCGTCGGCGGCATGACCGTGGAGGCGAACGTAGCGGCGATGGAGCCGTCAAGTCGGACAAGGAATAGACGGTCGGATCTCAGCCGGGTGTGGGGGTCAGCAGCACCTCACCTTGGCCGATCAATGTGGTGAAGTGGTGCTCAGGCGACCTTCCCCGAGCAGAGCCACGCCGGCCCAAGGCCACAGGCGCGATGGGAGGACGCTGGTGGTGACCGACCAGAAGGGCAGTGTCCATGTCTGGCGCGCAGTTGTACGACACGATCGGAGCCAGCTACACCGTGACCCGATGCACTGAACCGCGGATCGCTGCGCGGATCTGGGCTGCGCTCGGCGATGCCCGGACGGTACTGAACGTGGGGGCGGGCACTGGGTCCTACGAGCCCCCCGACCGTCACGTCCTCGCGGTGGAACCGTCGGCGCTCATGCGTTCGCAGCGCCTCCCAGGCGCAGCGCCGTGCCTGGCTGGATCTGCCGAGAACCTGCCGTTCGATGACCAGTCATTCGACGCCGCGATGGCTGTTTGCACTGTTCATCACTGGCAGGACCCGGTCGCCGGCCTGCGCGAGATGCGGCGCGTCGCTCGCCGGGTGGTGGTGTTCCTGTTCGACACCAGTGATCCCAGCCAGTTCTGGCTGACTCGCGACTACCTGCCCGAGTTCGCTGCCTTGACGGGCGTCCGAGTCCTGGCGTCGCTGGACGATCTGGCGGGCGCGATCGGAGCCCGGATGGAACCAGTGCCCATGCCGTGGGACTGCGCTGACGGCTTCTACGAAGCGTACTGGCGCCGACCCGAGGCATACCTGGACGAGAATGTCCGGTGCGGAATGTCGGTGTGGGCCAGCGTCGGGCCGGACGCCGAGCAGAGGGCAGTGCACAGCCTCCGGAGTGACCTCGCCTCAGGTAGGTGGACCGAACGCAACCGCGACCTCGTCGATCTCGATGCAGCCGAGCTTGGCGCTCGGCTGCTTATCGCCTGAACCTGCGAGCTCGGCGTCTCCCACCGGAGGCTTAGCACGCGGCACCTACGCTAAGTGATGCTCCGACTGTCAAGTGAGGGCTTGGAACGGTACGGCGTTGTAGACATCGCGGGCGATGTCGCGCTTGAGGCAGCGGATTGCGCCGTCGAATGATGCCGAGGGCCGCCGACGATCGCTGCTCGTAGCCATCCCGAGCGGAATGTGATGTCGCAGCATTCAAGGTCACGTCGTGTCGATCGGCGTTTGGGGCTGGTCAGGGATCTGCAGCGGGTGACCGGGATCGAACTGGCATGGCCATCCACCGGTGTCCGTCGAGCCCCTTCACTTTCCAGCCACTTAGGGCACGCGAAGGGCACGGTGGGTCCTTGGTCACTTGCCGGCTGAGGGGTGCGGATCTCAGGACCGGTAGGCGTCGTGGCGGTGGTCGACGTCAAGGACGATCACGCGGTGGTTCGCCTCCTCGATGCGATAGCGGACTCGGTACTCGCCGCGGCGGGCTCGCCACAGCCCTTCGAAGGGCGCGCGCAGTGGGACCCCGACGACGAGCCCGATCGAAGGCACGCCATCCCCCAGTCCCGTTCAAGTCGCGTGCCGGACGCACCGCGAGTAGCGGAACACCCCCGGAAGGCCGTGTCCGCTCGGGGGCTTCCGTGGCCTGCTCAACCCGTCGGCGCTCGTACTGCGGAGGCGCCTCGATGATCTCGAAGACCTGGCGAGCCAGCCAGTACTGGCGACGGCCCCGACCGCGGACCTGGAGGCGTTGGAGCCACCCTCGCGACTCGGCGTCGCGGATGAGGTTGCGCGCGCCCTGGTTGGTGATCTTGAGGGCTGCTTCGACGCGTCGGACGGTGACGAACGGGTTGGCGAGGATCAGGGGGACCACTTCCCCGATACGAGAGCGCGAGCGCGCCACGGCGGTCACGTACTCCTCGCGGACGCGGACCAGTTGGCCGGCGCGGTCGACGCCGTCCTCGGCCTGTCGTTGGACGGCGGTGAGGAAGAACTGCAGCCACTGCTGGATCTCGCCGCGTTCAGGGACGGCTTGCAGCCGCTCGTAGTACTCGCGCCGGTGGGTTTCGAGGTAGCCCGACAGGTAGAGCAACGGCGTCGTCAGGCGGCCCAGTTGGTGGAGCAGGAGGCCGATGAGCAGGCGGCCTATCCGGCCGTTGCCGTCCAGGAAGGGGTGGATGGTCTCGAACTGGTAGTGCATGAGGGCACAGCGGACCAGAGCGGGTTGTGGCCCCGGTTCCTTGACGAACCTCTCCCAGTCGGCGAGCAAGTCGCCCAGGTGTTCGGGCAGCGGGGGAACGAACACCGCCGTGTCGGGACTGTCCGTCGGGGACCCCACCCAGACCGGGCTGCGACGCAGCTCCCCAGGCAGCCGGTCCTCGCCGCGGACGCCGGTGAGCAGCACGCGGTGGACATCGAGGACCAGCCGCTGGCTGATCGGGAGCGTCTTGATCAGTTCGAGGCCACGGTAGGTAGCCCGCACGTGCGACTGGACCTCGGCGACGTCGTCGGTCGTGTGCTCGGTTTCATCGACTTCGGCACCGGCCTGAAGAACCTCGGCCAGGGACGCCTGGGTCCCTTCGATCCGCGAGCTCGCGAGAGCCTCGCGGGTGACGTACGGGCCGATGAGCAGCTGCGGATCGGTGATCAGATGCCCCAGCCCCTGCAGGTGCCCCAGGGCGCGTCAGCCTCGGACAGCGCCAGCACGGTCGCCGAGTCGAGCACGAGGTCTCGAGGGATCGGCGACGGTTCGAAGTACCAGAACGCCCAGCGATCACCCGCGCGGCGGGTCGCCCGGCCGAACGCCGGAGCCCGGATGCCCCGATGTCTCAATCATCAGGACACCCAGCCCGAAGGTTACCCAGAGCGCGGACGTCAGCTCGACAGGTCGGAGACGGTGGCGAAGCGCGAGCGCCGCTCGGGCCGTACACTGACGGGGACCAGGTGTTCGCCTCCTCCCATGTTGTCGGCTGCCCGAAGGCAGGTTCTGCGGCACGGTGGGACGAGGTGCGAACAGTCCGGTGAGGTCACGGCAATCCGGTCGACCCATGGGAGTGGGAGTGCCACCGAGAACACGCCGTCGCGGGTCGGGCCGCGCCGGTCTTCCGCCACCGCAAAAATCCAGCGCACCCCAGCGAACCCGCGCGCCGCAGTCACGCCAGGACCAGGAACCGGTTGAGGTCCTGGCCGACGCCGCGCGGGGGGTCTTCCAGAGCGTCCAGAGGGGCAAAGTCACGGCGGCCACGTTGGCGGCGTTTCAGGCTGTCGCGCTGCTGGTCCGGGAACTGCGCGTCGAGGCGAAGGACATCCCCTCCGAGCGCACCCGGAACGCCCAGCTCCGACGAATCGAGGGCGTGGCCGAGGCCCTGTCACTGACGGCGGCACGCAACGCCTCGCTGCTGAGGCTGCTCACCGACGACCCCGCGCTCCTGCCGGGCACCAAGGACGCGATGCGCGAGCTGCGCCAGAAGGCGGGCATGGCCGCCCCGGAGGCGCCGCCCGCGACCGCCGAGGAGCTCGCCGCGGAACCCGCGCGGCAGGAGCGGCAGGTCGTGCCGCAGTCCGTCAAGGCCCGGCAGCTCGCCAACCCGTTCCTGGCTCCGGACTACTCCGCCGCGCCGGCGGCTGCCGCTCCACCGGTCCGCCTGCTCGCCGACTGGGAGCTGATCGGCCCGCTCCTGCGCTCCTTCGAGACCGCCACCCCAGGTGCGACGTCCTGCATGGAGCTGCCTGAGCCGTCCGGTGCGCACATCGCGCCGGGCCTGGACCTGATGACTCACCAGGCGCAGATGGTGGCGGCAGCGACCGCTGGCCACCGTACGTTCCTGCTCGCGGACGAGCCTGGCCTGGGCAAGACCGCGCAGGCGCTACTGGCGGCACGCTCCGCGAGGGCGTTCCCGCTGCTCGTCGTCGTGCCGAACGTCGTCAAGACGAGCTGGGCGCGTGAGGCGGCGATGTGGACGCCGGACCATCCGGCGACCGTCATCCACAGCGACGGCGAGACCGTCGACGCCTTCTCCGACATCGTCATCGTCAACTACGACATCCTCAACCGGCACGTCGGCTGGCTCGGCACGTTCGGCTTCCGCGGGATGGTCATCGACGAGGCGCACTTCATCAAGAACAAGACCTCGCTGCGCTCCCGCAACGTGCTCGCCCTGTCGCGAAACATCCGGCAGCGCACCGTGCGGCCGCTGCTCATGGCACTGACCGGCACGCCGCTGATCAACGACGTCGAGGACTTCCTCGCCATCTGGGAGTTCCTCGGCTGGATCGAGGACGACCGGGTGGCGCCGGACCTCTTGCGGGTCCTCGAGGGCAACGGTTGGACGCCGATCGACTCCGGCTTCTACCCGGCCGCTCGGCGCAGCGTCATCGAGCAGGGGATCGTCCGACGGCGCAAGGAGGAAGTGGCCAGGGACATACCGGCCCGGCGGATCGCGGACGTACCGGTGGAACTGGCCGGCGCGCAGGCGAAGACGATCCGTGACGCCGAGCGCCGGCTCGCCAAGCGCCTGGTGAAGCAGTACGAGAGCGCGCTCGCAGCGCGTCGCGCCAAGGACGAGAGCGGCGGCATCGACCACGCGCTGGTCCGGCTGGTCGCGTCCCGCGAGCTGCGGGAGGTGGGCGAGGAGGGCAGTGGCGAGAACGTGTTCGCCATGATGCGGCGCATCGGTACGGCCAAGGCTGAGCTGGCCGCCGACTTCACTGCCCAGCTGTGCCGCAACGCGGGCAAGGTCGTGTTCTTCGCCAAGCACATCGACGTCATGGACACGGCCGAGGCGGTTCTGGAGCGCCGCGGCATCACGTACACGTCCATCCGCGGGGACCAGACCGCCCGCGTGCGACAGCGCAACATCGACGCGTTCGTCAACGACGCGGACGTGCATGTCATCGTCTGCTCGCTGACAGCGGCGGGAGTCGGGATCAACCTGCAGGTCTCGTCCAACGTCGTCCTCGCTGAGCTGTCCTGGACCGCGGCCGAACAGACCCAGGCAATCGACCGGGTCCACCGGATCGGCCAGGACCAGCCGGTGACCGCCTGGCGCATCCTGGCCGCGCAGACGGTCGACGCCAGGGTCGCCGAGCTCATCGACGCGAAGGCCGGACTGGCAGCGCGCGCCCTCGACGGGGCCGGAGACGAGGATGCCGAGGCGCTCGACATTCAACTCGAAGCGCTGGTGACTCTCCTGACCAACGCTCTGAGCGAGGCGGCCCACTAGGGATTGACGCTTTCCACACCTGCTGGCCAGCGAGGACGACGCCTTGCCCCTGGTCGGGTCACCGAACCTGGGTGTCGGTGTTGCAGTGGCAGCGGGTGCTCCTGCTGGGCAGGGGTCACCTCGATCTGGAGCGGGTGACCGGGATCGAACCGGCATGGCCAGCTTGGAAGGGAGGGCCTGCCTCGTCGGCGGCTGAGTCGCTGACCTGCAGTCCCTCATGTTCTGGGGTGGTTTGCACACCTCCTTGTGGAGGCCTCGTGGGTGAAGCAGGGGTCTCTCACGGTCACCAAGGAGGACTCAGTGATGACAGATCCCACGATCCGCGTCTTGGACGACGACAGGTCTCCAGTCACGTCGCTGGACGGGAGAGATGACCAGCCTTCGGCTGGTCTCTCGGCTGTCCCGGCTTCCGGGACGACGGGGCTCATAGGTGGAGGTGTGCAAAGCGCCGGCGAACATCGGAGCCTTCGGCAGCGGGCAGTCGATGGTCGCAGGCGGTCGCGCCGGGCGTTCGGGACGGTGGAGCGGTTGCCGTCGGGTCGGTTCCGGGCTCGGGTGATCGGTCCGCAGGGCCGGTATGTGTCGGCGCCGGCGACGTTCGCGAACCGGACGGATGCCGCGCTGTGGGTGGATCTCCAGCACGCCGACCTGGTCCGTGGAACGTGGCAGGCGCCGGTCAAGCCGTCCGCATCCCCCTCGGTGGCCGGTTACGTGTCGCGGTGGATCGAGGAGCACCCCACCGCACGGGAGTCGACGAAGGAGCTCTATCGAGGACTCCTGCGCACCTGTATTGCGCCCACCGTGGGCCGCTGCGCTGTCGGGTCGTTGTCGCCCGCGGCGGTGCGGCGTTGGCACCACCGGCTTGGGGAGCGCCTCGCGGCGGACGCCGAACGTCGGCGGGTCGAGCTACTCGCCAGGGGTAGGCAGGGCAGTGCGGCGTCGGTCCGGGATGGTGGGGCCAGGCAGGCGCAGGCCTACCGGCTGCTCCGCGCCGCGATGACCACCGCCGTCGATGACGGGCTGTTGCGGGCGAACCCGTGCACGATCTCCAGCGCTGGGACGCCACGCCGGGCGGTCGGCCGGTCCCGACCGGTCACTGACCGGCTGCTGTCACCCGCCCAGGTCGCGGATGCGGCGGCCGCGATGCCGCCCCGGTATCGGGGGCTTGTACTGATGGCGGCGTGGTCGGGGCTGCGCCAGGGCGAGCTGCTCGCCTTGACCCGCGCCGACCTCGACCTGGCCGCCAGCCCGGCCCGGGTGATCGTCCGCAAAGCGGTACGGCGCGCCGACACCGGCCAGGTCCGGCTCGACGTGCCGAAGACCCCATCTTCGGTCCGGACCGTCACCTTGCCCGACCCACTCACCGAGGCGCTGCGGGCTCACCTCGCCGCGTTCGTCCCCGCCGAGTCGACGGCGTTGCTGTTCACCACCGGCACCGGCACCACCCCGGCCCGGTCCAACCTCGGTGCGACCTGGCGACGCGCCTGCGCCACGGCCGGGGTGCCGCAGGTGCGGTTGCACGACCTTCGGCACGTCGCCCAGGTCTTCGCCGCCGAAGCCGGCGCCACCCTCCCGGAGCTGATGGCCAGACTCGGACACGCAACCCCAGCCGCCGCCCTGGTCTACCTCCACGCCCGCACCGACCGAGACACCCAACTCACCCAGGCCCTGGCCACCGCGATGACCATCAGAGGCGACGTCTCCAGTGAATTGGACGAAGAGCCACCACCCACCGGCTAGCGGCGCGTGGATGCGAGCGCTATCGGCACGTTCGTGCGGTTGGCGAGCGGGTCAGGAGGCATTCCACACGAACCACTGGCCGCCCC
>Ga0302323_100002808_pt1 | contig 14165 bp, 25 predicted proteins | sample Fen_T0_3_FD_201950 | JGI IMG/M metagenome (GOLD analysis project Ga0302323, IMG submission 201950) | Peat permafrost microbial communities from Stordalen Mire near Abisko, Sweden - Fen_T0_3 | ecosystem: Environmental > Terrestrial > Soil > Wetlands > Permafrost | place: Sweden: Abisko... | reverse complement strand
ATACGGCGCGTGAATCGCTCACGCGCCGGGTGGAACCACTCAGACGACGAGAGAGAAGAATGCATTATGAGAATGATGGTTCCAATGGCAATGCCAGACGGTGCGGATATCGGTTACTGCTACGACTGCACATTGTCCGATGGCACGCTGATCAGACATGATGATATGTGCAAGGAACAGAATCACAAGGTGATTGTCCCGGTTTCCTATGAGGCAGACAGTGGCCCCGAAGATACCTACGACGAACACCACAGACTCACGAACTGAGTAGCTGCATACGGCGCGTGAGTCGCTCACGCGCCGGGTGGAACCACTCAGACAATCGCAGAGAGAGGCAAGACATCATGCATCTTAACGACATCATGTCATTCGATCACGTCGTTCAGTCAGACGGCAACGGCAACATCACGGACGTTCCGCTCGTGTGGGCGCCCGAAGTCATCGACAGCGAGGGAACACTCTCTCAGCACCCCGATCACGACGGGTGGCACGTACTCAACGGGTGGTCGGGACAGTCGTTCTACGCGGGACCCGTCATGCACCCAAGCGAGTACATCGGTGGAGGGTTGGCAGACTTCATTTACTCCACCGAAGGTCAGTACGTGGCGCTCGTCGTCTACGACGTCTCAGACACGGACGACTCAGACACGGATGGCGAGTACGACGCAATCGGATGGGTCATCGCCATGCGACTCATCCCGGAAGGGAAGTAAGATCATGTATGACACGCCTAGCGATATGCTATGGGTATGTCAGTGTTGCATGCTGGCATCGGCCAACGGCGAGTGCTGCCAGGATCACGCGCGAGACGAGAGCGAGCGCGTCACCGAGCCTGGCAATTTCTACACTGGACCAATCCAACCGACCCCGATGCCATGGGCACGCTACGCGGATCGTGAAGGTCACGAGACGATGGGCCTGCTAAACAGTGAGCACGATGAAGACTGCGACGTGTTCAAGACTGGCATTCGGCCGGATGACTATGAGTGTGACTGCGAGACGCGCGATTTCTCGTGGTCAAGCTGCGACGGGTGCGGCAGCTCACTAGGTGGTGAGCGCTACGCGTTCACATGGTGGAGTGACTGACATTCTTTAGCCTCACCCGTCCGGCATCCGGCCGGACGGTGGAGGCTATGGAATACCAGGCACGACGAGACGAGAGGTGAGAGAAGCGATGGACCCGGAAACGACATTGGAACAACTGCGCGACCACATGGCACGGATCGGCGTGTGGGATTACGGCGACTGCGAAAATATCTACGAACTGTTCACAAGTCTGGACCAATGGCTCTCGCGCGGCGGTTTCCTCCCAGTGGATTGGACGCGCTGACATGAACGATCTACCTAAGTGCGAGACGAACGGTTGCACGGGACATCTAGGTAGGTTCTCATCCTGTCGTGACGAGAGCGTATGGGAGGGATCGTTAGAGGATTACTCGAGTTTCGGTGATGTCGACTGGGATGCCCACTACGCGCGCTATGACGCCGTAGATAACGAGGCTGAGCTACTTGATGAGCCCGATAACCCTCGCATGGTCGAGATACCGACCGGTTACTACGTCGTCCAGACTCACACAAGCGGCATGGTGAGCGTGTGGCGCTACGACACGGAAGCAGAGCGGGAGGCAGTGCTCGAACCGCTGGAAGAAGCGTACGGCAAGTGGGAAACCGAAGACTACTGAGAGGTAAGACCATGTCTGCACCGAAGATCAGCACCGTAATCGGCCAGATTCATAGCCTGGAGCGGTTAAAGAACAGCGTGAACGGCAACCCACGGTATCGGATCCTCTTAACCGATGGATACGTACTGACCACTGCCCCCGATGCCATGATCTCATACAACATCGACAATCGAGAGTTCCGAGACCTTGACATCAAGTTCACGCTAGACGGACGTGGCAACGTATATAACGCCGAAACACTCTGACCGACCTCTCCGTCATCCATCGACCGTAAGGCCGATGGGTGGCGGAGGATCTATCAGATCTCAACGGAAGGACAGAACGATGGTGGAAAGGACGCAAGTAACATGACTACTACTCAGAGAAAAGTATGGATTATCGGATATCGCAAGCTCACACCGTTGCGACTTAACGAGGTGGGCGAACGGTTCGTGTTGTACCTGTCGGACGGGTCAACTGTCAAGACTGCGCCTAGCTCATGGGGGGCACTGAAAGCCAGACACGAACAGTGGCATGACAGGACCGTCGGAATTACCGTGACCCATGAAGGCGTTACGGACATCTGGGAATGGGAGTAACGACAATGAACGGGAGTCATGCAACCAAGATGCTCATCCTGAACATCGACAACGACGAGGGTCTCTATCTCGAAGCTCGTAGACTGACGCGCGCTTTCTGGGACAAGGACGAACAGGACATCGGGCCACTGGCCGAAACACTGGAGGAATGGATAGAGGGGTTCTACACAGTCGCCGGATACGTCGAGTGCCAAGGTGGAGACATTACCCTAGCCGACTGGTACCGACAGTACGGCTCGATCGGAAAGGACGTCGGAGACTGGCGCGATGTCAACTGGCGCACGGTGGCGCTCTACTACGTGGACGACGTGTCATGAGCTGACAGCCCGAACCACGATGAGCGATAGATATCAATCTGACCGACCCGTCCGTCATCTCTCGACTCTCGACCGGAGTCGAGAGGTGGCGATGGATCTATCAGACCGATAGACCAATGAGAGAGGATAACATCATGGTCAACCTGGACGTTTACGATGCGGCACTCGCCAAGATCGACGCCGACCCTGCAAGTTGGGATCAGACCCAGTGGATAGGCACCTGTGGGACGGTGGCGTTCCTGTTCGGTCATATCGCGCTGGCCATCGACCCCGACGTCAACATGTGGGACGTCAAGAAGATCGCTACCGAAGCCCTGGGCATCACGGTCGAAGTGGCCGAGAAGGTGGCTGCCGCAGGCAACACCCGAGACGCCTTGACCGTGTGGCGCCAGCTTCTAGCCGGTGAGCGCGTACGGATGCCCGGTGCCGACCTATACCGTGCCGACCTGAGCGGTGCCGACCTGAGCGGTGCCGACCTATACCGTGCCGACCTGAGCGGTGCCGACCTGAGCCGTGCCAACCTGAGCCGTGCCGACCTGAGCGGTGCCAACCTGCGCGGTGCCAACCTGAGCGATGCCGACCTGAGCGGTGCCGACCTGAGCCATGCCGACCTGAGCAGTGCCGACCTGAGCAGTGCCGACCTGAGCGATGCCGACCTGAGCGATGCCGACCTGAGCCGTGCCGACCTGAGCGATGCCGACCTGCGCGGTGCCCACCTGCGCGGGGTGGACACCGGCGTCAGCGGGGAGTAGCAAGCCACGCCTTGAGGACGGCCAGGGTCACCCGACCCTGGCCGTCCAGGTAGATCCCGTCCGCCTTGCCGTCCGTCCAGACCGCAACCCAGCAAGATCCTCTCACGACCACGCTCGACACCTCGCGCGCAATGCCCTCCCCCCGCCCTGTAGTGCCCTCACAGCGCCCCCTGGCGCCCCCTCCTGCGCTGGGAGCGCTGACCGGGTGCAGGTAGAGGCTCCCGTCGTCCTTGACCCGCACAACGGCGCCGCAGACCGTACAGACCTGGCTGGTGACGTCCGACAGGACCCCCCGGGCGTAGGTCGCCACCGTCCCCAGCTCCAGACCGGCCACCGACCGGCTACGACCCGGCCAGACGTCGCCAGGACCCATCGGCCGGGCAGGCTGCCCACCCCGCCGCCCGGCTCTCCTGACCCCGGGCGCCTTGACCAACGACACCTTGCGCTGACCGATCTTGTTCGGTCCGACCGCTCGACCGACCGGCACGAACGGCTCGTGCCGGTCGACCAGGATCGGCACCCGACCGGCCACAACCTCGGCGTGATACTCCTGCGCGGCCTTGATGATCGACCGCTCGTGATAGGGGTAGCTCGACTCCGGCCGGTGCCCGGCGACATCCGGGCACTTCACGTTGAGGTACTGGTGCTCGTCGTGGCACAGGCAGAGGCGAGAGATCATCCTCTGATCCCCAGGTATTGACCGATGATCCTGTCGAACCGGGCCGACCCTTCCGGCACGGCCATCAGGTCGGCGACCTGACCACCGGTCAGACTCTCCCGCTCGACCGACGGGTCGACCACCCCCATCTGCACGGCGCGCTGCCACGCGGGCTGTGTGACGGGGTTCGACCGCCAGCGGGCGGCCTTACGGCTCAACGTCATCGAGTTGGCCTCGATGTACAGCTCGCCTTCGGCCATCGCATAGCCGATCTCCGGCACCGACCGGGCCACCCATGACCCTCCCTTGCCCTTGGCGTACCAGGCGACGTCATATGTGGTCGGCAGGGGGCCTCGACTCGGGTGGATGACCACGTACCCCAGCTCGGTCGGGATGAACCAGTGACCGGCGCGGCTGTTCAGCCAGTTCTGACGCGACCCACCGAACAGGTCCACGACATCGACTGTGACCGGCCCCTCGTGCCAGGTGGTGAGCAGGTCGCCGACCCCGGCCGCCTCCAGCTCCTCCATCGCCTCAAGGAAGGACTGACCTTCTTTCGGCTCGACCGGCTTGGACCCGGCCAGGGTCGCCAGCGTGTTCAGACCGGCCGCCCCGACCCCACCGACGAACAGGACCAGCGCCTTGCCCTTGCCAGGGTTGGGCCGAAGTCCCCGACCGATCATCTGCTGGGCCAGGACGGCGGACTGTGTGATCCGGGCGATCACCAGGACCTCGATCGCCGGGTCGTCGTACCCCTCAGTGGCGATCATGCAGTTGCACAAGACCTGAAACGCTCCGGCCCGGTGCCGGGCGTAGACCGCATCGACTTCGTCGTCGCTCATCCCGCCGTGTACGACGTCCGAGCTGATGCCTTCGGCGATCAGCGCCTCGCTGAACAGGTAGGCGTTGGCCACCGACGGGGCGAACAGCAGGCCCTTGCGCGCTCCGGCGAGCTCCCGGTACTTGCTGGCGACGATCGACGGCGCCGGGCTGTCCTCGATCGCCTGGCCGATGTCGTCGGCCGAGAGGTCGCCGTTGCGCCGGACGCCGGACAGGTCGAGCTGTTCGACCTGGATCACCTTGGACTCGACGTCGGACAGGTAGCCCCGCCTGATGTGCCAGAGCACCGACTTGCCGGGGTCGATGGTCTCGTAGACGCGCCCGAGCGCCGTACCGTCGGTCCGCTTGCCGGTGGCGGTGAAGCCGACCACCTGCGCCCCGTAGTAGTCGATGATCTTCGTGTAGCTGGTGGCCGTGGTGTGGTGCGCCTCGTCCACGATGACGAGCCCGACGCCGCTGAGCTGTTCGAGCCGGGCGTCCTTGGTCAACGTCGGCACGCTGGCGATGACCAGCTCTGCCCCGACGTCGTTGTGCCGTCGCCCCTTCACCAGCCCCACACGCCTGCTGGGCATGATCCATTTAGCCTTTTCGGCCGCCTGGTCGGCCAGGCTCTTGCGATGGACCAGGGCGGCCACTCGCTGACCGGGGTGAGCACTCAGCCACTCGTCGGCCAGGTGTACGAACGCGACCGTCTTGCCGGTACCGGTCGGGCTGACCACGAGATGACCCCGTGACCCTGCGGCCAGGCTGGCGAAGGCCTGGTCGATCTGCTCACGCTGGTACTCGCGCAGCGGCAGGCGGGCGCTCATGGCTTCGACGCCTCTCTACCGGCGACAACGGCGGCCATCAGCCAGGCGGGCGCCAGCCAGTAGACCCCCCTGTCGGCCGCCAGGAACGCAACGGTGACGTACAGCCAGACGTAGGGATCTCTCTCCCAGGGCTTCATCATGACCAGAGTCTACCAGGTTCGAGTCGGCTTAAGGTACTGCCCTCCTGGGACATCGCTCCCGGTGACGCTGCCCACCCCGCCGCCCCGTGGCCGTGCCCCCGCTCACCCCGCTCACCCCTCCCCGGGTGACGCTCCCAAGATCAACCCCCATTCCCCCATTCTTCCCCAATATTTCCCGGCCCCCCCACGCTATGTCATCCCCACACCACCCACATAAGATCAATTGGATGATATGGATACACATGAGGAGGCCAGAATGGGGGTTAATGGGGTAATGGGGGTTGATCTTGGACCGATCCCATCACTCTCTGCTGTCGATCCCTACGTGTTGTAACGCCTCAAGCGGTAGTGCGCCTTGATCCGGTGGTTGTCCCCCGGCGCCGGAGCATCGAACTTCTCCAACGTCGTGCTCGCGGCGTACCTGCCGACCCGATTGCTGAGCCAGTGCCCGAGCGTGCGCGTGAAGCTCGCCGTCCCCGCCCGACCCCACTTCTCGGCCAGATCGCCCGGCAGCACGGCCGGGTCGATCGCCGGACGCCCGTCCAGCCGCTCGCCGATCCGCTCGGTGATCTGCTTCACCGTGAACGCCTTCTCGCCGAACACTCGCTCCAGCTCCACGAGGAAGTCAGCCCAGTCGAGATCGTCAGAACTCTCGGCCCGGTGCCGGTCCGCCTCCCCGGCCTCACCCATCGGATCAGCACCGAACGTCCCCTCGATCCCCGCCCACTCCAGCAGCCCCCTCAGCGCCGCGTACCAGTCCCCATAGTCGTCGGACCTGCCCGGCACCCCGCGAGGCGCTCCAGCCGCCACCCAGCCCCGCGCAACGGTCAGCAGGGCCGCCAGGTACTCCCCCCGGTGCTGCGCCATCCAGCGCGCCGGGTTGAGCTTGAACACCCGCGACTCCGGGTGCGGCATACGTGGGTCGATGGTCACCCAGAGACACCGACGGGCCAAGTCCCCGCCGATCAGCGCGTTGTTCCCGGTGATCGTCCAGAGCCGATCGTTGGGAACGTGGATCTCTTTCGAGTACCCCAGGTATCTGTCATCCCACATCGCGGCCGTGAGCAGGCCCTCCAGCACCGATGAGCGGATGGTGCCCCTCACGTTGTCGAACGTGATAACCGGCGAGGTGGTGTCCAACAGGATGGCCGTGATCGATTTCCTCAGTTCTTCGGCCTCCAGCGGCAGCTCGCTCCTCAACGCGCCACCGTGCAGCGTCCGGAGCATCCCAGCCAGATACCCCTTGCCCGATCCCGGCGACGGTGCCTCGATCACCCCCAACTGGTAGGGCGGCGGCAGCATCGGCCGCAGCAGCGGCGTGAACGCCATACCCAGCCAGTTGGCACGGTGGTGCTCAGCGACGAACGGGAACTCGGCAATCGGCTCTAATAACAGCTCAACAGCCCGTTTGACGTCCAGCACCGTCGGCTCGTCCGGCACTTCGGCCACTGTCATGCCCTTGTCCGGCAGATAGAGCAACCGGGAGTCCGGGTCGTAACCGGGAGTCCAGAGCACAGAACCGTCGGCCCGCATGACGGGCGTATGTGTGACGCCGGTCAGTGGGCGCAGACCCTTGGCACCTTCGCCGCTTCGCCCGGCGTCCCAGGCGTGTTGAGCCACCTGGAGGGGCAGCAGTGAGGGCACCCAGCCTTTCGCGGCCGTCCGAACCGTTCGCACCTCTATCTCGCCGTTCTCGCCCTCTACCTCTTCCTCCTTCTCGCCTGCCTTCTCCTTGTTCTTGCCGGGGTTGTAGCGCACCTCGATGCGGGCCTTGAGATCCCGCACCTCCAGTGGCCTTACCTGAGCAGGTCCGTCGTCATCGCCCTCGCCGGGCGTGATATACCCTTCCTCACCAACGCGAGGGGTGTGTACTAATAGGTCTCCACGACGGAACACGCCCGAGAGTCCCCGTTGCCCCAATTCTTCGCGCACGAACTCAGAGGCATGGGCGAGGTTGGACACGTTGATATAGATACGGCCGTCCCGACCTCGCTTGCCCGTATATCCCTCATCCGCCGTGCCAGATACTTCTGTGCCCGATTTTTCAGTTTCTAGCGAGAACTCCGAAATACCCGGGGCCTTTGCCTTTCGCGCCGGAGGCCACGAATACGCCTCCACCTCGTGATCCGGCGTCCGTGGCTTGGCCTTGCCGCCCCTGATGCCGCTCTTGATCGTCTTGGTGGCCTCGACGGCGCCGAGTCCGATCGCGTCGGCGGCGTTGCCCATCTGCTCCCAGATCACCGTCTCCCAGTCGTCGGGAACCCCCTGGCAGCCGATCAGGGTGGCGCAGGCGAACGTCGCCTTGTTCAGCGCCTCGTTGCGATCGCCCGCGCCGGACTCCAGCAGCCAGGCGAGCTCGCGCTCCAGGATCGTGCCCGCCAGCACGGCCAGCTCTTGATCGGTCCAGTCACCACCGTCACTTGCTCCGCTACACTCCACCTCTGGCGCCCGACTGGGCCGCGACCCGGTGCCGATGCCGCCCGGGACCGGTCGGTCGGGCGCCACCAGCTCCAGCAGCCAGCCCGGTGCCTGCGCCAGCAGCACCTTGCGCGTCGGTCCCGAGTACCCAGGTGTCGGCGGCGCGGCGATCTGCCCGCCGTTGCCCCGCACGTCCAGTCCTCGCGCCGGGTCGAGGCCGCCCCGCGAGTTGGTGATCTCCCGGTCGTCCGGCAGCTCGAACAGCAGGTGATAGCCGCCGCTGCGCGTCCGATGAGTGATCGTGCCCGGCAGGGCGCCGTGCTCCACCTCCAGCTCGGCCAGATACACGTCGCCACCGTGCCGTGGGTCGACGTCGAGCACCCAGAAGCCACCGACCGACCCGGTCACCAGCCCTACCCCGGGGGCGGGGTGGGCAGCCCACCAGGCGTACCACCGGTCGTTGATGATCACGGGCTCGGTCCAACTGGCGAACGCCGGGTGCTTGCCCGGCGAGCCGCAGTCCGCACCGGCCGGGCACGAGCACCGGCCGCTGGGCTGGATGAAGTGCAGGGGGATGGGACGCCAGCCCCGGTCGACGTAGGCCCTGATCGTGGCCATTTCGTCGTCGTGTCGGCGGCTCAAGGGTGACTCAAGTGTGCTAATAGGGTACGGTCGTGCATGGAGATGAGACCTCCTGTAGCGCAGGCACCCCCCGTCCGATCAACCTCGGCGGGGGGTGCGGCATGTTGTCCTGGGAGTAGGGGCTCAGTATCGCCCTCAGGTACCTATTCCGCTGCCGACTCCACCGGACTCGCCGCACCGTCGAGCCGCAGGCCCGCCAAGACATCCCGCGCGGTCTCCAGGTCGGAGAACCCGACGCTTCCGATCGGCACGCTGACCCCGGGCGCGCGGGTGGGCAGCGGTCCCGCCTGCTCCCCGACTGCGAGCGCCTCGTTGCGCCGGTACTCCTGCCACCGCTCCTTCTGGTACTCGGCCTGGATGGCGCTCAACCCTGTCGCCAGGGCCAGGCGCAGCACGTACGCCTGCGGCACGCTGTCGGTACTGGCGAGATCCTGGATCTCCTGCTTCATGGCCTCGGTCACAAGCGTGTTGATCTTGCTCTTGTAGACCGGCTCTGCTCCGGTGGGCACGGGGCACCTCCTTCTGTCGTGATCGTCGTAATCGTTGCCTGCCCGACCTTCCTACCTTCCGTAACTTATCAGGGCTGAGTCGGTTTGACCAGCCGACTCAGCTCTGCTAGGTTCTACCCATGACGAACACCAGCCCCACCAGCACCCCGCTCCAGATCCTCATTGACGAGGTGATGGTCATCGAGGCCAACCGCATCGCCGACCTGGAGAAGCTCGCCGACGAGCACAACACGAACAACATCACCCTGGACGCCCGTTACCGGCTCGTGACCTCTCTACTCACGAAGAACCGGCTGTACGGCATGGCTGAGTATCTCGTGGACGACGCCGCGATGCGTGCCCGGATGCTCGCCGATGAGGCCAAGCGGTACGCCGCCGCCATTCGGGTGCTCGAATCCGGCGTTAACAACCTCCTGACCGACGCTTACAACGACTACGTCCAGGGCTACATGGCAGAGGAAAACCGGTCGTGAACTATCCCCCGATCGACGCCATCATTCAGATCGAGGATCAGCGCGACGGCCTCATCACCGCGCTGGAGCGTGAGCTTCATCAGCGCATCAGGGTGATCGAGGGCTCCATCCATCCCACCAGCTTCACGGTGGTCGATCCGATGGACCTGGCCGCCTCCCGCGCCGAAGCAATTCAGAACGCCTTGCTGGATCACATCGACGCCCGTATCGCGGTGGAGCGGGAGATCGACACCCTCTATCGCCGGGCGATGGTCCAGTACTGCCCACCCGTCGAGCACTCCGAGCCCGACATCACCCCTTTCGCCTGGAGGAAGCCGGAGTGAAGTACCGAGTGATTTTCAACGCCATTGCCACGGCATGTGTCGAGGTCGAGGCTGACAGTCTCGAGCATGCGCGCAAGGCGGCCGAAAATGAGCTGCCCGGTGGGCTCTGCTACTCCTGTTCAGGCGGTAAGTACGACGCCTATTCGGTGGACATGTCGGACTGGGAGTCCACAAACCAGACCTTCACCTTCCGCGCCGAGCCCGACGTCGAGGTGTTCGAGAACGACAAGTGGAAGACAGTGAAGGACGCATGACCGAGCCACGACAGGCCACCGTTGACGAGCTGCTGGACGCGCTCGCAACAGCCCATTCCGACTACGGTCACGACTTACCCGGCAACATTAACTGCGAGTTCATCCCGTTCCCCGGGCATGCCGGTGGCACCCTGCAAATCTGGTTCAAGCGGACCCGTAAGCCTTACGGCAGTGAAACCGATCTCGAATCCACCATCGCCACGTTCCGTCTTGTCGGCATCGGCAAGTACGAAGAGACAGTGAAGGACGCATGACCGATCTCGAACGGGGGACGGTCGCCGCCTGCCTCATCGCGGTGGCCTTCCTCATCATCCGCATCTTCTTCCTTCTGATTGGACTGCTGTAATGGACACCGAAACCCTTCTCGGCGTGGACCACACCGCCGTCATCGCCATCTGCCAGGCCGCCATCGACGCAGCCCAGGCCGCGCTCGACGCAGCCCCGGGCGGTTCCTGCGGCTACCCCGACTGTAACCAGTGCAAGACTAGCGCCGTCTACGACGCATACGACAACGCGAAGCGCGCCGCTCGCCTGGTTCTCGGTCAAGCCATCCTCGCCGGTGGCGATCTTCTTTCCATCTGGATCGTGGACAACTATTTCGACGACTACTCTGAAGAGGCGATCGAGATCCTGAGCCGCTTCCCCTGCTCGCTCGATTCTCTGGATAACTACGCCTATAACAATTCTTGGTGCCCCGTGTGGCGGCGCGCCAAGGTCAGGGCCGTGCAAGCCGAAGTGCTCCCCCAGTACGACACGTATCAGATGGACGAGGAGGACTACGACTACTGATGAACCGCCACCAGAAGCAGGCGTTGATGGCTGGAGCCCTCGCGCTGGCCATCAGCGCCACCATCACATCGGCTCAGGCTGCCCACCCCGCCGCCGCTCCGGTCACGTCGCCCTGGACGGTGACCGTCCAGTCCCCGACCACCCCGGCCCACACCTACCCCCCACCCGGCAGCGCCTACGTCTGCCGCACTCCTCTCTGCCTCGCCATCGCCCGCATCCACGCGGCCGAGCAGGCACCGGCTCCGAGCCCGACGTCATGAGCACTGACCAGAGAAGCGACTGCCCTGCTTGCGGCTCCATTAGAACCTTCCGAGAGGACTGGGATATCTACGGCGCAGATACCGGCACCGTCACCATCTCTTACCGAGGTGGATGCGCCCAGTGCGGCGTGACCTGTGAGTTCGAGCACGACGTGCGCTTCTGGCCTATGCCATGAGTAACGAGCTGGCCGGAGCCGTCGGCACGATCCCTCTCATCCCCGTCGATGCCGCCCGTCAGGCAGCCCTACGTCTCGTCCGGGCGGGCCTGCGCCTGGAGCCCAACACCACGCCGCAGGCCATCGCCATCGACATGGCAGCGGCGCTGGGTCTCATCGCCACCGTCCCCGCCAACCCGAAAGACCGACGCGAAGCGAAGGGAGCTTCCTCCCAATGAACCGCAAGGAAGCAGAAGCACACGTCAGGGCGAACCTGGACACGCCACTACGTCAGCTCGCCAGGGAGACCGGCTTCAGCTTCACCTGGAACCGGGAGATGAAGATGAACATCAGGCACGGCATGGGCATCCCGGAACCCGACTCCATCGAGATCCGGCATCAGCGGGTGCGAGCGTCGCTGATCGCTCACCCCGAACTGCCCAACCTGGTCCACGCGCAGAAGGGGGGCTATCCCTCAGAGACGGTCGCTCGAACCCTCCGCAAGCAATTGGAACGGCAGGGAGTGATCGAAAAGACTGACGTCCGGCTGACCGTACGCGGCGACAAGACGCGCGCCATTCGTCTGCCTCTCCTGGAGGCGTACGCCCGACCCATCAAGCAGGTCACCCGCTTCTCGACGGTCGTGCTGAAACTCACCGAGGACGATCGCTTTCCCGCCAACGAGAGGGAGATCAGCACCAGATACCGCTCGGACATCGAGCGCGCCATCGCCAACCTCCAGGTAGCACTGGAAAGAATAGGAGAAGTCAAGTGACCATCGCCGCCCCTGAGTTCGAGATCGTTGAACTAACGATCGAGCTGGCCGAAAAATGGCTGGCTGGTAATGTCCACAATCGCAGCGTCCGCCCCCGTGTCGTCGCTCGCTTCGCCCGCGACATGCGTAACGGCAACTGGGGCATCACGGGCGAAACCATCGCGTTCACCGAGGACGGCAGGCTGCTCGACGGTCAGCACCGGCTATACGCTCGCGTCGACGCCGGAGACCCGCTGCCCAAGCCCGTCCTGGTCGCCGTGGTGCGAGGCATTGCGCCCGAAGCCCAAGACCTGATGGACACCGGCGCCGTCCGCACGGCAGGCGATCAGCTCAAGCTGCTGGGTCACGCCAACTCCGCAACCGTCGGCGCCACGGCGCGCTGGGCGTTCTTCTGGGACAACGACCTGTTCTACGGCAGCTCCGACACGAAGATCGCCTCACACGCCGACATCTTGCAGTACACGGACGCTCACCCATTGCTGGTGGCCTGTGTCCAGCAGACATCCAAGATGCGCGGCATGAACATGGCGCCAGCGGGACGCGCGTTGCTCCTCTACCTGACGATGCGTATCGATCAGGACGCCGCCGCCAAGTTCATTACCCACCTGAACACGGGCGCCGACATCTCCAGCGGCAACCCCATCCTCACCCTGCGCGAGACCCTGCGCCGTCACCACGACACCCGACGCACACTCACCGTGCCCGATCAGATATCGCTGGCCTTGAGGGCTTGGAACGCCTGGCGCTCCGGTCGCACACTGACCTACATCCCCATTGCCAGCAACGGCAGTGTCATCAAGGCTCCGATGCCTCTATGAGCCCCGAAGCCTGCTTCGCCGCCGCCGTCATCGCCTTCATGATTGATTACTGGGGGCTCGGGCAGAACGCCATCGGCGACCGGTTCTCCTTCTTCCTCTACCTCGCGGCCTGGGCCAGTGGGCTGGAGGGGACCGGCTTCGCTGCCGGTGCGGCCCACACCGTGGATCAGGTGCTCGCCAGCGCGAGCGCAGCCGGACACTCGGCGCCGATCCTGGTCGGCGCCGAGAAGACCGCCAGCAGTCTGCTGGCCCTGGGCCTGGTGCTCTGGACCTTCTTCTGCCTGCTTCCCACCCGGTACTCCAACCGGTTCGGTCGCGCCGCCCACCTCTCCTTCCGCTCCGGCGGTCAGGGGCCCCGGGGTGGGGAGCCCGAGATGGCGATGCGCGGGCGCCTGGGGGTGGGAGCGGGGGGAATGGGCGGTGGCGGTAACCACATCAATTGGAAGCTGCTCTGGGCATCGGTAGCCGATGCCACCGTGGCACCCCTGCTTCTGCACGGCACGATCGGCGGCATCGTCGCCGGGATCATCGCCTTCGACACGTCCATTGTGAGTGGTCTCATGACCGCTTTCCTGTCCATCGGAACGGGGATCGCGTAATGACTGTCGCACTTTCAGCAGCCGCCCTTCTGCTGGCTTTGGACGGTGACGACGAGGGGTTGGAGAAGAAGCTCCACCTGTTTACGGCCATCGAGCTGGAGCGGTTCGCCGACACCTGCGCCAACCTGGCCAACTTCATCGAATACGAGATCCAGCGCAGGAAAGAATACTGATGGGTTACCTGGCCGCTCTCGCGGGGTTCGTCCTGTTCGCCTACCTCTTCCCGATCGTCGTCGGCCGACTGCGCCGCCTCCCCTCCCCCGCCGCGTGGTGGAGGGGACGGCGAGCCGCCCGTCAAGGCTCTGACCAGGACGTTGTCCAGGACACTGTCCTGGACAACCATGTCCAGGACATCAAGCCAGAAGGGGATGTGG
>Ga0302323_100002805_pt1 | contig 14171 bp, 10 predicted proteins | sample Fen_T0_3_FD_201950 | JGI IMG/M metagenome (GOLD analysis project Ga0302323, IMG submission 201950) | Peat permafrost microbial communities from Stordalen Mire near Abisko, Sweden - Fen_T0_3 | ecosystem: Environmental > Terrestrial > Soil > Wetlands > Permafrost | place: Sweden: Abisko... | reverse complement strand
GAGTGGGTTTCGGCGGCAATGAGCACGCGTTTGCCGGCCTCGAACTCGAACGTGCCGCCCTTTTCCTTGCCCTCGAAGAGAGCGGTCGGGACATCGATGCCGGCGGGTTCGGTCCAGTCGTCGGTGGCTTGCACGCCATCCACGAACAGGCGCCGGCCGCCGAGGCCGCGCAGCGCCACCTTGTGCGTGCCGCTCACGCGCGGTGTCAGCCAGCCCGACAGCCGGGCCGAGAAGTCGTTCTGGACGAGACCAACCGGAAGGCCGCCGAACATCTCGAGCTGGCTCGACTGAACGTTGTAGCGGGCGACCGGATCGCCCGCCAGCTCCTGGCCGCGGAAGAATTCGATGGTCAGACCCGGCCTGCCGTCGAGGTCGGTCACGTCCATCCGGACGAGGGGCGGCAGGAACAGCTCGATGCTGCAGCCCGGTTCGTGGGCCACTTCGATGCTCGCCGGGAGCGCGGCGCGCAGACCCTCGAGCGGGCTGATTTCGTACGGTGCGGTGATGTTGGCCGCGCCGCCGCCCTGGATGCAGGGCCGCGCGGCGTTGGGTCCGACGACGGCGATGCGGTGGAGATGACCGGGCGAGAGCGGCAGGATGCCGTCGTTGGCGAGCAGTACGAACGACTCCGCGGCGGCCCGGCGGACGAGTGCGGCTCCGGCCGCGTCGGACAGCAGCATCGCCTTGGGCGGGTCGGACTTCGGCAGCGGACTGGGAAGCGGCCCGGCTACGACCGGCAGAGCGCCGACGCGAGCGGCCAGCTCCAGAATCCGCATCGCGGCGCTGTTGAGCGTCTCCTCCGCCACGTCCCCGCGTCTGACGGCGTCGGCGAGCGCGGGCCCGAAGTGGCGGGGCGGTCCGGGCATCTCGAGGTCGAGCCCCGCATTGGCGTCGTCGACGGTGTCGTGCGTGGCCTCCCAGTCCGACATCAGCACTCCGTCCCAGCCCCATTCCTCGCGCAGGATCCCGCCGACGAGATGGTGGTTCCTGGTGGCGTGGACGCCGTTCACGCGGTTGTAGGCCGCCATCATCGACCAGGCGCCGGATCGCGCCACGGCCTCGAAGGGCAGCAGGTAGACCTCGCGGAGCGTGCGCTCATCGACGATGCAGTTGACCGTGGTGCGGTGGTCCTCCGAGTCGTTGGCCACGAAATGCTTCGGGCACGCGGCGACGCCCTGGGATTGCATGCCCACGACATAGGCCGCGCCCAGGTCCGCGGTGAGTTGCGGATCCTCGGAGTAGCACTCGAAGTCTCGCCCGGCCAGCGGCGACCGGACGAGGTTGATGACGGGGCCCAGCATGTAGGAAACCCCGGCCCGCTTCGCCTCGGCGCCGATTCGAGCCGCCACCTCGGCGACCAGATCCACGTCCCAGGTTGCTCCCAGCCCGGTGCCGCAGGGCGTGCAAGTTGCGCTGGAGCCGATTTCGAACACCTTGTCGCGGACGCCGTTGGGGCCGTCGAGCGTGAGCATCGGGCCGAGGCCGATCGAATCCAGTCCCGCGGCGTGCCAGGAGTCGATGCCCGCCGTCAGCTGAGCGCGATCCTCGATGCTGAGCGATCGAACCAGCGCCTCGAGGCGTTCGACCGATACCGGTAGGTTCGAGGCGTCGCTGGTCGGCTGCGTCATATCGCCCTTCTGCCGGCCCATGCCCGGCGATCCATCTCACGTCGTCGGAGGATGCGAGAGTGCCCGAATCGTACCGCGATCTTCGGTCCGGATGCCCCGCGTTTGGCGGGCTCACGAGACGCCGTGCGGTGTCCTAACCTTTGGGCGGTGCCGGGCTGCCGGCGCTCTGCCTAAGGGGGCCGACATGACGACCGCGACCGACGCCGCACGAAGCGCGGCACAGGGCGCCGAAACGGGCAATTGGGGTGCCGACCTGGCGTATCCGGACTGGGTTCGGGGGCTTCTGCCGGCGGTCCACGACGGCTTCAACGTGATGAACAAGTACGTCGCGGTGCCGGCCCTGAAGATCGGTTTGGGGCGGTACATGTCGAACCCGCTCACCGGCTACCTGATGATCCTGCGGACGCGCGGCCGCAAGAGCGGCGAGATGCGGGACGCGCCGCTCGGTTACGTCGTCCGGGGCGAGTACGTCTATTGCGTCGCCGGCTTCGGGCGGTCGGCCCACTGGTTCCAGAACGTATTGGCAGACCCGCGCGTCGAGGTCATCCTGCCGGCGCGCGCCTTCTCGGGCTCGGCCGAGGAAGTGACGGATGTCGAAGAGCGGCGCCGGGTACTCGTGCCTTTGCTGCGCAGCATGGGTCTGATCGCCGCCTCGTTCGGCATGGGGAACCCGTGGCGCGACGACCCGGATCGGATCGTGGCGGCCTGCGAAGGCATGCCACTGGTCAGGGTCCGAGCCACCGGCATCGCCGCCGGACCCGAGGATCCAAGGGGCGGCTATTGGGTGGTGCCCGTCGTTGCCGGCACCGTGGCGGCAGTGTTGTGGCTGCGGGCCCGAAGCCGGAAGCGGAAGCGGGACGCAGCGTGAGCGACGGCCGGAAGACGATGGGCTCGCACAACTGGCGGTCGATCGCGACGCGGGTGCTGATGGACGCCGGGCTCGTTCTGGGCGGCGCGCTGGCACTCGCCGCGGTCTCGGTGATCATTCGCAATGACGGCGGCCTGGCCTACGACACCCGGGCCTACTGGCTCGCGGCGCGCCACGTCCTGGACGGAACCGCGCTGTATACGCCCGCTTCCGTGTCGGACCTGGGCGCCTTCAAGTACCCGCCGATCTTCGCCCAGATGTTCGTGCCCGCGGCGCCGCTGCCGGAGATCCTGGTGGCCTGGGCCTGGCGCATCTCGGGGATCCTGTGCCTGCGCTACATCGTCGGGTCGTGGAAAGCGGCTGTGGTTGCGTGCGCATTCCTGCCCGTCCTGAGCGAGTTGAGCCTGGGCAACGTGACGATGCAGATCGCGGCGATGGTGATGTTCGCGCTGCGCGATCGGCGAGGCGCGTATCTGCTGCCGTGGGCGATCGCCCTCAAGTGGGGCCCGATACTCGTGGTCCCGTACTTGTGGATCAGGATGCCGGAATCGCGGCGACCGCTGGTCGTCGGCAGCGCCGTGTTCGCGGCTGCGTGCCTGGTCTCATATGCCGCGGCGCCGGGTCTGTGGTCCGACTACGTGGCCACGTTCGGCTGGGAGAACAGCGCCGCGATGTCCGGCTACGCGGTCCTGGCCATCTTCCCGTCGGGAGGCCTCGATTTCGCTGCGCGCTTCGCCATCGGCGCGGCCGCGGCGACCTATGCTGCGTATTCACGCAAGGCCTGGCTTGCGTATGCGGCGGCGGTCATCACCTGCCCGATCCTGGCGTGGTTCCGGCTGGCGCCGCTCGTCGGAGTGTGGCGGTTCCGGCCCGACCGGCAGCGACGAGTCGGCGGGGATGTGGCCGCCGAGCAACTTGAGGTGTCTCCGTGACGACATCCGTCGAGCCTGCGCTGCGCGCATTCCGAGCCCGGCTGCCCCTGTATCGGCGGCCGACTGTTCTCGGGCTGTCGATCTTCGGCTACGTGCTATTCGCCTGGCTGATGATCATCGTGCCGAACATGCCGACCTTCAAGAGCGTCGTCGGATACGACTCGGTCGCGTACTGGAACGTGGACGCGTTTCACCCATATGCGGCACCGCTCGGGGAATTGGGCTCGTACACCTACTCGCCGGCTCTGGCGCTGCTCGCGGCGCCGTTCCACCTGCTGCCGTACGGGGTCTTCTTCGTGCTGTGGGACAGCTTCCTGATCGTCAACCTGGTGTGGCTGACCCGCCGGATGGCGCTCGTGTGGCTGGTCTTCCTGCCGGTCCCGCTCGAGCTGTTCCACGGCAACATCCACCTGCTCCTGGCGACGGTGTGCGTCCTGGGGTTCGAGTACCCGGCATTGTGGGCGTTCGGACTTCTGTCCAAGATCACGCCGGGAGTCGCCCTGCTGTGGTTCCTGGTCCGTCGCGAATGGCGGTCGCTGGCCATCGCCCTGGGCGCGACGGCAGCCTTCGCCCTGGTCTCGTTCGTGATTGCGCCGGGGGCGTGGTGGGATTGGGCCAGCTTCCTCAAGACATCGCAGGACACCGGCGCCGGATCCAACTACCTGTTCGAACCGTACCTGCCGCCGATGTGGTTGCGGGCGATCATCGCCGCGGCAGTGGTCGTCTGGGGCGCTCGCACCGACCGCCGCTGGGTAGTTCCGGTTGCGGTCGTCATTGCCATGCCGGTCATCTGGATTACGACGCCGGCGATCCTGGCGGCCATACCGAGGTTGCGCCGCAAGCTCGCCACTCCGGGTGACGTGGGGTCGGGCACTCCGATCGCGCCCACGACGGCGCCGATCGTTCCGGTGGAGTCCTGATGTTGGAACGGTTCGGCTCGATCGTATTCCGGTTCAGGTTTGTCTTCGTCGCGGGCTGGCTGGTGGCGGCCGGGATGTTCGGTGCCTTCGCGCCGTCGCTCTCACAGGTCGGTTCCGCCGACGAGACGAGTTTCCTGCCGCGCGACGCCGAATCGCTGGCCGCCCGCCAGGTCATCGCCGCAGGATTCCCCAATGACTCGGCGCCGGCCGTGGCCCTCATCGTCTTCTCGCGCCCGGGCGGGCTGACCGACGCGGACCGCAGCGCCGTCGAAGGCCTTCGCGGCTACCTCGAGGGTGCCGGTCATCCGGCCGAGGTCGATCGATACGTCACCGCCGAGAGCTCGCCGTCGCTGGCTTCGATGTTCCGCAGCACGGACGGCGTCGTCGAACTGGCGCGCATCGACATGGCCCATCCGTCGTTCCTGCCCGTCACCAACGACGGCATCGACGCCGTCCGCGCCCACCTGGCGAAGCCGGGCGTGTTGCCGGCCGGCCTCGAGGCTCAGATCACCGGCCAGGCCGGCATCGGCCGTGACTATCTGCGGGCCATCAAGGACGGCACCGACAGGACCACTCTCGTCACCATCGTTCTGGTGGTCCTCGTTCTGCTGCTCATCTACCGTGCGCCGCTCGCGGCGCTGGCGCCGCTGATGACGATCGGGTCCGCATTCCTGGTCTCACGCGGACTGCTCGGCATTCTGGCCCAGGCCGGGCTGCCGCTCTCGTCTGTCCTGGACTCGTTCATCGTCGTGCTCGTCTTCGGCGTCGGGACGGACTACACGATCTTCTTCATCTCGCGCTTCCGCGAGGAGCTGGCGCGCGACGACCACGACGAAGCTCTCAAGATCACGGTCGGGCGGATCAGCGCGGTCATCGCCGCGTCCGGAGCCACGGTCATCGTCGGTCTGGCGTCGATGGTGGTGGCCCGTTTCGGGATGATCCAGACCACGGGGCCGGCACTGGCCGTGGCCATCGCGGTGACTCTGCTGGCGGGGCTGACGCTCACGCCGTCGCTGCTGGCGATCTTCGGCCGGCGGCTCTTCTGGCCTCTCCACGACCGGACGCGGACCGCCGCAGACGACGACCGCGGCTTCTGGGCGGGGCTTGCGAGGCGGATCACGACGCGGCCCGGGCTGGTGGCCGCCATCGTCCTCGCGGCGCTGTTCATTCCTTCGCTGGCGCTGCCACAGGTCAAGCAGAACTTCGACGTCCTCAACGAGCTGCCGGCGTCCGCCGAGTCCAGACTGGGCTACGAGACGCTCAGCCACCACCTGGCCGAGGGTCAGCTGATGCCGCTGACGGTCCTCGTCAAGGTGCCCGCCGGTAACGCCACGGCATTCACGTCGCCGCATGGGCTCGCGTCAATCGACGCGGTCGAGCAGGCCCTCAAAGCCGTGCCCGATGTCCAGACCGTCCGCAGTGAGGTCGATCCGGTCGGTGAAGGCGCTATATCCGACCTCGTTCGGCCCTCGGTCCAGCTGGCCAAGATGGCGGCCGCGTTCGGGCAGCCGGCCAGCTCCGATCTCAACGTCGCACTCGGCGACGCCAGCCTTGCCGGCGTCCGGTCGGCGGCCTCCTATGTCGGCGGGTTGCAGGCCTCGTTCCCCGCGGTACCCGACGCCGCCGTGACGGCTGCGGGCGGCGACCTGGCGACGCTCTCGGCCGGTCTGGCCGCCGCCCGATCTGAAGCCCTGGTGACCAACCAGATCGATGCCATCGTGGTCCGCCTCACTGCGGCCACTTCTGCCACGCCGTCGGCGGACTCCGCGGCGCAGCTCGCGGCCCTCAAGAGCTACCTCGACCAACTTGGTCTGGCGAGGCCGGCGGTGAAGTCCGTGCCTTCGTACGGGGCGGCCCAGACCGCGATCGCCGCCATGGCCAACGGGGCCGACCTTGCCGCCGGTGCAAAACTTGTCGTCGCGATGCGCGATCTCTCAGCCTGGTTCAAGGCCGAACCGGTCGCGTTCTACTTCGCGCCCACGACGATCTCGCCCAGCGACGGTCTGCAGGCGACGCAAGCTAAGATGGCCGATGCCCGGCTCAGGCTGCCCGGCGAGCTGACCAAACTCGCGTCGCTCTTCAGCCCGGCCGACCTTTACGCCAGCCCGGATCTGCGGGCTTCCTTCGTTTCCGCAGACGGCAGCGTGGTTCGCTTCTACGTGACGACGACAACGAACCCGTACGACCAGGCATCGTTCGCGACCGTGCGCGCGCTGCGACAGCTCGTCACCACGGACCCCGGTCATTTCGGAGCCGGCCAGTCCTACGTCGGTGGCGCTTCGGCCGAATTCGCGGATGTCCAGGACACGATCTCGAGCGACTTCCTGCGTGTGGCGGCGATCACGATTCTGGGAATCTTGATCGTGCTGATCCTGCTGCTTCGGGCGCTGGCGGCACCGATCTACCTGGTCCTGACTGTGCTGCTCTCGTATGCGACCAGCCTCAGTCTGTCGGTGCTCATCCTGCGTTACGTGTTCGGCCAGCCCGGCATCAACTACTTCATACCGTTGATGGTCTTCGTTCTGCTCGTGGCCCTCGGGTCCGACTACAACATCTTCCTGATGTCGCGGGTCCGCGAAGAGAGCTCGACTCGCGAGCTGCGGTCGGGTATCCGGATCGCCTCCGCTCGTACCGGGACGGTCATAACGTCGGCCGGCCTGATCCTGGCGGGCACGTTCGGGGCACTGGTGACGTCGCCGCTGCAGCTGCTCTTCCAGGTCGGCTTGACCGTGGCGTTGGGCGTGCTCATCGACACGTTCATCGTCCGCAGCCTCCTGGTTCCGGCAATTACCGCCTTCATCGGCGAACGGGCGTGGTGGCCGTTCCACAGGAGCGGAGCTTCGCGGCAACCGTAAATCGAATTCGCCGGCCATATCACGGCGTGGAACCACTTGGCCGAATGGGTAGTCGGCGGGTACTCTTCCGCATTACCGAGCCCATCGGGCGCCCGTTAGTGTGAGTGAGAGCGACAAATGGCCAGGCTCTTCTTCCTTCTGCGAGTCTCCGTCGTCGTAGCGGTGATCATCGGCGCCAAGCTGATTGCCCACTACGTCTTCCACTGGGAGCCCGTATCGCTCAACGCCCTATTCACAGGCATCATCGCGGCCAACGTCTTCCTGATGGGCTTCATGCTCAGCGGCGTTCTGGCGGACTACAAAGAGAGCGAGAAGATCCCGGGCGAGCTCAGCGCCTGCCTCGACAACATGGTCCAGGAGGTTCGGGGGATCGGGATCACAAATCCCAAGGCCAATACCGGGCCTTGCCTGATCGCACTCTCGCAACTGGGCAACGACATCTACGACTGGTTCTACAAGAAGATCGACACCAGCGAGATGTACGACAGCCTCAACGAGCTGACCGTCCAATTCGAGGCTCTCCAGCCTGTGACGCAGAGCACATACGTCGCCCGGCTGAAGGCGGAGCAGTCCAACCTGAGGAGGACGCTGGTCCGGACCGAGACAATCCGGGAGACCAACTTCATCGACTCGGGCTATCTGCTCGCCGAGGTCATCACCGTCTCTCTGTGCGGCGCGCTGGTTCTCATCAGCATGGATCCCTTCTACGAGTCCCTGCTCTTCTCGGGCATCATCGCCTTCATGCTCGTCTTCCTTTTGACCCTGATCAGGGACCTCGACAACCCATTCGGCTACTACGAACGCTTCTCGGGCGCCGACGTCACGCTCAAGCCCTTCGAGGACACGATCCGTCGCGTCGCCAGGCTGGCTGGCACAGATCGCTCGGGCCCCGAGCCGGTGAAGATCAAGGCGCCGACGAAAGCAACGGCCTAGCCGCCGCCGCGGATCGTCGTGTTTTTCAGGGTTCTGCCCCGGATTCGGAGATACAGTCGTCATCGCGTCGGGCGATACCTCACGTACCACCCGGCGGTCCCCCCGATGGGGTGGGTCGCGCAGCTTGACGGCTGCTGGTAAACTCGCCGAACCGCGGGCTGTAGGGCCCGGGGTAGCACGCTACGGAGAACTCGATTGGGCCTCTTCAACAGCCGCAACCGCCGCCACGTCGCCATCCTTGTGAGGGCGGACGGTACGCGCGTGCAGGTTCCGGCCGAAGACCTCGGCTTGATCGACTTTTCCTTCTTCGGACTCCTTCGGTTCATCGAGATCGGTATTGAGCGCGTAGTAGTACTCATTACCGGCGGCCGGCAGGAGGATGGGAGAAGGGACTAGCGACCAGCGCAAGCCCAGAACCAGAACCCTCGCCGGTGCGGCGGGGGTTTTTTAGTGTCTACGGCGGCAGCAAAAACGACGATCATCATCGGGACACGGACAGCGACGAAAGGAAGGGCGGCAAAGTGGCGACGAAAGACGACGGTCCGGGCCGTTCGCCGACGGCGGCCGGAATTGGGCGCGAACGGATCAACCACATGCCGGGCGCCGGCACCGAGCGGGCCGCGGCGATCAGCGCCGGCCGGCACGAGATGCTGACGGACACTCGCCGCCTCCAGATCAAGAGCCTGGCGGAGCGAGGCCTCAAGAGGCCGCGCATCGGGGCCGATGCGGTTTGCGAAGCCCTCCTGCGCCAGGGCGCAGACGTCATGTTCGGGTTCCCCGGCGGCGTGCTCCTGCCGCTCTACGACGTCCTGGGCGACTACCCGGAACTCCGCCACATCCTGGTCCGACACGAGCAAGGGGCCGCCCACGCCGCCGACGGCTTTGCCCGCGCCACCGGCAAGGTCGGCGTGTGTCTCGCCACTTCCGGGCCCGGTGCCACCAACCTGGTCACCGGCATCGGCAATGCCATGCTGGACTCCGTGCCGATGGTCGCCATCACCGGCAACGTGGTTTCGTCGCTGCTGGGCAAGGACGCTTTCCAGGAAATCGACATCACCGGAATCACGCTTCCGTGCACCAAGCACAACTACCTCGTCCGTGACCCCAACGAGATCCCGCGCGTTCTGGCCGAGGCCTTTCACATCGCCGCAACCGGCCGTCCCGGACCGGTGCACGTGGACCTCACCAAGGATGCGCTGATGGGACCCTGCACGGCCGAGCATCCCGAAACGCTCGACCTGCCGGGCTTCAAGCCCAACTTCGACGGCCATCCCCGCCAGATCAAGCTCGCGGCCCAGGAGATAGCCAGAGCCAAGCGACCGCTCATCCTGGCCGGCCACGGCGTCCTCATCTCCGACGCGACCGAGGAGTTGCGCGAGCTCGCGGAGAAGGCCCAAATCCCGGTGGCCCACACCCTGCTGGGCATCGGCGCGATCGACGAGACGAATCCACTCAGCCTGGGCTGGGTGGGCATGCACGGCTGGAAGCACGTCAACAAGGCAGTCCAGTCGGCCGACCTGCTCATCGCCCTCGGCATGCGGTTCGACGACCGGGTCACCGGCCACGTCCCCACCTTCGCGCCCTACGCGCGGATAGTCCATGTTGACATCGACCCCGCCGAAATCGGCAAGAACGTGGCCGTCGAGGTCCCGATCGTGGGCGACGTGAAGCGCGTTCTGCAGGCCCTGATTCCGCAGGTCGAGCCCGTCTCGCAGGAAACCCGCAAGGCCTATCTCGACGAACTCGCCGAGTGGCGCGGGGAGTCGGAGAAGATGCCGTGGCACGGCTCCGGGGCGTGGCGCAACGGCCAGCTCTCGGCCGACTATGTCGTCGAGAGGATCGGCAACGCCACCGGCCACGACGCCACGATCGTCGCCGACGTGGGCCAGAACCAGATGTGGGCCGCCCGGTATGCCGGGTTCAAGCGCCCGAAGAGCCACATCAGCTCCGGCGGCCTCGGGACGATGGGCTACGGCCTGCCCGCGGCGATGGGCGCGGCGGTCGGCCTCCCGGAAAAGGAGACGTGGGCGATCGTCGGCGACGGCGGCCTGCAGATGACCTCCCAGGAGATGATGACCCTCGTCCAGGACGGCATCCCGGTCAAGATCGCTCTTCTGAACAACCACAAGCTGGGCATGATCCGGCAGTGGCAGGAGCTCGTCTACGCGGGCAACTACCACTCAAGCAACCTGCTCGGTCCGGACTGGTGCAAGCTGTCGGAGGCCTACGGCATCCCCGGCTTCCAGGCCACGACCCCGGCGCAAGTGGACGAGGCCATCGCCGCCGCCCGCGCCGTGAACGGACCGGCCCTGATCGAGTTCGTCATCGCGGCCGAGCAGAACGTCTTCCCCATGATGCCCGCCGGCAAGGGCCTGTCCGACTTGCTCGAGGAGCAGTTCGAGGAGCCGAAGCAATGAGCACCAGCGATCCGGCGCCCCGAACGGCGCCCGCTCACACTGCGCCGCCGGCGCGCCCGATGCCGGGCGACGGACGCACCCATCGCCACGTTCTGGTGGCCATCGTCCTCAACCGGCCCGGCGTTCTCAACCGCGTGGCCAGTCTCATGCGGGCTCGCAACTTCAACATCGAGACCCTCGCCGTCAGCCATACTGATCAGCCCGAGGTCAGCCGGATGACTCTGACGCTGCACGGGGACGATGTGGCGGTCGAGCAAGCTGCCAAGCAGCTCTACCGGCTCATCGATGTGCTCAAGGTCCAGGACGTCACCAGCGACCCGATCGTCGAGCACGAGATCGCTCTCATAAAGGTCCACGCGAATGACCGCAACCGAGGCGAGGTTCTGACCATCGCCGACATGTACAAGGCCAAGGTCGTGGATCTGGCTGCCGACTCGCTCATCGTCGAAGCGACCGGCACCGAGACCGAGGTGGATGCGCTGATCGCGCTCCTCCGCGGATTTGGCATAAAGGAGCTCGTTCGCTCCGGAACCGTCGTCATGTCCCGGGGAACCGGGTCGATCGAGGAGGCTGTCAAGCGATGACCGCGAAGATGTACTACGACCAGGACGCCGATCCCTCAGCCCTCGCGGGCCAGAAGATCGCCATCATCGGCTACGGCAGCCAGGGCCACGCCCACGCCAAGAACCTGCACGACTCCGGCTACGACGTCACCGTCGTCGAGGCCAACCCGAAGGCCCGCGCCCTGGCCGAGGAAGCCGGCATCAAGACCGCCGACATCGCCGACGCCGTCAAGGCCGCCGACGTGATCATGATCCTGGTCCCCGACACCATCCAGAAGAAGGTGTACGAGGAATCGATCCTGCCGAACATGCACGCCGGCCAGCTGTTGATGTTCGCCCACGGCTTCAACATCCGGTTCGACCGCATCAAGCCCGGTGCCGGCATCGATGTCGGAATGGTCGCGCCCAAGGGCCCCGGCCACCTAGTCCGCTCCGTGTTCGAGCAGGGCGGCGGCGTTCCGGCGCTCTTCGCCGTCGAGAAGGACGCTACCGGCACTGCCCGCGCCCGCACCCTCGCCTACGCCCGCGGCATCGGCGCCACACGAGCCGGCGTGCTCGAGACCACGTTCAAGGAAGAGACCGAGACCGATCTCTTCGGCGAGCAGGTCGTCCTGTGCGGCGGCGTCACGAGCCTGATCCGCAACGGCTTCGAGACGCTCGTCGAGGCGGGCTATCAGCCCGAGCTGGCGTACTTCGAAGTGATGCACGAGCTCAAGCTGATCGTGGACTTGATGTACCGCGGCGGCATGAACTTCATGCGCTTCTCCGTGAGCGACACGGCCGAGTACGGCGACTACGTCTCGGGACCGCGCATCGTGGACGCCCGCGTTCGGGCCGAGATGAAGAAGGTCCTCGGCGAGATCCAGGACGGCACCTTCGCGGCCGCATGGATCGCCGAGAACGAGGCCGGCCAGCCCAACTTCAAGAAGATGCGCGAAGCCGGCCGCGACCACCAGGTCGAGCAGGTCGGTGCCCGCCTCCGCGCCGCCATGCCTTTCCTCAACCCCGTTGAAGTCGTCGACGGCCAGCCTCAGGCGGCCGCACAGAACAAGGACTGAGTTTCGTCGTGACCGATCCCGCCGCTCCGGTCGGAGGCGTATCCTCCGGCACCGTCTACAACCTGGTTTGCGTACCCGGCGACGGGATCGGTCCCGAAGTGATCAGCGGGGGCCGCCGCGTCCTGGAAGCGGCCGCCCGGATCTTCGGTTTCGGCATCGACTGGACCGAGATTCTGGTCGGCGGCGTCGCCATCGACGCTTACGGCACCGGAGTCCGCGACGAGGACGTGGACAAGTGCGCCCTCGCCGACGCCGTCTTCTTCGGCGCCATCGGCGATCCACGGTTCAGCGATCCCAAGGCGAAGGTTCGTCCGGAGCAGGCGCTTCTGCGCCTGCGCAAGGACCTCTGCCTGTATGCCAACCTTCGGCCGGTGACGGTCCAGCCGATACTGGCGGGGAGCTCGCCCGTTCGCGAGGCTTTGGTCAAGGACGTCGATCTCATGATCGTGCGGGAACTGACCGGCGGCCTCTATTTCGGCAAGCCGTCCGAGACGCGGGTCACACCGGCCGGCCGCGAGGCCGTGGACACTCTCACCTACACCGAACACGAAATCCGCCGCGTGGTCAAGCTCGGCTTCGAGCTGGCCCGCGGCCGGCGCAAGAAGCTGACCAGCGTGGACAAGGCCAACGTCCTCGAATCGAGCCGCCTGTGGCGGACGATCGTCGACGAGGTCGCGCCCGACTTCCCGGACGTCGAACTCGAGCACCGGCTCGTCGACGCCTGTGCCATGTCGCTCGTCACCAGACCGGCCCAGTTCGACGTGATGGTCATGGAGAATCTCTTCGGCGACATCCTGTCCGACGAAGCCAGCGTCCTGGCGGGTTCGCTGGGCATGCTGCCGTCTGCATCGCTCGGCGAGCGCCGGACAAACCACGGCCTGTTTGGCATGTACGAGCCGATCCACGGCTCCGCACCGGACATCGCCGGCCAGGACATCGCCAACCCGCTCGCCACGATCCTCTCCGCGGCGATGATGCTGCGCTGGTCCCTGGGCCAGCCGACCGCCGCAGAGGCGATCGAGCGGGCCGTGACGGCCACGCTTGACGCCGGCTACCGGACGCCGGATCTGATCGCGGCGACCGGCGAAACTGCCGGCGTCAGGAAGGTCGGAACGCAGGAGATGGCCGACGCCGTGGTCGCGGCGCTGAAATCCACCGAGCCGCAGGGTCTCGGCGGGGCGGAAGGCGTAATGCGATGAGCGACAGCGTCGTTCTCTACGACACGACACTCCGAGACGGGACTCAACGAGAGGGCTTGATCGTCTCTCTCGCCGACAAGATCAAGATCGCCCGCCGTCTGGACGAGTTTGGCTTCACCTATATCGAAGGCGGCTGGCCCGGTTCGAACCCTAAGGACGTCGAGTTCTTCGCCGCGGCCAAGTCGATGACGTGGAAGAACGCCAAGATCGCCGCGTTCGCCGCCACTCGCCACCGCGCCAATCGCGCCGAGGCGGATCCGAGTCTGATGGCGCTGGTTGCGGCGCAGACGCCGGTCGTCACCATCTTCGGCAAGAGCTGGCTGCTCCACGTCCGCGACGTGCTGGGCGCCACGCCCGAGGAGAACCTGGACATGATCGGCGACTCGATCGAGTTCGCCGGCGCCGGCCGGGAGGCGATCTACGACGCCGAGCACTACTTCGACGGCTACAAGGATGACCCGGTCTATGCCGTGGCCACGCTTCTGGCTGCTCGTTACGCCGGCGCGACCACGCTGGTTCTGTGCGACACAAACGGCGGGACTCTGACCGACGATCTGGTCGGCATCCTGCAGGCCTCGATGGCGGCCCTGGCGGCCGACCCGGACAGGGAGCCACCCGTCTGGGGCATCCACTGCCACAACGATTCGGAGCTGGCCGTCGCCAACTCTCTGGCGGCCGTGGCCGCGGGGGCTCGCCACGTCCAGGGCACGATCAACGGCTACGGCGAGCGCTGCGGCAACGCCAACCTGGTCAGCATCCTGGCGGACCTCGAGCTCAAGACCAAATACGAGCCGGTTC
>Ga0302323_100002804_pt1 | contig 14172 bp, 11 predicted proteins | sample Fen_T0_3_FD_201950 | JGI IMG/M metagenome (GOLD analysis project Ga0302323, IMG submission 201950) | Peat permafrost microbial communities from Stordalen Mire near Abisko, Sweden - Fen_T0_3 | ecosystem: Environmental > Terrestrial > Soil > Wetlands > Permafrost | place: Sweden: Abisko... | reverse complement strand
GGCGGCCGGCTGTCGCGCGACAGCGGCTCGCTGAACGTCGGCCGCGCAGCCGGCGTCGGCAGGGCGGGGGCAGCGTCCTCCGCCAGCGTGAAGTCGATCTTGGTCTGCTCCATGTCGACGCGCGCAATCCGGACGCGCACTCGTCCCGCCAACTGGAACACGCGTCCGCCGCGCTCGCCGATCAGCGCGTGGCGTCCGGCGTCGAAGTGGAAATAGTCGCGGCCGAGCTCGGTGATGTGCACGAGGCCGTCGATGTTGAGCCCGTCCAGCGTCACGAAGAGTCCGAAACTGGTCACGCCGCTGATCGTGCCCTCGAATTCCTCGCCGACCTTGTCCTGCATGAAATGGCACTTGAGCCAGTTCGTCACGTCGCGCGATGCATCGTCCGCGCGGCGTTCGGTCATCGACGTGTGCTCGCCCAGCTGCTCCCACGTCATGCCCGACGGCGTGTAGCGCTTGCCCGCCAGCACGGCCTTGATCGCGCGGTGCACGAGCAGGTCCGGGTAACGGCGGATCGGCGACGTGAAATGCGTGTAGGCCTCGTAGGCGAGCCCGAAATGGCCTTCGTTTTCCGGCCGGTATTGCGCCTGCGAAAGCGAACGCAGCAGCACGGTCTGCAGCAGGTCGAAATCCGGACGTGCGCGGATGCTGTCGAGCAGCTTGGCGTAGTCGGCTGGCGAAGGTTCCGCGCCGCCTCCCAATTGCAGCGCCGAGGTCTTGAGGAAATCGCGCAGCACGACCAGCTTGTCGGGCGGCGGGCCCTCGTGCACGCGATAGAGCGCGGCGTGCTTGTGCTCGGCCAGGAACTCCGCCGTGCAGACGTTGGCCGCCAGCATGCATTCCTCGATCAGCTTGTGCGCGTCGTTGCGCGGCGAGGGAACGATGCGCGTGATCTTGCCCTTGTCGTCGAATTCGATGGCCAGCTCGACCGTGTCGAAGTCGATGGCGCCGCGCTTGTCTCTCGCGGCCGCCAACACGTGATAGAGCGCGTACAGGTTCGTCAGATGCGGCAACAGTGCTCGCGCCTTCGGTGTCGTCGCCTTGGCCGGCGCGTCCAGCCATTCCCACACTTGCGTGTAGGTGAGGCGCGCGCGCGAATGCATCACGGCCGGATAGAACGAGTACCCCTTGATGGACCCGGCAGGCGTGACCTCCATGTCGCAGACCATGCACAGCCGGTCGACGTCGGCCTTGAGCGAGCACATCTCGTTGGACAGCTCCTCCGGGAGCATCGGGATCACCCGGCGGGGGAAGTACACGGAAGTGCCGCGCTCGCGCGCGTCGCGATCGATCGGGTCGCCGTCGCGGACATAGTGCGAGACGTCGGCGATCGCGACGACCAGCCGGAAGTTCCTGCCCTTGCGTTCGCAGTAGACGGCGTCGTCGAAATCCTTGGCCGTTTCACCGTCGATCGTCACCAGCGGCAGATTGGTGAGATCGATGCGGTCCTTGCGGTCGGCGGCGCGGACCTCGGTGGGCAGGCGCGCGGCCTGCGCTTCCGCTTCCGCCGAGAATTCGAAGGGCAGCGCGTGCTTGCGCAGCGCGATCTCGATCTCGATGCCGGAATCGGTCGCACTGCCGAGCACTTCCTTGATTCGGGCGATCGCTTCGCGGTTGGCGGCGGGCTGCGAGACGATCTCCGCGACAACGACCTGGCCCGATGTCGCGCCACCCAGATCGGCCGGCGGGATAAGCAGGTCCTGGTTGATGCGGCGGTTCTCGGCCACGACAAACCAGATGCCGCGTTCCTCATACAGGCGGCCGACGATTTCGCGGTTGGCGCGCTCCAGCACCTCGACGATCTCGCCTTCGGGACGCCCGCGGCGATCGGTGCCGGTCTTGCGCAGCGCGGCGCGGTCGCCGTGCAGCACCTTGTGCATCTCGCGCGGGCTTAAGAAATAGTCGTCGCCGCCTGCGTCCGGCACCAGGAAGCCGAAGCCGTCGGGGTGGCCCTGCACGGTGCCGATGACGAGGTCGAGCTTGGCGACGACACACAGTTCGCGCTTGCGGTTGGTGAGGAGCTGGCCGTCGCGTTCCATTGCCGCCAACCGGCCATAGAACGCTTCGCGCGCCACGTGTCCGACGCCGAGCTCACGCTCCAGGTCGCCGGGCGGCAGCGGCGTCCCGGCATTGCGCAGCGCGGCCAGGATGGCTTCACGCGAAGGCAGCAACGCGGGGTCGATGTCCCCGGCACGCGAACGGCGGCTGTCGCGGCCGCGTGGCGTCAGCGGCTCGGCGGGCACCGTGCGCGAAGCCGGTTTGGGAACGGCGGGCGCAGCACGCGGTGCCGGATTCTTGCGGGAAACCGGCACCTTGGCCGAAGGCGGCTTGCGGGACTTGGGGGGCTTTTTTGACAAGTGTCTGTTGGAAAAGTAAAATTGCAGGTTGCGTTGCCCGGGTGGCGGAATTGGTAGACGCACATGGTTCAGGTCCATGCGCCGCAAGGTGTGGGGGTTCGAGTCCCTTCCCGGGCACCACTGTAACATCGCAGCGCCGACCGCTCGCCAGGGCGCCGATCGGCGTCATGCCAACGCGCCTGCACTGCGAGCGGGCGGCTATTCCGGCATCCGGTACACCACGTAGGCGATGTCCGCGTCGGCGTCCTTGCCGACCCACTTGCGGAAGACCTCCAGTTTCGGCTCGAGCGCGATCCGATCCGAGTATTTGTGGTGGAGGTAGGAATAGACGTAGAACTCGTGACGGTCGTAGCCGGTGCCGCGCACGGCTGCCGGGTCGATGGCGTGCCGGTACATCGGTTCGATCGGCCGCGCGGTGTAGGTCGTCTCGCGATCCCACAACGCGAACGCTAGATGAGTCACACCCTGCTCGTGCAGGTATTGGCGCAGCCGGCCGTCCCTCAGGTAGTCCTGGTAGGCGTAGTTGTTGATCACGCCATCGAGGTTCACCACCCGATGTCCGGTCCAGAACGCCAGCGCGCCAACGTCGGTGCCGGCAATCACCGCATCTTGCGGAAGGGCTGTCCGGATCTCACGGAAGAAGTCGATCGTCGAATCGCTGGTTCGGCCATATTCATCGGCAAAGCGTTCGAGATGGATGGCGCCTTCGAGCGCGATCAACAACACGATCGCCGCAGCGGGTACGGCGCCCACGTGCGGAATGCGCAACTTCGAACCCAGGCGTTCGGCTGCCAGCGTGACCGATGCCGCGAGGAAGAACGCGCTTGCCGTGAGCGGCAGCGCCAGGTAACGCGGGTCGATGCTCTTTTCCCAGCTCTGGAAGAACAGCAGGTTGGCGATCAGGGCTGCGCCGACGCTGCCGACGGCCAGCAGACCGATGGCGATTCGCCGCGGCGGCCACGCGCCTGTCAGCGCCGCGGCGCCCGCCACCAGCATCGCTGCACACAGCACGATGTTGGCTGAAATCAGCTGCTTCCAGCCGTACATGCCGGCGATTATCAGCGGCTCCTTGAGATGCCCGCCGTTCCAGTGCAGCACCGGAAAAGTCGACCGCAGCGCGCCGCTGATCGGCACCGCATGACCGGTGTAGACGAGGTTGAAGCCTGTATACGCGACCATGGCCAGCGCCAGCGGCAGGGCCGCCGCGGCCCATCGCCTGGCGTTGTCGCGATCGCCGGCCATGCCGAAGGCCAGCAGCGGTGCCGCGACGAAGATCGCGGTGTCGAGCCGGGTGAGAAACAACAGTGCGAGCAGCCAGCCCAGCGTCACCGCGCGATCCTGGATGAACGCGCGGATCGCGAGAATCAGCAGCAGTGTCGCAAGTGTTGTCTCCATGCCCTGTTCGAAGATCACGAACGCCGGACACAGCAGCACGACCACAATTCCGACGTAACCGGTGGCCGAGTCGTGGCGCGCCGGGCGGTCCGCGAGGTGGAAGGCCACGCAGAGCGCGACCGCGACGCCGCGCAACAACGTCTCGACCAGCTTGACGGCAAAGACCTGATGCTCCGGCGTGCAGATGGGGCCGCAGGCCTTCAGCAAGCCGACGACGATCGCCATCCATACCGGGTGGAAGCCGTTGGTCTCGTTGACGCCGTCGAACGCGAACACGCCGGTCCGGACGTAGTGCTGCGCCGTCACGATGTAGTAGAACGCGTCGTCCTGGAACTGGCTGACGCCGTGGATGCCGTTGTGGATCGCGGGAATTGCCGCCAGCGCGTAGACCGCGAGGGCGAGGACGCCGGCGAGCGTCGCGGCGAGTCGGGCAGGCGTTGTCTGGGCGGGCACGGAAGGGCGGGTGCGGCAGGCGCGTTGGCACTCTCGCGCGGCGGAAAATGCGAGGCTCGCATGTTACCCTAAAGCCATGAAGGCGATTCCCACCTTGCGCGCGGAACTTGAGTCCGCCAACGGTGATGCAGCGCGTTGAATCGTGGGGCCGGTACCCGCGCGTCGCACAGGAATCAGGACCGCTGTGGTGGCGCGACGACCCGCTGCCCGAGGCGGCGACGCTGCTGCCGTACGGCAACGGCCTGAGCTACGGCGACAGCTGCCTCAATCCCGGCGGCTGCGTGATCACGACGCGGACGCTCGACCGGTTCATCGCGTTCGACGAGACCCGAGGCGTGCTGCGCTGCGAAGCCGGCGTGACACTCGGGGAGATCCTGGACCGCTGTGTTCCGCGCGGCTGGTTCCTGCCCGTCGTGCCCGGCACGCAGTTCGTCACGGTCGGCGGTGCGATCGCCAACGACGTGCATGGCAAGAACCACCACGTCGCGGGAACGTTCGGCTGCCATGTGAATTCGTTCGAGCTGCGGCGCTCCGACGGCGAACGGCTGCTGTGCACGGCGGAGGACAACGGCGCGTGGTTCCGCGCGACGATCGGGGGCCTGGGGCTCACCGGCGTGATCACGTGGGCCGAACTGCAGTTGAAGCGCATCCACAGTGCACTGGTCGAATGCGAATCGCTGCCATTCGCGTCGCTTGCGCAATTTTCGGCCCTGTGTGCTGCGTCCGACCGCGACTTCGAGTATACGGTCGCGTGGTTCGACTGCTACTCGTGGCAAAACGGCGCGCTGCGCGGCGTGTTCACGCGCGGCCGGCACGTCGAGGAGGACGACGGCACGCTCGCGGCGCCGCGGCCGCGTCCGCGTGCCAGCGTTCCCTTTCCCTTGCCGGGTTGGGTGCTGGGACGCTGGTCAATGCGGGCGTTCAACGCGCTGTATTACGCGATCAAGAGCCGCCAGGGACGGCAGCGCGTCCGCTTCGAACCCTTCCTGTTTCCGCTGGATGTGCTGACGCAGTGGAATCTCGCCTATGGCCCGCGTGGCTTCATGCAGTTGCAGTGCGTCGTGCCGGTCGACGCCGCGGAGCGATGTCTCGCGGCGCTATTGCAGCGGATCACGGAATCGGGACAGGGCTCGTTCCTGGCCGTGATGAAATGCTTTGGCGACCGCGTTTCGCCGGGATGCCTCTCTTTCCCGATGCCCGGCACGACGCTGGCGCTGGATTTCCAGAACCGCGGAGAGTCGACACTTTCCATGCTGCGCGCGTGCCACGAACTGATCGCCGCGCATGGCGGTCGCATCTATCCGGCCAAGGATGCATGCATGTCGCCCGAAGTGTTCGCCACGGGTTTTCCGCACTGGCGCGAACTGCTGCCGAACATCGATCCGGCGTTCACGTCCGGATTCTGGCGGCGGACCGCGGGCGCGCTGAACGCGTGAATCGTCCATGCCGATGAACGTCCTGATCTTCGGCGCGACCTCGGCCATCGCGCAGGCGGTGGCGCGGCGCTACGCCGACACCCAAGCCACGTTCGTGCTGGTCGCGCGCGATGCCGCGAAACTTGCGGCGAATGTCGCGGACCTGACCGCGCGCGGTGCCACCGTCTCCGCCACGCTGGTGGCCGACCTGGAAGACGGCGACCGGCATGGCGAGTGGGTTGCCGCCGCGGTCGCGGCATTGGGAACTCTCGATGTCGTGCTGATCGCCCATGGCACGCTGCCGGACCAGGCGCAGTGCGAAGCGGACGACGCGGCGATGCGGCAGGCGATCGACGTCAATTTCGGTAGTGCGGCGTCGATTGCGACGCACGTCGCCCGGGAGCTCGAGCGCCAGCGATCGGGCACGCTGGCCGTCATCGCTTCGGTGGCCGGCGACCGCGGCAAGCGCAGCAACTATGTTTACGGCGCGGCGAAGGCGGGACTTGCCGTGTACCTGCAGGGCCTGCGCGCGCGTCTGGCGTCGTGCGGCGCTTCGGTGCTGACGATCAAGCCCGGATTCGTCGACACGCCGATGACCGCCGGCTTTGCCAAAGGCGCGTTGTGGGCAACGCCGGAGCGCGTGGCCGCGGCGATCTGCCGCGCGATCGCCGCGCGCCGCACGGTGATCTACGTGCCGTCGTTCTGGCGTCCCATCATGTGGGTGATCCGGATGATTCCCGAGCGCATCTTCATCCGGATGCGGATGTAGGCGTCGGCGCGTCCGGCGTTCAGATCGCCAGGTACATGCAGATGCCGAGTCCGGCCAGGACCACGTAGCTCGACGCGTGCCTGACGGCGTACAGGATCGGATCCTCGTGCATGTCGCCGCGGTGCGCGGAAAGCCACGTGCGGCTGATCCAGTAGAGCAGCAGCGGACAGAATCCCCACAGCCACGCCGGGTGCGAATACAGCGCGGCGACTTCGCGGCTGTTGATGTAGAGCGCCATCACCAGGATCGACAGGTATCCGCTGACCGCGCCGAATTGCCCCAGCACGTCGCGATCGGCAACGGCGTACCCGCGCACCGCGTCCGGCCCGTCGTCGCTCCTCGTCGCCGCGTCGATTTCCGAGAAGCGCTTCAGCAGCGCGAGGCTCAGGAAGAAAAATACGGAGAACGCGAGCAGCCAGGCCGAGACGGGCACATTGATCGCCGCCGCGCCGGCGATGAGGCGCACCGTATAGAGCAGGGCCAGGACCAGCACGTCGACGATGGCCACGTGCTTCAGCCGCAGCGAATAGAGAATCGTGGTGGCGACGTAGAGCACCAGCCACGCCAGGAACTCACGCGGCAGCGACCATGCGGCGGCGAATGCGGCGGCGACGAGCAGCGGCGCCAGCAGCATGCCGGACCACAGCGGTGCCTGTCCGCTCGCGAACGGGCGACGTCGCTTCGTCGCGTGCGCGCGGTCGGCTTCCAGGTCGAGCAGATCGTTGACGATGTAGATCGCTGCCGACGCGAGGCACAGCGCGGCGAACGCCAGGCCGGCCGCCGCCCACGCGGACGCGTTGCCGAGCTGGTGCGCGGTCACCAGCGGCACGAACAGCAGCAGGTTCTTCACCCATTGGTGGATGCGCAGTGCGCGCAGCAATCCCTGCGCGGTGTCGCCGGGCGCGCCGGCGAAGTCCCGCTCGACGGATGTTGCGTTGGCGACTTCTTCGCCAAGGCCGCTCCCTTCGCCGACGACGATGGCCGAGCCCGCCTGCCGCCACACCGGAAGGTCCGCGCGCGAGTTGCCGACATACGCAAAGCCGCGCTGTCCGTACTGCGCGACGAGCAGCGCTGCCTTGGCCGCGCCCTTCAGGTTGGTGTGACCGTCGCTGGCGTGGGTCGCCACGAACAATCCGAGATGCCGGGCGACGCGCTCGGCAACCGCGCTGTCGCTCGCGGTGGCCAGCACCAGGCGGCGTCCTGTTTCGCGTTCGGCGTGCAGCCACGCAAGCAAGTCGGCGCGATAGGGCAGGCGGACCACGTCGGGCGCGACACGCCTGCCCACTTCCCGTTTCAGGTGGGCGCGGCCACGTGCCAGCCAGATCGGCAGCCGCAATGCGTACAGCGGATTGCGCTTGATGAGCAGCAGCACCGACTCCATGAGCAGGTCGGTGGCGATCAGGCTGCCGTCCAGGTCGACGCACAGCGTGCGCGGCCAAGCGTGAAGCGGGTCAGTCATGTGCCGGCCGGGGCGGAAAAGCCGCGCGCCCGGACCACGCATCGCGCACGTAGTCGACGTGATCCCGGAATGGGAAGGACTGCACTTCGCGGTTGTCGAACAGAGTGACTCCGGTGACGAGATTCATGACGACGAGCGGAACTGCGACGATCGCCAGCGCCGGCGATCCGCGCGTGCCGCGCACATCCGATTCGCGGTGGCCGGCGCCGGCCAAACGGGTCACGGCCAGCAGGGTAACGAAACTCGTCGTGATCGCCAGCGTATTCCAACGGACGCAATCCCAGCCTACCAGATGCAATGCGAGCGGGGAAAGCCCCGCCACGAATGCGCCGACCCACAGTCGCCGGTCGCGCTTGCCCGCCGCCAGCGTGTGCACGGCGACACCGAGGATGAACGCGATCGACGGCAGCGCAACGACAGCCGAATGCAGGAATGCGTCCACGAAGGACTCGTCGCGCCACATCGCGAACGTGGCCGCGACGTTGTCGGCGAAACTGCGCGTGAGGACGTCGAAGGCGTCGCGGCGCAGCGGGAAGTCCGCGCGCGCCTGCAATGCGGCATACAAGTCCTGCGCCGCCGCCGGACTCAGGCTGCTGCGTCCGACGAGCACGACTTCAAGGGTCAGCCAGACGGCCAGAGCCGCCATGGCCCGCATCCTGCACGGCGTCGCCGCGCGCGACGCATCGAGCGCCAGGATGAAGCAGAGCACCGGGCCGAACGTCACGAAGGCCGTCTCGTGCACGAGGATCAGCAGCGACAAGCCGACGGCCACCAGTGCGTAGCGTGCCCGGAAGTCGCGCACGCAGAGCGCGACGAGCGCGAGCAGCAGCCCGGCCTGGTCGAAGTAGCCGATGGTGTGCGCCATGAAGACGACGCCCATGCCCGAAAAATAGACCAGCGTCGCCCATGCCGGTGCGGCAGAGCGGCTGCGAAAGTGCCCTGCCGTCAGCACGACAAGCAGCGCGACGTTGGCGGCGAGCAGTGCCGCGCTCAGCCAGAAGAAGAAGGAATACGTGTAGACAATCGGGGCGTCGATGAGCCTGAGCACCGCGCCCAGCAGGCCCCGGCGCGTGAAGCCCTGGTCGTAGTTGAACAGCGCATGCGTTGCCGCCCAGAGATTGGGCGCGCGCAGGCCGCGGAGCACCGAATAGGCGAGCAGCACACAGCCGGCGGCACGCAGCATCGTGTTGCCCCGGATGTTCAGCGGACCGCCAGCAGATCGGCAAGCGCTGTCGGGCTGCGCCAGTGGTGGCCGCAGGTGAATCGCGGCAGCCTCCACACGTCCTGCGAACCGTCGATCACTTCGGCACCGGTCGTGAACGCGGCTCGCAGGCCCATCGCACGGCCAGCGTGCGGCAGGTAATCAGAAGCGAGAAATTCGTTGCAGTGTCCGTACGGATACGCAAAGAACGGCGCGGCGCGGCCGCCAGTGTGCGCGTCGATGTACGCCGCTGCTGCGCGAATCTGTGCGTCGGCGTCGGCGGCGGTGGCGACCTGCGTGAAGTCGCCGCGGACCTGCCGCGAATGCGCGACCGAGGCGAGCGCCGGATGCAGGTGGTCCCAGCTGTGGTTGCCGATTCCGATGAGTCCGGAGGCAGCCGCCTCCCGCCACCAGTCGTCATTCATGGCGCCCGGCATCAGGAACGTGTATTCGGCGTCAAACGTCGACTCCATCGCGTGCCGCGCCTCGGGCGAGGCGATGACGAAGCTGGTGGCGCATACCTCGTGCCGCTTGCGGTCCGCGTCCCCGGAAAGGAAGTCGCGCATCGCGTTGGCGAAGCCGCGCTGCGGACCGAAGGCCGGGTGGTCGAAGTCCGCGACGTCCCACACCGGGCCGTCGTCGAAGGTCAGCGCGACCTGCGTCGCGTCGTCTTCCGCGCCGGCGTGCCCGGACTGGTGAGCCGCGATGGCGTCGACCAGCGCGGCGAGCGATACGATGCGTGCGCCCGACCGGTCGATCGTGTGCAGGTCCGCCGCGAAGGCGACGTGGTCGTTGCGGGCGTAGTCCGGCCCCTGGATCCGGTGCGAGTGATAGGTGAGGACGACGGCCTTCACGAGCTGCTTCCCTGTCGTGGCGAGCGGCAAACTTACCACGGACGCCGGCAGCCCGGCGGACGCGATTTCAGTCCTTGTACGTCACCTGCACCGGCCGGCCGTTGACGCGCAATTCCCCGGTCGTGACGTCGACCTCGAACAGCGGCTTGTCGCCGTTGAAAAGACCCCAGCGACCGGTGCTCGGGTCGAACTTGCTCGCAATCTGCGCCGACTCCTCCCACGCCATCTTGTTGCCCGCGCGCATCGCATAGCACGCAAAGCGGCATTGGGCGAACACCATGACGCCGAAATTGACGTCGGCCTCGGAGTTGTCGAGCCGGGTCGGCGCCAGCATGATGCCGTAGTCGATGGTGGCCTTGGGGCCGGTGTTTCCGGACCGCCCGAGGACGATGCCGAGGCCGATGCGGTCGCCGTCGCGCGAGCCGGGAAAGACGCTCGGCCCCTGCGTGAACGCGTCGATCTCGACGCCGTAGAACCCGCCGGTGCCGGTCGAGTCCTGGACTTCGAAGACGCCGGCCCAGGAGGTTCCTTCGGCGAACTTGTTGGCCTGCGAATAACTGGCGACGTTCTCGCCGTAGTTGGACCGGTTGTTGAGGATGCTCAGGTTCGCCCATTCGAACGAGCGCGACTCCGGATCCGTCGTGAGGTGCGTGTACAGCGTCGGGATGACCACAGGGTTGCCGCCCGGCGGCGCGCTGCGCGTTACCGTCACGCTGGCGGGCAGGTCCCAGACGTCGGCGGGGCGGGGCGTGAACCCGGTGAAATAGCCGGTCTGCGCGAGGGCGCCGGTGTCGGCAAACACGGTCAGCGCGGCGGCGAGCAAGGCAACGAGCAATGTGCGCATGGTGGACCTTTCGCGACTATTTCGCGGGCGGCGTTCGGTGAAAGGGATGCGACAACCCCGACCGGCCCGAAGACGACCGATGACGTTAGCATAGTTCTTGCCGGATGCAGCAAATCGCCGTCGGACGGCGGGGCGGCGTGGACGACCGGGCGGGCCCTACAGCTTCAGGCGCGCCTCGAGTTTGTCGGGGCGCAGCGTGTCGTAGACCTCGAAGGGCTGGGCAATCCAGGGATTGTCCGGCAGGTGCTCGACGTAGTAATCGGGCTCGAACACCGAGCACGCCTTCCACCACAGCACAGCGGTCTTGAGCGCCGTGAGGTGCGGAAAGCGCTTCGGCAATTCCTTGTGCACCGCTTCGAGCGTGTGGCCCGAATCGACCATGTCGTCGACGAGCAGCACCCGGTCGCCCAGGCGCGGCTTGGTCATCGTCATGTGCTCGGCGATGACGAGCTCGCCGCGGATCGTTCCGCCGTCAGCCGCATAGGAATGCGTGGACAGAATGGCCAGCGGCATGTCGTAGATGCGGGAAAGCACGTCGCCGACGCGCAGGCCGCCGCGCGCGACGCAGATGATCTGGTTGAACTGGAAGCCCGACGTGTGGACGATCAGCGCAAGCCGCTCGACCAGCCGGTTGTATTCGTCCCAGGTGACGTGGAGTTTCATGTGGCGCTCCCTCGTGCCTGCTTAGCTGAACGGATGATGAACCAGAATGGTCTCGGTGCGGTCCGGACCGGTGGAGACCATGGCGATGGGCACGCCGGTGAGCGCCTCGATCCGCTGCAGATACGCGCGCGCATTGGCCGGGAGCGCGGCAAACGATTTCGCGCCGACGGTGGACTCCGACCAGCCGGGCATCGATTCGTAGACCGGGACGCAGCGCGTGACGGCTTCCGCGCCGGTCGGGATCAGGTCGAGCGGCTCCCCATCCATCACGTACGACGTCCCCAGCCTGATCTCTTCCATGCCATCCAGCACGTCGAGCTTGGTGATGCACAGGCCGTCGACGCCATTCAATTGCAGCGAGCGCTTCAGTGCCGCGATGTCGAGCCACCCGCAGCGGCGCGGACGGCCGGTCACCGAGCCGAACTCGTTGCCGCGCTTGGCCAGGCCGGCGCCGACCGCGTCGGTCAATTCCGTCGGGAAAGGGCCGGTGCCAACGCGCGTGGTGTACGCCTTCACGATGCCCAGCACGTAGTCGAGCATGTGCGGCCCGATGCCGCTGCCCGGCGCCGCGGCGCCCGCCAGGCAGTTGGAACTGGTGACGTACGGGTAGGTGCCGTGGTCGATGTCCAGCAGCGCGCCCTGCGCGCCTTCGAACAGCAGCGATTCGCCGCGCGCGCGCACCTGCTGCAGCAGTCCGGCGACGTCGGCGACCATCGGCCGGATCTCGCCGGCCAGCGCCAGCAGTTCGTCGCGGGTGCGCGCAAACGGCACCGCGTCGACCTTGTAGTAGTTGACGAGCATGAAGTTGTGCAGCTCGAGCAGCGATTCGAGCTTGCTCGCGAACAGTTCCGGGTGGAGCAGGTCCTGCACGCGCAGCGCGCGGCGGGCGATCTTGTCCTCGTAGGCGGGACCGATGCCGCGGCCGGTGGTGCCGATCTTGTCGACGCCCATTGCGTGCTCGCGCGCCTGGTCCAGCGCGACGTGGATCGGCAGCACCAGCGGACATGCCGGCGAGATCTTGAGACGCGCGCGCACGTCGACGCCTGCTGCCTCGAGTTCACGGATTTCCGTCAGCAGCGCCGACGGCGAAAGCACGACGCCGTTGCCGATGTAGATCGCCACGCCGGGATGCAGCGCGCCGGAGGGGATGAGCCGCAGGACAGTCTTCTTGCCGCCGATCACCAGCGTGTGCCCGGCATTGTGGCCGCCCTGGAAGCGGACGACGCCGGCTGCGCTTTCGGCCAGCCAGTCGACGATCTTGCCTTTGCCTTCATCGCCCCATTGGGTGCCGATGACGACCACGTTCTTGCCCATGTTCGGTCCTGTCAGGAAATCGCGGATTGTTGCGCGCGGGAAACGACCCGCCATTCGTTGCCGTGCCGCTCGAGCACGCGGCGTGGAGTCGCGCCGTCGGCGGTTTCGCCCGGCAGCGCGTTGATGACGGCTTCGCCGCGTGCGCGCAGCAGCGCCACCAGCGCGGCCAGTGCCGGATCGGGATCGTCGGGCGCCAGAATCGCGTCCGGCGCGGCGCCGCCGCCGACCAGCGCGGCCAGCCGCCGCAGGTCCAGAGTGAAGCCGGTGGCCGGCCGAGCGCGGCCGAAGGCCCTGCCGACGCCGTCGTAGCGTCCGCCACGCCCGCAGTCGACCACGCCGCCGCCGTCGGCGGAAGCGAACGCGGAGAACGTGGCGCCCGTGTAGTAGTGATAGCCGCGCAGGTCGGCCAGGTCGACGTGAACCGCGTCGACGCCGGGCGTTGCTTCCGCCACGGCCGCAAGTCCGGCGATTGCGTCGAGCGCGTGTTGCACTTCGGGCAGCGCGGGGAGCACGCCGCGCGCCGCGTCGATCGTCGCGAGCGCCGGTCCGTACAGGCCGGCGAGCGCGCGCAACGCATCGCGGGAGGCCGCCGGCAGCGCGCCTGTTAGATCGTGCAGCGCGGGGAAATCCTTGTCGCGCAGCGCATTGAAGAGTTCGGCGTCGTTGCCTTCACCGGAAGCATCGAGCCCGGCGGCCTTCGCCAGCGCGCGGTAGACGCCGACGTGGCCCAAGTCGAGGTTCAATCCGCGGACCCCCGCGCGCACGAGCGCCGACAGCAGAAGCTGCATCACCTCGCGGTCGGCGGCGATGCCGGCGTATCCGTACAGTTCGCCGCCCAACTGCACCACTTCGCGCGTGGTGCCCGGTACGGCGGCGGCGGTGTGCAGCACGCTTCCCGTGTAGCAGAGCCGCGTGACGCCGGTCTCGTTCAGCAGGTGGGCATCGATGCGCGCGACCTGCGGCGTGGTGTCCGCGCGCAATCCCAGCATACGGCCCGAGAGCGGATCGACCATCTTGAACGTCTGCAGGTCGAGGTCGCGCCCGGCGCCGGTCAGCAGCGAGTCGAGGTGCTCGACCAGCGGCGGCGACACCAGGCGATAGCCGTGCGCGTGGAAATGGTCGAGCAGCGCGCGGCGCAGCGCCTCGACCCGCGCTGCCTCGGCGGGCAGCACGTCCTCGATCGCCTCCGGCAGCAGCCATTTACGCATAGTGGATCACGACCAGCGACACGACGCCCAGCGCCATCGACAGGAGTCCGACGAACCGCAGCTGACCGTCACTCAATTCGATGAGCCTGCGAAACGTCTCGCGCCAGGCGCGCGGCGCGGCGAAGGGCAGGATGCCTTCGACGATCAGCAGCAACGCAAAGGCCGGCCACAGCGAGTCCACAACGTGTTGCCCCGGCGCGTGACTTCGTTAGCGATTACTTCGCGGGCGCGCGGGTGGCG
>Ga0302323_100002803_pt1 | contig 14174 bp, 14 predicted proteins | sample Fen_T0_3_FD_201950 | JGI IMG/M metagenome (GOLD analysis project Ga0302323, IMG submission 201950) | Peat permafrost microbial communities from Stordalen Mire near Abisko, Sweden - Fen_T0_3 | ecosystem: Environmental > Terrestrial > Soil > Wetlands > Permafrost | place: Sweden: Abisko... | reverse complement strand
CGCGCCATCGGCCGGCTGTCGCAAAGCAACGTCACGGTGCTGATCACCGGTGAATCGGGCTCCGGCAAGGAACTGGTGGCGCGCGCACTGCACCGCCACAGCCCGCGCGGCGACCAGGGCAGCAACGGCGCCTTCGTCGCGATCAACACCGCCGCCATCCCGAAGGACCTGCTCGAGAGCGAGCTGTTCGGCCATGAACGCGGCGCCTTCACCGGCGCGCAGACCATGCGGCGCGGCCGCTTCGAGCAGGCCGACGGCGGCACGCTGTTCCTCGACGAGATCGGCGACATGCCGTTCGACCTGCAGACGCGCCTGCTGCGCGTGCTCAGCGACGGCCAGTTCTACCGCGTGGGCGGCCACCAGCCGATCAAGAGCAATGTGCGCGTGATCGCGGCCACCCACCAGAACCTCGAGGAACGGGTACGCCAGGGCGTATTCCGCGAGGATCTGTTCCACCGCCTCAACGTGATCCGGCTGCGCCTGCCGCCGCTGCGCGAGCGCAACGAGGACATCCCCGCGCTGGCGCGCTTCTTCCTGCAAAAGAGCGCCAAGGAGCTGGGCGTCGAGCCCAAGCGCATCACCGACGAGGCGCTCGATGCCATGAAGGGCTTCGATTTCCCCGGCAACGTGCGCCAGCTCGAGAACATCTGCCACTGGCTCACCGTGATGGCGCCGGCGCAGGTCATCGAAGGCAAGGACCTGCCGCCCGAGCTGACCGCGCCGCGCAGCGGCTTCGTGCGGCCGTCGTCCAGCGACACCGCCGCCGCGCCGCCCGGCGAGGGCTTCGGATCCTCCTACGTGCCGCCCGGCATGGCGGCCGAGGTGCTGCCCGGGCTCGCCAGCGCGCCGGCCGCGCACGTCATCAGCGTGCCCGGCGGTGGTGCATGGCTCGGTGACCTCGAGACCGCGGCCCGCACGCTGCTGGACGCCGGCTCGCCCGACGTCTGGGAACAGCTCAGCCGCCAGTTCGAGGGCCAGCTGATCCGCACCGCGCTCACGCTGACGCGCGGGCGCCGCATCGAGGCGGCGCAGAAGCTGGGCATCGGGCGCAACACGATCACGCGCAAGATCCAGGAACTCGGTCTCGAGGACTAGTTCCGCCGCACGCGTGGCGCGCCCGTGCGGGCGCGGCCCGTGCGCCCCCCTACAATTTCCCGTTCGAAAAACAAAGGGGGGGTCATGCCTATCCTGGGCGTCCTGCACATCGTCGTTGCGATCTTCTTTGCGGTTCATGCCTTGCGCACCGGGCGCAACATGTACTGGCTGATGATCCTGCTGCTGTTCCCGTTCCTGGGCAGCGTGGTCTATTTCTTCGCCGAATTCCTGCCCGAGATCCGGCATTCGACGGTGGCGCGCAAGTCGGCGCGCGTGGTCACTGCGCTGGTCGATCCGCAGCGCGAACTGCGCGAGGCGCGCCTGGCATTCGACCGCACGCCGACGGTTGACAACCGGTCGCGCCTGGCCGAGGCGCTGCTCGCGCGCGGCGAGTTCGCCGCGGCGGTCGAACAGTTCCAGGCCTGCGCCAGCGGCCCCTATGCCAAGGACGTCAAGTTCCGGCGCGGCCTGGCGCGCGCGCAGATCGCGGCGGGCGACAGCGTCGGCGCCGCCGCCACGCTGCAGGCCTTGTTCGCCGATGCGCCGCGCGAGGCCGAGGGCGAGGCCGCGCTCTGGCACGCCCAGGCGCTGATCGAGGTCGACGAGACGCGCGCGCTGGCCGCCTTCGAGCATGCCAGCCGGGTCTTCAACAGCACCGAAACTCAGGCCGCCTACGGGCTCTATCTGGCTCGCCTGGGCCGCGACGCGCAGGCGCGCTCACTGCTCGAAGGCGTGCTGCACAACGCACGCGTGGGCACGCCGTCGTCGCGCGAACTCAATCGCGTCTTCATCGACCAGGCGCGCGCGGCGCTGAAGGCGCTGGACTCGCGCGCCGGGGGCGTCGGCGGCGCGGCCTGAGCGGCACACCCGTCGGGCCGACGCGGCGCGGGACCGGAGCGGCCGTGCCGGCGCGGCGCGGCGCGGCCCGCGCGTCGACCAGTCTGCGCGCGGCAGCGTGAGGTGTCAGGCCGCGCGCGGCAACGTGAAGTGGAAGGTCGCGCCGCGCTCGGGCTGCCCGTCGGCCCACACGCGACCGCCGTGTCGTTCGACGGCGCGCCGCACGATGCTCAGGCCGATGCCATGGCCCTCGAAGCGGGGCCCGTGCAGGCGCATGAAGGGCTGGAACAGTTGATCAGCGGCGTCGGCCGCGAAGCCGACGCCGTTGTCGTGCACGTGCACGGTGACCTCGTCGTCGTCGACGCTGGCGTCGATGCGCACGATGGGCGGCTGGGCATCGCGCGAGAACTTCAGCGCATTGCCCATCAGGTTGACCAGGACCGGACGCAGCAGGTCGGCATCGGCCTGCACCTCGGGCAATTCGCCGACGATCCAGTGCGCCGTGCCGGCGGCCCCGACCGCCGGCTGGCCCAGTCGCAGCTGCGCGATGACCTCCTGCGTCAAGGCGGCCAGCGCCACCGTGCCGCGCGCGAGCTTGGCGTCGCCCACGTGGGCCAGTTGCAGCAGCGCGCCGATCAGCTTGGTCGAGGTCTCGGCCTGCGCCGAGATCGCCGCCAGCGAGCGGTGCACCATGTCGAGGTCGCCGCCGACGATCGCGTCCGCCGCCAGGCGCGCGAGGCCGGAGATGCCGCCCAGCGGCCCGCGCAGGTCGTGCGACACGCTGCGGTTGAAGCCTTCCAGGCCCGCGACCAGCTCGCGCAGTTCCAGCGTGCGCGCGGCGACGGTCTCCTCGAGGTTGTGGTTGGCCGCGTTGAGCGCACGCTCGGCCGCGGCGCGCCGCCGCACCTCCGCCTCGAGCGCGCGGCGGCGCCGCAACAGGCTCACGGTGAGCAGCGTGAGGCCGAAGAACAGCATTGGCATGACGCCCACCAGGCGGTAGTTGCCGGGGTCCATGCGGGTGTTCAGCAGCACGACATAGGTGGCCGGCAACGACAGCAGCGCCGCGCCCAGCACGCTGTGGCCCGAGCCGGGTTCCCTCCGGGCGCGCCACAGCGCGAGCATGCCGGCACCGACGTAGCAGATCATCAACGCCAGGTTGACGAGCGGGCGCGGCGGCGCCGCGCCGGTGGCCAGCGCCGCCAGCACGATGGCCGCCGGCAGCAGCAGCAGCGTCCATGCGCTGCGCCTGTGCACCGCCTGGCCGAGGTAGGTGATGACGCCGATGCCGATGGCGATCGTCGCGGCCACCAGCACCGCGACCCAGAAGCGGTCGGCCGGGGTGTCGACCAGCGCAGACGCCGGCAGGTGCACCTCGTTGAGTCCGTAGAAGGCCGCCTCGAGCGCGAAGCCGCCGGCCAGCCAGGCCATGCCGGGCTCCTGGGCCCGGCGCGACAGCGCGAAGAACAGCCCTGCCAGCGTGGCCAGCACGAACGCGGCCATCACGGCGGCCCCGATCGGCGAATCGGATGAAGGCAACGCGAGGACGGGGTGCATGGTGTCGGCTGTCCGTGCGGGGGAGAGGCTATTCGCGGAGGTCGGCTTGGAGCCGGGACAGTGTGTCCCTCGACGACCCGCCCGGGGCACGCCGTCGCGGCTCGCGGCCGGTGGGCCCCGAAACGGACGCGTGGATTCTGGCCTGCGCGGCCGGTGTCGACAACCGGTGCCCGCGCGCGCCCGCGAAAATTTCGCGCCGCCCGCAACGTGGGACACTGCGCGCCCATGCCTACGCCCGCCCTGTACGCCATCTGTGTCCTGATCTGGGGCACGACCTGGTTCGCCATCACCGCCCAGATCGATGTCCTCGCCCCCGCGGTCGGTGTCGCACTTCGCTTCGGCCTCGCTGCGCTGGCGCTGATGCTTGCCTGCCGCGTGCGCGGCATCGCGCTGCGCCAGCCGCGGCGCGTGCATCTGCTGCTGCTGGCCCAGGGCCTGGCCGGCTTCTGCGCCAGCTACATCTGCGTCTACGAGGCCGAGCGCCGCGTCGTCAGCGGCGTGGTGGCGGTCGGCTTCGCCGCGTCGCCGCTGTTCGGGTTGATACTGGCCCGGGGTTTCCTCGGCACGCGCATGTCAGGGCGCGTTGCCTTGGGCGGGGTCATCGGCATCGTCGGCGTGTTGCTGATCTTCGCGCATGAATTCGCCCGCATCAGCGCGTCGCACCAGGTCGTCGTCGGTGCGGAGCTGACGATGGCCTCGGTGCTGCTCTCCAGCCTGGCCACCATCGCGGCGTCGCGAGCGCATCGCCTGGGCGCGAGCGGCTGGAGCCCGCTCGCCTGGGCCATGGGCTACGGTGCCGCCGGTGCCGCGTTGTTCGCGCTGGCCGAGGGCGTTCCGTGGGGCTGGTCGTGGCGGCCGCAGTTCGTCGGCTCGCTGCTGTACCTGGCGGTGTTCGGCTCCATCATCGCGTTCGGCGCCTATTTCGCGCTGCTGCACCGGCTGGGCGCGGCCCAGGTCGGCTATGTCGGCGTGTTGACGCCGGTCGTCGCGCTGGTGGTGTCGTCCGCGTTCGAGCACTTCGTGTGGACCGGGCTGACCGTGGCCGGCGTCGCGCTGGCCCTCGCCGGCAACCTGGTCTCGATGTGGCCCGGCGCGCGGCGGCGCGCCGTCTGAAGCGCCCGGGAAACGGGCAATACGAGCCCGGGCCGCGCAGACGCGAAGCGACGCTTCGGCGCGACGGCGCGCCCTTGCCCGGGCTCAGCCGAGGTCGATGTCGACCAGCACCGGCGCGTGGTCGCTGGGCCGCTCCAGCTTGCGTTGCGCCTTGTCTATGGTGCAGCCCCGCACGCCGGCGCGCAGCGGCTCGCTGACGAGGATGTGGTCGATGCGCAGGCCCTGGTTCTTGCGGAACGCGAGGTTGCGGTAGTCCCACCAGCTCCACAGGCGCGGCGGCTGCTCGAACAGGCGGAACGCGTCGTGCAGACCGAGGTCGACCAGCGCGCGGAACTGCGCGCGTTCCTCGTCGGTGCAATGGATCTGGCCGGCCCACAGCACCGGGTCATGCACGTCGCGGTCCTCGGGGGCGATGTTGAAGTCGCCCATCAGCACCAGCTTCGGGTGCGCGGCGAGCTCGCCGGCGAGCCAGTCGTGCAGGGCCGTCAGCCAGGCCAGCTTGTAGGCGAACTTGTCGCTGCCGGGCGCCTGGCCGTTCGGGAAATAGCCGCCCACCACGCGCAGGCCGCCGACCGTGCCGGCGATCACGCGCGCCTGCTCGTCGTCGTGGCCGGGAATGTTGCGCACGATGTCGGTGGCCGGCGTGCGCGAAAGCAGGGCCACGCCGTTGTAAGTCTTCTGGCCGAAGAACTCGGCGTGCCAGCCGGCGGCCCGTAAGGGCTCGTGCGGGAACTTCTCGTCGACGAGCTTGGTCTCCTGCAGCACGACGACGTCAGGCTGCGTGCTTTCCAGCCACGCGAGCAGGTGCGGCAGGCGGATGGCCAGGGAGTTGACGTTCCAGGTGGCGAGTTTCATGGATGCCATAACATATTGATTTTAAAACAATATTGAATTTCGACGAGCTATCTCGTACCCCCAGTTGTACGCCCAACTGGCTGCGCTCGATTCGTCAGGGCATCGGCGTCGGCCCACGATCCTACAAGGCTCGAGATGCCGCGGCGCACGGCAGCCGGATCGCGACCGCGGCCTTGCGGTTCACCCTGACCGCAGTTCGCAATACGTGTCGATCCGCTGCAGAGGTCGGTTAGAAAAAGCCGGCGTCGAGCCGTCGGTTGGCAACATGGGCGACAGCCACGACAAGGCCCTGGCCGACACCATCAACGGCCTCTGCAAGGCCGAATTGATCCATCGCCGGGCGCCCTGGAAGACCAAGGCGTCCTTGGAACTCCGCGGAACCCGGGGCGATTCACTGGGTTCGCCCCTGGCAGCCAATCGTGATGGGGGCGAGCGTCCAAGGAACTGATCGGGGCCGCGCGTCCTGTCGCTGAGGAAAGGTGACGAAGGTCAGTATCAAGCGGCGCCCCCGGTAGGTCAGTATCCGTACCTAGCCTGGGGAGTCACATTGGCCATGGAAAACTTGCATGCCGATTCACCTGATCTTGCGCTCGAAGGCACGGCTGACGGGTACGAGCCTTTCACATGGCTTCTGCGAAGCAAGGCCGATGTAGCAACATTCTTGCCACCTTCGGTCGTGGTGGGTAGCTTGCTTGCGCTGGCCGACGGGCGGTCAACGCCTTACGTCGGATTCGACGGTCAATTGACTGCAGCCGCGGTTCCCGCGCGCTCGGTTGTTGACTTGTTCCCAACGCATATTGGTAGAAAGGTGCTGCTGGCCTTCGACGCGCAGGACCTGTCGCGGCCTATCGTGCTGGGGGTGCTTCGCGGAGCGGTCGCTGCGCCTACGGCGAACCCGGCGATGCCTGTCGAACTTCTTGCCGACGGCCAGCGTCTTACTGTTAGCGCGCAAGCCGAACTTGTGCTGCGTTGCGGTCGGTCCTGCATCATCCTGACGTCCGATGGACGCATCGAGTTGCGCGCTGACGTGATCGTCAGCCAAGCCGCCGAGGTCAACCGCATCAGGGGCGGTTCGGTGCAGTTGAATTGACTCAGGCTCCATGTTCGGGACAACGCCCCCGACCGGCTTCACGCCGTCCGAACTATCGTCGCTGATCAATCGGAGAACCATAGACGAGCACGCGGGCGAAGCGGCTTTCCTGTGGCTTCAACGGCAACAGGCCGTCACAGCACCAAATTTTCGCCTTGAACACCTGAACATGTTGGACTCCCGTGTACAGGCCCACCTAGCCGCCTTGCATGTCGCAGGGCGCGCCGGTTGGGATGCTGCGCTACGGATCGGCGATCCCGAAGATGTCGGATCCATCTTCGTCCTGGGATGCCTGGCCTTCGACGGCGCAGACAGCGACCGAATGCGCCATGTCCTCGCGGTCGCACTTGCGGCGCCGGCGGGCATATCAGCGGTGGTCGCAGCGCTGGCCTGGTTGAGACCGGATGCGGTGCGATCCGTCTCATTGCTACTCTTGCGTTCCCCTGTGGCGGCACATCGCGTGATCGGCAGCGAAGTTCTGCTCGAGCACGCGATGCACGACACTCGGACGCTGGAACAGGCAGCCACCGATACCAGCCCGATGGTCCGCGAGTGCGGCCTACGGGCCATCGGCGAAACCTGCTGCAGCGCTCTGCAGGGACTCGCCAGCCGGGCCTCCGAAGACGCAGAATCCAAATGTGCTTTTCGAGCTGCGTGGAGCCTTGCTCTAATGGGCGATGGTGCTTCGGCCGAGCGTGCATTCCACCTCGCCCTGGAGGCGGAACTGCCAACTGTCCGCCAAGCCGTGGAAGTCGCGATGCGCCGCGCCGACCCACGGTGGGTACGCGGCGCGATCCGTTCTCTGGCAGCAAGCTCTCGGACGCGCCGCCTTGCGATCATCGCTGCCGGCGCGTTCGGCGATCCGGCGGTCGTGCCGTGGCTGATCAAGGAATGCGATGACGAGTTGATCGGTGGCGTCGCAGGCGAAGCCGTCTCGATGATCACTGGCGTCGATCTGCGCCGCCTTGACCTCGATCGCGACGCGGTCGAGCCGTCGACCTCGCTGCCACTGGAGGATCAGTCCCTGCCCCAACCCGACCCCGACAAGCTAGCGGCGTGGTGGCGCGCCGGCGCAGCCCGATACGCCACTGGGCAGCGCCATCTCGCGGGCCAACCCATCACTTCGACCGCGCTGGTCGGCGTTCTGCGCACCGGCTATCAGCGGCAGCGCCGAGCCGCCGCGATCGAGCTGACTACCATTGCCGGCGCGGCGACGCTGTTCCGCGTTGGCGCGCGCGCGGATCGGCAGCTTCGCAGCCTGGCTCCATGAACTTCATCAATCGCAGCGGCCTGCCCGCAGCCTGGACGATGGGCTTTCGCCGAGATGGGCGCGAGTTGCTGATTGTGATCGTCAAGGCCACGTTCGCGATTCCTGACCCAGACCAGTCCGCCGAATTGGTGCCCGCTCCCGAGCAGGTTCCCTTGGTCGAAGCCGATGCGTTCACCGGCGCGCCGGGACTGACGGCCCCGCTGGTCGAAACCGACTTTGCCCATCACAAGCCTGGCTGCGACGTCGTGCTGCTCGGCCGGGCCCACGCGCCGGCCGGCCGCCTCGTCGAGCGCTGCGAGGTCGGCTTGCGCGTCGGCGATTTGCAGAAGCGCGTAGTCGCCGTTGGACCTCGAGTTTGGAAGCGGCGATTGGGCATGGTGTCGGCGACGCCTCCCCAACCCTTCGAGAGCGTGCCGTTGACCTACGACACCGCCTGGGGCGGCACCGACCGAACCTATGAGGACGAAGGGCGCATCGAGGCCTTCCCCGCCAATCCCGTGGGCTGCGGCTTCTGGCGCAACACGCGGGACATCGATGGGCAGCCGCTACCGCACACCGAGCAACTCGGCTGTCCGATCGAGAGCTACGACAGCCCCTACCTACCACAGGCGTTCTCGCCGATCGGCCGCAACTGGGCGCCGCGTGCGCTGCTGGCGGGCACTTACGATGGCGCTTGGCTTGCCGAGCGAGCTCCGTTGTGGCCAGACAACTTCGACGAGCGCTATTTCCAATGTGCGCCCACGGACCAGATCATTCCCTACCCAGTCGGGGGTGAACCGGTTGTGCTGAAGAATATGTCGCCGATGCGCCCTGTCGTCGCATTCGCGCTGCCGGAGTGGCCGGTGTCTATCACCTTCGTTCCACACCAGGGCCGCGACATCACCCGCAGCGCTCATGTTGACACGCTCGTGCTGGAGCCCGAGAAGAACCGCTTCACGATGACGTTCAGGTGCACTCTCCCGCTAGGCAAGAGCATCTTCGACGTCAAGGAAACGATCGCCGGCAACATGCCCCAGGCTTGGCACCGCGCGCGTCGCTTCCCGGGCAAGACCTACTACGCGAGCCTGGCCGATGCCGTGCGAGCGCGACGCAGCCGCAGGGCGTGATGGCCGCCGCTGTCAGTGTGCTCGCTAGCGGGTTGGTCACCCCCTTGGGCTTCAGCGGCCCCGCAACGCTGGCGGCGTTGCGCGCCGGCGTCAGTGCGGTCCGGGCGCTGCCCTGGATCGATCCCGAATCTGGCGAACCGCTGAAAGGCGCGCGCGTCTCGCTGCCCCACTGGTGGTTCGGGGTCGGAATGCTGGCTGATCTGGTGGCACCCGCCATCCACGAATGCATGCTCGCAGCGACTGGTCAGGCGCCGCGAGACATTCCTATTTTGCTGGGGGTTTCCATGGTGACGCGCGCCGGGAGGCCACCGGGCCTGGACGAAAACCTGTTGCCCGAGGTTCAGCGGCGCCTAGGCTTGCCGGGACACCCGCGATCGGCGCTGGTCGCGCTCGACCAGGTGGGCTGCGCGCAGGCGATGCTGGCAGCTGCCGCGCTGCTGTCGGCCGGCACGGTCAAGCGCGTGATCGTCGCCGGCGTCGACAGCTTCCTCGATCCAACAACGCTGGATGCCTATCGGGCCCGCCGCCGCTTGATGACTGCGTCCAATTCGAACGGATTCTTCCCCGGCGAGGGGGCTTGCGCCGTGCTATTGGGACCAGCCGCGGACAGTGCACCTGCTGGTCGCCTGATGGTGATGGGGATGGGCACCGCTCACGAGCCGGCGCCCATTGAGAGCACAGAACCGTTTCAGGCCCGCGGCTCGACCCAGGCATGCCGAGAGGCATTGCTCAGCGCAGGTATATCCATGCGCGATATTGGTTGCCGCATCACCGACCTGTCCGGCGAGCATTACAAGTTCAAGGAAGCCGCGTTTGTTGCCGGCCGGCTCGACACGGCGCAGCGTGAAGTCGCGCAGCAGCTTTGGCACCCGATCGAGTATCTGGGCGACATCGGAGCGGCCATTCTGCCCTGCCTCTTTGCGCAGGCTTTACATGCCGGCCAGCACGGCTATGCTGCCAGGGGCGCGGCGCTTTGCCATGTCGGCAGCGATCAAGGCGGGCGCGCCGCTTTCGTCGTCAGGTACGACGGAACCGTCCTGGAAGAAGAATTGTGAGATCGTCCAACCGTTTCTGTGAACGCGTTCTAACGCCTCCTGCTTGAAAGGAATTCGTATGAGCAAGAACGTGTTTGCCAACGGCCGCGAGGTCTCGGCGTTGAAGGACGGGAACGGCACCAAGGCGGCAATGCCGGACGTTTGCCTTACGCCGCCGCCGCCGCCCGCAGGCCCGATCCCAATTCCTTACCCAAATTTTTCGGATGCCAGCGACACCGACGAAGGCACGCGCACGGTCGAAGTAGGAGGGGGTGAAGTGGGCATGAAAGATGTGTCGAGTTACAAGAAGAGCACCGGAGATGAGGCAGCAACGAAGTCGCAAGGAATGGGCGTGGTCAGCCATAAGATCCAGAACACGAGCTATTTCTCGGCATGGTCGTTCGATGTGAAGTTCGAGGGTAAGAATGCCGTTCGGCACATGGACTTGACGACGGGCAACAACGCTTGAAGGGAAGGGGCAGTCATGAAACCGGGAAACGCCGCAGATACTGGCATGAACCAGGGCAGCCAGGCCTCGAGCGATATCGCAGAGCCGGACTGCAAAGAACTCAACAAGCGCAACGCGGACCAGCGCGGCAAGTTAGGGAAAGACAAAGCCGAGTCGATCAAGTCTGCCTTCGGAAAGAGCGGCGCGACTACGGTCGCTCATGGCTCCTTGAATGGCGGCCCGCCGATCGGTGCAGCCAGCCGTCTTCTGCCTTCGCGCTACAAGCATCTGGCGCAAGGGCTGTGGGCGGAGAAGAGCAAGGCCAAGCGGCGCAAGATGCGCAAAAGTCGCAGATCGAATGTCTGCCCCGAAGCGCCGTACCGCTACAGCAAGGCGGCGCGCCCGCATCAGAGCCATTGCGAATCCAAGATTCTCGAGACGCTGTTCTCGGGCTCGCCCAAGCCTTCGGGGTCGCTGCTGCTCAATATCAATTGGCAGTCCAGCAATAATCCCAATAGCAAAGATCCTTGCGCTGCCTGCGAGAAGTTGCTGTGCCACGCACAGAACAATTGTGGCATTGACATCCTGCTTTGCCAAAAGGATCCCAAAAAAGATGCCCAGCCGCTTGAATGCTGACCCGGCCGCCAAGAAAAGCACGTCGCCGACCCAAACGGAGCCTGCCCCTCATGTCACTCGATTTTCCTGCATACCTTGCTTCGCTTCAGAACGCCCAGCAGCCTGTGAAGCATGGCTGGCTCTCCGGCGACGACATGGTGGCGCTCGGAAGCGAGACCCCCGCGCTGTTGAAGAACATCGGCGAAGTGTCGCTGCGCGGCGTACTAGGCCTGCAGGCTGCCCTGGGCGAATGGATTGCGGCAAGGTTTCGCCATTTGGGCGACGTTTCCGAACTCACTCAGGTGAACGAAGCCGTTTGGGCGGCGTCGATCGATTTTCGTTATGTTCGACTATCGGCGATGAAGTTTTCTGCCGCATCAGGTCCGGTAGACGGCCCGATCCGCGAATGCAAGATGATCTCGAAGAAGATCTGCGGCCTATATCCTGACGCCGAGTTCGGCGCGGTGCGACGCGCCATCGGATCGGCTAATCTGGTCAAGTACCTGCTGCCGGATAGCAAGGGGTTCCAAACCTGGTTCAAGCGTGTAGTGCAGCGCTTGCCGGCTCTGTCCACACCGTCGGCGCGTAACGCAGGATTTCTGGAAATCCAGGTTGTCGCAGAGCCGCCCGCAGGCGTTTCGACGGCGATCTTCGGTGCGCCAGTGCCCCGCGAAGCCTACGATCCCGATTTCGACCTCGCCGCGGCCGACCCGGCGGCGCTGATCGACGCCATGCTCGTGCGCATCGCGGCTCAGGCGAACCCGTTTCTGTTCAGCGCCGCGGAAGTGACCGCGGCTGGATTTCCCGGCAGGCCCTATCGCTACCCGAGTTGATGCCATCACGACATGACCGTCCGCCGCCGCTACATCGATAGCGCTGCCATTTGTGATGCGAGCTTGCGTTTTGTCTGGGACGAATGGGATGTCGAGTCGACTTACGAACCGGCTCGGCCGGAAGAGGCCGAGCGTATGGCCGCCTTGTCCAGACGAGCAAACTGCGCGCTGACGATCGGCATCGCCGAGTGGATCCTGGCGCGCTTCGAAGGCATGGACCCCGACCCCGATCCTGCGCTGTTCCTGCAAGCGGCATGGGCCGCCAACATCGACGAACGATACGGCTACGAGATCGACATTGTGGATGCCGAATGGCGCGGGCCGGTACGTGGACCAATCAGCATGGCGCTCACCTTCGTGCTAGACGCACTGTTTGCCGAAGAGGCGGGACCGAACTCATCGATGAATCCGGCCTGGGCGGCGCACTTTGCGCGACACGTACTGCCCGATACCACCGCATTTGATGCGTGGCTCGCATTTTGCCTGGCCCGCTTCGAGCAGCTCTATCCGGTGCCTTCCGCGGACGCTGCCGACTGGTTCGCTCCTGAAGCTGACGGCGGCGCGCTCGTCCCGGCAGAGTCACTCGATCCCGACAAGGCCTTCGACGCGGCTGACACCGATGCGCTGATCGACTGCTTCCTGCGCGGACTGGACCCCAACACCAATGAATTTCTGGCCACGCCGGCCGAACTCGTTGAATTGGACTTCAAAGGCACACCCTATCGCCTTGTCCGCGATTGACTCGCGCACGCCTGCCAATATCTGCGGCTACTCTGGGGCCTCGACAAGGCGCGCTGCCGCGGCCTGTCGAAGAACGCGAAGGGCACTCTGACTCGGCGAATCCACAGCCCAGCGCGGATGTTGCGCACGCTTGGGTGGCATCGCTGTCCCCGCGCTCGGCCCGGCCGTCGGCCTTGCCGGGAAGCGCACGGACCTCGCGCCGATTCAGGACCACGGATCCGAAGTCAGGCGCGGGCCCTCTGCAGTTCGAAGCAGCACTCGACCGCCGGCGGCGAGCTCCTGCAGCGACACCGCACCGGCCGGCACCTCGATCTGGGCGTCCGCGAGCCGGCCGGCACGCCGCGCACAGTCGACCAGGGCGTCGCGCAGTCGCTTGGCGTGTCCAGCAGGCAGGCGTTCGGGACAGCGTATGACCAGATCGAGGTCGCTGCTGTCCTTGACGGTGGGCTGACCGCTCGCCAATTCGAAGCCGACGCTGCCCGTCGGGCCCCAGGTGAGCGCGAAGTCCTCCAGCACCGGTTTGAGCCAGGCGAGCAGGGCCAGGGCGGGCACGCTGCATCGGGCCGGATCGATGGGCGCGGCAACGAGCATCTCCGGGCTGAGCACCTGGAGGATGGCGGCCTCGCCGATCGACGCCGCATGGCGCTCGGACCGGGCGCTGCCGCGCACCCCCACGGGCACGAGACCCGTGTCGCGACGTGCCCGTCGCACGACGACCCAAGGCGCGCGGCCCAGGGCGCAGGCGACCCACGACGGCGCGTCTTGCATGTCGGTTAGAGCGTCGATGCGAAGCAGATCGTGGACACGCCAGGAGGGCGCCGATGCCATGGCTTTTAGTCCTCGCGCCGGCTGCGCGCCGCGAGATAGAGGACGGTTTCCAACGGCGTGTCGGCCAGGCTGCGGGCCTGCACGCTGTCGAAGGCCTCGTGCACCAGGCCCGTCAACACGCTGCCCGGCGGGAATTCGAAGAAGCAGCGGATCCCCATTTCGAACAGCACCGAGGTCGCGTCATGCCAGTGCACCGGACGGGCGACATTGGTGGCCAGGTCCAGGCCGATGGCGAGCGGGTCGCGCAGGGCACGGGCACCGACGTTACCCATGTAGGGAATGCGGGCCGGCGACAGCTTGACGTGCGCCAGCGCCGCCTGCAAGCGGGTTGCCACGCCTTCCATCAGCGCGCAATGCGACGGGACGCTGACGGACATGCGCAAGGCCTTGCCGGCCCCGGCCTGCCTGGCGGCGACGATCGCCTGGTCGAGGGCGCTGTCGCTGCCGGCCAGGACGAATTGGGTCGGCGCGTTCAGGTTCGCGAGGAACAAGGGCTGCGCGGGCGAGTCGAGTTCGGCGACGAGTCGGCGGACCCGATCCTCGTGCAGGCCGACGATGGCCGCCAGGCCGTACCCGTGGGGGTAGGCCTCGGCCATCAGTCGCGCGCGCAGTTCGAGCAGTTTCAATGCATCGCGGAATTCGATCGCGCCGCAGGCCACCGCTGCGGTATAGGCGCCACTGGACATTCCGGCCACCGCGTCGGCCTCGACGCCCTCGGCCTCGAGCGCCCTCATGACGGCGACCCCCGCGACCAG
>Ga0302323_100002802_pt1 | contig 14175 bp, 14 predicted proteins | sample Fen_T0_3_FD_201950 | JGI IMG/M metagenome (GOLD analysis project Ga0302323, IMG submission 201950) | Peat permafrost microbial communities from Stordalen Mire near Abisko, Sweden - Fen_T0_3 | ecosystem: Environmental > Terrestrial > Soil > Wetlands > Permafrost | place: Sweden: Abisko... | reverse complement strand
TGGTCGACGTCGTCGAGGCTGTCGACGCTCTCGACACCGAACTGCTGCAGGTTTCGGATGACGCCCTCGTTGTGAACGACCTGGCCGAGGGTGTGGGTCGACTTGCCCGCGGCCGCCGACTCCTTGGCCATGTCGATGGCCTCCCGGACGCCGTAGCAGAACCCCGTGCGATGTGCGATTCGGACGACCTCGACCATGCCCATTGCCCCTCGATGTTCGCATACGTCCGGCGATCCCGCCGTCGAGCGAGCCTTCGATCAGGGTTCGGGCGGAACGTCCTCGCGGTTTGCCGCCGCGTACACGCCACGGTGCCGCGGGTCCAGCTGGGCCGCGATGCGGCTCATGATCGCGGTCGTGGCGAGCGTCTTCGCGGCCCGGCGGTCCGTCCCGGTGGCCACCAGCCGGTCCGCGGCGAACGGCTCGCCGATCCGCACGGTGATGGTCCGGCGCGGGAACGGCCTCGGTAGCCGCCGGCTCTTCGGCCAGACGGCGTCGCTGTTGTTGACGCCGATCGGGACGATCAGCGCGCCCGTCCGCATGGCGAGCGCCGCCAGGCCGTCCTTCGCCTCCTGCAGCTCCCCCGTCGGGCTGCGGGTCCCCTCCGGGAAGATCAGGAGGACGCAGCCGGCCTCCAGGACGCGCGTGGCCAGCCGGTACGCGTCCACGTCCGCGGTGCCGCGCTCGACCGGGTGGACGCCGCAGTGGGCGCACAGCCAGCCGACCACCGGCCAGTCGAAGAGCTCGCGCTTGCCCAGCCAGTGGATCCGCCGACGCCGCAGGCCGGGCGTGATCCAGGCTCCCGTGACCACGGGGTCGAAGTTGGAGATGTGGTTGATGGCGAGGATCACGGCACCCGTCCGCGGGACGTTCTCCAGGCCCTCGACGCGGACGTTCGCGAACAGGCGCGCCCCGATCCGTGACACGAGCGCCATCAACCGGACCAGCGTCGTCTGGTCGTTGTCCAGGCGCATCGCCGCCTCGATCACCCGGTTGCGCTTCGCGGGTGGCTGGGGGGCGGCCGGGGCGCGCGGGCGCCGCGGCACGGCTGGCGCGGCGGGTACGGCGGGCGGGGCCGGGATCGCCTCCGCCCTGGCAATCGTGGCCGCAACGAGGTCGACCGACTCCTCGAAGCCCAGGCCATCGGTCGAGATCACCACCGCGTCGCCGGCCGCACGGAGGGGAGCCACCGCGCGTCCCCGGTCCTGGGCGTCCCGGGCGCGGAGCTGCTCGCGGACGAGGTTCGCCTCGTCGCCGTGCGGGTCCAGGCCGCGCTCCGCGATCCGCCGGGCGGCCCGCTCCTCCACCGAGGCGTCGAGGAAGATCTTGAGGGGAGCGTCGGGCAGGACGACGGTCCCGATGTCCCGCCCCGCCACGATGATCCCGCCATCGGCCACCATCGCCCGCTGGCGACCCAGCAGCGCGGCCCGCACCTCCGGCACCCTCGACACGGCAGACACCGAGACGTCCACGTCCCCGGTGTGGACGGCGCCCGTGGCGTCCTCGCCGTCGAGCATGACCCGGGCCAGGCGCCCGGCGCCATCGTCACCCAGCGCGACACGCTCCACGAGACCGACCAGGCCCGCGGCGTCGTCCGCGGCCACTCCCTCGCGCAGGGCCAGCGCGGTCACGGCTCGGTAGATGAGCCCGGTATCGACGAACCGCAGGCCCAGGCGCTCGGCGGCGGCCGATCCGACGCTCGACTTCCCGCTCGACGCGGGTCCGTCCAGGGCGACGACGATCCGGCTGGCGGGCCGGGCGGGCAGATCAGGCATTGCCCGGAGCATACCGGGGCTAGGCGCCACGGTCCCGCTCCATGGTGCCGGCGCCCAGGCGCCTGACCTCGGCCGGGGTCAGGGGTCGCACGTCGCCGGCCGCCAGCCCCTCCAGGCGGAGCGACCCGATCCGGACTCGCACCAGGCGGCGGACCGGCGCCCCGACCTCGGCGAACATCCGCCGCAGCTGGCGCTTCCAGCCCTGGTGGATCGTCACGCGGACCCAGACGAGGCGGTGGTCCGGCGGCGGCTCGATGAGGTCGGCCAGGCGCCGGTCCTCGGTGTTGGTCTGGCCCCGGAGACCGGTCAGGGTGGCGACTCCCTCCGACAGCTCGACTCCGGTCTCGAGTGCCTGGGCCTGGTCGCGCGTCAGCTGCTGGGCCAGCCCGACGGCGTACTCGCGCTCCACGCCGTAGCGGGGATGCAGCACCAGTTCCGCCCAGTCTCCGTCGTTGGTGATGAGGATCAACCCCTCGGAATCCTGGTCGAGCCGCCCCACGGGATAGAGCCGGGCGCCCCGGGCGAGCTCCGCAGGGACGAGGTCGAGGATCGTCTGCCCGGCGTGGCGGTCCTTCACGGTGGAGGTCACGCCCATGGGCTTGTGGAGCGCCAGGTGGATCGGGCGAGCCTCGGGCATGCGGACCGGGCGGCCGGAGACCTCGATCCGCTGCGTCTCGGGATCCACGCGCTCGCCCAGCACGGCGGGACGACCGTCGACCGTCACACGCCCCGCGGCAACGAGCTCGTCGGCACCGCGACGCGACGCCACGCCCGCAGCGGCCAGGACCTTGGAGATGCGCTCGGCGGGCACGGCTCAGTCGTCCTCGTCGCCCGTGTCCGTCGGCCGCGCATCCGTTGCTGAGGCCGCCGCGGCCGCCAGGTTCGCGATCGCGTCGCCCGTTCCGTCGAGCCCGTCCACCAGGCGCGCCGCGACGTCCAGGTCGAGCGGCGGCAGGTCGTCCAGCGAGGTGAGCCCGAACCGCTCCAGGAACTCGAAGCCAGTTCCGTAGAGGAACGGCCGGCCGGGGGCGTCCGAGCGGCGCAGCTCCACCACCAGCCGGCGGTGCAGGAGCGCCCGGATGCTGTAGTCGGAGTCAACCCCACGGATCCGCTCGACGCCGCTCTTCGTGACGGGCTGGCGATACGCGACGATCGCGAGGGTCTCCAGCGCCGCCGGGGAGAGCCGGACGGCGTCCGTGCCGAGGTACCGCGCGATCAGGGCGCCCGCCTCCGGCGCGGTCACCAGCTCCACGCGGTCGCCGGAAAGGGCCAGGCGGATCCCGCGGCCGGCGAGGGAGACCTCGAGATCGCCCAGGCGCTCGTCAACGGTCGCGGCGTCCACGCCGGCGGCGAGCCCGATCTCCCGCCTCGAGAGTGGCTTCTCTGCCACGAACAGCAGGGCCTCGAGCTGGGTCTCGCTCAGGCTCCCAGCGACCTCCGGCCCATCGGGTCCAGCTTCCGCGGCGGCGGCGTCGGTCACGGCATCAGGGTCGGTCATGCGTAGGACTCCATCGACTCGTCCAGCGGGGCCTCCTCGTCGATCGCCCCGGCGATCCCGGCGGCGGCGCGTTCCTGGGCGGTAGTCCGGCGGACGGTGATCGGCCCGAAGGGCTCGTCCTGCTCGACCACGATCTCATGCCGCTTCATGAGCTCCAGCATCGCGAGGAACGTGACGGCCACCACGACCCGGTCCCGGACTCCCTTCAGAAGGCCCTGCAGGACGACGGCCGGCGCTCCGTCGAGAGCCCGGCGCAGCAGGGCCGCCCGCTCGGTCAGGGTGATGGCTCGGCGGATGGTCTCGGGCGGCGGCGGGAGAGGCGGGGCCACCCGGGCGATCCCGGCGAGGGCCTCCACCAGGATCGCGGGCGACAGCGGCTCCGCCGCCGGCGGGCGGGCGCCGGCGAGCCCTGCCGCACGCGAGACCGTGGGCTCGCGGTGGAACAGCCCGACGCGGGCCTGCGCGTCCTCCTGGAGGCGGACGCCACCGTCGCGGAAGGCGCGGTACAGGACCAGGCGGGCGCGCAGCTCGGCCTCCGGGTCCGGGCCGTCGTCCGGGAGCGGGATCGCGCCCTCGACAACACGCCGCGGGAGCAGCGCCCGGGACTTGATCAGGATCAGCTGGCTCGCGATCGCGATGAACGCGGAGACGTTCCCCATCCGGTCACCGTCCAGGCTCGCGACGGCGTCGAGGTAGGCGCCGGCCAGCGCACCGAGGGGCACCGTGAGGACGTCGAGCTGGCGTGCCTCGATGAGGGCGAGCAGGAGCGCCAGCGGGCCGTCGAAGGCCGGCATGGTCACCCGCGTGGCGGATTCCGGGCGGCGGCCCTCCCCGAAGGCGACGGCGGGGGGCACCATCGACGAGGCGGCGAGTGTCATCAGCAGGCCTCGTCCGCGGCGTGGAACCGCGCGCCGTACTCGGGATCCCGGGGCGCGTCCTGGTAGCGCACGAGGTCCACGGCACGAGGCGGCAGCCCGGCCGACGCCAGGGCATCGGCTGAGGCGGTGGCGTGGTCCCGGATGCGGTCCAGGGCGGCGGCCCAGCCCGGCACGCGGGCGGCGGCGGCGGGGATCAGCGGTCCGAAGGCCTCGCCCAGTGACCAGGCGACTCGCGGCCCGGCTCCCGTGTCACCCTTCGCGCAGTCGTGGAGCAGCCCGGCTGCAAGGACGTCGCGGTCCCTCACGCCGGCGCGACGCAGGTGCGCCACGACGTCCAGCCCGTGCCGCTGGTCGGCGAGATGCATGGCATCGAACAGGTCCATCTCGGCGGGGCGGGCCCAGGCCGCCAGCGTCCGGCGCTCCTCGAGGCTCACGCGGGCGAGGAGGTGCGTCCGGAGCTGGCGGGCCTTAGAAGCCCACCAGGATGTTCGCGACACCGTAGATGACGCTGCTCAGAGGACGGCTCAAGAGGAGGATGAACGCGATCAGGATGAAGAACCCGTACTGCGCCAGGATCGGGCGCACCGTCCAGGCCTGCCGTGGCGAGAGGATGCGGTAGAGGAGGGCAGAACCGTCCAGCGGCGGGATCGGGATGAGGTTGAAGATCGCGAGCGCAACGTTGAACACGACGAACAGGTAGAGGGCCGTGCCGAGCAGGCCCGGGACCGGGGTCTGCAGCGCGATCAGAATCCGGATCACGACAGCACCGAGGACGGCCATCAGCAGGTTCGAGGCCGGCCCGGCGAGGGACACGATGAGCTCGCCGTTCCGCCGGTCGCGGAAGTTGGCCGGGTTGATCGGCGTCGGCTTGGCCCAGCCGAACAGGAAGCCGCCGATCAGCACCGTGATGATCGTCATCATCCCGCCCAACGGATCGAAGTGGACGATCGGGTTGAGCGTCATCCGGCCCAGCAGCTTGGCCGTTGCGTCGCCCTGCATGTAGGCCACCGCCGCGTGCGCGAACTCGTGGACCGGGAACGCGATCAGCAGGAAGATCGCGATGAGGATGATGCTTGCGGGTTCGATGGACACGCGGGCCTCTGAGCGGGTCGTGGAGTCCCGCGTATCCTACCCGGCCCCGGGGCTACAGCCGCGAGAGCATCTCCGTGCGCTTGGCCTCGTACTCCTCGGGCGTGATCAGGCCGCGGTCCCGCATGTCGGCCAGGCGCTCGATCGCGGCCGAGACCTCGTCGGCCGTCATGGATGTGTCCGGCGCGGCAGGGGCGGCCGGAGCGGCCGGAGCGGGCGGCTCGGCGGCGGCGGGCGGCGCAACCGGGGCGGGCGGCGGGACAGGGACGGGAACGGCCTGGGCCGGCTCCTGGACGCGCATTGCCGGCGCGGTCGGCCGGGAGAGCTCGATCTCCAGCTCGTGCTTCGCCTCCAGCATGGCGACCTTGAAGGCCTTGGCGTCGCGCAGCATCCGGAGGTTCTCGTTGCCCGTCTCGGACGCGGTGAGGACCTCGAGGTCGCCGAAGCCGAACAGGCGCCCGAAGATCGACTCGGTCAGCACCGCGTCGTTGATCTTCTCCAGCGAGGAGTCGCTGGCCTTCTTGTTGATCACCCCGTTGGCGTGGATGAGGCGGCGGCTGGTGACCAGGTACTCCTGGTTGCGGAACTCGAAGATGCCCCACGCGCCCTTGGCGATCCCGAAGACGAACAGGACCAGGACGACCCAGCCCATGATGTCGAAGAAGGTGCCGGTGCCGCCGGACCAGACCTTGACGATCATGAGGATCAACGCGATCACCAGCGCGATCAGCGCCGCCCTGGCGTTCGCGATGAGCACGAACCAGTGCTGGTGGGCGCGGCGGACGATGGTCTCCCCGGATGCCAGCAGTGTCTCGCTGTAACCCATGTGCTCCCTCTGCTCCCTCCGCGCCTCAGGCCCGCGGGTGCGCCCGGGCGTAGACCTCCCGGATCCGTTCCCCAGTCAGGTGCGTGTACAGCTGGGTCGTCGCAATACTCGCATGTCCGAGGAGCTCCTGGACGACCCGCAGGTCCGCACCGCCCTCCAGGAGATGCGTCGCAAAGGAGTGACGCAGCGTGTGCGGCGAGACGCGGTCGCCCAGGCCCGCCGCCTCGGCAGCGTTCTTCACCGTCCTCCACGCCTGGCCTCGACCCAGCCGGTGGCCCCGCCCGGTGACGAACAGCGGCCCGGTGTCCGTGTCCCCGGCACCGCCCGCTGGCAGCCAGCGAGGTCGGGGCCAGGCGAGGTACCGGCCGAGCCAGGTGAGCGCCACGTCGCCGACCGGCACGACCCGCTCCTTGTCGCCCTTGCCGATGACGCGCACGAACCCGCCCTCGAGGAACAGATCGCCGCGCTCGAGGCCGAGCGCCTCCGAGACGCGCAGCCCGGACGCGTACAGGAGCTCCAGCAGGGCCCGGTCACGGAGCGCGGCACCATCGGCCTCCGTGGGGGTGCGGCGTGCCGGGACCTCGCCGCCCGCGGCCTCCAGGAGACGAACCACCTCCTCCACCGTGAGCGTCTCGGGGAGGAGCCGCGGCTGCCGGGGCAGGTCGAGGTGCGTGGCCACGTCCACGGTGATGAGCCCGTCGCCGAACGCGAACCGGTAGAAGCCGCGGATGGCGGCCGCCCGGCGCCGGAGGCTCGACGGTGCGAGGCCCGGGTCTCCGCCCTGCCCGCGGCGGCCGCGCGCCGCGAGGTATCGCTGCGCGACCTCGGGCCCGGCAGACCAGTCCCTCGCCGCCCCGCGGCTCATCGCAAAGTCGGCCAGGTCGGCCCGGTAGGCCAACAGGGTCGCGTCCGCGAGGCCGCGCTCCACGCGCAGGTACCCGAGGAACGCCTCGATCGCGCCGTCCAGGTCGGGTCCGCCGGCAGGCACGGGCGTTCGTCAGGCCACGATCTCTGGGGAGCGGCCCGCGCACCAGGCCTCGGCCCGGTCCAGCAGCTCCCGCGCGGAGAGCCGGGAGGCGTTGCCGCCGTCCGGCCCGCCGATCATCTGCGCGAGCTCCGTCTCGCGTTCGGCGCGCGAGAGACGCAGGATCTCCGTGACGGTCCGCCCGTCGCGTTCGCGCTTGGCGATCCGGTAGTGCGTGTCCGCATAGGCGGCGATCTGCGGCAGGTGCGTGACGCACAGCACCTGGTGCTCCCGGGCCAGCACCCACAGGCTGCGGCCCACCGGATCCGCGCTCCGCCCCCCGATCCCGGTGTCGATCTCGTCGAAGACCAGGGTCGGCGTCTCGTCGACCTGCGCCAGCACCTGCTTCACGGCCAGCGCCACCCGCGACAGCTCGCCTCCCGAGGCGATGCGGGCAAGCGATCGTGCGGGCTCGCCGGGGTTCGGCCGGAAGGTGAAGACGACGGTGTCGATGCCCGTGGCGTCGAAGACCACGGCGTCCCCGTCCACCTCGACCGCGGGGTCGTCCCGGGCCGCCGTGCGGCGCCCCATGGCGACGGCGAAGGCATCCTCCGGGAACCCGAGCTCGGCCAGCACGGCGGACACCGCGTGTCCCAGCTCCGCCGCCGTCCCGGACCGGAGGATCGACAGCGAGGCCGCGGCATCCGCCACCTCGAGCAGCAGTCGGGCGTCCTCCGCCGCACGGGTCCGGCGCTCCGCATCGAGGCCGCGCAGCCGGGCGATCTCCGCGGTCGAGCGCTCGCCGTGGGCGATGACCGCCGCCTCGTCGTCACCGTAGCGGCGCAGGAGCCGGTGGATCTCGCCGAGCCGGTCCTCCAGGCGTGCGAGCGACGCCGGATCGTGGTCAACGGTGTCGGCCAGCGCCCGGACCTCCGCCGCGACGTCCTCGACCTCCGCCTCGAGCCCGGCGAGGCGGTCCGCAAGGGGTCCCCAACGCTCGTCGAGCCGCGCGATGAGGCGGAGGTCATGCTCGGCCCGGGCCACCCGCTCCCGCGCCCCCCGCCCCTCGCCCAGGAGCGTCTCGCGCACGGTGGCCGCCCCCGAGGTGATCGACTCGGCGTGCTGGGCCGCCGCCAGCTGGCGGGTGATCTCGTCCGCCTCTCCCGGGCGCAGGCCCGCGCCGGCGATCTCCCCGGCCTCGTGCTCCAGCAGGTCCAGCCGGCGCAGGACCTCGCGCGGGTCCATCGCCAGTCCGGCCATCCCCGCCCGGTTCGCCCGCCAGCCGTCCACCGCCGCCGCCACCACCGCCCTTGGTCCCGCGTGGCCGCCGTAGGCGTCCAGCAGGTCCCGCTGCCAGTCCTCGTCCAGGAGGCGCTGCTGGTCATGCTGGCCGTGGATCTCCACGAGGCTGGCGGTGGCAGCCGCGAGGCGCCCCGCCGTCACGGCCTCGTCGTCCAGGCGGGCCGTCGAGCGCCCGCCCGCGCTCACCTCGCGCGAGGCGATGAGCGGCTCCGGCACGCGGTCGAACAGCGCCTCCACTCGCGCGGTCTCGGCGCCGTGCCGGACCAGCGTGGTATCCGCCCGCGCACCCAGCGCCAGCCCCAGCGCGTCGATCAACAGGCTCTTGCCCGCCCCGGTCTCACCGGTGAGGACGGTGAACCCCGTCTCCAGCGGCAGGCGCAGGCGGTCGATCAGCGCGAGATCGCTGACCGCCAGCTCCAGCAGGCGGCCGGCCCGGGCGAGGGTGCGGTCGAAGGCCATCGTCAGGACGGCAGCAGCTGGACCTTGGTGCGCAACAGGTCCCAGAACGGGAGCGCCCCGTCGGGCTCCACGAACCGGATCGGCCGCTCCAGCGCCCGTACCTCCACCACGTCGCCCACGTGGATCCGCCGGTCCTCCCGCCCGTCGATGGAGACGAGCGCCTCGTGCGCGTCGAGGACCCGGCAGCGGACCACCTGGCTCGGTGACACGACGATCGAGCGGATCGCGGAGAGGTACCCGGCGATCGGCGTGACCACGAGGTTCCGGCTCTGCGGGTCCAGGATCGGGCCTCCGGCCGAGAAGGAGTAGCCGGTGGACCCGGTCGGGCTGGCGACCACGAGGCCGTCCGCGACGAACGTCGCGAGGTGAGACTCGTCGATCGTCACGTCCACGCGGACGACGCGCGCGAGAGAGCCGCGTGCGATGACGATGTCGTTGAGCGCCGTGAAGTCGTCCTCGGACGGCCGGTCGGCCGGTCGGATCGTGCCGACGAGCGCCATCCGCTCGCCGATGGTGAAGTGGCCCGCAACGAGCTGCTCCAGGACGGGCTCCAGCTCGTGGGCCTCGGCCTTCGACAGGAACCCGACCTTGCCCAAGTTGACGCCCAGCAGAGGGACGTCGATCTCGGCCACGGCCTGCGCCGCCCGCAGGAAGGTCCCGTCGCCGCCCAGCACCACCAGCACGTCCGTCGTCGGCAGCTCGCGGCGGTGCGTGTCGAGGTCGCCGGAGGGCGCGGCCCACTGCTCCAGCCCGCGCATTCGGCACCAGCCTTCGGCCCGCTCCCGGAGCTCCACCGCCTGCTCGCTGGTGGGGTTGTAGGAAAACCCGATGCGCCCGACGGTCATGCCGCACCCTCCCACGCCGCGGCCACGGCCGCATCGATCCGGTCCTCGATCTCCGCACACGACGGGCCCGCCGCGATCCACGCCAGGAACTCCCTGTTGCCCTCCGGGCCCCGGATCGGCGACGCGATGACGTCGCGCGTCCCCAGCCCGAGCGACCTTGCCCGCTCCACGGTCTCCGCCAGCACCCGGCGGTGGACGCCCGGGTCCTTCACGACGCCGCCCTTCGCGTCTGCGCGGCCCGCCTCGAACTGGGGCTTGACCAGGGCGACGATGGAGCCGCGGCCGTCCCGCAGGACAGAGCGGATCGGGCCGAGGACGAGGCCGAGCGAGATGAACGAGACGTCCACGACCGCGATGTCCACCGGCTCCGGCAGGGTCCCGGGCTGGAGCGTGCGTGCGTTCACGCGCTCCATGGACACGACGCGCGGATCCCGGCGCAGGCGCTCGGCGAGCTGCCCGCGGCCGACGTCCACGGCGTAGACGCGGGCGGCGCCTCGTGCCAGCAGCACGTCCGTGAACCCGCCCGTGGAGGCACCCACGTCGATCGCGACCAGCCCTGCCGGATCGATCGAGAACGCGTCGAGGGCGGCGATCAGCTTGTGGGCCCCGCGGCTCACCCACTCGCTGCCCGGGGCGACCCGCACCGGCGCCTCCCGGTCCACCAGGTCCCCTGCCTTGAGGTCATGCCGCGCGGCGTCCCCCTCCCCCACCAGGACCTGGCCGGCGAGCACCAGGGCCTGCGCCCGCGCACGCGACGCAACGAGACCCCGCTCCACGAGGAGCTGGTCGAGGCGGATGCGCTTCGCTGTGGCTGCCGGCATGGCTCCTATCGTGGCACAGCCCGAGTCACCCGGGCTCACCGGACGGGACGCGAGCCCGACCCGGGACCGGCGGCCGGCGTCAGGCGGGTTCGGCCGCCGGCACCGGGATGCCCAGCTGCTCGATCGTCTCGGACACCTGGGCGGTGAGCCCGGGGGCGTCCAGCCGGATGAGCCGCCGGAGGTCCGTCACGGCCCCGTGGTCCACGAACCGGTCACCCGGGATCCCGAGGATCCGGACCGGCACGTCGCGGTACGCCGGATCCACGAGCCTCGCATCCTCGAACGCCTCGAGGACACCGGACCCGAACCCGCCGGTCACGACGCTCTCCTCGAACGTCACCACCAGCCGCTTGCCGCGCGCCTGGTCCAGGATGAGCTGCCGGTCCAGCGGCTTCGCATAACGGGCGTTGATGACGCCCACGGACCAGCCCCGCGCCTCGAGGGCGTCGGCCACCTTCACAGCCCGCATCGTGATCGGGCCGAAGGCCACGAACAGGATGTCGCGACCCTCGCGGAGGACCTCGGCCTGGCCGATCGGGATGGGCTGGGGGTCTCGTGCGGGCACCCCGAACCCGGCGTCGCGGGGGTAGTGCAGGGCGAACGGGTGATCCTGGGCGAACGCAGTCCGGAGGAGCGCACGGAGCTCCTGCTCGTCCTTGGGACTGGCGATCACGAGGTTCGGCAGCATCCTCTGCGCCGGGATCGTGAACATGCCCTGGTGGCTGGTGCCGTCCTCGCCGACGAGGCCCGCGCGGTCCACGGCCAGGACGACCGGCACATCGTTCTGGCACACGTCGTGGACGGTCTGGTCGAACGCCCGCTGGAGGAACGTCGAGTAGAGCGCGACGACGGGACGCATCCCCCCGAGCGCCAGGCCGGTGGCCAGCGTGACGGCGTGCTGCTCGGCGATCCCGACGTCGATGAACCGCTCCGGGTAGGCGCCCTGGAACTTGGACAGGCCGGTGCCCGTCGGCATGCCGGCCGTGATGCCCACGATCCGCCGGTCCTCCGCACCCAGGGCGAGCAGCTCGTCGGCGAAGAACGCCGTGTAGTTGGGGGTCTTCCTCGCCTCGCCCGTCTGCTGAGGGGCCGCGACGGGGACGGAGGTCCCATCGTCGTCCAGCGCCTGTGCATGCGTCCGGCGGTCCGCCATGACCGACGCCGACGGCGGGGCGCCCACGTCGGCGCCGCGGGACGGCGTGAGGGAGGCGCCACCGGCGGCTGACGAGGCCATCGAATCGCCGTTCCTGGGTCCGGGGGCGCCGACGCGGTCGTGCGTGTCCGCTGCCGGCGCCAGCGTCATCGGCGGCAGAGCGGCTCCGTGGAAGGAGACCTGGTCGGCCTCGGCGGGCTTGAAGCCCTTTCCCTTCTGGGTCCGGACATGGACGATCACCGGGCCGTTCAGGGCGAGCGCCCGGCGGAACGTCTCCTCGAGGAGACCGCGATCGTGGCCGGCCATCACCCCGATGTAGGTGATGCCCAGGTCCTCGAACAGCTGGCCCGGCTGGGCGAACGAGACCACCGACTGCCTCAGCCGTCGCGAGAGCTCCACGGCGCGCGGCCCGACGACGGGCATGCGCTCGGTCACCGTGTCGAAGGCGGTCCGGCTCTGCTGCCAGGCGGCCGAGAGCTTGATCTCCGAGAGGTATTTCGACAGCGCGCCCACGGACGGGCTGATCGACATCTCGTTGTCGTTGAGCACGATCAGCAGCTGCGTCTGGCGATGGCCGATGTCGTTGAGGGCCTCGAGGCTGAGGCCGGACAGCAGGGCGGCGTCACCGACCACCACCGCGATGCGCTCCAGGGAGTGGCGGATGTCGCGGGCCGTCGCCAGGCCCTGGGCGATGGACATGCCGGTTCCCGCGTGGCCCCCATCCATCACGTCGTGCGGCGACTCGCTGCGACGCGGGAAGCCGCCGATGCCGTCGATCTGGCGCAGCGTGCCGAATCGGTCGCGGCGCCCCGTCAGCAGCTTGTGGGCGTAGGCCTGGTGCCCGGTGTCCCAGACGATGTGGTCCCGCGGCGACTCCAGGAGCCGGTGAAGGGCGAGCGTGATCTCGACCACACCGAGCGAGGAGCCGAGGTGGCCGCCGGTCACGGCGACGGTCCGGATGATTGTCTCGCGGATCTCGGCGGCGAGCTGGACCAGCTCCGCGTCCGACAGGCCGCGAAGCTCCGCGGGGTCCTGGAGGCGGTCGAGGATCGGCACGAACGATGGCTCCTGCTGTTCGGGGTGTGCGTCCGGCTGGGACGGCCGGGCGCCCGTCTCGGTGATGCGCCTGCCCGATTCTCTCCGGTGAGCCGCCGGTGGATCGGTCCGCGTTATTTGCTATCGGATCGTAGCACGATGACTGTCCGGGCCGGCTCGGGGCCCCCGGGAGACTCCCCTACTCGATCGCCTCGTCCGGACGCACGTCGGCCCGGCCCAACGACCCGTCCGGGCGGGCCATCAGCTGCTGGACGCGGAGCTCCGCCTCGGCCAGCAGCCGCTCGCAGCGGCGCTGGAGCGCGACTGCCCGCTCGTACTGGGCGATGGTGGACTCGAGGGACCCGCCCCCGGCCTCGAGCGCCGCCACGACACGCTGCAGCTCGGCGAAGGCATCGTCGTAGGCGAGCGCCTCGACGCCCGTCGCGGGCGGGGACACGGGCGGGTTCGATGGTGCGGTGGCGGCGGTCCCGGGTCCGGTGGCTTCGGTCACGGCTGGTGCTCCTCTTCCGTCCGCTCCCCGGCCCTCGGGGCGGGTGGCGGGGCCATGATCCGGTCGATCCGGCCGGCCACGATCATACCCACGAGGGCGCCCGTGACGATCATCAGCCCCACGATCCCGATGAAGATCACGAGATCGCTCATCGCGCGCGCCCCGGTGCGGGCGCCGGCTCCCCCATGGGCGCGCCGCCCGTCACGGATCCGTCGCTCAACGCGGCCAAGGTGCCCGAGGCCAGGGAGACGAGGAGCCGCGTCCCGGCTGGCGCCTCGGCGGGATCACGGAGGATCCGGCCGTCGTCGCGGCGACGGAGGATCGCATAGCCGCGCTCCAGCGTCGCCTGCGGCCCGAGCGCCGCCAAAGATGCCGCGGCCGCTGCGAGACCCGCCGATGCCATCGTCAGCCGCGCCTCGAGCATCCTTGGCGACCTCGCCCGCAGGGCTTCGAGCCGTCGGCCGTCGTCTGCCAGGCGGTCCGAGACGACACGCGCGGCCCGATCAAGCAGCAGGCCGGAGCGCTCCCGCAGGCCGGCCAGCTGCGCCCGCGGCTCCAGGCGGTCCAGCGCCCGGCGCTCCGCCTCCGTGTCACGGCGCGCCGCGGCGAGCCGCCGTGCCGCCGCAGCGCCCGAACGCCGACCCATGGCGCCCAGGGCCGCGGCCGCCTCACCGCGGTCCGGCACCACGAGCTCCGCTGCGGCCGAGGGGGTGGGAGCCCGCACGTCCGCCGCGAAGTCCGCCAGCGTGACGTCCGTCTCGTGCCCGACGCCACAGACCACCGGCACCGGGTGGGCCACGATCGCCCGGACCACCCGCTCGTCGTTGAACGCCCACAGGTCCTCGAGGGATCCACCGCCCCGGGCCAGGATCGTGACCGAGGGCGCGTCGCCGACGTCGCCGGGATCCGCCGACGCCCCTGCCTCCGTGATCCACCGCTCGACGCGCCGCAGCCCCGCCACGATGCTCGCAGGGGCACCCTCACCCTGCACCTGGCAGGCGACGAGGACGACGCGCGCCAGC
>Ga0302323_100002799_pt1 | contig 14183 bp, 13 predicted proteins | sample Fen_T0_3_FD_201950 | JGI IMG/M metagenome (GOLD analysis project Ga0302323, IMG submission 201950) | Peat permafrost microbial communities from Stordalen Mire near Abisko, Sweden - Fen_T0_3 | ecosystem: Environmental > Terrestrial > Soil > Wetlands > Permafrost | place: Sweden: Abisko... | reverse complement strand
GAGAGGTCTCTAGCGCCCAGAGCCCGGGCGCTTTGGTTCGCCCTGTCCGACCAGTCGACCGCTTCGTCGAGGTGTCCCTGTGCCAGCGAAGCGGCTCCAATATTTAAGAGAGCAGTCGCCTCCAGCAACCGGTCACTGTGAGCGCGTGCAAAAAGCAAGCTTTGTTCGAAGAATTGCTTTGCCTGCGGGAAGTCCCCAAGCTCCATGGCGAGGACCCCACGGGCCCGCATCACTCCCCCGCAGGTTGGGCCGGTGGACTCGGGACACAAAGCCTGAGCCTCTGTGAGTTTGCGATCCGCCTCTGGAAAATTGTGCAGATGAGCGAGTGCTACTCCCTGTAAGGTGCGGGCTTGGACAGCTATGTTGCGAAGAGCAGGGGGCGGCGGCGAGGATTCGAAAAGGGCAACGACTTCCTCGGATTTCCCGCGCCAGCTAAGCGCGTCAGCCTCGAGGATTCGAAACTTCCACGCTAAGTCCGGGTCCGAATTGAGGAAACGGCGGTAGTCAGTTTCAGCTTCCTGTTGGCTCCGGGCCAAGTCCCCGCGAACGAACATCCGCCAAACCCGCTCGTATTCCGCGTGACCATTCGGCCCGCAAGACAGCAACGGAGACACGAGCGTCAATAGAATCCAAGCTAGGGTTTGGTTTTTCCGTTGACCGCCCCGCTGCCGACCTTTATGTTTCCGCCACCGATACATCCCAGGTGCATGTTCAGCATCGTAATGGTGAAGTAATTGCCGATATTGGATCCGTTCCCGGAGGCATTGTTTGCATCGGCAGTCGAGGAGGCATCGTCGTCGGGCTTGCGTCCAACCTCGACTTCGGCCAAGGACACGGTCCCAAAATCCGGGATGAAGATGATGTTCCCGAACGTCCTGGCCCCAGGAATCGGAATTGGCCCAATGCTTTTTACGAGTGAGCATTCCAGCTTGGGACAGCCGTTCCCGTTCCCCTTCCCGCGCCCATTGGCACGCTTCTTGAGATCGTCGATGTACGCGATCTTGGCATCGTACTGTTTTTCCAGGTCCTCCGGAAGGCCCTTGGCGCTGGAGATGCCAGTCATCTGCCGCTGCACGCGATCGAGGAAGTCGCGATCTTCCAGGTACGGCCTGTCGCCCTCCGGCTTGTCGCCGCAAATGCCGAGGTCAAGCTCCACCTGGACCGGGTACCCAGCGACTCGCAAGTTTTCGAAACGCGTACCTAGAAATGTCACCTTGGGTACGTGGCCGTGTTTCATCGCATGCTCGGAAGAAAGCTGGGCCACTACGCGGTCGGCCGTGATGACTTCGAATACGTTGAGGCCTTCAATCACGGACGTCGAGAGCGTTACCCAGCCAGAGTGATCCTTGCCCCACAGATCTTTTTTCTGGATCTTGCTCCCGGAGACACGAGTGTGGCCGGACTTGAAGGAGATGAGGCCTTCCAAGGTGGTCTCCTCCAGCGTCTGGGTGATGTGATCGGAGCGGCGGTTCTTCAGTACAACGTGCGCATGATGTTCGATCGGCTGATCGACCGGATGTTTCAGTTTGCCGCTCAGTACGTGAGCTTCCGCATGATAGACGTGGTACGGTTCCACGTCAGAGCTGGGGACCACGGGTGATTTCGGATTTGCGGCCATGTCGTTGGCTCCTCCGCTAATTGAGGATCAATCCTGGATTTTCAATTCAAATGACGTACGGCCGATCTCTTTGCTTTCCCCGGCGACAGTCACCCCGCGCACCATCATGGTGTAGGTTCCCGCTGCTCGATTCGCCCCTGGGATCTGGACCGGCCACTGATCTTGACCCGCCACAGCCGGAATGGTTAGCGAGTATTCTACTTTCCCAGCCGGGTTATGCAAGTCCGCCGTGTAGCGGGAATAGCCGCCTTCCGGGATCCTCACAAAGAGCAGAAATCCCTGCCCGGAAGTGATTGAAATCACAGGTGCGTCGGATCCATAGGTGCCGACGTTTACCGGCGCCCAGGGGAGGACTTGGGGCTGATTCAGGGCCTGCTGAAGGTGCGGGTAGGTGACCAGATTCTGGTATCCGACGACCAGGAGCAACAACGCCAACGCGGGGGCGGCAAATGCCGGACGCAGCCAGGCGAGCCAGCCAAGCGTTGGAGGGGCGGGGGTGGGAACGGGCGAGGGTGCGGCTTCTGTCTCGTGCTCTTCGGCCAACAGGCTCTTGGTCCGCTCTACGAAGGCGGTGCCGGCGCGGACATCAAACGCACACTCCGGGCAGTCGAAAAAGTGCTCTTCGAACTCATCCCGCGCTGCGGAATCAAGTTCATTGAGCAGATATCTTTCCGTCATTTTTTGTCGAACCACTACTCCGTGGTCCATCGGCGGTCATTCCCCCTCTTAACAGTAGTGCAGTATTCCGTCTTCCCGTTTCAAATCCCTCGGGCTTCCCCAAACATGGGGGGCTCGTTTCCCATGTTCTTCAGGTAGAGCGATTTGAACGCGTTCTTCGCACGATGCAATAACACCCGCAAATATTCGCGATCCACGCCGAAGTCGCGGCAGACATCATCCTTGTCGCGTTCTTCAAGAAAAACCTCGCGCAGCAGTCTGCGGTCGCGCTCCGGGAGTTTGTCCAGGATCTCCCGGACTTTTTCTGCCGTCTGGGTGAACTCCAGGGCGTCCAGCGCGCTGATTCCCGGTGCCGGCAGGTCGTTCTCTTTTTCATCGTCGTCATCGTCCAAAGGCGTGTCGCGAACAGCGCTGCGATATTGCTCCTTCAGGACGTTATTGCAAATGGAATTGACGAACGATCCCAGGCGGTCCGGCTGAAGGATTTTCTCTTTGCGCAGGGCCACAAAGAAACGGGCAAAAGTTTCCTGGCGCGCGTCCTCAATCGCTTCCCGGGAAGGTAGCCGGGAACGCAACTTGATTTGAATCAGCTTGCTGAAATAGGCGACGAAATGCTGCTCCGTGCGCGAGTCTGCTGCGCGCAGACGTCCTACGTAATCCTCGTCAAAGGAGTGGAATTGCAAGATCCTACCCTGGGGGCCGAGAGGTGGCAGACAGTGTAGCACCGGCGGCGAGCACCCCGGCCCGTTTTCCACGAGTGTGGGTTTGGGCGGGTGCTTTGGAAAGGAGTGACTGCTACGGGTGCGAAGGGTGGGCGAGATGGATCGGGCCGGGCGCATTGGGAAGAACAAGACTCCTGAGAGCAGAACAGAATGGATCGACACCCGCTGGAGAAGAAAACCAAAAAGTGCCGGAGTCGCTTCCCCGTCGGCTCCGGCACTTAACGGCGAATCCCAGCCAGGAGTTTCCAAGTTGGGATCCAGAACTGTGGTGAATCGCCTTCCGGCGATGTCTTCCACTTGCTGAAATAGTGCAGAAGACCGGGAAACCGTTTCAAACAATTTTTGGGCACCTGAAGATGGCGTGCGAACGACGGCCGAGCACCCCCAGCGCCAGCGTGATTCCCGCGCGGGAGGGACCGCCCCGCCCCGCGCCTTCTTGCTACACCGCCCTGTGATGCAGGTCACTGCGTCAAGTTCATTGATCATCAAGAATCGCAGCATTTCGCCGACCCCGGTCGGCCTACCGCCTGCGCTGGAGGAGCCCTATGGCTGCGACCCCGGTCAACCCTGGAATTTCCAACCTGCTAGCCATTGAAGCCGAGTATCCTGCCCCAAAGATTGTGGCCGATCAGGTTCAGACCAAGAACTGGGCCGCCGAGTTCGAACGCTCCATGACCGACCCGGACGGGTTCTGGGAGGACGAGGCGCTCCGGTTTACCTGGAGCAAGCCCTGGACAAAGGTACTCGACTGGGATGGCGTGCATCACCAATGGTTCGTCGGCGCGAAAACGAATATCACCGTCAATGCGCTGGACCGCCATGCGAATTCCGAGCGCAAGAATCGTGCCGCCTACATCTGGTTGGGCGAGGACGGCACGGAGCGAATCGTCACCTACGGCCAGCTCTACCGCCTGGTATGCCGCTTCGCCAACGGCCTGAAGTCGCTGGGAGTCGGGAAGGGCGACCGCGTGGTGATTTATATGCCACTCACGCTGGAGGGCGTGATCGCCATGCTGGCCTGCGCGCGCATTGGGGCGATCCACTCCGTGGTTTATGCCGGACTGGGACATTCGGCGTTGCGCGACCGTATTGTGGACGCAAAGGCGAAGGTGGTCATCGCGGGCGACGTCGGATTCCGCCGCGGCAAGACCGTGCCCCTGAAGCCCATTGTGGATGAGGCGCTCGACGGGTTGGAATTCGTGCAAAAAGTAGTGGTCTACTCGCGCCGCGCTGCCGAGTTGGTGAATGGCCGCGAGATTGACTACAACGAGCTGATGAAGTTCCCGCCCGAATGTCCCGCGGAGGAGATGGACTCCGAAGATCCGCTGTTCCTGCTCTATACGTCCGGTTCGACGGGCAAGCCCAAAGGCGTGGTGCATGTTCACGGCGGATTCATGGTGGGCACCACCTATCACCTGCGCAGCTTCTTCGACGTGGGCGAGCGCGACATTTTCTGGTGCACGTCAGACATTGGATGGGTAGTCGGGCATTCGTACATCGTGTATGCGCCCCTGTGCGCGGGCGTGACCACCATGTTCCGCGAGGGCGCGGTGGATTACCCGCATCCGGGCACAGCGTGGGAGATTGTTGAGCGCTACGGCGTGACCAAGATGTTCACCGCTCCCACGGCGTTGCGGATGTTCATGCGGTACGGCGAGCAGTATCCGCAGAAGTACGATCTGACAACTTTGCGCGTGATTGCCTGCGCCGGCGAGCCGCTGAATCCCGAGGCGTGGCGGTGGGCGCAAACCCATCTCGCGGGCGACGGCAAGTGGGGCTACGTGGTGGACAACTGGTGGCAAACGGAACTCGGCGGGCCGGCGATCGGGACTCCGCCGACCTACGCCATGCGTCCGGGAAAATGCGGCGTGTCCGTGCCCGGCTCAGAAGCCGATGTGGTAGACGAAGAAGGGAAGCCAGTCGCCCCGAACGTGGGTGGACGCCTGGTGCTGAGGCGGCCGTTTCCGCATATGTTTCGAACCATCTGGGGGAATGCGGCGCGCTATGAGCGCGATTGGCAAATGATCCCCGGCTGTTATGTGACCGGCGACGTGGCGGTCAAAGATAAAGACGGCTACATCTCGGTCTTGGGCCGAGCCGACGACGTCCTCAACGTGGCCGGGCATCGCATCGGGACGGCCGAAGTGGAAAGTGCTCTCGTCTCGCACCCAGCCGTGGCGGAAGCGGCGGCCATTGGTGTGCCGGATGCGCTGAAGGGCGAGAGCATCAAGTGTTTTGTGCAGTGTCGCGGGGATCACGCTCCATCGGAGGCACTTGCGGCCGCCTTGGTAGACCATGTGCGCAGGGAATTAGGTCCGATCGCGACGCCCTCGGCCATCGAGTTCGTGACGGCGCTGCCCAAGACGCGCTCGGGAAAAATCCTGCGGCGGTTCCTGAAGGCGAAAGAACTGGGCACCGACGTCGGAGATGTTTCGACGATGGAGGGCTGAAACCACTAACCACGGGGGACACAGAGGAACACAGGGAAACCGATCATCCTCTGTGCCCCCGTGGTTTTGGTCTTTACTCGCCCTCCACACAGCGTGCGGTCGGCTACGAGACTTCACTCCTCGCGGCGCGCGTCATCAAGTCTGAGATGGCCTGCTGTGGAGACTTGCCGTTTTCCAGAATTGCATACATCTGCTCGGTAATGGGCATCTCCACGCCCTTCTTCCGGGCAAGAGCTACGGCGACCCTGGCGGTGAACACACCTTCAGCAACCGCGCCGTGCATGCGGGCGATGATGTCGGCTAGCTTCTCGCCCTTGCCGAGTTCCACACCCACGGAGCGGTTACGAGAGAGATCGCCGGTGCAGGTCAGCACCAGATCGCCCAGTCCCGCAAGGCCAGCCATGGTGTCGAGGCGTCCCCCGCAAGCCACGGCCAGCCGGGCTATTTCCGCAAGACCTCGAGTGATGAGCGCGGCGACCGAATTGTGCCCGAGACCAAGGCCGTCGCAGACGCCAGCGGCAATGGCGATGATGTTCTTTAGCGCGCCACCGAGTTCCACGCCGATGACGTCGTCGTTGGTGTAGACGCGGAAGCGGGAGTCATTGAAGGCGCGTTGAATGGCCCGGGTCAGTTCAGCATCGTCGGAAGCGACGGTCACGGCGGTGGGATCGCCACGCGCCACTTCTTTTGCGAACGACGGACCGCTGAGTGCGGCGACCCTGGGCGTGAACGCGTGAGCCCTCAGGACGTCGGCGATCACCTCAGTCATGCGTAACAGCGTCCCTTCTTCCAAGCCCTTGGTGCAACTGACAAACAGCATCTCCGGGCGGAGCGCGGGAACCATGCGTTCAAAGAGCACCCGGCAATGCTGCGAGGGCATGACGCTGACGACGATCTCGGCGCCCTCCAGCGCGGAGTGGATGTCGGTGGTCGCCTCCACGGCGTCCGGCAGAGTAAAGCCAGGCAGGAAGCGTTCATTCACCCGCCGCGCCGCTATGCTCTGGCAGACCTCGGATTCATTCGCCCAGAGCCGGACAGAGTGGGTTCCATTGCGTGTCAGGACGATCGCCAATCCTGTGCCCCATGCTCCCGCGCCGATGATTGCAATGCGGCTCATGCTTTCCTGGCTCCGAGGCGCGGCTCAGTACCGGCGACGAGGCGGACAATGTTGGGCCAATGCCTCCAGACAACCAGCAGGGAACCAATCGCGATCAGCAGGATCTGCCGTGGTTCGGCATATTCATGCAGCGTCCAGACCAGCAACGGAAACAACCCGGCGGCCACCACCGAACCAAGGGAGACATAGCGCATCAGCGCCGCTACGATCAGAAAGACTCCTACCATGCAGAGCACTGATTTCGGCACGACCGCGGCAAATGCTCCCAGGCTGGTGGCGACACCCTTGCCGCCACGAAATTTCAGCCAGACGGGGAAGAGATGTCCCACGACAGCAAACAGTGCGGCGGTCGTCGCCAGTACCGGCCCGTTGCCGGGAAAAAGCGTGCGCACCAGGAGAACCGCGGCCAGACCTTTGCCGGCATCCAAAAGCAGCGTCACCACCCCGAGCGCCGGAGACTTGCGGGCGACATTGGTTGCGCCGATGTTCCCGCTGCCGCTTGACCGCACGTCCTCGCCATGAACAAGGCGCACCAGGACGTATCCGAACGGTATCGATCCCAGCAGATAGCTGAGGACCGCGGCGGTCAAGTAAGTATTCGTTGGCATCGGGAATGTTGCGCCACTACTTTAGCAGGCTGTGGAGCTACTCAAGGCTCGCATCGGCGTCGCTTCCACATGCCGCAAAAGGATTCCGAAGACTCGTATCAGGCATCTCTTCAGCGCAGCCGGAAGAGGATACTCAGGTCTCGTATCAGGGCATCGCTTTAGCGATGCCGCAAGCGCTCTTTTTCAATCGCCCCTTTAGGGGCCGATCAGAGGAAACCGTTCCAGCTTGGTGTACTTCGATCCTCCCCGCGAGAGCTGGCTCTGATAAAGATAAAACTCGCGGGCGGCCATTGTACCGAAATCGAGCTCGGACATTGCTGCCAGACGCGTTTCGAGTACGGCGAAGATGGCGTTGGGACCGTCGCCATTGCGCCATCGTGGAGATCCCGAACCACCTCCTGCGCGGGCCAGTGTCAGGTGCGGGCTGAAGGGCCGGTCTTCCCGCGGGATGCCGAGTTCGCCCATGGCCATGTCAATTCTGCCTGCGAGTTCGGCAAGGGGCGGGCCAGCTTGAATGCCAATCCAGAACACGCGCGGCGCTTTGGCGGTTGGGAAAAAACCGTGCCCGGCAAAACGAATCTCGATGGGGGCGTTTTGCACTTGTTGCAGGTGCTCCGTGATGTCCGCGAGGCTTTCTGGTTTCTGCTCACCGATAAATTTCAACGTGACGTGAAGCGACTCCGGGCGAACCCAACGCGCGTCGGGAGCGAATCCCTGGACACCCTCCAGGAATCGCGCAATCTTCGCGCGAATTTCCGGGTCTAGATCGATGCCGATGAAAATTCGCATGCAGAGTCCAACGCAACCACAGGGAGCACAGAGGATCACAGGGGAAGTCAGGTGTCCCCCGTGTCCCTCTGTGTACCCTGTGGTTCAAGCCTTTTGTATTCGCTCCACATCACAGCAGCGCCCGTCGCACCATCTCCAGCGCCTGCTGCGAGGCGAACCAGCGGATGCGCTTGCGATCACCGGGAAAGTTTCGTTCCACCACCTGCGTGCCTTCTTCTCCGGCGAGCGCGACGTACACTAGTCCGATCGGCTTCTGCTCGGTGCCGCCGGTGGGGCCCGCCACTCCAGTGATCCCGATCCCATAACTTGAGACGCAGCGCTTCCGGATTCCTTCCGCGAGCGCCTCAGCCACCTCGCGACTCACCGCCCCGTGCCGGTCGATCAGCGCTTTGGGGACATTGGCAAACTGTGTCTTCAGCGCGTTCGAGTACGCAATCGCACCACCCAGAAAGTAACGGGAACTTCCACTGAGCGAGGTGATGCGCTGGGCCAGCAGGCCTCCGGTACAGGACTCGGCCACCGCCAGCGTCATGCTGCGCATCTGCAGCAGGTAGCTGACAATTTGCTCGAGACTCTCTCCCTTGCGGGAAAAGATGGCGTCGCCCAGTTCGTCCTCGATCTTGTCCGCAAGTTCCTCGACCCGCGCTTCGGCGGCAGCCTGCGACTCATTGCGGGTACGCAGATGGAGCTGGATTTCTCCCGCGCCCGCCAGAATCGTGGTCTGCACGTCGGCGTATGTCTTGTAGATGGGAGCGACTCGCGCGTCCACCTGCGATTCTGGCATCAGCGCGATCCTCAGCATGCGGCTCGCGATGTGCTGAACTGGAATTCTCTCCCGCAGCCGCGAAATACACTCACCCTCAAAAACTGCCTTCAGCTCGTTGGGCGGCCCCGGCAGCAGGATCAGGATGCGTTCCTGCCCGTCATACTTTCCGCTGATCCACTGTCCTGGAGCGGTACCGGCGGGATTTTGGAGAACGTCGGCGCTGGTCAGAACGTCGGCCTGCTTCGAATTGTTCGCCGACATCTTCATGCCGCGCTTGGCAAATCGCTGCTCCAATTTGACGACAATCTCGGGATCGCGCTGGAGTTCCAGTCCCAGCGCATCGGCCACGGCTTCGCGCGTCAGATCATCTTCGGTCGGGCCCAAGCCGCCGCTGAAGAGAATGATGTCAGATCGCTTCATGGCGAGCTTGGCGGCGGCAGTCAAGTCGTCGCGGGAGTCGCCGACAATGCATTTGAAGCGCACTTCAACACCCAGGTCGTTCAGCTTTTCAGTGAGGTAGAGCGAGTTGGTGTCCTGCCGATGAGGGGTGAGCATTTCCGACCCCACGGCGATGATCTCAGCGTCCACGAGTAAAAGTGTAAATGAAGTAGCCAGTAGTCAGTGGCCGGTAGGTAATAGCCAGCAAGACCGGCGTGCAACCGACTACTGACTACCGGCTACTGGCTGCTGTTGTGTCATACAGTGCAGCGCGCCAAAGCCCCAGATCAGGTCGCCGGAATAGATGGGCACGATCTCGCGAGCAGGGAAGAGTTCGGCCAGCGTATTCAGCACGACCCGGTCATTCGGATCATCGAAGACGGGCACCAGCACCGCACCATTTGCGATGTAGAAATTCGCGTAGCTGGCGGGCAGTCGGCGGCCTTCGAAGACGACCGGGCGAGGCATCGGAAGTTCGATCACTTCGAGCTTGTGGCCCTCGGCGTTGCGGGCTGCTCTCAGTCGGCCGAGGTTGAGCTGCAAGGCGGAGTAATTTTCGTCCTGGGCGTTGGGTTCGATCATCGTGACGACGGTGTTGGGTGCAACGAAGCGGGCGAGGTCGTCCACGTGGCCGTGGGTGTCATCGCCGGCAATGCCCTCACCGAGCCAGATCACGGTCTGCACGCCGAAATAGTCCGTAAACATCTGCTCGTAGACGACGCGGTCCATGGGAGGGTTGCGCTGCTGAGTGGTCGAGAGCAGGCACTCTTCGGTGGTCAACAGCAGGCCCTTGCCGTTTACGTCGATTGACCCGCCTTCGAGAACGACGCGGTGTTTGCCAGACATCGGATGCAGCACGCGAGCGCCGGCAGCCTTCGCCATGCGCTTGCCGACCTTCTCGTCATGCTTGTAGTTGGGATACTTGGCCCAAGCGTTGAACTGGAAATGCAGCGCGAGCGCGCTGGTGTCTTTTTCAACGTCCGATGGCGTCAGAAAAATGCACCCAGAGTCGCGCGTCCAGACGCGGTCGGTCCGCCAGCGGTGGAATCGAACATTGTCGGAAAGCGCGTCTGCTTTTTCCAGGACCGCGCGGGCACGTTTCTCCAGAAGTTCGCTGTTGACGATCAGGTCGACGCGCTCGTGCCGCGCCAGGTTGCGGACGATTTCGGCATAGACCCACGGAATCGGCTCAAACTTGCCGGGCCAGTCATTGCGGAAATGAGGCCACGCCAGCCATGTGGATTCATGAGGCTCCCACTCTGCGGGCATCCGATATCCCAGCGCCGTGGGCAGGCTGGGCTTGCGGTGGGAAGATTTCTTGGTCATTTTCCATCGATCATGCGGCTGGTGATGGGAGCGTAGCTGTCGATGCGGCGGTCGCGCAGGAAGGGCCAGTTGCGCCGCACCTCCTCCATGTGGCGCAGATCAACCTCACCGATGAGAATTTCTTCCTTATCGTGCGAAGCCTCGGCCAGTACGCGTCCGAAAGGGTCGCAGAAGAAAGAACCGCCCCAGAACTCAAGGCCCTTTCCCGGCGCGGAATTGCCGCGGATGTTGCCGGTCTCGAAGCCCACCCGATTGACCACGCCGACGTACACTCCGTTGGCAATCGCGTGCGAGCGCTGGATGGTGCGCCACGCATCGTGCTGAGCCACTCCGAACTCAGCCTTCTCCGCCGGATGCCAGCCGATGGCGGTGGGGTAAAAGAGAATGCTCGCTCCCTGCAAGGCAGTAAGGCGGGCGCCTTCGGGATACCACTGGTCCCAGCAGACCAGCGTTCCCAGGCGTCCGGCAGCCGTGTCGAAGGCCTTGAATCCCAAATCACCCGGCGTGAAGTAATACTTCTCGTAATAGAGCGGATCGTCGGGGATGTGCATCTTGCGGTAAGTGCCGCGCAGTGTGCCATCGGAATCGAAGATGACGGCCGTGTTGTGATAGAGGCCGGGAGCGCGCTTCTCGAACAGCGACGCGATGAGTACGACTTTATTTTGCCGGGCGGCCGCGGCGAGTTTTTCTGTCCCTGGCCCGGGGATCGACTCGGCCAGGTCAAAGAGCGCGGGGTCTTCCCGCTGGCAGAAATACTGCGTCTGGAAAAGTTCGGGTAGGCAGACCACCTGTGCACCCTGCCGTGCGGCATCGGCAACGCGGTCGAGCGCCTTGGCCATGTTGTCCGACGGCTCGGGTCCGCACGACATCTGCACCAGCGCAACTGTGAATTTGTCTGGCAAATGTTCTCCTCAATCAGTGTAAGCAGATGCAGCAAGCTGCGTCTCAACCGAGCCATCCCTCCAACGAGTTGTCATCCCGAGCGAAGCGAGCGGATCTGCAGTTGAGCGCGGCCCTAGAATATCAAAATCACTCGTGCGGGTGCGCCGACGAACATCTAGCCTGAAACGAACTCGCCGCTCTCCCGTCACTTCTAGTAGATTAAGTCTTCCAGCAAAACTATTTTCATCCTTGGGGGCGTTCTTGAAACACAAAAACAATACAAAGCACAGCACTCATGAAGGCGCGGGAATCGATCGCGAACTGCACGATCCGGTGAGAGATCGGCTTGTTCCGCTCGAGCCGTTGGATTTGGGAAGGATCCATTCGATTGACGGTTTAGTGCGAGCGATGGCCAAGACAGCATTCACGGGACGCCAACTCGGAGAGGCTGCGGACGTACTGGAAGCCATGGCGCGCGATAAAGACTGTTTCGTGGTGATGACTCTCGCGGGCGCGATGACCGTCGCTAAGCAAGGCCTAGTCGTTGCTGAGTTAATCGACCGCGGCATCGTGAATGCGATCGTCTCGACCGGTGCGCTCATGGCCCACGGACTCGTCGAGGCCACCGGACGCGCGCACTTCCAGGTCAATCCAGAATTCACCGACGAGCAGATGTACGAAGCGGGCTACAACCGCGTGTATGACACCATCGAGCCGGAACAGAACCTCGACGATGTGGAGCGGGTGATGGCTGCAACCTTCTCGGGTTGGGACGCGAAGGAAGTGATGTGCTCCTACAAGCTGAACCGGGCCATCGGAGCGCACTTGGCGAAGACCGCCAAGGGGCAGCGGGGAATTTTGAAGTCCGCCTACGAGCAAAATGTCCCAGTATTCGTTCCGGCGTTTTCGGATTCCGAACTCGGCCTTGACTACGCCCTCACCAACCGTGAACGCGACAAGGAGGGTAAGGCACGTTTCCGCTTTGATCCGTTCGAAGACCTGGAATATTTTGCCGCGACATTGCTGAAACAGAAGCGGCTGGGAATTTTCACGATCGGTGGCGGAGTGCCCCGCAACTGGTCGCAGCAGTTCGGTCCCTTTATCGAATTGCGCCACCGCCGGGGAGGGGAAGACCTCCCGCTCAAGCGCTATCACTACGGCCTGCGTATCTGTCCGGAACCGGTGTACTGGGGCGGACTCTCGGGCAGTCCGTACAGCGAAGCGGTGTCCTGGGGCAAATTTGTGCCCCCTGCCGAAGGCGGAAAGTTCGGCGAAGTGTTCGTGGACGCCACCGTCGGACTGCCATTGATCGTGGCGGCGGTGCTGGAACGGCTGAAGAAGAAGCCGGCTCCGAAAAAGGCGCTTGCAGGAATGGAAACGAAGTAGAGACGCGGCAAGCCGCGTCTCTACGCGGACAATCTAGTCGAAGATCAGGACCGCCGACGCAATCACGGTGGTCCAAAGGCCCCGCTTGTCGCCAACCGCGGACTGGGTGACGTTTGCGGTGCGAACAATCTTGTTCGAGATGCGGTAGATCTCCTTTTTTTCATCCCAGGAGCGATCCGGATCGAACTCGACGTTGAGAGTGGTTGCCAGCATTTCCGCAGCGAGTTCTTCCGCGTAGTCCCCGGCCGAATCCTCGGTTTCTCCGAAGGAGTGGTGCTCGCTCAGATATCCGTAGGTGTTGCGGTCGGCGGGAATGGCAACGCCGATGGAAGATGCGAGCAGGCGATGAGGCTCGTGAGTGGAATTCTCGGCGACGACGGCGAAGACGACTTCGCCGGGATGAAGGTACTTCAGTCCCTGGGAGCGCGGGATCAATTTGCAGTTGGGCGGAAAGATGGAAGAGACGCGCACCAGGTTCTGCGCTGCAATGCCGGCATCGCGCAGGGCAAGCTCGAACGAAGTGAGGCGTTCGCGGTGCTTACCCACACCCTTGGTAAAAAAGATCCGCTTGGGGACCATGTCCTTGCCCAATTCATTTTCCTCCAGAGAATTAAGTTAGCGAAGAAAAGCAAATCTAACACAGCGATTTATGAAGATTGCATGAAAAAGACAAGGAGCAACGGGCTGGAGGCAGAAGCGCGGCTTAGCAGAGCCAATGCTTGACTGGAAAAGACAGCTTTCGGGGGCGACCGCCCACGATTCGCGTGATTTGTCAGCCGGGACAGGCCTCTTCCTGTGAGTGCGGAACCCGGCTCCCTGCGCGGGGAATTAACGGTTCCACACCGGGCGCCCATGGGAGTCGCGTACGATCAGGACCTCACTGCCGCGGGTAATCTCACGCGCCAGGAAGGCATCCTGGCCCTGGTAATGGACGCGGGATCCTACGATGGCCACTTCATCCTGCGGGTTGAAATGGATTCCCTGACCGCGCAGGAAGCGCGCGGGGGCTACATGAACTAGCAAGTCTCCCTGCTGGGTGCGCAACACCAGATGCATGCCCTGGTCATCGCTGACGGGACAGAAGAACTCCTTCGTGTCCTGCACGACCCCCGATACCACGGTTTCTCCAGCCAGGCTGTAGGCGGGCGGTCCCTTCTGCTGGCGGGGCCCGATGGTACTGAGTACCACCACCAGTAGAACGGCTGCCGCCCCGACGATATAGTTAACTTTTTTCATGGCGGTTATCTCCTAACCTCAATGCCGGGGGCGGATGGCTGGCCAGTTCAGGCCGCGTGCGGTCTGGCTTTTCCTGCAGCCAGCGGGAGCACGATCGGATTCACCAGGCCGCGGAAGTCGGCAAAGCCCATGCGCACCAGTTCCCGATGCGACCCGGCATTGAAAGC
>Ga0302323_100002798_pt1 | contig 14188 bp, 11 predicted proteins | sample Fen_T0_3_FD_201950 | JGI IMG/M metagenome (GOLD analysis project Ga0302323, IMG submission 201950) | Peat permafrost microbial communities from Stordalen Mire near Abisko, Sweden - Fen_T0_3 | ecosystem: Environmental > Terrestrial > Soil > Wetlands > Permafrost | place: Sweden: Abisko... | reverse complement strand
TGGAGCGCGACGAGCAAGTTGTCGCGCTGATGCGCGCCGAGCATCGGCCGGAGGCCGCGGTACCACCGACGCGGCGTCTGAACGTCGACGACGCCCTCGCGCACTTCTACGGCGGTCTCCTGTAGGGCCTGAACGAGCCGTGCGCCGACTCTCGCCGCCTCGCGTTCTACTGCACCCAAAGCCAGCTCACCCAGACGGCCTACGACCGTTGTACGCCCCGGCCGCAGCACACCGGCCTTTTCCCGCGCGATCAGGTCGAGCGTGCCTCCCAGGTATTTCTCGTGATCGAGGTCCACTGTCACGATCGCGGAGGCGAGCGGCTCGCTCGCGTTTGTCGCATCCAGCCGGCCACCCATCCCGACCTCGACGACGGCGACTTCCGCGCGCTGCTCGCGGAAGTAGTGGAAAGCGGCAACGGTGAGGATCTCGAAGAACGTCGGATGGCTCCCGATCACGCGGCGTTTCACGAGCGCCTCGGCGGCGTCCCGCACGGTCTCGATCGCTGCATCCAGCTCCGCGTTGGCGATCTCCACGCCATCGACCGTGAAGCGCTCGTTGAGGCGCACTAGATGGGGCGAGGTGTAGCGAGCGACCCTGTGACCGCTGGCTCTGAGGATCGAGTCTGCGAGCGCTGCAACCGACCCCTTACCGTTGGTGCCAGCGACGAGGAGCACTTTGAAGGTCTGCTCCGGCCGCTCGAGCGCATCCAGCAGCGCGCGCACCGTTGCCAGGCCGAACTTGACTCCGTCGACAACGCGACTCTCCAGGTATCTGAGAGCGGGTGACGAGCGTGTTCGGTCCAAGGCCTCCATGAAGGCGTCCAGACCGATGCTACCTCACGCGCCGGCCGGCTGCAGAGGGCCCCGCCCCAGACACGCAGAAGTGTCGTCGCTAGTTCAAGATGCGAGCCGCACCGCGCCGGAGGTGTGGAAAAGTGGAAGAAAATGTGGAAGACTTCGGGCGGTGTTCAAGGGGACCTTCCATCATCGCGTCGACCCCAAGGGCCGCCTTCCGGTGCCGGCCCCGTTTCGCCGTCGGCTCTCCCGCGACAGTCCGACCCAGAGCCTCGTGGTGACGCTTCTCGATGAATGCCTGGCGGTGTACCCACCTGCGGAGTGGGCCCGGCTGGAGGCCCAACTCCGCGAAATGCCGCCCTTTAGCAAGCCTGTCAAGGCGCTGACCCGCGTCCTGGCCAGCCACGCGGTGGACTGCGAGATGGATGTCCAGGGCCGGATTCGCTTGCCTCAGCCCCTGCGCAGGGCGATCGGCCTAGAGTCAGAGGCGGTCGTTGTCGGGGTGGTCGAGCGGTTCGAGATCTGGGCGCCCGACCGTTGGGCCAGGTTTCTGCGTGATTCCGAACGGCTCCTGGACGACGTCTCCCTTGACGTGCCCTGGCCGCGGCCGCGCACGACGCCCGGTAGCGCTGGCGAGCCCCCTTCCACAGGCGAAGCCTAGTTCTTCCATCATTTTCGCCTTGACACCCCGCCTGCCACAGCCGTAGACTCGCGGTGGGAATCTGTGGAAAAAAGTGGTCAACAGATGCCCGAAGTGCCCCGTGCCGATGCCAGTCTGACAGATGGCTCGGCCAGGATAGCTATGCTCAGAGGCAATCATCCCGCTCGTGTCGACGCCAAGGGTCGGCTCAAGATTCCCAACGGTTTCTTGTCGCTGATCCGCACCCAGTATGGAGCGGATCTCTTCGTGACGAGCGTGACGGGCGAGTTCGTGCGCCTGTATCCGATGCCGGTGTGGCTGGAGGTCGAACGTCGGCTTGCGGCAGTTCCCTCCAGTCATCCGTCGAAGAATCGTTTCTTGGATCGCGTCAACTTCTTCGGACAAGTGGTGACCATCGATCGCCAAGGGCGCGTCCTTCTACCGCAGATGCTGCGAGAGATGGCAGCCATGTCAGGCGACGTGAGCGTGTTGGGCCTGCAGAACTACTTGGCAGTCTGGAATCAGGCACGGCTCCAGGAACGGCTGTTCAAGCGGGAGCCGTTCACCGACGAGGACGGCCGCCTTCTGGCCGAGTACGGGATCTGATGTGGAGCATCGCCACGAGCCGGTGTTACTCGCCGAGGTGCTGGAGGCGCTCGCCGTGAAGCGCGGCGGTGCGTACGTGGATGGCACCGTCGGCCTGGCCGGGCATGCCACAGCCATTCTGGAGCGCAATGCGCCTGACGGCCGCCTGCTGGCCGTGGATCGCGACGCCGAATCTCTCGCGCTCACCCGACAGCGCCTGGCGTTCGCCGGCCAGCGCGTGCGCTTCGCTCACGCTGACTTCCGCGAGGTGCCGGCCCTGCTGGCGGCTGAGCGCGCGGACGGTATTCTGCTCGACCTGGGGATCAGCTCGGCGCAGCTCGACGATCCAGGCCGCGGCTTCTCTTTCCGGAACGATGGGCCGCTCGACATGCGCATGGACCGAACCCAAGGCGTGTCAGCGACCGAGATCGTCAATCGATGGCCTGAGCACGAGCTCGCTGATCTGATCTTCCGCTTTGGCGAGGAGCGCGGCTCACGCCGCATCGCCCGCGCGATCGTGACCGCGCGGCGTCAGGCGCGCATCACCAGCACGACGCAGCTCGCTGACATCGTGCGCCGCGCAGCGCGCGCGCCACGCGGCGGCGACATCGACCCGGCCACGCGCACCTTCCAGGCGCTACGCATCTGCGTGAATGGAGAGCTCGAGCAGCTCGGCGCAGCCGTCACGGCGCTGGCACGCTGCCTGGTGCCAGGTGGTCGCATCGTCGTGATCTCTTTCCACAGCCTCGAGGACCGCGAGGTCAAGCACGCCTTCGCCGCCCTGGCGCGAGAAGAGCTGCGGCTGGTCACGCGCAAGCCGCTGCGTGCCACCCCGGCGGAGCTTCAGGCCAATCCGCGCTGCCGGAGCGCCCGTCTGCGTGTCGCTGAACGGAGCGCCGCATGAGCTGGGATCCTCTCGGCAGCACGCACGGCGTTGTTCGGCCCGTGGACAACTCGCGCGTCGTGCGCGAGGTCGATCCGCGCACGAGCCGCGATCTGTGGTCGCTCGTGCTGCTGATCGGGACCTTGGTCACGGCCCTGGCGCTGTATGCCTGGCCGCATTTCGCGTCGCGCCAGACCTCGGCTGCAGTCGAGCGCTCGCAACAGGAGCGCGATCTACTGCTCGAGCAGAACCGCAAGCTGAAGCTCGAGGAGGCGGCGCTGGAGGATCTGCGCCGCGTCGAGGTGATCGCCACTAGGGACCTGAAGATGAGCCCCCCGGGCGCCGAGCGCGTAGTTGTCGTCGAGGTCTCGCAGCAACCCGGTGGTGTCCAGCGCGCAGCGGCGGGTCGCGCTCGCGCCGGAGTGGAGAACTGACGTGCGCGCGAGCGACCGCGAACGACCCACCCCGGACCCTATCGCAGCCGCAGCGCGTCCGCCGGTCGAGCGTCAGCTGCAATTGCGCTTCATGCTGCTGGCCCTGCTCCTGGGGCTCTGGGGCGCTGTCATCGCGCTGCGCCTGTTCCAGATCCAAGTGCTGGAGCACAAGGCCTACGAGGTGCGCGCGGCGCGACAGAGTGAACGCACCGTGAACCTGGCAGCGCGTCGCGGCGCCATCCTAGACCGCAACGGCCGTCAGTTGGCCGTCTCGGTCGATGCCGAGAGCATCCATGCTGAGCCGCAGAGCATTCGCGACGCAGACCGTGAGGCCGGTCTACTGGCGCGCGCCCTCAGCCTGAGCACGGCTGAGAGGCACGAGCTGGCCACTCAGCTGCGCCGCGATCGGGCGTTCGTGTGGGTGAAGCGCAAGGTCGACCCCAACCAGGCCTTGGCCGTGCGCGCACTCGAGCTCGACGGCATCGGATTTCTAACGGAAAACCGTCGCTACTACCCGAAACGGGAGCTGGCCGCTCAGGTAATCGGCTACGCCGGCACCGACAACACTGGCATGTGGGGCATCGAATACGCGCTGGACGACGTCATCCGAGGTCGCGCCGCCAAGGTCGTGGTGCGCACCGACGCGCGTCGCCGTCCGGTGGGGCACGCCGAGAAACCCTCCACCGACGGCCATAGCGTCACCTTGACGCTCGATGAGGCCATCCAGTACTCGGCTGAGCGCGAGCTCGATCAGGCTGTGCGCGAGACGCGTGCGATCGGCGGCGTGGTCGTCGTGCTCGCCCCGCGCACCGGTGAGATCCTGGCGCTGGCGAACAGACCCACGTTCAACCCCAACGTCTTCGGTGCGTACGATCCTGCGCAGTGGCGTAATCGCGCCGTTACCGATTCCTACGAGCCAGGCAGCATCTTCAAGGTCATCACGGCCGCCGCCGCGCTACAAGAGCACGTCGTGACCCCGGACGAGGTCATCGACTGCGGCAACGGCTCGATCGAGGTCGCTGGACAACGCATCAACGACCCCACCCCGCACGACAAGCTGCCTTTTCGCGATGTCATCGCCAAGTCGAGCGACGTCGGCGTCATTCGCGTGGCGCAACGGCTGGGGCGCGAGAATCTCGAGCGTTACGCGCGCGCCTTCGGCTTTGGCGTACCCACCGGTGTGGGCCTGCCGGGCGAATCCGGTGGTCTGTTGCGACCGCTATCGAAATGGAGCCCGCTGTCGCTTGCGTCGATCTCCTTCGGCCAAGAGGTCGGCATTACGGCGCTGCAGATGGCCGTCGCTGTCGGCGCGATTGCAAACGGCGGCTACTTGATGAAGCCCCTCATCGTGCGACAGATCGAAGACGGGGCAGGCAACGTCGTGCAGTCGTTCAAGCCCCTGGCTGTACGAAGGGTCGTCGATCCAGAGACCGCCGACGTGCTGACGGATCTGCTCACGGGCGTCGTACGCTACGGCACTGGCCACCGTGCCGCGGTGCCGGGATATGTCGTTGCGGGCAAGACAGGCACGGCGCAAAAGATCGACAGCACGGGTCGCTACTCCCAGGAGGATCACACCGCCTCGTTCGTCGGATTCGTCCCGGCCAAACGACCGGAGCTGGTGATTCTCGTGTCGCTCGACACGCCGCGCGGGCCCAACAATCAGGGCGGCGACGTGGCCGCGCCGGTCTTCGCACGCGTCGCCCAGGCCGCCCTGCGACGCCTGGCAGTGCCGCCCGACGATGCCGGGCGCTTGATCCGGGTGGCCGATGCCCCGGCCGAGGGCCCGCTGCCGGCAACGTACCATCCCGCGCCGGATGCGGGCGCGCGGACCCGGGCGGCGGCATCCTCTGGCGAGAAGATGCCGGACCTGCGCGGACTCTCTGCACGCGAAGCCGCGGGGAGCGCGGCGCGCCTGGGGTTGGTCGTGGCATTGACAGGCTCGGGCCGGGTCGCGGCTCAGACTCCCGCGCCTGGCGCTGCCGTCGAGCCGGGTGCGACCTGTACCCTCGCGCTCGGGCGCCTTGCGCAGATGGTCGCTGTGCCGACACAGCGCGAGGGAACATGACCCTGGGAGAGCTGCTCGCGCAAGTGGAGGTGATCGAGTCGCAGGGCGACACTGCGCGGACGATCGCGCAGGTGGTCTACGACTCGCGCAAGATGCAGCCCGACTCGCTCTTCGTAGCCATCCGCGGTCAGGCCAACGATGGCAATCAGTTTGTCGAGGCCGCGCGGCGCAAAGGCGCGGTTGCAGTCGTTTCCGAGATGCCGCCCAAGGACAACGAGGCCTGGATCCGCGTGCCGGATGCGCGTGTCGCACTGGCGGCGCTTTCCGCAGCGATCCACGGTCACCCAGCCCGGGCGCTCGACCTGGTCGGTGTCACAGGCACCAATGGCAAGACCACGACGGCGTTCCTGATCGACGCAACGCTGCGCGCCGCCGGCGTGACCACCGGTCTGGTGGGTACGGTGCAGTATCGCGTCGCAGAGCGCGTGTTCGACGCGACGCGCACGACGCCAGAGTCCGCCGATCTGCAGGCCCTCTTCCGAGAGATGGTCGATGCCGGCTGCCGCGCCGCGGTGCTCGAGGTCTCGTCGCATTCCTTGGCGTTGAAGCGCGTGTACGGCTGCCCTTTCCGTGTCGCGGTCTTCACGAACCTAACGCGCGACCACCTCGATTTCCACGGCGACATGGACAGCTACTTCGCGGCCAAGCGGATCCTCTTCGAAGAGCACCTGCGCAGCGACGGTGTGGCCGTGCTGAATGCGGACGATGATCGCTCTGCACAACTCGCGGCGAGCAGCCGCGGGCGAGTTTGGACTTACTCGCTGACCAGGCCCGCGGACTTCGTCGCCAAAGACGTTGCGCTCACGCTCGCGGGCGCGCGCTTCACAGCTCAGACGCCGGCCGGCGCGTTCGAGATCGTTTCGCCGCTGCTCGGCAGTTTCAACGTCGAGAATCTCCTGGCCGCTCTGGCCGCCGCTCTGGCCCTGGATGTGCCTCCCGCTGACGCGTTGCGCGGCTTGACGTCCATCAGCGGCGTGCCCGGACGCCTGGAGCGCGTGCACGCCGGGCAGGAGTTCGCCGTCATCGTCGACTACGCGCACACGGACGACGCGCTCAAGAAGCTGCTCGAGACGGTGCGCCAGCTCCGGCCGCGGCGCCTGATCACGGTCTTCGGGTGCGGCGGGGACCGCGACCGCACCAAGCGGCCGCTGATGGGTGCCGTGGCAGCGCGGCTGAGCGACGTGGTCATCGTGACTTCGGACAACCCCCGTAGCGAGCCGCCGGAAGCGATCATCGAGGAGATACAGCTCGGTATGAACGGCGGTCGCAAGACCGGGCGACTGGCCCTTGTCGACCGGCGTGAGGCTATTCGCTGTGCGCTGGAGATGGCCAGACCAGAGGACGCGGTGGTCATTGCCGGCAAAGGCCACGAGACAGTGCAGGTACTGCGGGACCGCATCGTCCCCTTTGACGATCGGCAGGTTGTGCGCGAGCTGCTGGGTGAGCTGGCGGCAGGAGCCGACTCCAAAGGGCAAGGGCGCGGATGATCACCTTCGAGGAGGCACGTGTGGCAACGGCAGGCGCCTGGCTTGGCCCTGCCCGGCCGCCTGCGGGCGTCCTGGCTGGAGTCTCGACCGACTCTCGCGCGGTCCGTGCAGGCGAGCTGTTCGTCGCGCTCAAAGGTCCGCGCTTCGACGGTCATGACTACCTGGCCCCTGTCGCCGACCGCGGCGCTGTTGCGGCGGTCGTGGAGCGCGACGTCGCGGCAGCAGCGACGCTGCCGCTGCTGCGGGTCGGCGACACGCTCAAGGCCTTGGCTGACTTGGCGGGCCGCGCGCGCGGCGCCGTGAGCATCCCCGTGGTCGGCATCACCGGCTCCGTAGGCAAGACCACGACAAAGGAAATGACCGCGACGCTGCTCGAAACGCGTGGCCCGGTCCTGAAGACCCAGAGCAACCTGAACAACCACATCGGCCTGCCGCTGACCCTGCTACGACTTCGTGCCGAGCACACAGCCGCGGTCGTGGAGATGGGCATGTCCGCCGCGGGCGAGCTCTCGCACCTGACCGCGATTGCGAGGCCGGACGTGGCGCTGATCACGAATGTCGCACCCGTGCACCTGGAGTTCTTCTCCTCCTTGGACGACATCGCGCGCGCCAAAGCCGAGATCTTCGAGGGGCTGAGCCCGACAGGGGCTGCCGTGTTGAACGGCGACGACGCGCGCCTACGCGCGATCGGCGCGCGGCTTGATCGCACGGTGGTCTGGTTCGGGACCACGCCCGACTGTCAAGTCCGGGCCAGTGACTGGCGTGCCGACGCGACAGCGATCGAGTTCGACCTATTCTGCGACGCGGGGCGTGAGCGCGTGCGACTGCCCCTGCCCGGTGTGCACGCCATGCGCAACTTCCTGGCCGCCGCAGCAGTGGCGCGGCGCCTGGGCATCGACCTGCCGACGATCGCGAGCGTGGCCGCGCATATGGGGGCCGCCGAACACCGCGGTCGCACGCTCCATCTGGGTCAGAACGTCCTGCTGATCGACGACTGCTACAACGCCAGTCCCGCGGCGGTCGAGGCCGCCGCCAGTGTGCTGGCGGACCATGCGCCGCGCCGTCGCGTGGCGTTTCTCGGCGACATGCTCGAGCTGGGCCCGAACGCGAGCGCGTTGCACCGCGAGGTGGGCGAGCGCGTGGCAGGCGGCCTGGACATGCTCGTGGGCGTCGGCGCGTTGGGGGCGCAGTTCGTGGAGGGCGCGCGTTCCCGCGGCCTGCGCGCGCTGCATCTCTTCAGTGACAGCCGCAGCGCAGCCCTCGCGGCGCCTCAGATCGTGCAGCCCGGCGATGCCGTGTTGGTCAAGGCCTCGCGCGGCGTGAAAGCCGAGAGCATCGTCGAGGCGATCGTGGCGTGCTTCGGAGAGGCCGGGAGCTAACTCGATGCTCTACCACCTTCTGTCTGCCTTCCGTCACCAGATCTCGGTGCTCAACGTCGTGCGCTACGTCACCTTTCGCACGGCCGTGGCAGCGCTCACCGCGCTGCTGCTGGTGCTGCTACTCGGACCTTGGATCATCGCGCGCCTGCGGCGTCTGCAGGTGGGCCAGTTCATTCGCGAAGAGGGCCCCGAGGCGCACAAGACGAAGGCTGGCACGCCCACCATGGGCGGCGTGCTGATCCTCGGCGGCATCGTCATTCCGACACTGCTCTGGGCCGATCTGACCAACTACCGAGTCGCCCTGTTGCTGTTCGCGACGCTCGCCTTTGGGGCCATCGGCTTTGCCGACGACTACATCAAGGTAGTGAAGAAGCGCAGCCTCGGCTTGCCTGGCCGCCAGAAGATCGCCTGGCAGATCGTCGTGGGTCTTGTCGTCGGCGGGTCGCTCTATGCCCTGGCGCGCATCGATCCGGCCTCGTACTCGACGCGCGTCGTCTTCCCCTTCTTCAAGACCCTGATGCCGGACGTCGGCGTGCTCTACGTCCTCTTTGCCGTAACGGTGCTTGTCGCGGCGAGCAACGCGGTCAATCTCACTGACGGGCTGGACGGACTGGCGATCGGAACCACCCTGATCGGAGCAGCGGCCTTCACGGGCCTGGCCTACGTCAGCGGCCACGCGGTGTTCTCGCGCTATCTCGATCTGCTCTACATCCCCGGTAGCGGCGAGGTGACCGTGTTCTGCGGCGCGATGGTGGGGGCCTCCATGGGCTTCCTGTGGTGGAACTGCTATCCCGCGCAGGTCTTCATGGGTGACGTGGGCAGCCTGAGCCTCGGCGGCGCCCTTGGAACCGTCGCCATCCTCATCAAGCAGGAGCTGCTGCTGTTCATGGTGGGAGGGCTCTTCGTGATCGAGGCGCTCTCGGTGATCCTACAGGTGGCCTCGTTCAAGCTGACGGGCCGTCGCATCTTCCGCATGGCGCCGCTACACCATCACTTCGAGTTACTGGGCTGGAAAGAGCCGCAGGTCATCATCCGTTTCTGGATCGTGGGCTCTATCTTCGCGCTCTTGAGCCTCACCACGCTCAAGCTGCGTTAGGCATTTCATGGGGCGACGCACTGGATCGAGCGCAGGCGGACGGGAGACGCGATGCAGCTGAGTGGCGCGAGCGCGGTCGTGGTCGGCCTGGCCCGCTCGGGCGTGGCAGCTGCGGCGTTTCTCGCTGGCCGCGGCGCGCACGTCACCGCCAGCGACGTGAAGCCGCGCGAGGCCCTCACGCCCGAGGCGCTTGCGCTCGAGAGCCAGGGAGTGCGCCTTGAGACCGGCGGGCATCGCCTCGAGACCCTGCTCGCGGCATCGCTCGTGGTGGTGTCGCCAGGCGTGCCCTGGGACTTGCCGGAGCTGACGCAAGCCCGGGACCGGGGCGTCGAGGTCATCGCCGAGTTGGAGCTGGCCTGTCGTCATCTCATGGGCGAAGTCGTTGCTGTCACCGGCACCAAGGGCAAGTCGACGACCACGGCCGCCGTCGGCGCCATGCTGCGAGCGGCCGGACGGGATGTGCGCGTCGCCGGCAACATTGGACGCCCCGCGATCCTGTGCGTCGAAGGCAGCGACGCGCGCACTGTGTTCGCGCTGGAGGTATCGAGCTTCCAGCTCGAAGGTGTTCACTCGTTGCACCCGCGCGTGGCCATCTTCCTCAATCTCTCGGATGACCACCTCGACCGGCACGGAAGCTTCGAGGCCTACGCGGCCGCCAAGGCGCGTGTCTTCCTGAACCAGACCGCGGACGACTGGGCTGTGGTCAATGCCGACGACCGGCGGGTGCTCGACCTTGCGCGCCAGGGTCGCGCGAAGCTGCTGCGTTTCGGCAACGCCGCGCGCGCCGCCGAGGAGGCCGCCTTCTTCCACGAAGGCTCGGCGCAGCTGCGGCACCTGGGCCAGGAAGAGACTCTCTTCTCGCGCGCCGCCCTACGCCTGCCTGGACCGCATCTGGCCGACGATCTGCTTGCGGCTGCTGCCGCTGCGCGTCTGATGGGCGCGCCGTTGGACGCTGTTCAGCGCGCGGTGGAGGGCTTCGAGGGCGCGGAGCATGTGCTCGAATTCGTGGCCGAGATCGACGGCGTGCGCTATTTCGACGACTCGAAGGCGACCAACGTCGCGGCAGCGTGCAAGAGCCTGGAGGCGTTCGACCGGCCGGTGATCGCCATCATGGGCGGACGCTTCAAGGGCGGCGACTTGGCGCGCCTGGCCCAAGTCGCCAGCGGCCGCGCGAAGCTGGTACTCGCGATCGGCGAGGCCCAAGCCCTGCTCGTCGAGGCCTTGTCGCCGGTGGTCACGGTCACGGCCTGCGATTCGCTGGCGAGCGCCGTCGCGCGCGCTCGGGAGGCTGCGCGGCCCGGAGACGTCGCGCTGCTGGCGCCAGCATGCGCCTCGTTCGACATGTTCGAGGACTACGCCCAGCGCGGGCAGGCGTTCAAACACGAGGTTCGGCGGCTCGCCGAGAGACGCATCCCGGCCGCAGGAGAGCGCTGATGGCAAAGAAGCTCTCGACCGACAAGACCCTCTTCGCCGTGGCCATCGCGCTGCTCGGTTTCGGCCAGGTGATGGTTTGGAGCGCTTCGTCCGCGGCCGCGCAGGAGAGGTACGGGAATCCCTACCACTTCCTCGTGCGTCAGCTGCTCAGTGCCGTAATCGGCCTGGCGTTGCTGGTGGCCGCGATGCGCTTCGACTACCGCAAGCTCAATCGGCGCGAGGTGGTCTACACGGTTGCCGCGGTCACGACGCTGCTGCTCGTGGTGGTGCTGTTCCTGCCGCCGGTCAACGACGCCCGCCGCTGGATGAGGCTGCTGGGCATCTCACTTCAGCCCTCGGAACTGGCCAAGTTCTCCGCTGTGCTCTTCTTGGCGTACCACATCGATCGCAAGGGCGAGCGCATCAACGACCTGCTGCCTTCCGTGTTCCCGGCCTTCGTCTTCCTCGGATGGATGGCGTACTTGATCTACATCGAGCCTGACCTGGGCACGGCAGCCACGGTGGTCGTGGTCGGCGGCGTGATGCTGTTCCTCGCCGGGCTCAGGCTGCGCTACTTCGCGGTCCTCGGCGCAGTGAGCTTGGCTGGTCTCTGCCAAGCGATCATGTTCATGCCGTTCCGGCGCGAGCGCATCCTCTCCTACCTGAATCCATTCGCGGACGCGCGCGGCGCTGGCTACCAGGTCATCCAGAGCCTGATTGCCGTCGGCACAGGCGGAGTCACAGGCGTCGGGCTCATGGAGGGACGGCAGAAGCTGTTCTATCTCCCGTACCCGTCGAGCGACTTCATCTACGCCGTGATTGCAGAAGAGCTTGGGCTCGTCGGTGCCCTGGCCGTGGTTCTGGCCTTCCTGCTGCTGCTCTGGCGCGGCACGCGTGCGGCGCTACACGCGCCCGACCGCTTCGGTATGTTGCTGGCGCAGGGGCTGACCTGCGCCATTGTCATCCAGGCGCTGACCAACGTGAGCGTGGTGCTCGGGCTGCTACCCACCAAAGGCATCCCGCTCCCGTTCATCAGCGCAGGCGGCACGTCACTCGCGCTGATGTTGGCGGCCACAGGCCTGATCTTGAGTGTCTCCCAGCATGCCGATTAGCGAGCTCGAGAACATGCGCGCCCACTCCGGCCGCCCGACGACGCTGATCGCCGCTGGCGGAACAGGGGGCCACATCTTTCCAGGGATCGCCGTGGCACAGGAGATCCAGCGACGCGACCCTGACCGGCGCATCGTCTTCGTCGGCACACGCCGCGGTCTGGAAGGCCGTCTCGTGCCTCGCGCAGGTCACGAGCTGGCGCTCCTACCGGTACGGCCCCTGGTCAGCGTGGGCCTGGCGCGCACGTTGCTGGGCTTATTGTCGCTGCCGTACGCGCTGCTGCGCGCACTCGTGCTCATAGTGCGCCTACGGCCCGACAGCGTGCTCGGTGTCGGTGGCTATGCCGGCGGTCCTGTGGTCCTGATGGCCGCGCTGTTTGGCATCCGCACGGTGATCCTCGAGCCGAACGCCTCGCCGGGCTTCACCAACCGCGTGCTCGGGCCTATTGTGAGACATGTCGCCTGCAGCTATGAAGAGGCGCAGCGCGCCTTCGGCCGCAAGGGTGTGCTGACGGGCAACCCGGTGCGCAGTCAACTCACACATCTCCCGACCAAGCCACATAGCGCGCCCTTCACGCTGCTGACATTCGGCGGCAGCCAAGGCTCGCGCGTCCTAAATCGAGCGCTTCTGGCAGCGTTGCCGAGCCTGCCGGCCGCGGACGATCTGCGCATCGTGCACCAGACCGGTCCAGCCATGCATGCGGAGACAGTCGCGGCTTACAGAGCCGCTGGGCGCGAGGACGAGGTGCTGGCGTTTATCGATGACATGGACCGCCGCTACGCGCAGGCGGACGTGGTGGTCGCGCGCAGCGGGGCCACCACTTGCGCCGAGCTAGCTGCCACAGGCCGAGCGGCGATCCTCGTGCCTTTTGCCCAGGCCGCCGGCGATCACCAGCGCGTCAACGCCCGCGCGTTCGCAGACGCCGGGGCTGCCGTGCTCATCGAGGAGCGCGAGCTGAGTGGGCCGACGCTTTCCGCCGCCGTTCGCGCCCTGATGGCGGTCCCGGGCCGCATTGCGTCCATGGAACAGGCGGCACGCGCGCTGGCGCGGCCAGACGCGGCCGCGCGCGTGGCCGACCTCCTGCTCGGCCGTTCGGCGAGTTCGCGACAAGAGGACCAGCGCGATGTTTAGGCGCATCCAGCACGTGCACTTCGTGGGCATTGGCGGCTCTGGGATGAGCGGTATCGCCGAGGTCCTGCTGAACCTTGGCTACACGGTCTCGGGCTCGGATCTCAAGCGCAGCGCCACGACCGACCATCTCGCGGCGCTCGGCGCGCGAGTGCTGGAGGGACATGCTGCTCAGCACGTCGCGGGTGCTCACGTGGTGGTCGTCTCGACGGCGGTCCACGCCGACAACCCTGAGGTGCTGCAGGCGCGGCACAGCGGTATCCCGGTCATTCCGCGAGCGGAGATGCTGGCCGAGCTGATGCGCTTGAAGTACGGCGTTGCGGTCGCCGGCAGCCACGGCAAGACGACGACGACCTCGATGACGGCGCTCGTACTCGACCGCGGCGGTCTCGATCCTACCGTGGTGGTCGGCGGCCGTGTGGGCGTGCTCGGGTCTGGCGCGCGGCTGGGCCGCGGGGAGTTCCTGGTGGCCGAGGCCGACGAGTCGGATCGCTCGTTCCTCAAGCTCAGCCCGACCCTCGCCGTCGTCACGAACATCGACCGCGAGCACCTCGACAACTACCGCGGCCTCGAGGACATTCAGAACGCCTTCGTGAGTTTCGTGAACAAGGTGCCGTTCTACGGCGCCGTCGTGTTGTGCCTCGACGACGGTCCAGCGCAGGACATTCTGCCGCGGGTGGAGCGCCGGGTGGTGACCTACGGTCTCTCTCCCCAGGCGCAGGTGTCTGCGCGTGAGGTGGAGGTGTCACCACGCGACTCGCGCTTCACGGTTGTGGCAGACCAAGTCGTGCAAGGGCAGGTGCACCTGCCGGTGCCGGGCGCTCACAACGTGCTGAACGCCCTGGCGGCCGTGGCAGTGGGTTTGGATCTGGGCGTGTCTTTCGATCAGATCGCGGCTGGGCTGGGGGCCTTCAGCGGCGTCGACCGCCGCTTCCAGGTACGCGGCGAAGCCGCGGGGCTCACGGTCGTTGACGATTACGGCCACCACCCGACGGAGATTCGCGCCACGCTCGAAACCCTGCGTCGCTACGCCGGCGCGCGGCGGACGGTGGTGCTCTTCCAGCCCCATCGCTTCACGCGCACTCAGGCGCTCTGGGACGAGTTCTGTCGCGCCTTCCATCTGGCAGACGTCCTGCTCGTGAGCGATATCTACCCGGCCAGCGAGAGCCCC
>Ga0302323_100002797_pt1 | contig 14188 bp, 12 predicted proteins | sample Fen_T0_3_FD_201950 | JGI IMG/M metagenome (GOLD analysis project Ga0302323, IMG submission 201950) | Peat permafrost microbial communities from Stordalen Mire near Abisko, Sweden - Fen_T0_3 | ecosystem: Environmental > Terrestrial > Soil > Wetlands > Permafrost | place: Sweden: Abisko... | reverse complement strand
TCGGCCGCCGCCATGGCATTCTCTTGGCGCAAATCAGCCAGCAGGACGCGCTTACCAGCACTGACCCGCCGAGCGATGGCTTGGCCGATCAATCCGGCCCCGATGACGACGATGACATTATTCATGGGTGATTTCCTTTCGCTCATGTCCTCAACCTCCTCAAGTCTGGCCCAGCGGCAGCCGTCAGGCCGCCGCCAGGTCGATGACGAACCGGTAGCGCGCCGCCTTGTCGACGACCTTCGTCCAGGCGTCGTCGATCTTCTCTCTAGAGATCTTGGTGATCGTCGGCCGGATGCCATGGAGGGCACAGAAGCCGACGAGTTCCTGTGTTTCGCGGATGCCGCCGATCTGTGAGCTCGCGAATGCGTTGCGGTTACGTAAGAGGGAGAAGGGGCCGATCTGGTGGGGCTCGACAATCTTGCCGGCACCGACCATGCACAGGGTGGCGTCCAGCTTAAGCAACGGGATGATGCGCTCAAGGTCGTGCCGGTACGGCGCCGTATCGAGGATGAAGTCAAGCGACCGCTTGAACTTCGAGAGATCCGCTCCCGGCTCGTTAACGATCACGGTCTTGGCGCCGAAGCGCCTCGCATCCTCGACCTTGGCGCTGGAGGTTGTGAGCACGGTGACCTCGGCGCCCATGGCGGCAGCGATCTTCACGGCCATGTGCCCGAGACCACCCAGCCCGACAACGCCGACCTTTCTCCCCGGCCCGACGCTCCACCTACGCAGCGGCGAGTAGACCGTGATCCCCGCGCACATCATCGGCCCGGCGTCGGCGAGACCGATCACGTCGGGGACGTCGATGACGAAGTCCTCGTCCACGACATTGAAGGTCGAGTAGCCACCCTGGGTCATCGAGCCGTCGCGATCTTTGGATGCGTAGGTGAACACGTTGCCGTTCTCGCAGTACTGCTCCATCCCGGCCTCGCAGGGGCCGCAGTGGCGGCAGGAGTTCACCATGCACCCCACGCCAACCCGCGAGCCTGGCTTGAACTTGCTCACACTCGATCCCACCGCGACCACGACGCCGGCTAGTTCGTGGCCCGTGATGAGCGGGAAGTTCTCCTTCCGCCAATGCTCGCGGCCGTGGTGGATGTCGGAGTGGCAGACGCCGCAGTAGTGGAGCTGAATCGCGACGTCCTTGGGGCCCAGCGCGCGCCGCTGGAACTTCATGACCTTGTGCGGACCCGCGGAGGAGTAGAGCGCCACTCCCTCGGCCGCGTAGGGCCCGTCTCCATAGCGCTTTTTCGCGGGATCCGAGGCAGCCTCGGCCGGGGACGGCTTGAGCAGTCCAACCGCGCCCGCGCCAGCAGCGGCCACGACCGCCGTCTTGATGAATCCACGTCGGCCCGAGTCTGCGCTGTCGTCAGCTCCCGAGTCATTCCCTGGCCGTTGCTCTTCGATCTTGGTGCGCATGATTCACTCCTCACTGTTCCTCATGACTCATCTCCCGCGAAGGTTCACAGTTCCTGCACCGTTGGGCGCAGCAAGATCTCGTTGATGTCCACGTCGGCAGGTTGCTCGATGGCATAGGCGATGGCTCGCGCCACGGCGTCCGCGGGGATCGCCTGTTGCCGGTAGAACTTCTGGACGTGGGCGGCAGTGTCGGGATCGGAGATGCCCAGCGGGAGCTCGGATTGCACCGCGCCGGGCGAGATGATAGTCGTGCGGATCCCGTCGACCTCTTGGCGTAGTCCTTCGGAGATAGCCCGCACCGCGTGTTTTGTCGCGCAGTATACAGCGCCCCCCATGGACACCTTGTGTCCGGCGACCGAGGCAATGTTGATGATGTGGCCGCCCTTCTGCCGTGCGAACACCGGAAGTGCGGCGGCGATGCCATAGAGCACGCCCTTAATGTTGATGTCGACCATGCGGTCCCACTCCTCAACGAGCGTCTTGTCGATCGGCGCAAGCGCCATCAGGCCGGCGTTGTTGACGAGCACGTCCATGCGCCCGAATTTCTCGATCGCGGCGTGAACGAACGCATCCACATCGATGCGCCTGGTTACGTCGACCTGCTTGGCGGCCGCCTGGCCTCCAGCACGCTGGATGTCAACCACGATTGTCTGGAGCCGATCCACGCGACGCGCACCAAGAAACACGCTGGCACCTTGGCTGGCCAAATGCCGCGCGGTGGCTTCGCCCAGCCCGCTGCTTGCTCCGGTGATGACGACGACCTTGCCTTCCATGTTCGACATGCTGCCCCCTTGAGTTAGATTCGAGATCCTATCGGACGGTGCCCAAGCTGCCATACCCTGTCCCGGGCGGCGCACGCGCCCTTGCTCGACCTGTTGTGAAATTGCTCGAATCGACCCATGCCGGTCCCAGAAACAACCTCCGCTGAAGCACTCGACCGCTACGCAGGCGGCACGAGAATCGCCGCGAGCAACGGACCGGCGTGGAAAGACGTTCAGCTCTCCGTCTTGGCGCTTCCACCGATTGCCGAAGTCTTCACCATGCCGGCCGTGACCGAGCCTCTCATCGTGTGGATTTCGTCCGGCGAAGCGGAGACGCAGGAGCGCGAGAACAACGGGCCATGGCTCACCAGTCACGTCAGGAAGGACTCGTTGTTCCTCACGGCGGCGGGCGCGCCCTACGACTTTCGCTGGCGGACTCTTACCTCCGAACCCTTCGAGGCGGTGCTGGTGGTGCTTGGTTTGCCGCTATTTGGCGAGGCCCTGCGGGATGTCTTTGGCGTCAATGCCGAGCACGCTCGCCTGCGAGACGCCTCTGGCTTCGAAGATGAGAACCTCATTTCGCTCCTACGACGATTGAAGGAGGAGGCGACACGACCGGCGGCGAGTCGCCTGTTCGTGCGAGGAATCGCGCAAGCGATGGCCATCCATATCGCGCGCAACTATGCGGCGCTCACCGAGGCCGCGCACGGCGAGACCTCGTCGCTGCCTGGCTTCAAGCTGCGCCGAGTGACCGACTGGATGGGTGAGCACCTGGCGGAGGAGTTCAGCCTCGCGCGTCTGGCTGAACAGGCCAGCATGAGCGAGTTCCACTTTGGCCGCCTATTCAAACGAGCCACCGGTGTTCCGCCCTCGCATTATCACATCCGTCTGCGACTGGACGTGGGGCGGCGCCTCCTGCGCGAAACCAAGAAGAGCGTGATGACCATCGCGAACGAAATCGGCTATTCCAACCCAAGTCACTTCGCGCAGCTCTTCCGCAAAGAAACCGGACTTTCCCCGACCGACTACCGAAGGCAGCGGTAAGGACGACCGACTCGCCTATCCCGAACCCGGGCGGACGCAGGTCGCTTGTTTTCTTGGGGTCGAGGGCAACCTAGTGCCTCCTCAGCGTCGTCACCGCGTAGGCGCTCCCCGTTGCTTGCTCTCGCTCGGTCATCGTATTGCCGTTGACACAGAAGTCGTAAGTATCCCCAGAACTTTCGGTAATCGTCGAGCCGCTGATTGTGTAGGAACCAGAGGTGGTGTTGTTCTTGGCGATGGTCGTGCTGCAACTGCAGTTGACTCCCGCGTAGCTGCAGGTCGCTGACCCTGCCGTCGCAGGGGCACTGTTGAATCCCGCCTCCGCTTGGCTGCATGCGGAGGCGCTTGAGGCAAGACCGCTATAGGCTGCCGAGAAACAGGCCGGGGTATAGGTGACGGATGCTGCCAGCTTCGTTGTCGCGTTGAACGTGACGTTTCCGGCAGCGTAGGTGACCGATCCACTGCCAGCGGGCTTGACGGAAGTGAAGGCACTCCCACACGCCGGCACTTGGGCAGCCATCTCTTCGTTGTAGGCCCCGACCCAATCGCCCTCGGCACAGAGACTCGCGATGTCCCACGTCCCTGTAGGGTCGCCGCCACAGGCTTTGTACGTTCCACTGCAGGTCGTCGCCTGGACAAGACCACCGTCGCTCGCTCCGCCGCTCGATCCGCCACAACCCTGTGAGGCGAATGCAATGGCAAGCAGCAGGCCACCTTTTCCAAAGTCTCTGGTGTGTTTCCGCATGCCATCCATCTTCACAAAGTACTCGCCTCAGCACAAGGGAGGCTCAAGGCCCCACTTCAAGCCTCTCCCCACCGGGGAGAGGCCGCCGAGCAAAGCTCGGCGGGTGAGGGGCCCACGCCCTTCACCGAAACGCGGGCGGTCCTCGCCTCAAGGTCCGATGGAACGAAGGACCGAAAGCACCTCCCAGTTTCTGGCGTCGTAGGCATAGCCGCAGAAGCTGGATGGGTCTTGATTGTTAAATATGTTCGTGACACGCGAGTTACCAAGCTGGGCGGTCTCTCCCATGGGAATGTCGACGGACGCGCCATTTTGAGATACGACGACGCGAAAGTAGGTGGTGGTCAGGGTGGAGGAGCTGATGCTGGAGCTTGCGCCACAAGCAATCGTCTGCCAGTTTGTACATTGCAGGGTGGAACTGTAAGTGGCGCCTCCCGGAGTCGTACCGCTGTTCCGACGGCTGGTGTTGGAGTACCCACCCAAGATCTCAGCCGAGCGCTTCCCGCTGGTGACCGTGCTCCAATTCGAGGCTTCCGTGCAATTCACATCTTCGCCAACGGAAAATTCCCCCGACAATGGCGGTCCCCCCCAAAGAAAGGTTACGGGGGTGCCCGCGTCTGGCTGAAGTACGAGGTGATCGTCCGCGACCTCAGAAACAAGGGCGTGAAAGGTTCCATCCGCCGGGATGGGCTTGAAGCCGAGCGTGGTTGCCGGCGGGTGCAAGGACGTCTGTCCACAGGTAGAGCCGGACGTGTCGGTCTCCGGCGTCGGACTCGAATCGGCCGCGTCCGGTCCCGCGGTGTCGTCGCTCACGGGGATCATGTCGGCCGCGGGATGGGCATCGGACGCGCTATCGGATGCGCTATCGGCCACGAAACTATCCGCAAGCGGCGGCCCACCGTCATCCTTCACGCGACCGACCTCGTTGTCGCCAAAAGAGCATTGTGCTCCCAGACACAGTATTGGGATCAGCGATAGGGCCAAACAACTGGCGTGCGTGGTTGTCATGATGATTGCTCCGGCGAGACTAGGTGTGAGGTCAGCGACAAAGGTTACCGGAAAGCGATCTCGCCGAATGGGTAGATCGGTTTTCATGTTGCCTCAAGCACGCGCCCTTCCCGAAGCCATGGATTCGTGTTTTCCTTGGCCGGTGCATGCGATCTTGACCGCGTTGTGGTTGCTGGCCTCGGTCGAGGTTCACAGCACCACCGCATGCCCGTCACAAACGGCCATCCTGGCCCGACTGACACCGCTGTTGTCTGCCTCGGGCTTGCCGACAACGGATCGTGCTGAGTTGCAACCAAGTCCCGAGCCAGGGCAGCTGCGCTTGACCCTGACCAACGCGGATGGCGTGCTCATTGGCCAGCGCGATCTAGCTTCATCGGGTGAGTGCGATGACCTGGCCCAGACGGTGGCCGTGTTAGTCGCCTCGTGGGAAAGCGATCCTGGCCCTGGGATCTCGTCGCTGCCCTCGGTCACGTTGCTTGCGGCCGAAGCGCCCAAGCCGCCGACGGTGGGAAAACCGTGGGAGGTTGAGGTGGGGGCTGGTGCTGGACTATCTGCCATCAGCGGGGTGGCCGGAAGCGGACGCTTCGAGATCGGGATCGCCAGGGGCCGATCGCCGTGGCAAGCGCGGATTGCTGTCATGGCCCAGACCGAACGCGAGACCGCCATGCTTGGGGGAAAAGTTGCGTGGCGCCACACGCTCGCCACGCTGGGGGTGGCCTGGCGCATGCCGGATCGGGCAAAGCTCCTGAGTATCGACCTCGGCCCGACCCTTGGATTCGCAACCCTTGCGGGCCGGGACTTTCTGGTGAATGAACGCCAGCGATCCCTTGAGTACGGGGTGGAGGTAGGACTGCGCCTGGGTTGGCGCTGGCGCTGGCTTGCGGTGTTTGCTGACGCCCGTAACGACCTCTGGCTGCGCCAGCAGCGCGCCAGCGTGGATGGCCGTCAAGCCACCTCGACGCTCGAGCCCTGGGATCTGACCATCGGTATCGGTGCCTTGGTGTATTCCTTTTTGTAACCTTTTGTTCAGCTCGCACACTCGTGAGCCAAGGTGATATCCATCGAAGCCTCCATTCCAACCAACCCTGCCGTGCCGTCGGAGTCTGCAGAGGTTCCCGCCAATTTGGCGGAGGCTTACCGGGACTATGCCCAGACCGTGGCTCGCTGGGCGTGGAACCTTGGCGGTCCGGACATCGAGATCGAGGACGCGGTTCAGGAAATTTTTCTGGTTGTCAGCCGCCGCCTCGCGGATTTCCGCGGCGACGCACTCTTTTCAACCTGGCTTTACAGCATCACACGCAAGGTTGTGGCCAATCATCGTCAGCGGCACAGGTGGCGGTTTTGGCTGGGAAGCCGAAAGGCAGAGGATCTAGCGCTCTTGCCGTCGGCTTCGATCGATCCCCTGGCCCGATTAGAGCAATCGCAGGCGCGGGCACTTTTCTACCGCATCCTGGACACCTTGCCTGAGCGGTACCGCTCCGTGCTCGTGCTGTTCGAATTGGAAGATATGTCCACGAAGGAAATTGCAGCCCTGAGCGGAACCAGGGTTGGAACCGTGAAAGTGCGGTTGCATCGAGCGAGAAAGCTGTTTTTCGAACGGCACCAGCGGTTGGTGGAGGAGCATTCCCCATGACGGAAGTCGAACTGGATCCTAGGCGGTGGAAAGACCAGGCAGGGGATGAACCGTCCTCAGAAGGAGAGCTCGGGAAGCTAGTGCGCAACATTGGCCAGGCCCCGCAGCTTTCTGAAGCGCACTTGGCACACATCGCTGCGAGCCTTCACCCTCCGTCTCACCGTCCGACGGTGCTGCGCTACTGGCCTGCCGCGCTGGTGGTGTTGCTGGGCAGCTCTTTCGCCACGGCGGCGCATTTGGGCTGGACGACACGCTGGCTGCGTTCCGGGGTGACCAAGCCAGCCGTCGCGTCTGCACCCCAGCCCCAGTATCGAAGGACAGCTTCGCATCCGTCCGGCCCTTCGCTGGCGACTTCCAGGTCAACAGTGCAAGAAGACTGGCATGCAGAGCTGCCGACCAGCCCGAACGTGAGTAGCCCCAGCAATGCAAATGCAAATGCAAATACTCCGGCGCATCCTGCAAGGACCACGCGCGCACCCAAGATCCCAGAAACGCGCGAAACAGGCAGCGCAGGTTTGAATCGTGGCAGGAAGCTCGCGCTGGTAGTGGAAACCAATCCTGTTGCGCCCAAGGCAGAACCCAATCCCCCAGAATTTATGGGTACGCCCGCGCGGGAACCACTGACCGCATCACCGGTCATTCCGGCCAGGCCGGAAACGGAAGTGAGAATACCTCCGGTCACCATCGCCCCTGCGTCCGGCAAGGCTCTCGATGGAACGCACTGGCTGTCCGAGGCGATCCGGACCTTGCGCCAGAACCGCGGCCCCGTCTCGGCGCTCGACATCCTGGACAAACACGCCCAGGAATTATCGCGCGCCGGCCTCACCCACGAGAGCATCTTGGTGCGCATCGAGGCCTTGCTGGCGCTGCATCGGTCTTCCGAGGCGCTTCGTCTACTCGACGCAACCTCACTGGCAGATGTGACTGCAGCGCGCGGATTGCTGCTGACCCGGGCAGAGCTGCGCGCGGCTGCCGGTCGATGCGCGGACGGACTGGGAGACTTCGACTGGCTGCTCTTGCGTGCTCGCCAACCCGACGAAAGAGCGCTTTATGGACGCGCGGTTTGCCGGCAACGAACCGGCGATGGAGTGGGCGCGCGCAAAGATTTCGAGCAATACCGACAGCTCTTTCCTCGGGGTGCACACTTCATCGAAGTCGGGAAGCAACTCGGAGGGCCGTAGTACAGCACGGTTGGTGAAAACACGCAGTCGGATCAGCGGCGCAACACGAGGCCGTGCGTGATGTCACCCCACGATGGCGCCGACCAAGTCGTAGTCGCCGCTCTGGCTGATCTTCACTTTGACCACGTCGCCTGGGTTGGCGGTGCCGTCGTTGATGTACGTCACGCCGTCCGCTTCGGGGGCTTGGCAGGCGTGGCGGCCTTGTAGCAGCAGTTCGCTTTCCTCGGACACGCCTTCGACCAAGACATCCAAGGTCTTGCCACGCAGGGCCGCGTGTTGTTTGCGCGAGATGCTCTTCTGCAACTCAAGCAAGATCCCCCGGCGCTCTTCGGCCAGCTCGTGGGGGACTTGGTCGGGCATGTGCGCGGACGGGGTGACGTCCTCGGTGCTGAAGGAAAAGACGCCCATGCGTTCGAAGCGCATGTCCTTCACGAATTGCACCAGCTCTTGGAAGTCTTCCTTGGTCTCGCCGGGGAAGCCGACCAGGAAGGTCGTGCGAAGGGTCAGCTTGGGGTGGTTCTTGCGCAGGCGCTCCACCAGCTCGCGGGTGGCGGGCCCGCCCTTGCCGCGCTTCATGCGGCGAAGGACGCTATCGGAGGCGTGCTGCAAGGGCATGTCCAGGTAGGGAACGATGTGCTTGGCCTGGGCCAGGATGGTTTGCACCTCCTGGGTCAGGCCGCGCGGGTAGGCGTACAGGCAGCGGATCCAATACGGCTGCTCGCCGATCTCGATGTCGTCGAGCGCGCGCAGAAGATGCGCCAGGGATTCGCCCGTGCGGCGATCCTTGCCAAAGGCACACAGATCCTGAGCGATCAGGTTCACTTCCACCACGCCCGCCGCGCGCAGGTTCTTCACCTCGGCCACCACGTCGGCCAAGGTGCGCGACTTCTGCAGGCCGCGCATGGAAGGGATGCTGCAGAACGCGCAGGCATTGCTGCAGCCCTCGGAGATTTTCACGTAGGCCGAATAGGACAGCGACAACAACCGGGGCGAGGCCGCCGTGATGGTGAAGTCGGGATCGGGGAAGGGTTTCTTGGGCGCGCGCGTGGCCGTGGTCTTTTTCACCGTGGCCAAGATCTTGTCCACGTCGCCCGTGCCGAGGAACGCGTCCACCTGGGGCCAGTCCTTGGCCAACTCGGGCGCGGCCACCTGGCTTAGGCAACCGGTGACCACCACCTTCTTACCCTTGGCCTTGGCCTTCAGCGCAACCATTTCGGCGATAGCGTCCACCGATTCCTTGCGCGCATCCCCGATGAAGCCGCAGGTGTTGACGATGATGACGTCCGCCGACTCGGCGTCGCCCACGGGCTCCATCCCGCCTTCCAGGAGATGGCCCAGCATGACCTCGCTATCCACGCGGTTCTTGGCGCAGCCGAGGGAGAAAATGTGCACCTTGGCTTGCGCCGGTTGGTGGGTGGCGGGCTTGGCGCGATCGCCTTTGCGCGAAATGGAATAGAGAGTGGCCGACATGAGGCCCCTGGTTTGGCAGGTTTGGGACGAGAGTCAATGGCGGGCGGGATGGCGACGATCGTCATTCGCCCAGCGTCATGCCACCCGCTCGCTCGCCGTCACCTGCTTCCACGTCCGAATCAAGATCCAGGCGAAGAATAGATTCGCCGGCGGGGAAACCAGCAGACCAATCCACCCGGACACGGTGATGCTGGAGCAGAACGCCAGGTACGTCCAATCCGAAAAGATCTCGGTCAGGCGCACCCCGGCGATCAAGACCAGCCAGTAGGGCTGCTTCTTCCAGCGCACGAGCGCGAGAAACTGCAAGAGAGTGAACGCCACCCACACCGCGCCCGTTCGCTTGAGCAGCGCTTGCGGATCGACGTAGGCCGCCCCGTGGAAGAGCCGGAACCAGAAGGACGGAAACAGCAGCGCCGTTCCGGATAACAGGACATCAAGGGCCACAAGCGCCAAGAGGATAAGATCGGTCCGGATTTTGAGCTTCTCTTCCATGTACCACCCTCCGAAGGATCCAGACGACTCTACAACGATTCAAGCCGGGAGCCGCCCATTGCCGGGATGATTGTTTCGGCGACTCTGACCAGCGTTACGCGCGCGCGCATGATAAAGTAGAGCCATCCCACCTCGGGTCTGTAACCGGCGCCCCGCCGACAAGGAGACTGGATGAGCACTTCCGCCCCCTCCTCCCTCATTCAAACCATCGCCTCTCTGCAAAACCAAAAGGTCTTCGCCGAGCTGTCGTGGCAAGGCACCTTCGAAGAATACCTTGGCATCGTCCGCCAGAATCCGTCCGTGACGCGCACGGCGTTCCAGCGCGTGTACGACATGATCCTGTCCTACGGCACGGAAGAGTACCTGGACAACAAGAAGCGCCTGATGCGCTTCAACTTTTTCAAAGATGCACAGCACGGCGGCCAGGACGCCATCTTCGGCCTCGACATTCCGCTCATGCGTTTGGTCAGCGTGCTGCGAAGCGCGGCCGAGCACTACGGCACCGAACGGCGTGTGATCCTGCTGCACGGCCCGGTGGGCAGCTCGAAATCGACCATCGCGCGGCTGATCAAGCGCGGGCTTGAGGACTACTCGCGCACGGCGGAAGGCGCGCTGTACACCTTCGACTGGATCTTGCCGGCCGAGCTGGCGCATATCGCGGGCGGGCAAGCGGCTGGCGGGCCAACGACCTTCCGGTGCCCCATGCACGAAGAACCGCTGCACCTGATCCCCGTGGACTGGCGCGAGCGAGCGCTGATCAGCCTGGGTGTCAACACGCCCGATCAAGAGAGGGTGCGCGTGGACGGCGACCTGGATCCGGCGTGCCGCCTGATTTTCCGCGAGCTGATGACCTACCACAAGGGCGACTGGTCCAAGGTGGTCGAGCACATTCGCGTGCGCCGCATGGTCCTGTCGGAACAGGATCGCGTGGGCATTGGTACCTTCCAGCCCAAGGACGAGAAGAACCAGGATTCGACCGAGCTGTCCGGCGACATCAACTACCGCAAGATCGCCGAGTTCGGCTCGGACAGCGATCCGCGCGCCTTCAACTTCGACGGCGAATTCAACATCGCCAACCGCGGCGTCATCGAGTTCATCGAGGTGCTCAAGCTGGACGTGGCGTTCCTTTACGATCTTCTAGGCGCCTCGCAAGAGCACAAGATCAAGCCCAAGAAGTTCGCCCAGACCGATATCGACGAGGTGATTCTCGGACACACCAACGAGGCCGAGTACAAGAAGCTGCTGTCGAACGAGTTCATGGAGGCGCTGCGCGACCGCACCGTGAAGATCGATATTCCGTACATCACGCGCGTGTCGGAAGAGCGCAAGATCTACGAGAAGGATTACAACGCGCAGAAGATCCGCGGCAAGCACATCGCGCCGCACACGCTGGAAACAGCGGCCATGTGGGCCGTGCTCACGCGCCTGGAGGATCCCAAGAAGCATCAGCTGTCGCTGGTGCAGAAGATGAAGCTATACGACGGCAAGACCCTGCCCGGCTTCACCCAGGACAACATCAAGGAGCTGCGCAAGGAGGCCCAGCACGAGGGCATGGACGGCATCTCGCCCCGCTACATCCAGGACAAGATCTCGAATGCCCTGGTCAGCGACCGCGGCGAGGGCTGCGTGAATCCGTTCATGGTCATGAACGAGCTGGAATCCGGCCTACGCCACCACTCGCTCATCACCAGCGAGGAAGAGCGCAAGAACTACACGACCTTGCTTGGCCTGGTGAAACAAGAATACGAGGACATCGTCAAGAACGAGGTCCAGCGCGCCATTAGTGCCGACGAAGAAGCCATCGCCAAGCTGTGCGCCAACTACATCGACAACATCAAGGCCTACACCCAGCGCGAGAAGGTCAAGAACCGCTACACCGGCCACTACGAAGAACCCGACGAACGCCTCATGCGGTCGATTGAAGAAAAGATCGACATCCCGGAATCGCGCAAGGACGAGTTCCGCCGCGAGATCATGAACTACATCGGCGCCCTGGCCATCGAGGGCCGCCACTTCGACTTCCGCACCAACGAGCGCCTTCAAAAAGCGCTGGAGCTGAAGCTCTTCGAAGATCAGAAGGATTCCATCAAGCTGACCAGCCTGGTTTCGCAGGTCATCGACAAAGACACACAAGAGAAGATCGACGTGGTGAAGAATCGCCTTATCCGCAACCACGGTTACTGCGAGATCTGCGCCACCGACGTGCTGAACTTCGTGGCGTCGATCTTCGCCCGCGGGGACGCCAAGGAGTAGAGGTTTACAGGAACCAACCCCCATGGCACTGCGTATCGACCCATCCCACAACCGCTTCCGGGACATCGTACGCGGCAAGATCAAACAGAACCTGCGCAAGTACATTTCCAACGGGGAATGGCTGGGCCGCAAGGGCAAGGACGTGGTGTCCATTCCCGTGCCGCAGATCGAGATGCCACGCTTTCATTTCGGTGAACAAGGGCAAGGCGGCGTGGCACAAGGTCCCGGCAAGATCGGCGACAGCCTTGGTTCCGCCGAGCCCGGCGAGGAAGGCAAGGGCAAGGCTGGTTCCGAGGCTGGCAACCATGTCCTGGAGGTCGAGCTTTCCATCCAAGAGCTGGCCGAGATCCTAGGCGAAGAGCTGGCGCTTCCGCGCATTCTGCCCAAGGGCAAGGAGCGACTGATCACGCAAAAGGATCGCTACATCGGCATCCGCCGCGTCGGCCCCGAATCCCTGCGCCACTTCAAGCGCACCTTCCGTCAGGCGCTGCGACGCCAGATCATGATGGGCAACTACGATCCACAAAAGCCTGTGGTGGTGCCCTCGCGCGAGGACAAGCGCTACCGCTCGTGGCGAACCACGCCCATGCCGCAATCGAATGCGGTGATGATCTTCATCATGGATGTGTCGGGATCGATGGGCGACGAGCAGAAGGAAATCGTCCGCATCGCTTCGTTCTGGATCGACACCTGGTTGCGTTCGCAATACGAGGGGCTGGAATCACGTTTCATCATCCACGATGCCAGCGCCAAGGCCGTGGATCGCGACACCTTCTTCCGCACGCGCGAATCCGGCGGCACCATGATCTCCAGCGCGTACAAATTGTGCGCCAAGATGATCGATGACGAGTTTCCGCCCTCGGAATGGAACATCTACCCATTCCAGTTCTCCGACGGCGACAACTGGTCCGCGGATGACACCTCCACGTGCATGGACGTGCTGAAAAGAGAGATCCTGCCCAAGGTCAACATGTTCTGCTACGGCCAGGTGGAAAGCCCCTACGGCTCGGGACAGTTCGTGGGCGATCTGCGCACGGCCTTCTCCGAGGACCCCAACGTGGTCACCACCGAAATCGAAAACAAAGATGGCATCGCGGATGCCATCCGCGCCTTTCTGGGAAAGGGCAAATAGTGCCACACCGGAAATCGCAATTGCCCGAGTCGCTACTCGACATTCAACGCGCCATTGAAGAGCACGCACGTGGTTACGGCCTCGATTTCTGGGAGACCAGCTTCGAGGTGCTGGACTACAAGCGCATGCAAGAGGTGGCGGCGTTCGGCGGATTTCCTGTTCGCTATCCACACTGGCGCTTCGGCATGGAGTTCGATCACCTAAGCAAGAGCCACATCTATGGCCTCTCGCAAATCTACGAAATGGTGATCAATAATAACCCGGCCTACGCCTACCTGCTTGAAGGCAACTCGATGGTTGATCAGAAGATGGTCATGGCCCACGTGCTTGGCCACGTCGATTTCTTCAAGAACAACTACTACTTCTCCAAGACCAACCGCCAGATGCTCGACAACATGGCGAATCACGCCACGCGGATCCGCCGCCACATCGAACGCTACGGGCTCGACAAGGTGGAAGGGTTCATCGACGTGTGTCTGTCGCTCGATAACCTGATCGATCCCATGTCGCCCTTCATCGTGCGTCACGAGAGTGCGCAGTCCGAGGAGAAAGAGCAGCCGCCCGTCGAGGTGCCGCGCCTGCGCGCCAAGTCCTACATGGAAAAGTTCATCAACCCACCCGAGTACATGACCGAGCAGCGGCGCAAGCTGCAAGAAGAGCGAGAGAAACCCAAGCGCAATCCGCCCGAGCCCGAACGCGATGTGCTGCTGTTCTTACTGCAAAATGCGCCGCTTGAATCCTGGGAGCGCGATGTCCTCGACATCGTTCGTGACGAGGCCTACTACTTCGCGCCCCAACGCCAGACCAAGATTCTGAATGAAGGCTGGGCCGCCTACTGGCACAGCAAGCTGATGACCCAGAAGATCCTCGACGCCTCCGAACTCATCGACTACGCCGATCACAACGCGGGCGTGCTGGCGGCGGCCCCTGGCCAGTTCAATCCCTACAAGGTGGGCATCAGTCTGCTTCGTTACGTGGAAGAACGCTGGGACAAGGGCCGCTTCGGTAAGGAATGGAACGAGTGCGACGACTACGACACGCGCCGCATGTGGGACA
>Ga0302323_100002796_pt1 | contig 14189 bp, 10 predicted proteins | sample Fen_T0_3_FD_201950 | JGI IMG/M metagenome (GOLD analysis project Ga0302323, IMG submission 201950) | Peat permafrost microbial communities from Stordalen Mire near Abisko, Sweden - Fen_T0_3 | ecosystem: Environmental > Terrestrial > Soil > Wetlands > Permafrost | place: Sweden: Abisko... | reverse complement strand
GCTGGTCTGTTTTGTGTTCATCGCGATCTACGGTCTGAGCTGGCAGAAGCTCGAAAGCAAAGATAGGGAGGCGTGAGGCGTGAGACGTGATGCGTGAGACGTGATGCGTGATGCGGTTCGATTGGTGTAATACGCCCGGCGCTACAGCGCAGCGGCGTATTTCCGGGTGAGCGCGGATAATTCGGCGACGACCGGTTTATATTTTTCCTCGCCGGCCAGGTTTTTCAATTCGTCCGGGTCCTTCGGGTCAAGCAGCATGGCGCCATTGACACCGTCTTTGCCGTATTCGGCGTAGCGCCATTGCGCGGTGCGGACGGCCACGCCGTGGAGGGTCTTGCCGTCCTCGCTCCAGACGCTGTAGGCGGGTTTGTCCCAGTTGGCTTCCGGGTTTTTCAGCAGCGGCACGAGGCTGGTGCCTTCAAGCTCCGGTTGCCCGGGCAGGCCGCAGAGTTTCCTGAGGGTCGGATAAATATCCAGCGATTCCACAATGCGTGCGCTGCTCCGGCCGTTGCCGGCCTGGCCGGGCGCGGCCATGATCAGCGGCACGCGCGTGCCCATTTCAAACAGCGAACCCGCCTTGGACCACTTGCCCTTTTCGCCGAGTTGATAACCATGATCCGCCACAAAAACGATGATGGTGTTTTCGCGCAAACCGAGCCGGTCCAGTTCGGCGATGACCCGGCCAAGGTTCCAATCGGTCCAGGAAATGGAAGCGAGGTAGGCGCGGATGTATTCCTTCGCCTCGGCCTCGCTCGCGCCGCGTCCGATGAACAGATCGGCGTTGCGCTTGCGGATGGCGGCGTCCGGAAAGCCCGGCGGCACCGTGGGCCACGCGGCAAAATCCGGCGGCAGCTTGATCTTATCCACGTCGTAGAGGTCGAAAAATTTCTGCGGTGCGCAGGGCGGGCTGTGCGGTTTCACAAAACCGCAGGCGATGAAGAACGGCTGGTCCTTGTATTTGCGCAGGTTCTCAATCGTGCGGTCGGCGGTGTGGTAATCGCCGTGGCCTTCGCCCATGCCATCGAGGATCACGATCCGGTCGGAATAGGCGGCCTGGGTCAGATCCTGCGGCAGCGGTTCCTGCACGTTGGCGGGTTTGTCGGCCGTCGCGGCTTTGGGCATCGGCTTGGTCCTGCCGCCGGCGGCTTCGCGGGGATCCGGCGCTTCATCGGCGCGGAGCCAGGCCTTTGGATCATCCAGGCCGTTGCCGTGAAAAATTTTACCGGCGCGGACGGCGACATAGCCGTTTTCCCGGAACAACTGCGGCAGCGAAATCCAGTCGGGATGCGCCTTGCGGAAATCCGTGCGGTTGCCGAGCACGCCGGTGGTGGTCGGTTTGCGGCCGGTCAGCAGCGAGGCACGCGAGGGATTGCAGAGGGCAAACTGGCAGTAATTGCGGTCAAAGCGCACGCCGGCTTTGGCCAGGGCATCCAAATGGGGCGTCTGGGCGCCAAAGCGGCTGCCATAACAACCGAGTTCCACGCGCATATCATCCGCCATGATGAACAGCACGTTTGGCTTGCGGGCGGGCGCAGTGCTTTCCGCGCGCAATCCGCCGGGCAAAGCAGCGGCGGCGGCGGCACCGGCGACGGTGCCCAAGAAATCCCGGCGCGTCCACTGGTTGGGGGCAGTCATGGGGTGAAATCTATCAGCGGCTCGGGTGATGGCAAGAATCCCGACGTCACCAGTTCTGCCGATGTGGGGCTCAAAGCGGACGGCCATGGGAAACGCGTGGTGGGCAGCCGCACGGCAGGACCCAGCGTGAAGTGCGGAACCTCTTAACAATTCTCGCTCCAGCCCCAAGCCGAACTTTCTCTGCTTTGACCACTACCCGGCAAATGCCGTGGTGTTTAGTGGCCTTCCGTCAGCGACGCGCCGTGTGTTATAGTCCACCCATTATGAATCCGATCATGGCTTCAGTTCGTCCCGCGCTTTTGGTGCCACCGGAATGGGGAAAATTTACCCACTAATGCAATCTTGGAGGTCGCCGTCAAAAGATTAAAATTGGCGAAACAAACCCAAATTATTTTTAATGCAAGTCGCACCATTAAAACACCATGTACCCAATTTGCGGGTTCTCCGCTGTTTTCGGTGGGATCGGTGATCAAGAGATTTGAACAGCGTGAAGTTTTGGGACGGAGACGTGAGCCGATGTCGCTCCTACGGAGCTAGAAAATCACAGGGGACGGTGCAACTACAAAGATATCGCCCCTGACGGGGCTACCTGACCGTTTCCGCCGCACTGCAAATCCTCGGCACCTTGGAAAATTGGCTGGCCAAACCCATTTTTCCTGTGTAAACTCCGCCTACCGGCATTGCCCGCATTCAATGCCGGTAGGCGAGGCTTTTTAAGCCGCAGTGGTTGCGGCCATCAAACCACTGGTCGGAGGGCAGTTGGCAATGCGCAATTCCATGACTGCTTGAAGCCGGGGTTGCTGACGCCAAACCGCTGGTGGGGTAGTCGCCAATTGTCAGCCAAGGTGGCGGCGACCTTGGCTCGGGCTCAGCCCTGGATTCCTTCCGGCCAGTCCTCGAAAACTGAAATCCAATCGCCTATTCCATCGAAAATAGCGAAGAACCAATTTACGAAAAACGAAAAGTTGAAAACAAACCCAATAAGATCCTGTTTCAACCCCACTTCAAATCCGTTTTGAACCCGTTTTGAACCCAATTTCAACCCGGTCGGGCTCGTCGATTGGCCCCGGCGCTTCCCGCCTTGTCCGCCGCCGATTCTCTGCTACCCTGCAAGCTTTGTGAGCATTGCCAAAGAAATTGCCCGGCGCCGCACGTTCGCCATCATCTCGCATCCGGACGCGGGTAAAACCACGTTGACCGAAAAGCTGCTGCTTTACGGCGGGGCCGTGCAACTCGCCGGTTCCGTGACCGCGCGCAAGAATCAACGCGCCACCACTTCCGACTGGATGGAGCTGGAAAAGAAGCGCGGCATTTCCATCAGTTCAACGGTGCTCCAGTTCGACTACGACGGCTACCGCATCAACCTGCTCGACACGCCCGGGCACAAAGATTTCTCCGAAGACACCTACCGCGTCCTCACGGCCGTGGATTCGGTGGTGATGGTCATTGATTCCGCGAAGGGCATCGAGCCGCAGACGCGCAAGCTGTTCGAGGTCTGCCGCCAGCGTGGCGTGCCCATTTTCACGTTCATGAACAAGTGCGACCGGCCGATGAAGAATCCGCTGGAGCTGATTGATGAGCTGGAGCGGGTGCTCGGCATCGGCGCGTTTCCCGTGAACTGGCCCATCGGCAACGGCCCGGATTTTCAAGGGGTTTATGACCGGCAGACCAGGTCCATGCACACCTTTGAACGCGTGGTGGGCGGCAAATATCGCGCGCCGGTCTCCGTCGGCGGCCTGCATGACCCCGAGGTGCGCGGCAATCTGAGCGAGGCGGACTTCAACAAAACGGTTGAAGAACTGGAGATGCTCGAACTGGCCGGCCACGAATTTGACGAGGCCTCCGTGCTGGCGGGAAAAACGACGCCGGTCTTTTTCGGCAGCGGCGTGAATAATTTCGGCGTGCAGCTCCTGCTCGATGGTTTTCTAAAACATTCCCCCGCCCCGAAGTCGCGCGTGATGGGCGGCATTGAGATCGCCCCGGAAAACCCGGAGTTCTCCGGTTTCATCTTCAAGATCCAGGCGAACATGGATCCGAAACACCGCGACCGCATCGCGTTCATCCGCGTTTGCTCCGGCAAGTTTGACCGCGACATGACGGTGCATCACTCGCGTTCGGAAAAGAAAGTCCGCCTCTCCAGCTCGCACAAGCTGTTCGGCAACGAACGCGAGACGGTGGATGAGGCGTATCCAGGCGATGTCATCGGCCTGGTCGGCCACGACAGCTTTGGCATTGGCGACACGCTGACAACGGATCCCAAAATTCTCTACAAGGAAATCCCGCGGTTCACGCCGGAAGCCTTCAGCTACCTGCACAATCCGAACACGGGAAAATACAAACAGTTCCGTCAGGGGTTGGATCAGTTGTTGCAGGAAGGCGTGATCCAGGCGCTGTATCTGCGCAATTCCTCGATCAAAACGCCGCTGCTGGCCGCCGTCGGCCCGCTGCAGTTTGAAGTCGTGCAATTCCGGCTCGAAAGCGAATACGGCGCGGAATCGCGGCTTGAAGCAGCGCCGTGGAATGTGGTCCGCTGGCTACCGACGGAGATCAAGGAAGAGGCGCTGGACGCCCTTTCGCTACCCACCGGGGCGCGGCTCGCCTACGACATCGGCAAGAACCCCGTCGTCTTGTTCCAAAACGAGTGGTCGGCCAATTACTTCGGGGAGACGAACAAAGGCATCGTACTATCCACCCTGCCCGTGCAGACGGCGCGGGAATAGGCGGGCGCAACCGATCAGCCGATTTGCCCCTGTATCAAGGGAGGAGCTTTGCGGCGCCGCGGGGAAAGCGTAAAGGCACTGACCAACCGGGCTACGACTGCGGCGGCGGCCGCTGAATCTGCGGCGTGAACCCGGCACAAGACGCCGGATTTTTCCACACGCTCGCCGGGCTTGGCGATTTGATCCACCCCCACGTCATAGTTGATGGTGGATTCCTTCGTCAGCCGTCCGCCACCGAGGTCGCGGATGACTTCGCCGATGATACGGGCGTCGCACCGGGTCACAAAGCCGGGTTTTGCCGGCTTCACTTCCACGACCGCCTTGGCGGTGGAATCCAGCGCCAGTTTGCGGTTGAACGCTTTCAGATCCGCGCCTTGGGCCACAATCATTTCGTCCCATTTCCCGCGCGGTTCGCCGGAGTTCAAACACGTTTCGGCGAGTTTGCGGGCGGCCGCGATCGACTTGGCTTGGCGCGTTTGCACCAGCAGATGTGCGGCGGAATCAATGACCAGTGCCCGCAAATCCGCCGGGCCTTCGCCGGCCAGGCAGGCGACGCTTTCCTTCACTTCCAGCCAGTTGCCGGCGGCGCGGCCGAGCGGCGTGTTCATATCCGTCAAAATGGCGCGGGTATGCGTGCCGCACTCATTGCCGAGGGCGACCATCGCCTGGGCCAGCTTGCGGGCATCGGCCTTGGTTTGCATGAAGGCGGCCGTGCCGAACTTCACGTCGAGAATGAGGGCATCCAAGCTTTCGGCGAGCTTCTTGGACAGGATGGAGGCGGTGATCAGCGGAATGCTGGGCACGGTGCCGCTGGCATCGCGGAGGGCGTAGATTTTTTTATCGGCGGGCACCATGGTGTCCGTCTGGCCGCAGATGACGCAACCGACCTGCTGCACCAGCTTGACGATTTGCGGGGCGGGCAGGAGCGTCCGGCAACCGGGAATGGCATCCAGCTTGTCCAGCGTGCCGCCGGTGATGCCGAGGCCGCGGCCGGAAATCATCGGCACGCGGAAGCCGAGGCAGGCCAGCAGCGGTGCCAGCGGCAGGGAAACCTTGTCCCCAATGCCGCCGGTGGAATGCTTGTCCACAAGCGGGCGCGAATCCTGGGGAAACGTCAGCACGTCGCCGGAATCCCGCATGGCCAGCGTCAGCGCGGTGGTTTCAGCGGTGGTCAGTCCGCGAAAATAGATGGCCATGAGCAGGGCGGCCATCTGGTAATCGGGAATCTTCCCGGCGGTGAATTCGCGGATTAAACCCTGAATTTGCTCGGGCGCGAGCCGCTTCCCTTCGCGTTTGGCTTCAATCAGCGAAAGGAAGTTCATATCACGTCTGCCTGGCTGCGCCTACCCGACAAACTTCTTCGCCGCAATGGTCGAGTTATGGCCGCCGAAGCCAAAGGAGTTGTTGACGATGGCGTTCACCTTCATTTCCCGGGCGGTGTTTGCCACATAGTCCAGATCGCATTCGGGATCGGGATTTTGCAGGTTGATGGTCGGCGGCACGATGCCGTGCTTGATGGCCAGCGCGCACGCGGCCATTTCCACGGCGCCGGCGGCACCGAGCATGTGGCCCGTAGCGCCTTTGGTGGAACTGACCACGAGTTTGCGGGCATGCTCGCCGAAAACCGTTTTGACCGCCTGCGTTTCGCAGATGTCACCCTGGGGCGTGGAGGTGCCGTGGGCGTTGATGTAGGAAATGTCCGTGAGATTCAGCCCGCCGGTGCGCAAAGCCATTTTCATGCAGCGCGCCGCACCTTCGCCACCCGGCGAGGGCGACGTCAGGTGGTGCGCGTCGGCGGTGTTGCCGTAGCCGGCAATTTCGCAATAGATCTGAGCGCCACGTTTTTGGGCGTGTTCCAATTCTTCCAGGACGATGACGCCGGAGCCTTCGCCCATGACGAAGCCATCACGATCCTTGTCAAACGGCCGGGAAGCGGTCTTGGGGTCGCTATTGCGCGTGCTCATGGCGCGCATGGCGCAGAAACCGCCGATGCCAATGGGGATGATGGCGGCTTCCGAGCCGCCCGCGAACATGACGGTGGCATCACCGGCCTTGATCGTGCGCCAGGCTTCGCCGATGGCGTGGTTGGCCGTGGCACAGGCCGAGCAGGTCGCAAAATTGGGTCCCCGCAAATTGAAATACATCGAGATCAGCCCGGACGCCATGTTGCCGATGAGCATCGGAATGGTGAAGGGCGACATGCGACCGGGGCCGCGTTCGAGCAGAATCTTGTGCTGCTCGGTGGTGGTGGCCAGCCCGCCAATGCCGGAACCGAGATACACGCCCATTTCGTCCAGATTTTCCTGCTCGAGGACGAGCCCGGAATCCTTCAGCGCGCTCCAGGCGGCGTAAACGGCAAACTGGGAATAGCGGTCGGTGCGGCGGATTTCCTTGGAGTTGGGGAAGGCCGGCGCCGGGTCGAAATTATTCACCTGACCGGCGATCTGGGTGTCAAACGCCGTCGCTTCAAAAGCGGTGATCTTATCAATGCCACACTGGCTGGTGATGAGACTTTGCCAGAACGTGTTCAGATCGTGTCCCAGCGGCGTGACCACACCCATGCCGGTGACGACCACCCGGCGGTCAGAATAATTGTTTGCCATGACAAAATAAAACGGGGCAGTCTAAGCTGTGTCGAGCCTAAACTGCCCCGTCAAGCGGTATAGAATTACTTTTGGGATTCTTCGACGTACTTGATCACATCACCGACGCTCTGGAGCTTTTCAGCTTGATCGTCCGGGACTTCAATGCCGAATTCCTCTTCCAGCGCCATGACCAGCTCGACAGTGTCGAGGGAGTCAGCACCGAGGTCTTCGATGAACTTCGCTTGGGGCGTCACTTGGTCGGCCTTGACGCCGAGCTGTTCAACGACGATGTCTTTTACACGTTGGTCAATAGGTTTGTCAGCCATAAAATAGTCACCATAGTTTCAAGCCAGAGGCCTAAAGAGGTCAAGCCTTGAATCGAGTTTTTTTCTTGAAATATAAAGCCGTAAAAGACCCGGGAACATTAACGGCTTTAACGATATATTAACCCGATAAACTGTTTAATTACATCACCATCCCGCCATCCACCGTCAAAACCTGGCCGGTGACGTAGCGGGCCGCCGGGCTGGCAAGGTAAAGTGCTGCCCCTGCAATATCTTCCGCTTCGCCGAAACTGCCCAGCGGAATCTGTTTGAGCAGCGCCGCTTTCATCTCTTCCTTCAGTTCCGAGGTCATGTCCGTTTGGATGAAGCCGGGCGCAATCGCGTTTACCGTGATGCCGCGACCGGCCAGTTCCTTGGCGCAGGACTGGGTGAAACCGATCAAACCCGCCTTGCTGGCCGCGTAATTGCACTGGCCGGCGTTGCCAATCAGGCCGATGACGGACGAAATATTGATGATCCGGCCGGTGCGGGCCTTGATCATCGCGCGGCTGAAGGCCTTGGTGACGAGGAACGCGCCCTTGAGATTCGTGTTCAGGACCGTATCCCAGTCGGTATCGCTCATGCGCATGAGCAAACCGTCGCGGGTCACCCCGGCGTTATTGACGAGAATGTCCACCTTGCCGGCTTCGGCGAGGATTTTCTCGGCGGCGGCGCTCACGGCAGGGGCATCGGCCACATCCACGGCGTGGGCCCAGGCCTGACGGCCGAGGGCGCGGATTTCCGCCGCGACCTTCTCGGAATTCTCCTGCGTGCGGGAAACCACCACGACATCCGCACCTTCCTTGGCGAATTTCAAAGCAATGGCGCGGCCGATTCCGCGACCCGCTCCAGTGACAACGGCAATTTGATTGGCAAGTTGGCTCATAGTTTTAGGAATTTTCAGACAGAATTGACCAAATGGACAGAACTTTGTTAAGCGGCTCGCAAAACCGATGGTTGCCGCTTGTGGTTCGCATTTCGCTCACGGATCACGTCTTACGCCAGTGCCTTCACTGTCGTCTCCAGGCTCGCCGCATCCGCCACATTCAGCATAATTGCCGTTTTATCAATGCGCTTCATGAAGCCGCTGAGGGCGGTGCCGGGTCCGAGTTCGATGAACCGCGTGTAGCCTTGCGCCAGCAACGCGCGCATCGAGGCCTCCCAGCGCACCGAAGCGCACACTTGCTCCACGAGTCGGGTGGAAATCTCCGCCGGCGTGCCGTGCGCCTCCGCCGTGACGTTGGAAATCACCGGGACGACGGGCGAAACCAGGTTCACCCGGGCCAGTTCCGCGCCCAGCTTCGGCTGGGCGCTGGTCATGAGCGGCGAGTGATAAGCGCCTGCCACCGGCAGCGGCAAGGCCCGTTTGGCACCCTTGGCCTTGGCCAGTTCGCAAGCCTTCGTGATTTTATCCGCTGCGCCCGAGATGACCAGCTGGCCCGGGCAGTTCAAATTCGCCAGCACCACGCCGGCTTCGGCGCAGACTTCGCGGGTGGGGGCTTCCTCCAGGCCGATGATGGCTGCCATGCCGCCTTGCGTTACCTCGCAGGCTTCCTGCATGAACTTGCCGCGCTGGCGCACCACGCGCAGGCCGTCCTCAAAACTCATCGCTCCCGCCGCCGTCAACGCCGTGAATTCGCCGAGGGAAAGTCCGGCGGTCGCGTCAAATTTCAGGTTTGGCACCTGTTCCTTGAGCAATTGAAACGCGACCCAGCTGACGAGGAAAATGCCCGGCTGGGCGTTTTCGGTTTTGGTCAAATCCGCTTCCGGCCCGCTGAAACAGACGGCGGTGAGATCATAGCCGAGCGCGGCGTTGGCGCGGTCGAACCATGCCTGGGCGGACGGAAACTTCTCGGCCAGGTCTTTGCCCATGCCCACGACTTGGGCGCCTTGACCAGCAAACAGGAGTGCGGTTTTGCTCATAGATTCGCTGAATTTAACCGAATTTTCCCGGCAAACGAAAGCGCCGATTTGCGGCAGCCAATAATTTTTTAACCACGGATGGACACGAATGGACACAGATTAAAAAACCGGGAAGGCGGGGCGCGTCATTCCGTGTCCGCCGTCGTGGTGGACTAGAAAGCGCGGGTTGGCAGGCGGCGGCGCGCAGAGGACTGCGCGCCCTACCAAGTTTAGGTAAATCACACGGTCAATTACGGATAAACACTGATGGGGAGAAGACTTTTACGCGAATCTCACGAATTGACGCGAATCAAAAACCAAATTTGAAAACATATTGAATAATCGGGCTGCCGCGCTTACACACCATTCCACTTGCTAAAATGCCCAGACACCCCCCAAGGAGGGAGAACTTGGGATGAGGGGCGGCCTTTCGCCAGTCAAACACGATACGTTACGGTTGTGGCCCTGCTTTGCGGAATTGTTCTGGCCGGCCTCCATTCGCGTTAATTCGTGAAATTCGCGTAAAAGTCTTCGCCACCGCTTCAACGGCCAGGCGCTCCGGGCGCTATCTCACCGCCCCTGGATTCAGTTCTTTTGGCAGCCACCAGCGCAGCAGCGGGCCGCACATGGCGGTGGTGAGCAGCGCCATGATCACCAGCATGGTGAAGAGCGCGGGCGTGAGCAGCTTGAGGTCGAGGCCGATGTTGATCGCGATGAGGCCCATCAGGGCGCGGGTGTTCATCAACGCCGCCACGCAGCCGGCCTCGCGCGGCGGCTGGCCGGTCAGCCGGGCGCCGAGGTAGCAGCCGCCCAGCTTGCCCGCCACGGCCGCGAGCAGCACCAGGGCGCAGGCCAGCCAGGCCACCGGCGTTTGCAGCGCACCGATCTTGGTGTTCAGGCCGGTGTTGGTGAAAAATATCGGCACGAAGGCGACCAGCACCATGTCGGAAAAACGGTTGCGCCACGCTTTCACCAGTCCGGCCTCCTGATGCAACGCCGTACCAAACAGGAACGCGCCGAAGATCACAAAGATGCCCAGCTCGTGTGTCACGAGGCAGCTCACGTACAGGCAGACGAGCAGCAGCACCAGGAACGAAGACGACATCTCTTCGCTCGCACGCCCTTGCACGCTGCGCCGCCACAAGTACCGCAGCCCCGGGCCGACGAATTTATGCAGCAGCAGGAAGAAGGCGGCGATGCCGGCGAGCTGGATCAGGAGATGGCCGATATTAAAATCCGCCGTGACCATCGCCGTGGCGATGCCAAGCAACACCCACCCCACCACGTCGTCAATCGCCGCCGCGCTGATGCCCATCACCCCGATGGCGGTGCGTTCCAGTTTCATTTCCAGCAGAATGCGGCCCATGATCGGCAGCGCGGAAATGGAAAGTGCGATGCAGAGGAAGAATTGAAAGCCGAACCGGGGTGTCTCCGGCGCAAACTGCGCGTGCAGCCACGGTCCAATGGCCAGCCCGCATAAAATGGGTCCGACCATGCCGAGAATGGAAACCATGGTCACCGTACGGGAGCGGGCGCGGAGATGGCTGTAATCAAACTCCATCCCGACCTGGAACAACAGAAAGACGAGGCCCAGCTTGCCGAGCAATTGCAGCGAGGTCTGCGTTTCCTTGGGAAACATCACCGGCCAGTCGTGCGGCCAGATGAGGCCGAGCGCCGAGGGCCCCAGCAGGATGCCGGCCGCGATTTCACCGACCGCCAGCGGCTGGTTGAGAAAACGTTTGCCGAGCCGCCCCACCAGCCAGGCGGCGGTGATGATGACGATCCATTGCAGGAGAACGAGTTTGAGATGTCCCTCAATGGCAACTGGATTCATATTTGGGCGCCAATAATTCCCGCTCCCGTTAGACTAGCAAGTTAAAATAACTGCTGGCCGCTTAAAGCCGCGCTGATTCAGTTTTTCTGGCGTTCGCCCGCTCCATGCCGGTCAGCACCTTTGCCAGCGCCGCCAGCGCCCGGTCCGCCTGTGAAACATACGGGTTGGATTGGTCCCAGACGTAGCCGGCCAGCACGGAGCAGACCTGCCGCATGATGTCCGGGTTGCGCTGCGCGGCGAAAAAGATTTGCGGCAATTTGCCTTCGTACCAGGCCGAAACATAGGCGCGAAAGGTGTTGATGCCCTGCATGACATGGTCGGCGTAGTCCGTCTGCCAGTTTACCGCTTCGCCGCGCAACTGGCGGCCGAGCACCATGGCCGCGCGTTCGGCTGATGCCAGCGCGAGTGCCACGCCGGAACTGAAGATCGGATCCAAAAATTCCGTGGCGTTGCCGACCAGCGCGAAGCGTTCGCCGAACACCTGTTTCACCGAGCACGAAAAGCCGCTGATGAGTTGTGCCGGCATGGCAAACTGCATGTTCGCCAGCCGTTTGGCCGCGTTTGGGTCACTTAACAGTATGGCGCGGAGCTGCGCTTCCGGCCCGCCGGGAAACTGCTTGAAAAACTCCGGCGCAGCCACCGCCCCCACGCTCGTCTTGCCGTTGGAGAACGGGATGATCCAGAGCCACGCCCCCTGCGGGTGCATGCATACCCAGATTTTCCCTTCTTCCCGATCCGCCGGGCGCAGGTCGCCAGTGACGTGGGCGAACAAGGCATCGCGGGGCGGCAGGGTCGAGGGGGTCTCCAACTGCAACAGGCGCGGCAGCACCCGGCCATAGCCGCTGCAATCGAGCATGAACCTGGCCCGCACTTCCAGCGCGTCGCCGCCGGCCGGTTCGATGATCGCGCTCGCGTGGGTGGCCGCAAAACTTACCGCCGTCACGCTGTGCTGATACCGCACGTCCACGCCCTGCGCCGCCACGGTGTCGGCCAGCGTTTTGTCAAAATCGCCGCGCGGCACCTGGTAGGTGTAGTTGTAGCCGGTGGTGAACTGGCTGGAAAAATCGAAGTTGCAGGTTTCGTTGCCGCGCAGAAAGACCGCGCCATTTTTCCGCATGAAATTCTGCCGTTGCACCGCGGCGAGCAGCCCGGCGTTTTCCAAGAGGTTCATGCTCGCCGGCAGCATGCTTTCGCCGATGACAAAGCGCGGGAAGGTCTGCTTCTCCACCATGAGCACCCGGAAATTTTCCCGGTGCAACCGCGCCGCCGCCAGCGCGCCGGCGGGCCCCGCGCCGATGATCAATACGTCTGTTTCCAAGGTTTTCATGGTTAAAAATCAATGCCGGCCCGGCCAATTCAGACCTGCGGTGGTGGAAAATAGCGGTCCAACTTGGTGAACAGGCTCTTGTCCCCTTCAAGTTTGATCACGCCCTGGCGCAGCGCGGCGGGCACGTTGATTTGCCGCATGAACAGCGCCACCCAGATATCCGAGTTGCAGGTCACGCGCAGATCCGGGTTTTCGACCGCGGCAAACGTCAGCGTACAGGTGCCCCGGTCCACGGCCAGTTGGTAGTGGCGCTGCAGGTCGGGAAAGTCGAACAGCAGCCTGGCGCGCAGCCGCGCGGTCGCTTGCGGATCCACGCAGCGCGCCATTTCCCGCATGAGAATGTCCGGATCGCTGCCGACTTGCTCGTGCAGGTTGGAACTGTTGGTGCTTTTGGAGCTGAGCGCGGCGGCGTGCTCCCAAAAAATGTTCGCGTAGGTGCGGAAAGACGCTTCATCCGGCGAGAGCGGCAGTTCCGCATCCGCCATCGTTTTCGCCGAGAGCCGCCCGGTGGTGCCCGCCTCCCGGCCGGCATTAAAGAAAGCCGATTCCACGCGTTTCAAGGTGATCGGCTTGGACAATTTGAACGGCAGTTGATGCGATTCGGGCCGCGTCAATTGGCCGCCCAGCTCCATATCCAGCGTGTCCGCGATGAGGCGGAAGGTTTGGTTGGCCGGTTCGTAGGCATCCCGCGCACGCAAGGCGCCCACGGTGATCGAGATGAATTTTTTATTCACCCACTTGGCCGGTTCGCGCAGGCGGTTGCGGAGAATGCCCATTTTACTCGTTTCCAAGCCTTCGCCCGTCAGCGGAAACGTGCGCTCAAAAAAATTCTTCAACTGGCTGCTCATCGCGAAGTAATAGACCGGCGTGGCACAGACCAGCACCTCCGCCTCGAGAATCACCGGCAGCAGTTGCTCCATCGGATCGTGATGGACGCACTGGCCGGGTTTCACGAGCCAGCAATAATAACAACCCAGGCAGGGCTTGAGCGAATACGCCTCCGCCGTGAGGTCCACATCCGTCACCTCCGCGCCCGCCTTCCGCAAGCCACTGGCGAACAAGTTCACCAAGTATTGGGTGAACCCATTTTTTCGCGGATTGCCGCGCACGAGCAAAACTTTCATGCCGTTGCGCTGAAAAGCGGCCGTGCCCGGCGCGTCGTGAGGCAATTGGGCCGGGATTGGGTTGGGTTCGTCATGTCGGGCATTGCGTTCTGAGTCGCCTGCCAAATGTGGTGCGCACGAGAGGACTTGAACCTCCACGCCTTACGGCACCAGATCCTAAGTCTGGCGTGTCTGCCATTCCACCACGCGCGCATTATTGATTCATAAGGATTTACGAAAGCCTGCATGGACTCGGTTTAGCCCGGCCCGCGAAAAACCGCCCCGTACCGGTTGTTTTCAAGCAATCTCATCCGCCTGCACAATAACAAAAGGGCGTGGATGCCCGCAAGCGGCCAATTCAGTGCCGCGGCCGCAAAAAATAATTTTCCGCTTTGGCCGCGTAAAAACGCATGCTTAAAGGGAATACCCCATTTTATCATTCGTTTTCCATGCCTATTCAAATGAAGCTTCCATCGCTTCAACTCGCTTCCTGTAAACGCTCTATGGCGGTCAGCCTGCTGTTGCTGGCCAGCCTGTTGAGCACCCCTGCGGCCAACTTCGTCATGACCACGAATGACGCGTATGGCGAAACCAGCTTTAACGCGGCCGGGCACTGGAATTCTGCGGCTGCACCCTCGGCGGGCAATGACTATTACACCACCAACTGCATCGTGCGCACTCCGGCCAACTCGACCAGCGCCACCTTTGCCGGCAACTCGTTGAGTGTCGATGCTGCTGGCGGACACCTGCTCGGCAAGAC